>Ga0182014_10006110_pt1 | contig 13128 bp, 9 predicted proteins | sample 612S2DmetaG_FD_120489 | JGI IMG/M metagenome (GOLD analysis project Ga0182014, IMG submission 120489) | Permafrost microbial communities from Stordalen Mire, Sweden - 612S2D metaG | ecosystem: Environmental > Terrestrial > Soil > Wetlands > Permafrost | place: Sweden: Stordalen | collected... | reverse complement strand
CACACGATTTGGCCTGCGGGCGCTCGTCACCGCTTTTGTACTGCTTTTATCAACGATAGCATTGGCCCAGACCACGGTCAGCACGGGCAGCATTGTCGGCACCGTCATCGATCCCAGTGGAGCCGTGCTTAGCGGCGCCAAGGTGACTATTACCCACATCGCTACGGGGCAGGTCATCAGCCTGACGACAAATTCTTCCGGAGCATTCAGTTCGGGCGCGCTTAACCCCGGTGAATACAGGGCACAGGTTTCCGCCAAGGGTTTTAGTACGGTGAGCCAAGTCATAACCGTGCAGGTCAATAGCACTGCGAGCTTCAATCCCAAGCTACAGGTCGGCAGGGAAAGTGAAGTAATCGAGGTGCAGGCCACCGCGGCGCAGGTCAACACCGAGCAGGCGGAAGTGCAAGGCGTCATCACGAGCGGTCAGATCGAGAGCTTACCGGTCAACGGACGCAACTTCCTCGATCTCGCGCAACTGGAACCCGGGGTTCAGATTCAGGACGGAGCGAATTTTGACCCGACCAAGGTAGGTTACTCTTCGATTTCGTTCGGCAGCCGTTTTGGCCGCACCGCCCGCATCAATGTCGATGGCGTGGATATTAGCGACGAGACGGTCGGCACCACGACCGAAGATATTCCGGCCAGTTCGATCGAGGAGTTCTCGCTCGCCCAATCAAGCCTGGATCTCTCCAACGATTTGACTTCGTCCGGCGCGGTCAACGTGACCACGAAGTCGGGCACCAACACGTTTCATGGCGAAGCTTTTGGGACCTACCGCGACAGCAGTGTCGGCGCGGCGGGCCTGCCGTCACCTTCAGCGTCGATCACGTCGCCGTACCAGCGCAACCAGGAAGGCGCGAATTTCGGTGGCCCGGTCATGAAGGATAAGCTGTTCTTCTTCCTGGACGGCGAGCGTACCCTGCAGCACCTGGCCGCACCGGTCCTGGAAGGGGAACCTTTCCAAGCTTATTCCGGAACCTTCCCGGCTCCTTTCAAAGAGGAAGAGTTGACGGGCCGTGCGGATTATTCCCTGACCAAGACAGCCCGTATGTTCTATCGCTACAACTATTTCCAGAACAAAGTCTACGCGACCTACTTCCCTTCAAGTTTCCAGGTTTACCAAAACAAGGATTACACACGGAATAGCGTGGTGGGCTTGGACTTCAGTACTGGCAGCTTCACCCACACCATTCGCTTCTCCTACCTGAAGTTCCAGAATGAGATTCAGGACGCCACGCGGGGGTCGGGTCTGCCCTTCGCCGATTTTCCGGTCAGCATCAACATCGGAAGCTTCACCGTAGGTCCGAATTTGCTGGCGCCGCAGAGCACTCCGCAAAGCGATCACCAGCTCAAGTACGATGGCAGCAAGATTCTTGGCAAGCACATCATCCGCTTCGGTATTGGCTGGAACCACATTCAGGGCGGGGGCTTTGCCAGCTTCTTTAGGATCGATCCGCAAGTGTACGGCGATTCCGCCACCTTAGGCGACCCAACGTTGGACACCATGGCGGAGGTTGTCATCGGAAACGGACAGGGCTTTTCGACCACAAAATCTGCGTTCGGGTTCCCCGCTGGCGGCTTGGGTCCAGACAACCGGTTATCGCTATATTTTGGCGACGCCTGGAAGATCCGGAAGAATCTGACCGTCGCCGCGGGCTTGCGTTGGGAACGCGACACGGGCCGAACCGACAGCGATTTGGGCGCTATTCCGGAATTGAACGCTGCCTTCCCCGGATACGGAAATCCGGTGAAGCAGCCCAACAAAAACTTTGCTCCGCAGCTGGGAGTTATCTGGGATCCCAAGGGCAATGGCAGGACCAGCGTTCGTGGCGGCATCGGGCTATACTACGAGAACGTGATCTTTAACAACGTGCTCTTTGACCGGCCCCTGCGCGAGAAGACCGGCGCGTTCCTGCAATCTCCCACCGCTTGCTATGGTTACGCTGCGCAACCGGTTTCTGTTCCATCTGGAACCATAACGCTAGATTCGGTGGAAGGGCTCGACCCCGCCACTGGTAAGAGCTATTGCGCCGAGACCATCGGTCAGGCAGCTAACGCTCTCGCAGCCTTCCAGACCGCGTATCAGGCTGACATCCCGTTCAGTCTCACGGCAGCGAACCCAGGTTACATTGGTACGCTTCTGGCCGACGGCCTCAACGAAGGCGCGAATATGTTCGCACCCAACTACAAGAGCCCGCGCTCGGTGCAAATTAACTTGGGAATCCAGCATGAAATCCGCCACGGATTGATTTTCAGCGCGGACTACTTGCGGAACGTGGAAACCCACGCCCTGCTCGGTATCGATCTTAACCGCACCGGCGCAGCGCGCTACTTCAGTCTGAGCGGGGCGCAGGCCGCCATCGCAGCCACCGAAACTGCCTGTGGTCACCCGGGCGACCTGTCGGGTACCATTGCTGACTGCTCTGTAATAAACGGTCCTGGAGCCGGTGCCACCATCTCAAACTTTGCCGGCAACGGCCTGGGATCTCCGGGGGACATTGGAGAGTCCTGTGAAGCAGCTTTCGGCTATCCCTGCGCTTTTGGCGGTCTCAATCCCAATTATGGCCAAATGTCGATGCTGGAGCCGATTAGCCGTTCGGTGTTCAACGCCCTGCAGATGACATTGAAGCAGAACGTTGCCAACCCGATACGGGGAGTCAAGTCGTCAAACTTCGAGATCTCCTACCAGCTCGCGCGCTTTGTCAACCCCTTGGCGGCCCAAGGCGATTACGCGCCGTCGAATCCGGTGTCCTCCAACGATCAGGACTTCGTCCTGGCAGCTGGGGACAACGATCACCCGCTCCGGTACATGGGGCCGTCGCTGCTCGACCGGACGCATCAAATCTCATTCGGCGGGTCGTTTGAAGTGCCCTATGGCTTCCACTTCGGGATCATAGCTCACTTCTACAGCCCACTCTCCAGCCCGGCAATCGTTGGGGACACGGGCACAGGGGGACAGATCTTCCAGACGGACTTCACGGGAAGTGGCGTCTGGAGCGATCCGCTGCCCGGCACGAAGAATGGGACATTCATGCGTAGCTACGGTCTCAACGGACTGAACGCAGCCATCAACAACTACAACACGACCGTTGCTGGCCAGCCAACGCCGGCGGGCCAAGTGCTGGTGGCTAACAATCTATTCACGGCGGCGCAATTGGCCACGATTGGCGCGGTTGCTCCGACCCTCACTCCGGCTCCGTCCAACCAGCTGCTGTTCCCATGGATCAAGGCCTTCGATTTCAACGCGAAATGGGATTACACTATCCATGAGCGGTTCACCATCGAGCCGAGTGTTGGTATCTACAACCTGTTCAACTTCGCCAACTTTAACCTTCCGCCAGGCGTGATGACCGGGTGGCTTAACGAGGGAACTGGCTCGATTAACAGCGCTCCCAAAGGAAGCGCAAGTGCGAATACATTCCGCGTCGGCGCGGGAACCGGCGTGTTTGGTTTGGGCGCGCCCCGGGCAATGGAGTGGGGTCTGCGTCTGACCTTCTAGACACTGCTGCAAACTGCATTTCGAGCCACCAGTCCCGGACTGGTGGCTCGTTTGTTTTTGAAATGGCTCGGCGTTCGATCGAGAGGCTTCCCTCCGGACACTTATGGATTGATTTGGCTGCGCAGACGCTTGGAGAGTTTCTCGATCTGCTTGAGCTTCTCGATCATGTCCTTGGGCAGCTTTCCTTTTTGAATGCTCGCGACATCGGGAGGGATGGTTTGGGCAATCCTGGCTAGTTCGTCGGCTTCCTGGCCGAGCTTGGCCAAGTCCAGATGAGCGCGCTGCGCCATCGGAGGGGGCACGTTCTTTTCCGTCTGGGCCTCGGCTTGATCGGCCTGCCGCACTCCGGGCGGGATCCGTGTCTGCGCCAGAAGTAAAGATGCCGCAAGCAAAACGAATGAAAGAGAAATAGCGGGGAGTTTCACGGCGGACCTCCTACCGTGGGGAGCAATTTCTCAGCAGATTGTACATCCAACATCCCTGCCGAAGGCTGCGGTTGCTGCAGCGCTTAGAACGTCCCCTTGTGCGTGTAATAGCCGGCGCGATAGTGCGACTGGTAAGGACCACCCGCCGGCGCGTTCGCCAGGTCCACCCGCAGTTGACGGAATTCCGAATTCGAATGGCGCTCGGATGGATAGTACGCCAGCAGATACTGCGTGCGCAGTTCGTCGCTGATCTGGCGGAAGGCGTCATCCAGTTGCGACAGCGACGTGGCGTAGTAATACTTCCCGCCTGTGTCCGATGAAATCTGAATCAGCGCGTGCTCGCCGCCCGTGTCTCGTCCGGCGCTGGCTTCGATGGGCACGATGATGATGCTGTAAATAATCGCTTCCGACTCCTGGGCCGCGCGCAACGCCTGTTTGTAGTCCATCTGGCTGACCGTGTCTCCGCCGTCGGTGATCACCACCATCACTTTTCTTCCCTGCCGCCGGCTCAGCGCCTGCGATCCCAGAAAAATCGCGTCGTAGAGCGCCGTCGCCGAGCCGTTGCGCACCCGGTCGATGCCGGCGTCGATCTTTTTCAAGTCGGAGGTAAACGGCACCACTTCGTTCACTTCTTCGCTGAACTTGTACAGGGCGAGTCCGTCCTGCGGCCGCACAATGGTGTGCGCAAACTTGCGCGCCGAGATCAATTCCAGCGGCAGATCCTTTCTTGTGCTCAGGCTCGTATCCACTGCCAGCACAATCGACAGCGGCAAGGCCGATTCCCGGCTGAAGATCGCGATCTTCTGCTCTTTGCCGTCTTCCTTCAGCAGAAAATTTTCTTTCTGGAGGTTCGCCACGGGAGCCCCGCGCGCATCCGTGACCGTCACGAACACGTTCACCAGCCTCACGTCGGCCTTGAACGTGGTTTCCGGTTCCTCGGCGATCAAACCCACGGTGGCGCAAAGGATCGAGATGAAGAATAAGACGTGTAGGATGCGCTTCGTCACAAGATTCCAATGATTCAATGATTCAATCATTCAATGATTCAATCATTAAGATGCTGTCCGCCCCCCTGCTGTGCCTCCCGGCCGCCGGATTTCTTCGGGAAACGCCTCCCCGTCCGCCCATACCGCTCCATCTTCAAAGTATTCTTTCTTCCAGATCGGCACCGTCTTCTTCAGCGTGTCGATGATCCAGCGGCAGGCCTCAAAGGCCGCGCCCCGGTGCGCCGCAGCCACCACGATCAGCACGCTCGTCTCTCCAACCTCCAGCCGCCCCAGCCGGTGGACGATCGACGCTCCTCGCACCCCAAAACGCGTCCGCGCCCCCACCGCCAGAGATTCCATCTGCTGCAGCGCCATCGCTTCGTATGCTTCATAGTCCAGATAGAGCGTGCGCCGCCCACGCGTGTTGTCGCGCACCACGCCATCGAAAATCACCACCGCGCCATCCGGGGGACGCTTCAACCGCGCGACCACAGCCTCCGCATCGATGCGCTCGCGCACAATCCTGACTTCGTCCCGAACTTCGTCCCGGACTTCATCCCGGACTTTGTCCCGGCCTTCGCCACCCTCCGCCGACCCGCCGCTCACCGGCGGCAACAACCCGACTTCATCGCCCTCGCGCAGGGGGCGGTCCGCTGTCGAATACTCGCGATTCACCGAAATGGCCAGCGACGGCGCCATCGCTTCCAACCGCGGAGCCTCGCGCGCATAATAAAAGAGTACGTCCCGCACCCGCGCTCCTTCCGGCAGATCGACGGTCTCGCCCGACCGTCCGACCACGTCCTTCAACACGCCAAAAAAAAGCACGCCGATCTTCATCAGAATGAGTTTTCCCGTAGAGACGCGGATTGCCGGGTCTCCCGCGCAGAGCAGCCCAGATTCCAGAGGCTTCGTGGCTCACTGCTGGCAACTGGGTACTGCACTCGCGCCATCAGTGTAGCGCGCCCGCACCCCAAAGGGCTTGTCCCTCAGTGTAGCGACCAGCGCTGCCCCGCTCGTTCGGTTCAATTACCTCCGTAATCGTGCATTAGGTCACTTTCCCGCTTAGGCTTATTGCCAACGCTCCATGTACTGAGAGGAGGCCGCTATCGTTAACGCCGCTCAAACCGACGCCAGCCGCAGCGCGTCCGCTCGGTCCTTCCTTCACAGCCTTAATATTTTGATCAAGTACACCCGGCTGTATGGAGTCAACCACAAGCGCACCGAGGGCCAGTTCCAGACTGCCTGGAGCGAACTCCAGCAGGCAGTGCCCAAAACCGGTGACACTGGTTTCCTACTCGGCGTCTCCGACAACAAACTACTTCTCGATGGCATCCCGCTCGAAGCCGGACAGGCCGAGCGCAGCTTCGCCCAGTTGCTGACTGCCGCCGGGCTCTCCAGCATTCTGTTCTCGAACCAAGTTACGATCGACGACTTTACCCGTCTGGTCCGCGCCTTTGCCATGGGTGGTACCAAAGCGCAGGACTTCGCCAAGCAGATCAAGGAAACCCTCGGCGACAACAAGGACTCCTCCATCCGCATCAATGAAGTCAAGTTTGTCGCCGCCGATCCCGCGACCGGCGAATATTCCATCGCCGCCCAACTCGCCGCTCAGGCCCTCGGCCCTGAATTCAAGCAGTGGCTCAATGACCCTCAGAAACTTCTGCAGTTGATCCTCGCTGCCCAGGGAGCGAGCAACGGTGGTTCGGGCGGATCCGGCGGCGCGCCTCTCGGCAGCGTCCCCAATGTGCCCATTGCCGGCGGTACGGGCCCGGGCGAACCATCATCCCTCGGATCATCGTCCGCCGGTTCATCGTCTCTCGGTTCATGGACCGGCGGCGTCGTTGCCTTGCAGGAAGAGGAAGTCATTCAGACCATTCGCCTGCTCACTCATTTTGGCCAGGCAATGCAGGATCCCAACGCTTCCCCGGAAAACCTCAAGGTCGAACTCGGCAAGGCGCCCGAAGGCGCCAAGGTCAATCTCGCCCAGTTGCTCGAAAGTCTGGCCAAGCAGGCTACTCAGAACAACCCCAGCGACACCAATGACACCCCGCTGCTGATGAAGGCCGCCGAAAGCATGGCCATCAAATTCGCCCTCGACCGCTATCAGCGCGGCGAAGTCAAAGTCAACGCTGTCCACGACATGATGGAGCACATGAGCCGGCAGATGGACACGCTCCGCCAGATCCTGCGCGTCCAGGAAGACAAAATGTCCAAGGCCGGCATCCTGGTTGAGTCCCACGCCGACATTCTCGACCGCATGTTCTGGGCTGAGATTCCCGAGGCCGGAAAAAGAAGCGTTCTGCTCTCCAGCGAAGCCGCCTGCGTGCCGCCCCGCAATATTCGCCAGTTCGTCGAACTCCTTTTTGAACGCGACGACCATGAGATCGCCGCCAAGATTCTCTCCAACTACTGCAGTGGCCTGGACGCCAAAGATGCCGAACCCCGCCGCAAGACCGCTACCGGACTGGCTCAACTCGCCGACCTCTATGCCACCGCGCCGGATGAAGTCATGCCCAATGCCCTCGCCATGATCGGCGAGAAACTGGGTAAGGATAGCGATCCCGAGATCCAGAGCCTGCTGAGCGCCGCCCTCGCGCGCTTCGGGCAGGAGGCCTGCGCCCGCAGAAAGTACAAAGCCGTAGCCGAACTCTGCGACGCGCTCGAACGAGTAGCCCAACAACGGCCTGCCCTGGCGCAGGATCTTCGCTCCCGCGTCGGCATCGAAAATCGCCTGCCGGAGATGATCGAAGAAGCCATCAACGCCGATCAGGTGCCCGAGGATCTGGTCAACGTCCTGCAGCAGCTTCCGAGAACTTCCGTCGAACACCTTGCCGACCGCTTCTTCCGCGCCCAGAGGCGTGTCGAATGCGATCGCATTGTCGAAATTGCCGGCGAACTCGGACAACCCGCCATCGACGATCTGCGCGACATGCTGCGCACCGGCCAACCCCGTCAGGCTGCCTCCACCGTCGGCCTTTTGAGCCGCCTCGCGGTAACCACGCTACTCGAGTTGCTGCCCTCCCGCATGGGTGATTTTAACCGTTTCTATCAGGACATCATTGTTCGCCAGATCGCCTACGGCGCCGCACCCGACCGGGGACGCACCTTGCTCGAACTGCTCGAACTACTCGATTCCGTCATCCTGCCTGAAGCCATCGACGAGATCGGCATGAGTCAGGACCGCAGCGCCAGTGCCAGCCTCATCGCCCTCGCCACCGCCGGCGAAGCTCAGAACCGTCCTCCGTTCGTGCAACTGAAAGCCATCGAGTCCCTCGGCCGTTTGCGCGAGGTCGAGGCCGTCTCCGTTCTGCGCACCGTCATCGAAGACAAGAAACTTTTCGGCTACAGCCAGCACCGCGAATTGAGAATCGCTGCCATTCAGGCGCTCTCCAAGATTAATCCTCTCTACGGCACCCAGGCTCTCGCCGACAGCGGCCTCGAGGCCGGCGAACTCGCCATCGCTCCGCTCGATTCCGGCCCCGGATGTCCCTGGGTTCGCCAGCGCCGCTACGAGCGCATCATCTTGCCGCGCGCTCTCTCCGCCACGCTTTCCAGTTCCTGGGGAAAGTCGAACATCGTGATGCGAGAGATGAGTCTGGGCGGCGGCATGGGCACGCGCAACGACAATCTCCGCGTCGGCTCCGAAGCCCACGTCGAAATCTCTCTGGGCGTGAAAAAAATTCGCGGCGAGGTTCTGCTCCGCCGCGCCCGCGTCAATGAAATCGGTTTCGAGTTCGTCGCCATGGATCTCGACAGCCGCTACCGCCTCCGCCGCGTTTTGATCGAGGCCCTGCAAAAAGGTCCCGACAGTCGCGTCGCCGACTGGACCGGCGAACGAAAGGTGTAGCGCCAACTCTCAGCTCTCAGCCTTCAGCTCTCAGTTCGCTATTCTCGGGGACTATGGGGCGCCCTCGCACGCTCAGGAATTCAGCCCCGTAGCCCCGAGCCAACTTAGCCCCGCGCTTCAGCGCTGGGTAGGTCTTCATAAGCTCACGGCACAAAAAGAAAAAGCCCCTAAGCGCAGAGGCTTCTTCCAAACCAACAAATCACAAACCCGCTTATACCACCTTCACGAAAATAATTACCAGCGCGAACAGCACCAGTGACTCGATGAAAGCGAGGCCAAGAATCAGCGCCACCTGAATGCCCGCGCGGGCGGCCGGATTGCGTCCGAGCGCCTCGCACGCCGCCGACGCGGCACGCCCCTGGCCCTGCGCCGCCAATCCGGATGCGATGGCGATCGCGAAACCAGAGGTGATTGCCACCCAGTTGGTCGATCCAGCCGTGCCTGCGCCGGTCTGCGCGAACGCCGGAACAGCCAGGACCGAGAACATCATCATCACGAACAACAACATCACGATTTTCCGCATTTTGCTTCTCCTTAAGGAATTGCCCCCAGTGGGTGGTTGACGTCGTGCTCGAGTAAGCCAGCGCCCTCACGCTGAACGGCGGTTGTCAGTAACCAGTACCCGGTACCCAGAAAAAACCGACTCACTGTCCACTGGGTACTGGTTACTGGGTACTGATCTTCTAGTGTTCCTGCCCTGTGGCCTCCCCCAGATAAACGCAGGAGAGCAAGACGAAAATATAAGTCTGAATCAGCGACACGAACATGTGCAGTCCGTCGAACACGACCGGGACAGCCAGCGGTATGAGCGAAAAGAAAACCAGCGTGACCATTTCCCCGGCAAACATGTTGGCATAAAGACGGACGGTCAGGGAGAGCACGCGGGCCGCATGACTGAACAACTCAATCGGGAACAACAGGACCGGCAGGAACAACCGGGCAGCCGGCGGCATGCCCTCCTGCGGTCCGATGAAGTGTTTCAAGTAGCCGACGGGCCCGTTCGTCCGCAAACCCTGAAAATGGTAGTAGAACCAGGTCAGCAGCGCGCATCCGAGCGGCACAACCGGCACTGCGGTCGGTGATTCCAGTCCGGGCACCAGACCGATCAGGTTGCAGCTCAAGATGAACATGCCGAGCGTGACCAGGTAGGGCACGTACTTCGAGGAATGATGCCCGATCACCTCATCGGCCATGTCGTCGACAAATCCGTAGATTGCTTCCATCGTGTGCTGCAACCCACCCGGGCGCTCCACCGAAAGCCGGGTGCGCACCACGATGAAAAAGATCGTCAGCAGCACTGCCACCAACAACTCCATCGCGAAGCTGTTCGTGATCGGAGTCGCCGGATACTTCGGATGAATGTGCAGCTTCAGCAGCAACGCCAGCACCGGCGCGCCCAACCAACGATTCAGGAGTGCAGTAAAAACCAGTTGTTCCATGCAATTTCAGACTTTATGATTTTCAGACTTCGCTACTCAATCAGCCCCGGAGGGGCGAACCAGCTTAGCCCAGCGCTTCAGCGCTGGGAAAAGTTGAGAACGACGGAAGTCCCGGAGGGACGACCCAGTCCTCGCCCGCCGGATCGAAAGCTCATGACTCCCGCCGGAAGGCCGCGTATCCTTCCCATGCCGCCTCGGCCATCAGGGCCGCCACCGGCACGCACAGGCCCCACAAAAAACCGCGAAAAGCCAACGAAGAACTCTTGAATATAGCATAGGCAGCGGCTCCCACCAACCCGTAGCGCACCACGAAGCGCAGGACGATCCAGCCGCCTTTCTCCCGGCTGTTTCGGTTGACGACGCGATCGGCAAGGCCTTCGACGCCGCGCTTCAGCGAACGGAAATTGACGTAGGAAACCGCGGCTCCAAAGGCAAACCCAATCGATCCCGCCCAACCGTAAAACCAGAACGCCGGTCCGAGCAGCAGAACGCTTACCACCAGCATGTTGCGCAGAACGCGAGGAATGATGCGCTCATAAAGTGAGAGTTCATCGATTGTGGGTTGATCGCAAGTCTCCGCCGACGCGTTTTCCTCAGGCCCGTCGAGATGCTCTCGCTCATTCATCTTTATCTTCGGAAGCGCCCACGGCCATGCGGATCATCTGCCAAAATCCAACCACCGCGCCAAACAACAGCCCCACCAGATAGAGCCACTTAGTGTGCAGCCAGTAATCGGCCAACTTGCCCAAAAAGAACCCCAGCAAAATCGCCGCCGGAATAATGAACCCAATCTCAGAATAGCGAGCAAGCAAGACGAGAGGATCTTTCTTGCCTGAAGACGTGCCGGACTCGGGGCTGGGCTTTTCGGGCATTCTAAGGAATTCTAAACCAAGCAGCCAGTTCGCCGAAGCATCGTTGGAAGCCCGATGCAGTAAAATGTTCAGTTCTTGCCCGGTCCCTGGCTGCCGGCATGCAATGTGCGTAAAAGGCTCAGTCCAATCCTGGCGAGCGTGCATTTCAGGAGCTATCAACGGACAAAACGATGCAAAGTAAGGCCGGCTGGAGAGTGGTTCTCGCGATTCTAGTCTTGCTTGCGGGCGCCGAGTTTCTATGGCGCGGCCCGGTAAGATTCGCGCAGCATAGGGACTTTAACGATTTCACATCTCCATATATTCAAACTGGCGCGTGGCTTCAAGGAACGGACCCATACAGCCCCGCAAACTTGGTGCGACTCTGGCCCGCCGGAGCGCAACGCCCCGACTTTCTGGCTACAGATCTGGCCGATGGTTCCTTAGTTTACAAGCGAGGAATTCCGACTGCTTATCCCCTTACTTGTTTTGTTCTTCTCGCTCCAATTTCTATTCTTCCCTGGCACATTGCGGACGCCTTGTGGCTGGTAGTCAGTCTCCTGGCTTATTCAGCGACGGTCCTATCGCTACTATCACTGACCGATCTTCGCCGATCGCCGCAGTCAATGTATGCTTTCCTAGCTATCGCGCTTGCTCTGGCTCCCTTTCAGACCGGGCTGGCAACGGGCAGTATTGTTATTGTCGCAGTTGGCCTGACCGCAGGCGCAATTTGGGCGGCGCGCCTCGAACAAAACACGCTGGCCGGAGTCCTCATGGCACTTACGATTGCTCTGAAACCACAGATTGGCCTGCCCTTCCTTTTTTACTATGTGGTTCGCCGTAAATGGCGGCTTTCGGTGGTTGCCATTGCGCTGGTAACGTTTCTGTCCGCCGTTGCCATGATTCGTTTGAGGGTTGGCGGGGCACCCTGGATGCAAAGCTATCTATACAACAATAAGGTGCTGTTCGCCCCTGGCAGCTTGGGTGACTTCACGGAGCTGAATCCGCTTCACTTCGGCCTTATCAATCTGCAGGTCCCGGTGTACGCGATCCTTGGAAATAGGAATGTCGCCAATATGGTAGCGGTACTTATCGCCTTGACGATGGGCCTCGTGTGGCTCTTTCTCGTAACTCGGCCGGGCAGCAAGAGAGACGAATTGCTGGAGTTGAGCGCGCTCGCTGTACTTAGCCTGTTACCGGTGTATCACAGGCTGTACGACGCCTCTTTGTTGGTTTTCCCACTAGCATGGGGCTTTGTGATTTTTTCCGGACGTCTGAAAGTGCTGGCAAAAGGAACCCTGTTGCTGATTCTCCCATTTCTTGTGCCGGGGGGATCGGTTCTAGATCAACTACAGCACACAAGTCATCTTAGGGCGTTGCAACATTCGCGCTGGTGGACCGAAGCCGTGATGCCTCACCAGGCTTGGTGTCTGTTCTTCCTGAGTTTGATATTGCTGCAGGCTTTGCGGCTCCCGGAGCCAGAAACTGAAAGCTGAAAACCGACGGATACAGCCTCACTTCAACATCGCCGTCACGTGCGGCGATTGCACAATCCCCAGCGACCAGTTCACTCCGCGAATAAAGGGCTCCGGATAAACTCCGATCACGATGGTCGCGAGGGCGGTCACGCCCAGCGCGCAACGCATTCCGACGCTGATGGGAAGTCTTGCAGTAGCCTCCATCGGCGCGCGCATCAACATGGCATTCACAATCTTGAGATAGTAATAAAGTCCGAACAGCGAGTAGAACACGCCGAGCGCGGCCAGTCCGTAATGTCCGCTTTCGATCAGGCTCAGAAAGATGTAGTACTTGCCCAGGAACCCGGCGGCCGGCGGAATGCCGGCGAGTGAAAGCAGAAATAACAGCATCAGCACGGCTTCAACTGGCGCGCGCTGGTAGAGCCCGGCCATATCGTCGAGCTCGTCGCCAATCACGTTACGCTGCCGCAACGACGTGATCACCGCGAACGCACCCAGATTCATGAAGGTATAGACGAGCAAGTAGATCAGGATTCCCTTGAAGCCGTCGAGAAAACCGGCGCTGCCGGGCTGCGAGGTTCCCATGGCCACAAACGCCAGCAGCAT
>Ga0182014_10006105_pt1 | contig 13135 bp, 14 predicted proteins | sample 612S2DmetaG_FD_120489 | JGI IMG/M metagenome (GOLD analysis project Ga0182014, IMG submission 120489) | Permafrost microbial communities from Stordalen Mire, Sweden - 612S2D metaG | ecosystem: Environmental > Terrestrial > Soil > Wetlands > Permafrost | place: Sweden: Stordalen | collected... | reverse complement strand
GGTAGCCTGCCAAGTAAACCCAGTGCTCCTTTCCGTCCGGATCGACAAACGCGCAACTCACATGACCCTTGTCGTTCTCGCGGCACCGTTCGAAGTGGATGGTCGGACCGTCGCTGCTGTTGTTGACGATGCTTGGCTTCCGATGTTCTGGCTTATCCGATGACTGACGAACCGGCACCCCAGTCGGCTGAACCTGCTGACCAGCTGCCAAGGCAGTGACCAGGCTCTCGGTGCAGAAGATGAAAGCCAGATACGCCAACCACGGAACCGCCGCCCGAGCTTGACGCTTCAGGCAGTCGCGAACGATGGCGATGCAGTTGACTGCGGCAATGTGTTTACGTGAATGGTTACGACGATTGTCAACGATCATTGTGATGCCTCCTGAACCCTCACTCTGTGCGGGTATATGCCCAGGATGCACGGCGGTCAAGGCCGCGCCGCAGCGCGCCGCGAAGCGGCCGGAGCGTGCCCGCAAGTCATGCCCGGCTGGCAGTAGAGGCACGCGTAGGGCCTTGAGGGCCGTGCTACACAATGGCCACACCCGCACAGAGCAGAAAAAGTGAGTGAGACAGCGCGCCCCGTGGCCCCGTCGGCGTGGTGACCAACGGGGCGCGCTGTAACCCGAGCAGGGTCTGGGGCAGCCGCCCCAGAAAACTGAACGCTGCGGCTTTTCGCAGCGTGGGCTTTTTATAGGCTGTTTTTTATTTATAGTTTTTCGGGCGCGCGGAAGCCAAAAGAACGGGGGGTAAGCTGACGCGCGCAACTGGGCCCCACCGACCGCGCGCCCGTCCCCGCAGCCCCCAGGGGGGGGCCCCCACCGGGAGGCGTCAGGCTGGAGTTAACTGGCTGGGGGGGGACCGGGGGCGAGGATATAGGCGCTTTTTTATTTATAACTGCGCAGGGGCTGGGGCGGCAGCCCCAGTGAGCGCGCAAAGCGCGCGCGGCTTCGTGCGGGGGCTGGGGCGGCAGCCCCAGTGAGCGCGGGCATCGCCGCGCGCGGGGCTTTTCCGGGGCTGCTTGTTGTGTAAATATTGCCCGTCGCCGAGGCTGTGCGAATGTGGGAAACGCAACAGCTTTCGGTTGCGTTTTCCAAGGACGGGGCAAAGCTGACTCCGTTCGAATGAGGTAGGGCGCAGGTTTGCACCGTCCGCCATTTGCACAGCCAGCAAGGATTCGCAGAGATCATTTTTAATCCTGGCGTTTGGGGTTTGCTCTTGTTTCGCTGTGCTGCGTATCGGTTTGAGACTTTTCGCCGGATCAGTTCCCCATGTGTGCCGGGTGCGGTTTGTGGTTCGCATTCCTGTTTGCTGTGCTGGGTTGAACGTGCTGCGTTCTTCGGCGTTGCTTCTTTGGGATGGAGATCGTTCTAGTTCGGCTAAGACTTGGCTTTGGTTTCCCTGTAGTTAGGACACTGTATGAATACTCTGTATTAATGACAAAAAACCCCCTGGTTAGCGGAAAAGGATGTTTCTCTCGACGTTGCGCAGCAGTGCTTCGCGAAGGCGCTGGTCGCGCTGGCAGTCTTTAAGCCAGGGGCGCGGCGGGGTGAGTGGCTTGTCTAGATGGTCGCGGAACGCCTCGAAATCGGCGCGCGTTACTGGGGCGTTGGGTTTCTTGCGGGGGCGTGGCATGTGGAACACTCCGGGCGGCGCGGGCCGATCTCTGCCGGCGCGCGCTACCAGTTGAGGCGCATCGTGGTTTGTTCGGGGCCTTCCGGAACGGGAAGAACTTCGGCCAGGTAACGAACGTTCGACCAATCCGCGGCGGAGAAGTCATAGAAGAGACGCCGTGTTTCTTCGGCTGGGGCGTCATGAGCGGTCAAAGCGAGTTCGCAGAGCACGGCCAATAGGTCGCGCTCCGCGTTGGTGAGAACGATAGACGGCATGGAGTTACATCTCCAGAATTGGCTGCTCTACAGTGTCGCTTGCTTCGTCTGGCAGTGTCTCAACTTCATCGGATAGAAGCGCAAAGACCTGAAGCAGGTTGTACCGCCTGCCCGCTTCGAAGGCCACGGCCATTAGGTAGCCTTCGCGGTCAAAGATAACCGGCGTACCCTGTGCGCCCTCGATAAGCGGCGGCAATTCGTTTGCCAGCGAAACGAGATCGTGACTCAGGTTCCCCAGGTTGAGCGCAGCAGTCTTTTCGAGAATTTCGCGGAAAAGCAGATTGTCGAGTTGGGGAGAGTTGTCTACCGTGTGCTTTTCGAAGGCTTCCTGTGCCGCCTTGTTCATTGCCGCAGTGAGTACGTTTTGCGTGTGCGCTACTAGCTTCGGTTTGCTGTGTTTCTTGGTCAACGCTTTGGCCCTCCTGGCCTGAGTTGCTGGGTTAGGTACGTGGCTGTGTTCCCCGTGGCTTGGGTGTCGCAAAATAAAGGCGTGGGCGCGCCTTGCCTGCTCTGGCGACTTAACCGTGACTTCCTTTCCGTTCGTTGGTTGAGTAACTTGCGCGCCCGCCTCCTGTTGCAGCCTTTACAGTTTTTGCGCGAGTTTGATCACCAGCGCTGCGGCGTACTGAAGCACCTGGGCTGTCGTGGGCACGGTGAGGCCCGCCGATGCCGCGTACTTCACGAGAACAGGCTCGACAGCGAGAGTGACCGCAATCAGGTTGTCTGTTTCCGATTTGGTTGCGTCAACGACAGGCGTAGCCGCTGCAATCGCAGCGGCGGCACCGTTCGCGGCGGCGTTATAGACGGTTGCGAGAGCGGGGAAAGCAATATCGACGAATGGCTCAGCCTTGACGGCTACCTTGTCGGTTTCCTTGAATGCTTCGGTGAAGATCTTTCCCGCGTTCTCTAGTATGGTTTCGAGTTTGTTCGCCATGGTTTTGACCCTTTCATTTCAGGTTGAGCCCGCACGTACAGGTCGGGCAATGTTTTGGGGCCGGGAGAGTCTGAGTCCGTCTTTGGATGCGTTCCGCTGCATCCTCCCATGCGGCCTTAGGCGTGGGGCAGACGGCTGAAACTGGTGGGCCTTGGACGCTCGTACGGATGTACCAGCAGGGCATTCCCTGGCCGCGCTTGAGTTCGTAAAAGTCAAGAATCGCGTGTTTGTAGGTGACATGAACAAAGCGTTTCGTCTGCAACGTCAAACCTCCATCCTTAGATGGTCGAGAGTGTCAGAGATCGACGCGGAGAGAGCGAGAAGAACGCGCGCGCGGTCGGCATTGTCGAGGCACTCGGTTTCCTGAGCGATGGCGATGGTAAGGCGGTTGCGGATAGCATCCGCCTTAATGCTCATGTGCGTTCTGATCGCTTGTTTAGCCTGCTCCCGCAGGTGTGAGCCCCTCATTGCTTCCCCGCAATAAGAAGTTGGTGGTAACGAGACGTGAGCCACTCGACAGAATGACCGCCTTGTCCGAAGAGGTTACCGGGGAAGCTAGCCCAAACACTAGAAGCTGTCTCGATAGCCTTCGGCAATTCGCCCACGACTAAGAGCTCGTCTATTCCTTTGGTATGCAGAAGCTGCATACAGCCAATATCTTGATGTTCGGGCGAAAACGTGCCCAGGTGGCACACGGCAGCGAGAGCTTTCCAAGTGGGCCAGATGAACTGATAGCGACCGCTGGCTGTACTTTCGAGTGGATACACTTCATCTTCGATCAGCTTTGGCGCGGCGGTGCTAGTGCCGTCGCATGGCTCGTATCGTGCGGGTCTGCCTGAGCGGACGATGATAGGAGGTCGCCCGTTGCCGAACGGATGGCCGGAGAAGTCGGTGAAGCTGTGGCGACCGTCGATCCCTTCGACAATAATGTCGTAGCCGTCGGCGCGAGTAATTGGAGAGCTGCTTGTACCTTCGCTTTCCGCAATGAGATCGAGGAAGGCTTCGAGGATTGGGTCTGCTTTGAGTGTTGCCATGGTGTATCGCCTAACTTCGGACGGTTGCCCGCGTCCGTGCGGTTGAGTTCCATTTCCATCTGATCGAGCAAGCGCGCCCAGTAAAGGGCGAGCGCTTTGTGTCCATGCGTGTGGTGGTTCGTTTTTCGTGTTGGGTTGCGAATTCTATCGGGCATGATGACTCCAGGCGCAAAAGTGCGAAGTGTTCCACGTGGAACACGGTTTCACTGAAAATCGACGGTGAGCTCTGGAATGTTATTGCGCAGTCTCCACTTCCACAGATTGAACTGGCAGCGACCGCAGCGGGCGGGATAGGTGAGCTTTTTGGCCCTGTACGTGGCATGGCAGCCTGGGCAATGAACATAAGGCATTTGCATGAGAAATGGAGCCTTTTTGCAAGTGCAAAGAGTCGTGCGAGGGTCCTTTACAACGGTGGCATTTTCTGCCGCTACTTCGTCTTCGTGCATGGTACTATCACCTCGGTAAATACGTTTAGAGCTGTTTGAAGCATCGCCCCATAGATCGCTACAAGGCACGTGAATAACTACAACATATACAACCACCTTCCCAACAATACAACAGTGATCCACGGAAAGTAAGGGGAAATCCTCCGCTTTTTCACTTGTATTCCACAGTTTTTCCACAGGGGAACTATACCATATACATAACAAAGCACTTGCAATGTGCAAAAAGAATACCGGGTTGAACATGAATATACAAGAAACATGCCATGGCGACGCACATTATCGGACGTGATAACTACTGGGTTTACGCGGTAAGGTACACCGGTTACACAACATCGAGTTTACAGAATAGCTGTTATCAGACACGATTAGAACAACACGAGCCCAAGATGGAGGGGGGGTTACACAAGATGCTCGAAAAAGTTTGGTCCCCTACTACTACTAGAGAGATATGCCCTCGCTTTCGCGGGGCGCTTCGCCCCCCCCTCGCCCGCCCCCTTTGCCGACTGCATTGCCTCCCAAGGGGGGCAAATGTCGAGAAAGTGAGCTGAAAGTTGGTTTGGGTGTTGTTCCTCTTGGTTCGGGGGCAGGTTCGGAGGGGGCCTGGGGGGACCAACTTTTGCGGCTACTGCGCGGCACAGCTTTGCCGACGCGTGTTCCACGTGGAATTGTGGGATGGGCGTAACGAGGTTGCACAGGTGGCGCTGTGCGGGGCTGCCGCCTGGTCGCTAAGGGGATTGCCCTCGGACACAGGCGGCGGCTCGTGCTACTTGCGGTGACTCGGGGTGCTGGTTACTTGGGCAGATCGAATGACGGCCTGGGAGACGGTCAGATTGTCCTGGCGTGCCCACATTGCCTCAAATTTGCTTTTGAAGAGGGCCACGGCTTGGGGGTCGTCGGTGAGGGTGAGGCTGTTGTCTTGGGTTTCCTCGCCTGCCGGGCTGAAGTTGGCGCTACCGTCGCGCAGCGTCTTGCCGTCGACCAGATAGCTCTTCAGGTGCATGAGAATGGAGCTCTCTTTGACCTTGATAGTGATGGCGGGGACGTTCAGGAGTTGGTGTAAGGGCGAATGGGACAGCATAGCGTCTCCGCGTGCCTCGGACTCGAGCTCGGTACGGTCAAGGTAAATGCGGATGGGCACCGGAACGGCGGCGCGGTTGAGAATGGCGGCAATGATCTCGGGATCAACGAGAGCGTAGGCAGCGAGGTCCAAGCTGAGATTGGCGGCCTTGATGGTCACCACGTCGGCAGGGACCAGGCTCTGCGGGTTGCTGTACAGAGTGGTCAACATAGTGAATTGATTGTAGGCGTCGCTCAGAGGCCTAGACGGGCGTCTAGACGGCCCTTGAGCTCAGCGGCAAGCTGAGCTGTCTCAGTCTGGCGGGCGTCGATTGATTTCACCCATCCAGTGAGGTTCCGAACGTCCGATTTAAGTGTTGCGTTCAGCCAAATTTGCGCGCCGACTTGGAGCAGCGCTGCGACAGCGATCTCTAGAGCTGTATCCATGTCGGTGGGCCTTTAATTGAGAGCATACCTTCACAACGGCAAAACGCGAAACACTGGGCTGCAACGCCCTCAAGTGAGCCTCACAGCGGCGTACGTCGTGTAGTTGCCTGCGCTGGCTTCAACCTGCACCTGGATGCCTGTGGTGTCTAGGTTGGCTGGGATTGTGATTGCTATGGCTGTCTGATACGTGGTGGGCGTCGTCAGCGAACCCGCTGCCACCGTAAAGCCGTTGTTGGGGAAGCCCACACCGCCCTGTGTTGTCATGCTCCCTGGGTTCGCTGAGCTGGCGACGGTGACGCTTGTAGGCGTGTTGCTCACGACAACAGCGTCGGTCACGTTGAACCCGTCCGGAGCGTAGCCGAAAGACGAGAGGGTAAGACCGATCAGGCCATTTGTACCGCCGTCGTTTGGCAGGTCAAAAGTGATCGTTGTGGCGTCGGACGTTGCTGCCACGGACGTGTAATCGCTGAAGTTGGCAGACAAAGAATCATTGCTGAAGCTGGAGAGCATGGTGACAGCGATGTCGTCCGGCCCCGTGTTCGACAGCGTAAAGACCAGGCGCACGATGCCCGGCGAGGGCGCCGCAGGGCTGCTTTGCAGTGGGCTTATCGTGAGGTAGTCCGGGGGCGGTTGCGGAACCACATCGCCGGAGAGGTTGAGCTCAAAGGCGGACGTGGTAGAAGATAGGCCGTCTGTGGCTGCCACTTTGACGGTGCCGTCGAACTGCTGTGCGCCGCTCTCCGCCGTCTGCGTCAAGGTGAACGTGACAGGTGTTGTGCTGTCGGCTGGGATGGTCACAGAGGTTTCGCTCAACGTGGCAGTGTAGCCAGACGGTAGTGCCTTCTTTGTGGAGTTGGCTCCCGTGTAGATCACCGCGCCGCTCTTGACGCTGAGGTTGATGGTCCCGCCGTAGCCGTTCAAGCCATACAGAGCCAGTGTCTGAACGTTGGAGCCCGGCGCAGTGATCGCCGTGAGCTGCGCAAGCAAGCTCCACCCAAAGAGTGGGCCGGACCATGACGAACGGCTGAAGCCCTTCAGCGTGCCTTTCTCCCACCCCGCAGTTGCAGAAAGCGCGGGGCCAGATGTGCCGGTGTCGGGGTCGATGTAGAAAGCCTGAAACTTGATGCTTCCCGAGTCCGGGAGGTCGCCATAGACGGCCACCCAAGCGGCTAAGACCTCGGCAGGCGTTGGCATGTATGGACCGGCGAAGAGTATCGGCGACCAGCTGGACGCGTCCGGAGCGCTGTAGCTGCTTGTATACGAGTCGCTGGCGACAATTTCCCAGACGCCTGAGACAGCCACGGTGCCGCGTGTTGCCGGAGTGCTGTAGGACCCGGCCCAGGAGTAGGTGAGCAGAAAGCCCGTAACGTTCATGTCCAAGTCATAGGTGGTAGCAGCGGACATGCGATTCGGGAAGGCGAACGTGGGCGCAGGCTGCGCGACTTGAGTCGTCCCGGTGGAGGAATTCACAGGGACCACGACATCATGGGTACCGTTCGTGTCCGTGAAATGCAGGGTGATTTCTGTGGAGCCTGGAGTGATGGAAGGGGCAGGAACGGCTGTCACTGTGGCGACGTAATCGTCGGTGACAACTTCAACCGCAGAGATTTGCCCGCTCACCGTCATGGGGCCTGGGTTGGCAGAGACGGCAACCGTGACAGTGAATTCCGTGTTGCCCGTGATGATCGCGTTGGTCACGTTGTAGCCTGCTGGGCTGAAGCCTGTGGCGGTGAGCAATTGGCCCATAACCGAAGCGAAGAGTTCATCGAAGGCCTGTGTGAACGTGATGGAGGTCGAGGTTGCGGTCGCGGTTGCTGCCCCTGGGCCAAAGGAGGCCACGGTTTGATAATTCAGCACCGGGTCAGTGGTTTCACATGTGATGCTGGGCGACGTGGCTGAGAAGTCCGTGGGAGCAGCAGGCAGGGGTGACGCAGCCCATGAAACGGCTATGTCGAGAGACGGGTCTGTGGAGCTGGCTGTCGTGGGTCCCGCTACAGTGAACGTCCACGAGCCAATTGTGAAGACAAGAGGGGATGAGGCGAGGGCGAGGTATTGGTTGACGAGCTGGGGCGTGTCCAGTGGGGTGAGGCCTAGGCTTGCCCGGTTGGCTTGGACCATGGAGTAATAGGCGTCCGTAGTTTCGCAGCCGACCAGCGTGCCCTGAAGCTGCTGGCCGTCGAGCAGCAGGCCCGCAAGCAGAATGCCGAAGTACGTAGACGCCTGGATGTTCCATGCTTCGGCGTCGGTGAGTCCCAAGTTGGCATCTTTTGCGGTTTGGTCCCGATTGATCACACCCCAGTTTTGCTTTGTGGTGAGGAAAATCTGTTTCCACATTGCCTGGGCGTGGGTGTTGACCTGGACGGGAAAGCTTATGCGGCGCAGCCATGTGCCGGATGCTCCGGAGGACTTCGCTACGCCGTAGAATCCGCGTCGTGTGATCGTTTTGCCGTTGGATAAGAAAAGCATGGATTCAAACCCCTGGGGTGGACTAGGTGGGATTACCGAAGCAAAAAGCAGCCCACGTATCGCTGTTGCTGGTGTCGGCGGTAACTGTGATGTGGCCCGACGCGTAGGCGGCAGCGCAGTGGTGGGTGTTGCTGCCTTGGTCCTCGCAAAAGCAAATGGGGGTCGCGAAGGAGTGCTGTAGCGACACATTACAGCTTGTGGAACTGGACATAGCGCAAGTGCCGCCGAAGTCGCCCGCCCCGAGCTGGTTTATGTGGTTACCGATCGCGAGATTGCCGGTCCCTGAAGCGTTGCCAATTTGGCCGTTACCGGGAACACTGAAAGAACCCCCACCTGAAACGGTGAAAGCTGCCACAGATGCGTTGGAACCCCCTTCATAGACGATGAAGCCCCCGGTACCGGCGAAGCTGTGATTGTTGATCGTTACCGCCGCTGTGCCCTGGCTGTCGATCTCTGTGCCGCCGTTGGTTGTGGCGATAAGAATGTCGGCGGGGACCGTGGCGTTTGGGTTGCGAATGATGCAGGTGGAAGTGCTGGCGCACTCGAACTGCCACGCCTCCGTTGTGCCGCTGAAGAAGTCAAGCTCACCGAACGCCGAGACAGCACCGGAACCGGAGACACTGAAAACCGTGGCCGGAGTGGATCCACCTGAGGCCACGGAAAAGCCACCTGTACCAGAGTTTGTGCCGCAGTTTATGCAGACGCTGCCGGTCCCTGCCGCGTTCAGATAGGTCTGATTGTTGCCGCCTGCTGTCGTGTTTTGCTGGACGCCGAAGCGGATGACGTTGTTGATTACGTCTTGGAGCATCCAAACTTGCTGGCCGGAAGTGCCATCGCCTGGCCCCCACAGCCATGCATTTTGGAAAGCGTTCGGGGTCCCCGGAACGTCGGTTTGCCATTCGTCCTGTCGCCCGCGTACGTTGCCGAGGCCGATACCCGTGTAGACGTGATTGGTGACCGTCGCGTCTGCCTGGGAGCGCCACAGATCGCCGTTCAGGTTATTCCATGCGCGGTGAAAGGTGTCCACCCACGAGTTATGGAGGCCTGCGTCGGTAAGTTTGCCGGTGAACATGGTCCCGCCAGCAAGCCAAAGATTGTATTTGCTGCCGGACGCGGCGATAACTTGGTTGTTGCTGTTCTCATTCCGCACCCCGTTGAAGGTGTTGTAGACTGCACCAGCCCCGAGCGAAAGCATGGTATCGCAGGCCTCAATGTCGCCGCCGCTGAAGGTGTTGCCGTCGGCGTAGATCATATTGAGGCCGATGGTGCCGCTGATCGGTGAGCCTGCGGACGATGAACAGTTGAGGTGAAGACGAACAAAGGTGGAGGCGTTCGCGCCGCCCGTTCCATCGCCGTTGAAGGTGATGCCCGTGCCAAAGCTGGCTATGTGAAGACTGACGAACGATCCGCCGGAGTAATTGCCGGTGCCTGAGAGGTAAATTGCAGTTTGGCCGGTGCTGTTGTCGCCGATCAGGTAAAGGCGTTCGAGGTCGATCTCCTGAACGCGGTGGAATTGCATGGCGTAGGCGGAAGAGCCCGCTGAGGGCGTGGTGATTGACATGTCCGTCATGTAGAAGCCGGGGGTGTCCGTGGTGTACGTGGTATCCCCAACCAGAAAGGCGGTGCCGTTGCCCTGGTAATTCCAGACGGTGCCGCCCACCGTGCCAGACGACGGGCTGCCGCCCTGGTAAGCGCAGCCGTGAACAGTAGTGTTCCTGACGCCGGGTGAGACGAGAATGCTTTGCGTGGCGGTGATGGTACCGCAGGGCAGAAGAATCCCGCTGTTTGAAGTTGTAATCGTAGTGGTGTTGTTCCACGAGTAATTGGTCATGCAGGCGCGGGCATCGCAGACGCCGCCTGTTGTCGTGGGGAGTGCAGCCAAGCACGAATTGACCGCGGCAGACAGATCGGACCCGCCGGGGCACTGCACCTGCTTGGTCGGGTAAACCACGTAGGCGCTTGCATTGACGGTGGGGCGTCCGCCGTCGTTCTGCCAGATCACATTGCGCTGGCCGTTTGGTGGAGCGGGGGCGGTGTTGTTGTAGTTGACGCCGGTCGCAAGCTGGCCGAAGGCAGCGGCGCAAAAGAAGAGCAGACAAAACAGGGCGATGCGGATAAGAGATCGCATGGGGTTCCCTCCATGCCCTGATTATCCGCCCGCCTGTGGGTTGCTGTTGAATTCGATAACTTCGTTCGGTATGACTGCTTCAGGCGTGCCGTTGAACTCGATCAGGATAGGCCCTGGCACGTACGGGTTCAGCGAAACGCCGGTGTACGCGAGAGTCGCGCGGATCGATGCAGAGGCGAAGCCAGAGCGGGTATCAACGAGGTTTAGCGAGAAAGTGATTTGACCGATGGGCGGCTGCATGCCCCAAACGGCCACCCAGGGCGCAAACAGGTCAACGGGCACCGACGGCAAGGGGTTGAGAGCCGCGATGATGCGCAAGTCGGAAGGCCGCACATTGCCCCGCCCAGCAGAGACACCTGCAGAAGCGCGAATGACGCCCGCCCAGGGCTGAGAGACGGTGGGGGAATAGTTGAATGTGAGGCCAATGAGCGGTGAGAGGCTGTCCGGATCGAGAAACACAGGCGTGGCGCTAAGCGATAACAACGCCGGGAACGATGGAACGCTTGGCGCTGCGCCGGAGAGTGGCGGAAGGCCGAGCGTAGCGAGATTGCGGTTGCAACTGACGTACAGCGCGTAGGCCGACGGGTGGAACGAACGGCCTAGGCGGTCGGTTCGTGCGACACACGAAGCGAGTGCCGACCAGGCTGATTGATCAGCAGTAGCGAGACTGCGCCAGGCTGAAGCCATGCCGCCAGTAAGCGCGCGGGCGGACTGCTGGGACGAAGAGCGAGGCTGACGCGCTGGCCTCCCGGCGCGAAGCAGTTGGCCGGTACGGCCGTGGGATGCAACAAGGCCGCCAGCTTCCCCGCTGGCGGCCCCGATGGTTGAGACGATTAGCATGGTCGCCTAGGTGAGGGTGATGTTGAAAGGCGTGCTGACTTGGTAAGTGCCGTACTGGGCAAGCAGAGCGACGGGGTAAACGCCCGCGCCTGCGGTAACATTCCCGGCTATCTGCGCAACCGGGCCGGACGCAGCAGACAGCGGGTTAGCTGTGAAGCCGTAGGTGGCTCCGGCAGGCAGGCCGGTGATTTCGTAGTTGACGGCACCCACGAAACCAGCGGGCGTGACAGCGGGCGCGGTGAACGTCGCGACGCCAGCAACAGCACCGTGAGCCCAAGTGCCGGACAGGGTCGGAGCAGCATAGCTGAGCGAAACCCCGGCAGCCGACTGGGTGAAGGCCGTGGTGATGGACACAGGCGTACCAGCAAAGCCGGACACAGGGTCTACGTAGCGCAGAGCAAAGCCGATCTGGCCGGAGGCCGGAAGAGGGCCGAACTTTGCGACGTAGGCCGAGAAGATGGCCGCGTTGGTAGGCTGGGCGGGCGATGGATTGATGCCCCAGACGTTGCGATAGGCGCTCTTACCGATGAACGTGCGCCCGCCTGAGAACACGGCCGTGGCACGCACCTGAACAGCGAAGTTCGACGCGAGGTTTGGCGTGGTAGCCAAACCGAACGACGAAACCGTAGTGCCGCTGCCCACCGGCGTGGACGTGAACGTCGTCAAGCCGGGGATCGAGGGAATGGAGGGCGGGCTAGACAGTTGAGTGGTGATGCCCACGTTGGCAAGGTGTTTGTTGCACGACACAAAGAGCTGCTGCCCTGTTGGGTGGTATGTCGTGCCCAGCTTGCTCTTGAGGGTAACCGTCGCGGCGAGAGCGTTCCAGCCCGCCACTTGAGACGCGGTGAGCGACTTAAAAGCCGAGCTGAAAGCCTGGAGCTGGTTGCGCACGAGCTTTTGCGCGCTGGTGCGGGGCTGAGTGGGCACGGAGTGGTGACGGAAGTAGGACCCGCCACGGTTGTGGCTCGCAACGATGCCGCCCAACTTACCGGACGCGGCAGAGGAAAGCAGACCGATGTATTTCATTTTGTGGTTTTCCTTCTGAGCGGAGCCGGACGGGAGCGGGGGCGAAAGCCCCTGCTCTCCGGCGGCTAGCTGGCCCGGCGCGGGCCGCAGGCTGAGCTGTTGTGATTGTAACCCGGAATCAGCGATTTAGCGGTAGAGTACACCGGGAATACCTCGGGGAGACAACGGGGGAACACATCACCGGGCAAAGGGCCTGTTCGGGCGCATAAGCACATCCAAGGGTTTGGGCGGTGGGTCCGGGCCGATGGAGACGGGTTTGCGCGTTATGGCCCGCCGACGACCGCGCGCAACAAAAGCGCGGTTGTCGATGCGCCGGGCGAGTAGCGCAACCCTTTTGACGGCCCGGACCCGTGACCGCCCAAATCGGCGACGGGGAGCGGAGAACAGCATTGCGGCGCTGAAACGATGCGGCCCGTCGTGGTTTTCAAGGGTGGGGCAAGGGGGGAGAGTTTGAGAGGGGGGACGCGGGTTTAGGGGCGTCCCCCCTTTCAATCTGTACGGAGGCCGGAGGCCGGAGTAAACCGGCCCTCGAATCGCGCGGGTGACGTGGACGTTTTTGTTTCTGTCCACGGCACAAGGAGCGCGATGCTTTCGGGGCCCACCTTAATCAGTCACAGGACTTCGCACAATATGGCTTTTTAGTTCTTTATGGCTTTCCGACACACACCACGCTTGCGAGTGCAAGAAAAAAGGCAGCAACCGAATAACCCCGGCTGCTGCCCGATGCTGCTTACTTCAGCGGCGGCAACTGGTAGCCTGCCAAGTAAACCCAGTGCTCCTTTCCGTCCGGATCGACAAACGCGCAACTCACATGACCCTTGTCGTTCTCGCGGCACCGTTCGAAGTGGATGGTCGGACCGTCGCTGCTGTTGT
>Ga0182014_10006104_pt1 | contig 13137 bp, 9 predicted proteins | sample 612S2DmetaG_FD_120489 | JGI IMG/M metagenome (GOLD analysis project Ga0182014, IMG submission 120489) | Permafrost microbial communities from Stordalen Mire, Sweden - 612S2D metaG | ecosystem: Environmental > Terrestrial > Soil > Wetlands > Permafrost | place: Sweden: Stordalen | collected... | reverse complement strand
TTTTTTCTCTTTTCGCGGCGTTTTCAAATCCAGACCAAAACTGCTGGCCCGCTCCGCATACTCTTGCGGTCGTTCTTCAAAGACCACCACAATTCCCGGATCGCCCTGACGTATGCCCTCAGCGATGAATTGGGTTGCCAAGACTGATTTTCCCGTTCCCGAAGCTCCTGCCACCAGGACACTGTCTCCCTCGGGAATGCCGCCCCCGAGCATCTTGTCCAATTCCGGAATACCAACGGAAAGGCGCCGTGTACTGGGTATCTTCCTTGCTTGTCCGGCCAGCCCAAGCGTACGCGAGAAGGCTTGCAGCCCAGCATTGGTAATGCGGAAGGTGTGCAGTCCGGGCACGGATGCCTGCCCGCGCAGTTTCACGATCTGGAGCTTCCGCACAATGGAACTTCGCTCCGACGTTTGGTAGAGCCAAAGGAGGCCATCGGAGACCGTGAATACCGGATTGTCTCGGATTTCACCTTCGACATATTCCCCGACCAGAAAAGTCGTGGCTTGCCAACTGGTCAGGAGCAGGGCTAACCGCTGAATGAAAGATTGCAGTTCCACTTCGGTTGTACCGCCTTGCGCCTTCCGCACCACGGTGCGAAAGGAGTCCACTACTACGACGCCCGGGCTTGCCTTCTCAACCTCTTTCGTAATCTCCTCTAAGACCGCGTCCAGATCCTTCTCCAACACAACCTGGCTCAAGTTGATGAAGCGGACGGCGGTGTTTAACTTGGCCTGGTCGAAGAACGTGTACTGTTGCTGGTAGCGCAGCATTTTGATGGCGGGTTCGCCGAGAATGGTGAAATAGAGCGCCGGGCGCTCCGGCGTCGCGTTGGCGAACACGATTTGGTGGGCCAGCGTGGTCTTGCCGCTTCCCGGGGCTCCCGCGATGATATTAAAAGAAAATTCCGGGAGACCGCCGCCCAGGATTTCATCGAGGCCCGGTACCCCGGTCGGCAGTTTTTTTATGATCACTCTATCTTGTGCGCTCAAGCTTTCCTCTCTTCTCGGAAACGCGGCCGTCGAAGGCGGCCTCCGGCCACACATCCTGAACCAGCCGCAACGTCAAACCCTCGCCAATGAAAGTGAGGAGCAGCCCGATTAATTGGGCAATGAGAATGGCTCCTCCGTTCCTGGCCTGTTCCTTGTCAATCTGCGGCTCCAGTTCGTCTAGACCCTTTAAGGATCCATCCGCCGCGACCTGTACCGCGCTAAGACTGGGAGCTTCCGCCCTGGCCAGCGTCAGAGCGCGAGAAAGGAGCGAGCGAAAACCGGCAACTCCCGCGAGTGTAATTAGGGGCCGGCGCAGCTTCGCACAGACGCGAAAGGCCGCAGACTCCGCTGGCTCGGAGTTCTCGCCCGCAACGGCTTCGTAAGTAAGAAGGCGCTGGGCCAAATGTCGTGACTCTGGAAGACTCACGATTTCCTTTTCCGTGCAACGCGCGAACTCTGTACTCAGTTCGGCTTGGGGCTTTTAATTGCCGCCACTACCGCCAATACCGTCGCCGTGTTTAGAACGTTTCCCGAGATAGTCATCAGCGCTTCTGTGACGGGCGGATATTGCTCCGCCAGTCTCTCGAGACGCGCACTGACGCCTTGGAGATCATCGATTTCGTTGACGATCGCTTCAAAGCCCATAGGCATACCGCTCTTCGAGAGGAACTTAAAGTCTGGAAGAATTTCAGATGTCACCAGCTGTAAGGTCATAGCTTCGCCAACAACTCGGACAAGCAACCCGAGTAACTGGGTAATGAGAATTAGTCCTGCCTCCCCAGCTTCGTCCGCATCGACTTGCGGCCGAAGCCCGTCTAGACCCTGTAAGGAGCCATCCGCCGCGACCTGTACCGCGTTGAGACTGGGAGCTTCCGCCCTGGCCAGCGCCAGAGCACGAGAAAGCAGCGAGCGAAAACCGGCAACTCCCGCGAGTGCGCATAGAGGTTGGCGCAAAGTCTCGCAGACGCGAAAGGCCGCGAATTCCGTCGGCCCAGAGCTTTTGCCCGCAGCGTTTTCGTGTGCGAGAAGGCGCTCGGCCAAATCTCGCGTCTGTGGGGGAAGCATCGTTTCCTTTCCGTTAGCACGTGCAAATGCGCGTGACACTCGAACGTGAAACGTTCACCTTTAATGTTACCCGCTTTGGGGCTGCTCGGATAGGGCACGTCCTTGGCCGACACGGTACTTAGTGCGGGCCACATCTGGCAGCGGCGGTTCTACGATTTCGTCGTATTCACTGAGAAGAAGCGGGTCGAGAAGCTGCGCTATCTATATGCATCGGAACCCAGTGGTGCGCAGTCTGGCGCTGGAGCCGGAACAGTGGAACTGGAGCAGCTACCGTCACTACGCTCTAGGCCAGCCAGGACCGGTGCTGGTAAACCAGGTGCAGAAGGCAGAACTAAGCGTCCGCAAGACTGCTTAATACAATCGCAGCGCTAAAGCCGCCGGGGTCCGTGGCGCCCACTCGTCGTTCCAAGGATCGAGGTTAACTCTTGGATAACCACGCTCTTTTTATGTTAGCGTGCGTGAAGGAAAAGGTCAAGAAGAAAGTGGAGGCACCAGGCTCCAAATTGGAATCTGGCGCTCCGTCCTTTATGACGACTCTCGGTTTGGGTGGAGTTTGCAACGAGCAAGAGCCAGAGTCCCCACCCTAACGTCGAAGCGCACGACGTTGGGATGGGCCGCCCGTCCAAATTCCATGCTATACTCGGCCCGCAGGATGTGGCCTGAACTGCTTCTCCTCCCCGGCCCGCCGCTTGAATAGAGGTGACGAGTCATGCGATGCAAGAAGCCGTTCTCCGCAGGCAAACCGACTTTCGTGATCTTCATAATGCTCTTGCTGGCGTCAGCAATTGGTCCCACGCAGGCGCAGGCGCGGAAGTTCAAGGTGCTGCACACCTTTCACGGGAGGGACGGGGCGGGCCCAGTGGGCGTTTTAATAAGAGACGCTGCAGGAAATCTCTATGGAACGACTGCGGGGGGTGGGACTGGGAGGTGCAGCCAGGAGGGTTGCGGCACAGCGTTCAAGATGGATAAAACGGGGAAGGAGATCTGGCTACACAGCTTCAAGGGCGGGAACGGGCTAAATCCGTACGCCGGTCTGTTACGCGACACGTCGGGCGATCTGTTTGGCACAACTCTGTACGGTGGCGACACCAACTGTGTCCCGCCGGAAGGTTGCGGCACGGTATTTAAGCTCGACAAAACCGGGAAGGAAAAAGTCCTGCACAAGTTCACTGGTGTCCCGGATGGCTATTTTCCGGAATCGCTGCTGGTGAGCGATAAAGCGGGAAATCTTTATGGCACAACGTACGAGGGCGGCGCTGATAGCCAAGGTGCCATATTCAAGATCGATACCACGGGGACGGAAACCATTTTGCATAGTTTCACTGGGCCGCCGGAGGGTGGAGGGGACGGAGCGTTCTCCTACGAAGGAGTAATCCGGGACGCGGCGGGTAACCTGTATGGCGTTACCGCCAAGGGCGGCGCCAACGGCGCAGGAGTGGTGTACGAGCTAGACACAACGGGCAAAGAGACACTACTGTACAGTTTCAGTGGAGGAGCGGATGGGGGCGATCCCGACTCGGTATTGCTCCTTGATAAGGGAAACCTTTATGGCACGACCGCGAACGGGGGCACGGGGTGTGGAGTAACGGGCTGTGGCGTAGTGTTTAAGCTGTCGCCGCAATCAGAAGGAACCTGGTTAGAAAGTGTCCTTTATACGTTTTGTTCCCTCACGAACTGCGCCGACGGGGAGTCGCCTGGCGATTCTTTGATAATGGACAGGGCCGGGAATTTATATGGCACTACGTACTTCGGCGGTGCTTATCGGAACTGTAACGGAGACGCCTGTGGAGTTGTCTTCAAGCTAGACGCAACCGGCAAAGAGACGGTGCTCCATAGCTTCACGGGCGGGACCGACGGAGCGTTTCCATATGCGGGCTTGGCCATCGACGGTTCAAGCAATCTTTACGGCACGACCGGATCTGGCGGTGCAAAGTGCTATGGCTCCAACACGTGTGGAGTCGTATTCGAACTCACGCCCTAACCCCCGGCATCGAGGTTTATCCCGTGCGGCGTCGCGCTCGGCCCCTGCGGGAGTCCGTGTTCCCCCTGACCTTAAACGCAGCCCACACGATTCCACGACGTACACGACTGGTTAATTCACAAGCTGCTGGCCCTCGGTTAGTCTCACAGAAGGTTTAGGGTACTGAGGTGGTCCAGCTGCCTGGCGAGTCCTTGTCCGGCGTCAGCTCGAAAAGGGTACCACCGTCGTTGTTGCCGCTGCCGGAAGAGGTCGTGCCGTAGATGTTGCCTTGTGCGTCGAACGTTGGGCCGGCGGCGGGGTAGCAGCCGTCTATGTTCTCGTTGAAGCTATGCAGCACGCTTTCGGCCCAGACGCCGTGGGCGTCAGGGGTCATCTTGAAAACGGTGCCGCATCCGCTGTAGGTTCCGCCCTCCTCGGTCGTGCTGTAGAGACTGCCGGTTGGGTCGAAGACAACGCTTCCGGTGGGGCCGCTTCCGTCTTTGCCATCGTTATTGGGAAAAGAGTGCAACACCGCGAACCTGGGCCCAGCCCAGGCAGAGCTCGCCATTGCGACACCAACCGCCAGAATCGCGAAAATTCCCCGGAAACTTGATCTGAGTTGGCTGCGGCGCACGGATTTGCCTCCTGCGGGACGTTCCAGGCGAATGGCTGCGCCGGGGCGAGCGGGCTGCGCCGGGACGACCGTCCCCTCCGCCAGGAACTATATCATCGGAATGGTCCCGCAGGAGCAGGATTCGCAATGAGTCCGGCTCCAGGCGGGAGGCAGCGCATTGAAGCGCATCAGTTAGAGTCGCTGGCATCGTCGTCGGGATCCACGGGCCCGCATAGTTCGGGATGCAACCGTGATTTCCCGGGTTGATAAAGCAGCCTGGCGGGATCGGGGTTAGAATCGGCTGAAATTGGCGGAACTGGCCGCTGTAGAATGCCGGGTCTAGCTTGTTGGCGAAGTAATCGGCGTACTGGCTGTTCCCGATTGCGTGATTTCCGTTTTCCGTTCCTGGGTTCCCCTCCGCATTCGGCGCGGCCAGCGGACAGGAGTGTCCGCTCTACACAAGCTGAAGGCACCAAGGTAATGTTCCAAGTTGATTACCCTGTTTTGCGCGCATAGGCCTTGTGGTACTCTCGAAAGTACCCCATATTCTCTGGAGTTTGGCTGGGTTTCTCTGTGCCCTTGGTGTCTTCGAACGATAAACCGGGAATCCACATTGCGTGGAAGACGGTGACGTATCGCAGCGTGGCACTGCTGGTGCTGGCGGTCGCGGTGGTAATTTTCATCGGCATGCGCTTTGCGTTTCCGCAATTCACCGAGACCAGCATCAAGGCGGCGGATGGCTTTGGGCTCAAGCTGCTGGATGTGGTGGCGGGAGCCGCGGGCAATCCGGCGAAGTCGGGTGGCGCCGGATCGCAGCAGGCGCACTTCACCGCGCTCGATGGCACGGTGCGAGTGAAGAAGGCGAACAACAGCAGTTGGGCAACGGCCGACTATAGCGTTCCGCTGGAAAAAGGCGATGTGGTGCAGACCAGCTCCGAAGGCATGGCCAAGATCGTATTCAACGATGGAACGAACTATACCGTCAAACAGGATTCGCTGATTGTGATCGAGGAGAACTCAACCAACGATCAGCAGCAGACCAACGTTTCCGTAGCGGTGAGCACGGGCACGGTGGATCTGGCGACGGCCACATACGTTCAGGGTTCGAAATCGCAGGTGGTGGTGGCGGGGGCGACGGCGTCCCTGGCTCCGGATAGCGCGGCCATGGTGCGCAACGATCCCAAGGACGATCAGCACGAGATTCTGGTCAAGAAGGGAACGGGCGAGATTACGCGCAATGGGGAGACGGTGCGCTTGGCAGACTGGGAAAAGGTGAGCTTCCAGGCAGCGGAGCCGCATATGGACAAGCTGAAGGAGATTGGCCCTCCCACGCCGATTTCGCCGGCGAACATGATGCCCATGTTTGTGTCGAGCGATCCCAAGCCGATCGAATTTTCCTGGACTCCGATGGCCAACGCAAAAGGTTACCGGCTGCGCATTTCGCGGAACCCGTACTTTTCTTCGACCATCGTGGATCGCAAGGTGAATACCGCCGACGTTCTGGTTTCCGGCCTCGAACAGGGCGCGTATTACTGGGTGGTGCAATCGCAGGATGCGACGGGTAAGGAGTCGGTGGAAAGCGAAAAGAATCGTTTTACGATCATCCCCAAGGGGAATGACACGGCGGCGATTAATCTGGATCTGGATCCGCTGATTCAGCATGGTCACGTGATCGAGTTGACCGGAAAGACCGAGGTGGGTGCCCGGGTGATGGTGAATGGCCGCGAGGTGCCGGTGGTTGGGACGGATGGCGCTTTCCATTACTTTACCCCGCCCCTGGGAGCGGGGGAAAGCACGATCACCATCACGGCGCAAAACGCCAAAGGCGGAGTGAATACTCTGCAGAAGAAAGTAGTGATTCAGTAAGACGGGGCCGAGGAACAGGTTCCCGAAGTGTAAGCACTTTGGTTTGCTGAAACGGACGGCAATACCTCATAGAATTAAGGATAGAGCTTCAATTCCGGAATAACCGGGTAAAAGACGGGGAAAGACCTACTCCATCGGGAAGAAAGTTTCGCATGTCATCGAACAACGGTTTTCATTCGAGCGCATCACGCTGGCACAATCTGCGATCGCTGTTCAGCGTTTTCTCCAGCGATCTTGCCATCGACCTGGGCACGGCCAACACGCTGGTGTATGCGCGGGGCAAAGGCATCGTGGTGAACGAGCCTTCGATCGTGGCCATCAACAAGAACACCGGCGAAGTGGAAGCCGTAGGCAAGGAAGCCAAGGAGATGCTGGGCCGCACGCCCGGCAACATCGTGGCCATCAAGCCCATGAAAGATGGCGTCATCGCCGACTTCAAAGTCACGGAGAAGATGCTGAACTACTTCATCCAGAAGGCGCACAACCGGAAGATGCTGGTGCATCCGCGCATCGTGATCGGCGTGCCTTCCGAGATTACGCAGGTGGAGAAGCGCGCGGTCATGGATTCGGCCTATCGCGCCAAGGCCAGCGAAGTATATCTGGTGGAGCAGGCCATGGTGGCGGCGATCGGCGCCGGGCTTCCCATCACCGAACCGAGCGGCAACATGGTCGTGGACATCGGCGGCGGCACGACCGATATCGCGGTCATTTCTCTCAGCGGCATTGTCTATTCGCGGTCCGTGCGCATGGCCGGCAACCAGATGGACGAAGCCATCATGAATTATCTCAAGCGGAAATATAACTTGTTGATTGGCGAACGCACTGCGGAGCAGATCAAGATCGAGATTGGTTCCGCGTACCCGCTGGACAAGCCGCTCACCATGGAAATCAAAGGACGCAACCTGATCGAAGGCGTGCCCAAAACCATTACCGTGGACGACAGTGAAATTCGCGAAGCTCTGAGCGAGTGCGTATCGACCATCATGAATGCGATACGCGTGGCCCTGGAGCGCACTCCGCCGGAGCTTTCGGCGGACATCAGCGATCGCGGCATTGTGCTCACCGGGGGCGGTGCGCTGTTAAAGAATCTGGACAAACGCATCCGCGAAGAAACCGGGCTGCCGGTTTCGATCGCCGACGACCCACTGTGCAGCGTGGTACTGGGTACGGGCAAAATGCTGAGCGACTTCAAACTTTTGCGCAAGATTTCGATCGAGTAGAGCCGTCGTTCGTCGTTGGTCGTTCGTCGATCGCCGTGCTCTACACTGCCAAAACCTCGACACCACCTCAAGCCAACGACCAGGGACCCGCGACGAACGACGTGTTTTAAGTCATGGAAAACCTCATCAGCCGCTACCGCAATGTGACCATCCTGGTGGCGGTATTGTTTGCCCAGGTGCTGGGGTTGGCGGTTCAGGTGCGGCGCTCCAACCAGGATCAATCGACTCGCCTGATTCGCGTCTGGGCGGTGGATGCGGTGACTCCTTTCGAAAAGGGCATCGTGTGGTTTCAGAGCAGTGTCAGCAACCTGTGGCGCAACTATTTTTACTTGCGGGGCGTGAGGCAGGAGAATCGCGAACTCAAGCAGGAGATCGAACGTCTCCGCATCGAGCAGGTTCGCCTCAACCAGGATGCGGAGCAGGCTCGCCGCCTGCAGTCGCTGCTCGGCTTCAGAGAACAGTTCATCTCAAAAACTTTGGCGGCGCAGGTCATCGGATCGAGCGGGAGCGAGCAGTCGCGATCGATTTACATCGACAAAGGCACGCGCGATGGCATTAAGCCGGATATGGCGGTCATCACCGCCGAGGGTGTTGTCGGAAAAGTGCTGCGCGTGTTCAGAGCCACTTCCCAAGTGTTGCTGTTGAATGACCAGACCAGCGGAGTGGGAGCGATTCTGGAGACATCACGCCTGCAAGGCGTGCTGCGGGGGACACCGCTCGGCGAAGTGGTGCTGGAAAAAGTGATGTCCGATGAAACGGTTCAGCCGGGAGATAGAGTGTTGACCAGCGGCGGCGACCAGATCTTCCCCAAAGGCTTGCCCGTGGGAACGGTGACCAAGGTTTCGCCGGGCCCGGAGCTCTTTCTGAACATCCGGGTCAAGCCCGCGGCCGACTTGAACCGGTTGGAAGAAGTTTTAGTAATTACGGAACAGGAAGAAAAAGAACCGGCGCTGGCTGCGGGCGAGCCGCAGATACGGGCGGCGGACATTCTGGCGCAACGTCTGCCTTCGGTGCCCGACAAGCCTCCCGATGATCCCAATCAACCTCCGCCTCCGACCAGTGGACTGAAAATCTTCTCTGCGCCCACCGCGCCAGCAACGCCGGGCGCGGCAGGAGTTCCCACCCTTAAACCGAGCGGTACAGGTGCGACCAGGCCGAGCCAAGCTTCAAACGCTGCTAATGCGAGTCCGAAATCGCAGGCAGCGGCTGGAACCGCGAACCAGTCGGGGATCGACTCTTCCGCAGCGAAGCCCACTGGCAAAGCTCCTGCCGCGAAGCCGGTAGCGACGCAGAAGTATCAGCCCCCGGCGGTGAAAGTCCCAGACGACACTGCGAATGCGGGCGGCGAATCCCGGCCCGCGCCTTCGAAAGCAAATCAACCACCGGATCAGCCGGCTCCGCAGCCGCCGCAGGAACAACCTCAATAGCGTGCCCATCACTTACACATCGAATGAGCAGGTTGAGGTTTACCGGTTCAGTCTTCCGGCAGCCATTCTGATTCCGCTGGTCGCGGTGTTTCTGCAGGCATTCGTGCCTTTGCGGTTTCATTTCTTTACGATCTTCGATTTGCCGCTGCTGGTGGTGATTTTTTTTGCGGTAGCGCGGCGCAGCCCGGCCGCGGGATTGCTCACCGGCGCCGCTATCGGCCTGTTGCAGGATTCTCTGACGGGCCATCCCCTGGGGTTGTACGGGATTGCCAAGACGGTGGTGGGATACGGGGCGTCGTCGCTCGGCGTCAAGCTGGATGTAGAGAATGCCGGCTCGCGGTTTCTGGTCACCCTGTTTTTTTACGTGGTGCACGAGATCGTTTACTTCACCATTGCCCGCGGATTGGTGGGACTCACTCTGCAATGGAGTTGGCCGCGCGAACTGGGCTCGGCTCTGGCCAACGCCTTCCTAGCAGTCGTCCTGTTCGCGGTGTTGGATCGATTCAAGCAGAAAACGTGAAGGCCGGCTTCAGGCCTTATGGCGCCTAACCAGAAGTCTACCCCCGGTTTCCCGTAAAATATCTCTTTTGAAGGATTTAGCTCCAGAATACGCCTGGCGGCATGGCCGCAAGTCATTGATAACAATGGCGTAATATATCGGTATATGGGCAGAAAATGCGTTTTCCTCCTAAATCTATGATTCGATTGGGGGAGAAAACGAGATACCCACGTAAAATATCCCTTCTAGAGGACTTACGGAGGGGATATCTCGCCGAGGCTGCAATTCGCTGTTGCGCGCGCGGGGACGCGCGCGCCTACATTTAAAGGCGGGCGTCGAGGAGTGCGCGCCTGGTCAAGTTGTCAAAGAACCTGGAAAGTCTGCTGTTATCAAACAGCTAACACAAGCTATTTCCATATTAGCGTATTAACAAAGATTCGTCAAGCGAAAAACGGGGACTCGATCTCGCCCCCACAGCCTGTTGCATATGGTGAAGCCTCCAACAGCCCCACTCTAAATTTCGCAAAGAACGCGAAATTTAGAATGGGCCACCCGCCTCGCGGCCCCCAGCTTTACAAAAAGCGTAAAGGTGGGCCAGCCGCCGAATCCCAGGTTAGCGCCCGAAGAACATCAAAAACCGACGCGAACGCACCAGACCCACGGCAGAGCGCCCCACCGCCAATTCGCCGGGGCGACGGCAGCTGCGGCCGCTAGTATGTGAACGAGCGGATTCCCGCAGGGTCGTCCACGAATCCGCCGCGGTGGCTGGGGTTAAGAGCGATGTGCACGGGAATCACGTTCCCGTTGTTAAAATTGAATCCGTTGAGGGATTCAACCAGATTCCCTTTGGTGTCGTAGACCTGGATGCTGCTGCCGCCGGCGGTTGAAAAGGGCTGCGCGATAAGAAAGAGTTTGTGAATGGGATCGAATTCGACGTCCGCGCCGCTGTTCAACTGTCCCTCGGATTCGGCCAGTAGTTCGCTGAACCCAGTCTTCGTCTTCAAATGGTAGAACTGGACGTTGGAGTCGATTTCGGTGGTCGTGCAAAAAATGCCGTCCTCTGAATCGACAGCAATTCCGTTCACACTCCCGAATCCCACTCCGGTGAAAGTAGCAACTTTTCCTTTAATGACATCGACGATGCCGACAATGGGTTGGTCGGTCGGGCTTCCGTAGTCCTGGGCCACGACCGCCTGGTTGGTCTTAGTATCGAAGGCAAGCGGAGTACCGTAGCCCCATTGCGGAACATTGAGGATAACTCTTGGCCCAAAGGTGTTCTGCGCCACGTTCGAGGCAAGAATAAAGTTATGAGGATTGTTGAGGCTGTTGTCGTAGACGAAGAACGCGTTGGTGGGGCTGCCCTGGTTCCGGCTGACTCCCGTGATGATGTGGTTGGCGTTGAAGCTGGGCGTCCACAGATTGGTGTACTTATTCGAATCGAGTGGACTTAGAACGTGGTAGATGCGCTTGTCGACGAATCCGTTTGAGCCGACGTGTTCATGCTCGATAAGCCCGGTTGAGGTGCCTACAACGCCGAAGGTAACGTCATCGTCTTGGGTTTCTGTCTTGGCGACAACCTTAATGATTTTTCCAGTCTTTTGATCGAATGTTTCGACCGCGGACAAAACCTTTCCGTTGTTCAGCAGTTGCGCCTCGGCCAGAACGCCTTCACTGCCGCTCTGATCGATGTCGAAGCCGAGAATTCCCCCGCCGAATTTTGGGTGGACGATTACGTTCCCTGGGCCTTTCGGGAGGTCTGAGGGGGTTTGAGCAGCAGTGAAGCAGGACTGGCCAAGCAACAATGCCGCAAGCAAGCACAACCGACGATTCGACGCGCTGTTGTATTTCATGTATCACTCCAATCGGGTCTGGATTTTCGCGGCGCGGACTGAGTCACCGCTGCCGAAGCTTACTTCAGCGCTCAGGAACTGTGTCATGTCCTTGTCAAGGATTTGTTAAATTCTGATGAATCGCAGCCACAACCTTTAGTCCTTGAGCGGCGATGGGTATGGCGGTTCGGAGCCGGACAAAGTCTTCCTGCCGCTTTTTCGTGGTTTCGCGTCGTCTATTCCGACTCGATCTCGACCCCCACAGCTTGTTGCATATGGTGAAGCCTCCAACAGCCCCACTCTAAATTTCGCAAAGAACGCGAAATTTATAATGGGCCACCCGCGGTCCGATGTAAACATTCAAGAGCAGGTCCCTCCACTCCACAGATCATCGCTTTGCGATGATCTGTTCCGGTCGGGATGACAGAGTTGGGGAGATTCGGAACATCCCCGTTCAAGGGTGCCAGACCATGCTTTCACCAGACACGGAACGGGTGCCCAGCCCTTCTCGCGTTCTTGGCGGGAGGGCGTGGCTTTTTTGCTGGGAACACCTGGGCCCGCCCCATACGCGACGCTTCACTCTTGTCTTCCCGCCGTCTATGCCCTTCCGTTACCCGAAACTGCAACCCAATCCTCTGCTTGCCGGATTACAATGAACTTATCTCCTGAAAGGATTAAGTCAGCGCGGAATCCGGTTCGGCGGTGTGCTTCCAAGTCGAAGCCGGATGCCCAAATCTGACAACTGATGTTAGGGCGCGACGAAAAAGTATCGCAGATCCGCCTGACCGCGGTGCAGTACATCATCCTGGCCATTTTTATGATTCTGGCCTACGGATTGTGGCGGCTGCAGGTGGTGCAGAGCGACTTGTACGCCTCGCTGGCGGAGAAGAATCGCATTCGCAACGTGCCGATTCTGGCGCCGCGGGGCAAGATTCTGGATCGCGAAGGGCGCATCATTGTCGATAACTATCCATCGTTTTCCGCGTTGTTGTTGCGCGATTCTTCGCGCGATCTCTCTGCCGACGCGGATCTCATCGCTCAGGGGTTGCACCTGGACGCGCAAGAGGTCAGGGACCGCATCCGGCACTTCGCGTCGATGCCGCAGTACCAGCCGATTTTTTTGAAAGATGACATCACGCCCGATGAGTTGGCTTTTGTCGAGTCGCACCGCAACGAGCTGCCCGAACTGGATACAATCGTGGCGCACCGGCGGCTTTATCCGCGCAACGGATTCATGGCCCACCTTATCGGTTACGTGGGCGAAGTCAGCGAAGAGATGCTGAACCAGCCGCGCTGGGAGTTCTACAATCCCGGCGACGTCGTCGGAAAATCGGGAGTGGAGCTGCAATACAACCAGATCCTGATGGGAAAGAACGGGCAGCGCCGTGCGGTCGTGAATAGCAAGGGGCGGGAAGTGAACCGCTTGGATGAGACCCAGGCGGAACCGGGCAAACAACTCAAGCTGACGGTGGATCTCGATCTGCAGATTGCCGCGGAACAGGCTTTGGGCGAGAAGAATGGAGCGATTGTGGCCATGGACCCGCGGAACGGGGAGATCCTGGCGATGGTGAGCCGGCCAACCTTTGATCCCAATGATTTTGCGGTGAGGGTCTCGCGGGACGAGTGGAGCAAGCTGGTGAACGATGAAGATCATCCTTTGCTGAACAA
>Ga0182014_10006101_pt1 | contig 13145 bp, 13 predicted proteins | sample 612S2DmetaG_FD_120489 | JGI IMG/M metagenome (GOLD analysis project Ga0182014, IMG submission 120489) | Permafrost microbial communities from Stordalen Mire, Sweden - 612S2D metaG | ecosystem: Environmental > Terrestrial > Soil > Wetlands > Permafrost | place: Sweden: Stordalen | collected... | reverse complement strand
GGCTCTCGGTGTCGGCCGGCATCGTCAAGGACCATCACGGGAAGCTCGAGTTCATGTCGGCGCCCGGGCAGGGGACCACCGCCGTCATGACCCTGCCGGCCATGGAAGGAACCTGACCCCATGACAGAATCCCCCTATCCGTCCTACTCGGTCCTGCTCATCGACGACGAGGAAGCCTGGCTGCGCAGCCTGAGCATGACCCTCTCGCTGCTGGCCGGCATCACCAACATCCTGCGCTGCTCCGACAGCCGGCTGGCCATGGACCTGATCGCCGCCAACCGGGTCGGGCTGGTGCTGCTGGACCTGAACATGCCCCATGTGTCCGGCGAGACCCTGCTGCAGCAGCTGCTGGAGAAGTACCCGGAGATCCCGGTCATCATCATCAGCGGCCTGAACCAGGTGGAGATCGCCGTGGAGTGCATGAAGCGCGGCGCCTTCGATTTCTTCGTCAAGACGGTGGAGCAGGAGCGCCTGATCCAGGGGGTGCAGCGGGCCATCCGGATGATCGACCTGCAGCGGGAGAACCGGGAGATCTGTTCCAGGGTGCTGGACGACCGGCTCGCCCATCCGGAGGCGTTCGCCCAGATCATCACCCAGGACAAGGCCATGCATGCCATCTTCCGCTACCTGGAGGCCATCTCCGGCAGCAGCCAGCCGGTGCTGATCACCGGCGAAAGCGGGGTGGGCAAGGAGCTGCTGGCGGTGTCCATCCACCGGCTGAGCGGACGCAAGGGCAAGCTGGTCTCCCTGAACGTGGCCGGGCTGGATGACAACGTGTTCAGCGACACCCTGTTCGGTCATGCCCGGGGCGCCTTCACCGGGGCGGACACAGTGCGCCGCGGCCTGATCGAGGACGCCGCGGACGGCACCTTGTTCCTGGACGAGATCGGCGACCTGGCCCTGGCCTCCCAGATCAAGCTGCTGCGGCTGCTCCAGGAGGGGGAGTTCTTCGCCCTGGGCAGCGATGTGCCCAAGCGCATGCGGGCCCGGGTGGTGTTCGCCACACACCACGACCTGTCGGCCAGGCAGGCCTCGGGTCAGTTCCGCAAGGACCTCTACTACCGGCTGTGCGTGCACCACCTGCATGTGCCGCCCCTGCGCCAGCGGGCCGGCGACATCCCCCTGCTGCTGGACCACTTCCTGGAAGAGGTGGCCCGGGAACTGGGCAAGCGCAAGCCCACGGCGCCCCCGGAACTGCATGTGCTGCTGGGCAACCATCCCTTCCCGGGCAATGTCCGCGAGCTCAAATCCATGGTCTACGACGCCGTGAGCGTGCACCAGTCCAGGATGCTGTCCATGGATTCGTTCAAGCGGGCCATGGGCTGTTCCGGCGACCTGCCGGACCGGCGAAGGCAGCCCGGGGAGGCCGCCCAGGCCCTGTTCGCGCCCTCGGAACCGCTGCCCAACCTCCACGACCTCCCCGACCTGGTGATCGCCGAGGCCATGCGCCGGGCCAAGGGCAACCAGTCCGCCGCGGCGCGGCTGATCGGCATCTCCCAGCCGGCCCTGTGCAAGCGGCTCAAGAGGAACCTCCCCGGACTATGATCTTGACCGTCATCAAGGCGCTCCGCTTCCGCCTGGGCCATGCTGGAGAAGTCAGGAGAAGGCCCGTGAATCCGAAGCAGGCACCGTCATCCAAGGGGAATTCCCAGTCCGTCCGAGCCGGCATTCAGGGGGCCTTCCTGCTCCTGGGCTTCTTCCTCTGGGCGGTGTGGCGGATGGACGGGCCGATGCTGGAGGCCTTCCTGGACAGCCCCTACAACGCGGTGGCGGATGTGCGGATGTATCTGTTCTTCGCCCACCTTTCGGGCCAGGCCCTGGGGGTGCTCCTGGTCCTGGCCGGGCTGTCCCTGCTGGTGCGCAACGTCTGGTGCCGGTATCTCTGTCCCTACGGGGCGCTGCTGGGGCTGCTGAGCCTGGCCAGCCCGCTGCGCGTCACCCGCGCCAAGGCCACCTGCATCGACTGCGAGCGCTGCACCCGGGCCTGCCCGTCTGGGATCCAGGTGCACCGGGCCGGCCGGGTCGCCAGCGACGAGTGCACGGCCTGCTACCGGTGCGTTTCGGCCTGCCCGGTCAAGGACACGCTGGAGATGCGGGCGCCGGTGGGGAAGGCGGTCGCGGGATGGGTGTTCGGGCTGCTGGCGGCCGGGCTGTTCGTGGCGGTGACCGGGCTGGCCATGCTTTCGGGGCACTGGCGGACCAGCGTCAGCCCGGGAGAGTATCTCCAGCTCATTCCGGCGGCGGATGCGCTGGGCCACCCCTGATCCGGGAGCTATAGTGGTGCCCATGCCGAGTGTCCCTCCCTCCCCCTGGACCCAGCTGGCTTCCGGTTGGGAGGAGTTGTTCCCGCTGCGCCAGCCACGCCTGGATCTGGCTCTGGGCCTGGCTGAAACCGGGGCCGCCTGCCTGGACGCGGGGTGCGCCAGCGGCAGCCTGCCCCGGGCCTTGGTGGCGCGGGGACGGGTGGCCCACGGACTGGACCTGGATCCCGCGTTCCTGGCCGTGGCCCGCCGGCGGGCCCTTGAGGAAGGGCTGGCGGTCACCTGGCACGAGGCGAGCCTGCTGGATCTGGCCGCGGCGGTGGGGGACACGCGCTTCCGGCTGATCACCTGCCTGGGCCAGACCCTGCCGCACCTGCTGGAGGAGGCGCAGTGGCTGGCCTTCTTCGTCCAGGCCCGGGAGGTCCTGGAGCCGGGGGGGCACCTGGTGATCCAGGCGGTGCATGACGGCCCGCGGGCAACCGGGGAGAGCCGCGAACTGCCCGAAGTGCGCTGGGCCGGCGGCACCCTCGAGCGGCGCCGGACGATGGTGTCGCCGACCCTGGCCTGCTTCGAGACGGTGTTCCACCCGCCCGGAGGAGAGGCGGTCGCCAGCCGGATCATGCACCTGCGCATGGACCCCGATCGGGCCGCGGCCCTGCTGCGGGAGGGCGGCCTGCGTCCGGCTCCGCCCTGCGCGGACGAATCCGGGAAGGCGTTCCAGGAGGCTTCCTCCGGTTGGGTCGTGATCGCTCAGCGGTGATCTGCTGGATGCTCATGGGCCGGCGTGGCCATTCAGCCCTCCACGGCCACCGCCTCCAGGGCCACGGCCCGGGGGAAGAGCAGGTGGCTTTCCAGGTAGATGTGCAGGTGGAGGTCCTCCTCCAGGCTCCGCAGGCCCATGAACAGGGAGCGGAAGCTGCCGCAGGCATCTTCGGGCGGGGTGTAGTCGTGGGTGAGGGTCCTCAGCTCCCGGAGGATGTCCCCCACCTGCTCGTGCTCGTTCTGCATGGCCCGGATGGGGTTCTGGATGGTGCCGAAGCAGCCGGAGGCCGGCGCCCCGGATTCCATGGCGCGGATGAAGGGGAACAGGATCCGTTCCTCCTTCTCCAGGTGCGGCCGGAGGTCGCTGTCCATGGCCTGGAAGCACTGGGCGATGCGGGCCAGTTCCGGATGATGGCCGCCGTGGACCCCCAGGACCTTGTCCATGAGCGGCGCCACCCGGTCCAGCTCGCTGCGGGTGAAGGCGTGGTGCCTGGCCTCGATGTGGGTGATGAGGTCGGTGAGGGACCGCTCCTGCCAGATCCCGGGATCCGACGGCGCGGGCACGGCCAACGGGAGGAGCTCCAGCCGCCCCAACACCTCCGGGAGCGCATGGGACGCGTGGGCGCAGGCTTCGGCGAGGGTCCGGTGGCCCCCGCAGCAGTAGTCGATGTTCAGGGCCTCGAAAACCCGCATGGCTGCGGGATATTCAAGGACCACGTCACCTATCCGGGTCTGGGCGTCGAACGGCATGGGCATTCTCCTTTGGCAGGCAAGGGCTCCCGGGAGGGAGCCCATGCACCAATATCAGACCGAACCGGTCTGGTTTCCTTGACGCAGATCAAGGGCGGGCGTTTTTCGTTGATTTGGCTACCTGAAGGTTCCCGGGTCGATCCGGCGGACCTCCTCCACCAGATTCCGGGCACCCGGAGGGGGCTGCGCCCGCCTTCGGCCGAGTCCTCCGGCGGGGCCGCGCCACCGGTGGGGGGCCGGCAACACGGTCGGGCCGGGGCGGTCAGGCCGGGCGCACGCGCAGCAGGGGGCGGGACCTTGCCCCATGGGCTGGACGGGCCCGGGTTCCCGCTGCTGGTCCGGACCGCAGCGGATTAGTTCCACCCTGCTGGTGCCTGAAGGAAGATCCTTTCCTTGGGTGGACCAGGGCCAGAAGCACGCCTGCCACCCCACCATCACCAGCCACTGGAGGTGCTTCATCCGGGGTTCTCCGGACTCAAGATGGTCTTGAGTTCCGAAAGGTTCCCTACCCGTCCTTGTCCTTGCCGCTGCCGGGGATCTCGAAGCCGTCGGCGCGGTACTCGTTGATCTTGTTGCGCACGGTGCGCAGGGCGATATCGAGCTTCTGGGAGCAGTGGGTGCGGTTGCCCTCCAGCGCACCCAGGGTGGAGAGCAGCCAGAACCGCTCCAGTTCGGGCAGGCTCAGGCCCAGGGGGAGGGCCACCAGGGTGCCCAGCGGCACCTGCTGCAGCGGGATCCGGGGATCGGCCACGTGGATCCGGCCGTCGCTGGTGAGAGGCTCCGGGGGCAGGGGCCTGGGGTCGGGCAGGGGACGGGCCGTTTCGGCCAGTTCCGGCGGATCCTCGGGCAGCCCCTCCAGCTGGGCCGGGTCCAGCAGCCAGCGCAGGTCCTTCTCCGTGAGCAGGTCGCCGGGGTTGAGGACCACGCAACGCTGGATGGCGTTTTCCAGTTCCCGGATGTTGCCCGGCCAGGGGTGCCGGGTCAGGGCCGCCTGGAAACTGGGGGACAGCCGGGGGGTGGGGCGGTCGTTGTCCCGGGCGTAGCGCTCGGCGAAGTGCAGGGCCAGCAGGTCCAGGTCCGCCGTGCGCTCGCGCAGGGGCGGCAGGCGCAGGGGGATCACATTGAGCCGGTAGTAGAGATCCTCCCGGAACCGGCCTTCCTTCACCTCGGTGACCAGGTCGCGGTTGGTGAGGGCGATGATGCGCACGTCCACGGCGATGGGCCGGTTGCCGCCGAGACGGTCGACGGTGCGCTCCTGGATGGCCCGGAGCAGCTTGCCCTGGAGCCCCAGGGGCAGTTCGCCGATCTCGTCCAGCACCAGGGTGCCGCCGTCGGCCTGCTCGAAGCGGCCGGCCTTGGCGCTGGTGGCGCCGGTGAAGGCGCCCTTCTCGAAGCCGAACAGCTCGGATTCCAGGAGGTTCTCCGGAATGGCGGCGCAGTTGATGGCGACGAAGGCGCTCTTGCGCCGCGGGCTAGAGGCGTGGATGAGTTTCGCCAGCAGTTCCTTGCCGGTGCCGCTCTCCGCCTGGATCAGGATGGTCGCCCGGCTGTCGGCGGCGCGCCGGGCCAGGGCCAGGGTTTCCGCCAGGACCGGGTCCTGGGTGAGGATCACCGGGGCCTCGCCCGGTTCCTCGGCCTTGAGCCGGCCGTCGCTGCTGATGGCCTTGCGCACCGCCTGGACCAGTTCGTCGGGGCTGAACGGCTTGGACAGGTAGTCGAAGGCTCCCAGGCGCATGGCCTCCCGCGCGGTGTCCAGGCTGCCGAAGGCGGTGACCAGCAGGACCGGCAGGCCGGAGTCCAGAGCCTTGAGCCGGGCGGTGAGCTGGAGGCCGTCCATGCCGGTCATGCGCAGATCGGTCACCACAGCGTCGAAGGCGCCCGGCCGGGTCATGCGCAGGGCGTCCTCGCCGCTCCGGGCCTGCTCGGTCACGAACCCGGCCCGTTTCAGGCTCATGGCCATGCCTTCCCGCATTCCGGGATCGTCATCCACCACAAGCACCCTCAGGGGATTCGCCATGTCCATTTCCAATCTGTTCAGTTCAGGTTATTTTGCCACGGAGCCCCGGTCAACGTGTGCGGCCTTATTCAGCCGCTTGGGGCCGGGGCTGCTGGGCAGCTCCCCGCGCACGGGATCGCCGTGGCGGGCGATGAGCAGATACAGCTGGCGCCGGCTCACCCCGAGCCGGCCGGCGGCCTCCACCCGGTTGCCGTAGCTGCGCCGGAGCGCCCGGTGGAGCAGGATGCGTTCCAGCACGTGGAGGTTGGCCGCCAGGTCCTCGGTTTCCAGGGGCAGGGCGTCGGGGTCCAGGTCCTCGGGGAGCTGGCCCAGGAGCTTCCAGCGCACCAGGCGGTTGCGCAGGCCCCTGAGGTTGCCGGGGCAGGGCAGGGCGCCCAGGGCGGGGGGCAGGGTTCCTTGGATGCCTTCCTCCGCCGCCATGGCCGCCAGGCACCGCGGCACGCAGCCGGGGTCGTCCTGCAGGGCCCGCAGGCGGAACGGCAGGCAATGGGCCAGCACGGGACCGGCGGGGCCCAGGTGCGAGCCCAGGACCGCCCCCGGATGGGCGGCGATCCAGGATTCCAGGACGGCTGGCTCCAGCCGTTCGGCGTCGTCCAGCAGGCCGGTGCCGCGCTGGGCGGCGAGCCAGGCGGACACGGCGCTGACCCCGGTGCCGGTCTCGCCGTACACCCACAGCGGACCCGGGTGGCGGAGCAGGGCTTCCAGGGAGCCCCGCCACTGGGCCGATCCGGGAAGGCATGCCATGGGGATCAAGGGCGCCCCCGGGGAATGACGTAGCCGATGACCGACACCACGTGGCAGAGGCTGCCGGCCAGCACGAACAGGTGCCATACAGCGTGGTGGAATTTCAGCCGGTGCCAGCCATAAAAGACCACGCCCCCGGTGTAGCAGACCCCGCCCCCCAACAGCCAGGCCAGGCCGCGCGCCGGCAGGGCCCGCCACAAGGGACCGGCCGCGATCAGCACCATCCAGCTCATGGCCAGGTAGACGGCGGTGGAGAGGAACTCGAACCGGCCGGTGTAGACCGACTTGAAGGCCACCCCCAGGGCCGCCAGCCCCCAGACCACCCCGAACAGGCTCCAGCCCCAGCCGCCGCGCAGGGTGGACAGGCAGAAGGGGGTGTAGGTGCCGGCGATGAGCAGGTAGATGGCGGAGTGGTCAAGGATGTGGAAGACCCGCTTGGCCCGCGGGTTGCGCAGGGCGTGATACAAGGTGGACATGGTGTAGAGCAGCACCAGCGTGCAGCCGAAGATGACGCAGCCCACCACGTGGCGGGCGCTGCCGCGCAGGGCGGCCGACACCGTCAGCAGGACCAGGGCCAGCACGCTCAGCACCGCGCCCAGGCCGTGGGTAATGCTGTTGGCCGTTTCGGCGGCGGCGCCGTCGGCGTGCAGGGTGACCTCCATGGCGGCTCCTCGTGGCCATTATCACACGGGCGGTAGATGATATGACTGAGGGGGGACCGCCCGCTCGCGTTGCTCGCTCTTCGTCCCCCCTCAGACTCCCCCACTCCATGCCCGGGCAGAGCCCGGACATGGAGTCTACACTCAGACAATACCTGGAGGACCTCATGGCCCCAACCCTGGCAGACATCCTTGCGGCGGTTGAACGGATCCGCCCCTACGCGCACCGCACCCCGGTGTGGACCTGCGCCAGCCTGGACCGCGCCGTGGGCGCCCGGGTCTTCCTCAAGTGCGAGAACCTGCAGCGGGTGGGCGCCTTCAAGTTCCGCGGCGCCTGCAACGCGGTGTTCTCCCTGTCGGAGCAGGAAGCGGCCCGCGGCGTGGTGTGCCACTCCTCAGGCAACCACGCCCAGGCCCTGGCCCTGGCCGCGCGGCTGCGCGGGGTGCCGGCCCACATCGTCATGCCCAGCACCGCCCCCGGCGTCAAGAAGGCCGCGGTGGCCGGCTACGGCGGCCAGATCACCTTCTGCGAGCCGACCCTGGAGGCCCGGGAAGCCACCCAGGCGCGGGTGGTGGCCGAGACCGGGGCGACCGTCGTCCACCCCTACAATGACCCCCGGGTCATCGCCGGCCAGGGCACCGCGGCGCTGGAGCTGCTGCAGGACCATCCGGACCTGGACGTGATCCTGGCGCCGGTGGGCGGCGGCGGGCTGCTGAGCGGCACCGCCATCGCCGCCCAGGAAACGGCCCCCGGGATCCGGGTCATCGCCGCCGAGCCCGAGGGGGCCGACGACGCCTTCCGCTCCCTGGCGGCGGGCCGCATTCTGCCCTCGGTGCAGCCCAGGACCATCGCCGACGGGCTGCTCACCTCCCTGGGCTCGCTGACCTTCCCCATCATCCAGGAGCGGGTGGAGCGGATCGTGCCGGTGAGCGAAGCCGGCATCGTGGCCGCCATGAAGTTCGTGTGGGAGCGGGCCAAGCTGGTGATCGAGCCGTCCGCGGCGGTGCCGCTGGCCCTGCTGTGGGAGCGGCGGATCGACCTCACCGGGCTGCGGGTGGGGGTCATCCTGTCGGGAGGCAACGTCGACCTGGAGAAGCTGCCCTGGTAGTCGTCTAGCCTCTGAGGAATTCCGCGACCAGGTCGAACACCCGGCGGAAGCTCTGGTCCACCGGCGCGCGCAGGGCTTCCTGGGCCGGGAATGGGTCCTCGTGCCGGTACTCGTACGGGAAATCCAGGCGTTCCACCCGCACCGGCAGGTCCCGGCCGGAGCCCTGCAGGGCGTTGGCCACTTCGTACGGCGGGATGATGGTGTCCTGCTCCAGGGCCACCGCCAGGAGGCGCGGGGCGAGCTCGCGGAACCGGGCCTCGCGCTCCCTGCGCATCACCCCGTAGTTGAGCATGCTGCGGAAGCGCAGGCCCTCCGGATGGTCCGGGCCCAGGTAATGGCGGAGCCTGGCGTCGCCGCGCAGGTGGCTCTCCAGGTGCTCCACGACGAACGAGTAGAGGGCGACGCTGGCCTCGCTGTCGAGGATGAACTTGGAGACCGGGGACATCCGGTTGAACACCGCTCCCCCGCAGAACAGGCAGAGCCGGGAGCGCTGGAACAGGCCCTCCGGGTCGGTCATGACCAGGATCTGGGCCAGCAGGCAGCCGATGGAGTAGGCCAGGATGTCCACCGAAGCGCCGGGTTCCACCAGCGGGTGCCGGTTCGCGCGGATCTCCTCCAGCAGTTGGACCACGTCGCAGTAGGTCTGCAGCCCGGACCAGATGAACCGCTGGGGCCGCGCCTGCAGCCGGGTGCTGATGGCGGCGTTGGACAGGGAGGCCCCCACCACTTCCGGCCAGATCTCCCGGCGCTGGGCGCAGACCCGGTGCATGAGCCGGTGGTCGCTCCATTCCGGGAGCGCCCGGCCCATGTGGAAGGCGATGGGGAAGAGCAGCACGGCCTTGCCGGTGGTCAGCGCCAGCCGGTGGGCCCAGGGCAGGTACTTGTCCCAGTCCTTCTCGTTGAGCCCGTGGAACAGCAGCAGCAGTTCCCGGGCCCGCCCCCGCGCCAGGCCGTGGAACACCGGGTAGCGGAACTCCCGGTTGGCCTGGACATGGGAATCCTGCAGGTCGTTGAAGCTCCCAGGCAGGTCCGCCGTCCCGGTCCGGACCTCGGCAGCGCCGTCGATGGGGCCATGGCTGGAGCAGGCATAACGGGTCTCGCCCGGCAGGATGTGGTCGCTCGAGGACAGGAAACCCGCCTGCGTGACCCAGAGCCCGCCCTCGAGCCGCACCGGGTCCGGCCCGGAGCGGAGCGCGGACTTGAGGGTTCGATGGAGGTCCAGGTAATCCATGGTCCGGCGCGCAGGGATGATTGGGGTTGCTCCCAGCTTACGCCCGGAGCCCAGGCCACCGCAATGCGCACCGCCTTGACAAGCGCATCTGGGATACGCATAGTAAAGGCGCATAAGTGATAGTGGTAATTCATGCAGATCGCGCCCCGCCCCGCCCCGAATGCCGGCCGCAAGAGGCCAGTCAACCTGAGCCTCGACAGCGATCTGCTTAAGCTCGGAAAAGAGCTGGGCATCAACCTATCCAGCGTCGCGGAGGCCGCCCTGGGCAACGCGGTGAGGGAACACCTGGCCCAGCGCTGGCTGGAGGAAAACGGGGAGGCCATCCAGGCCTTCAATCTGCGGGTGGATGAGCGGGGCTTGTTCAGCGATGGGCTGAGAACCTTCTGATGAGTCAGTTCGCGGTGCACGAGAACGGGAATGCCCGGACCAGGGCGGAGGTGCCGTTCCTGCTGGATGTGCAGGCGGACGTGCTATCCGTCCTGGCCACCCGGGTGGTCGTCCCCTTGTACCGGGCCGAGACCCCGGGTATCAAGCCGATGGCCCAGCTCACACCGCTGCTGCGGTTCCAGGGCAAGGCGCTGGTGGCCATGGTGCCCGAACTGGCGGGCGTGCCTCGCCAAGCCCTTGGTCCGGCCGTGGGCGACCTGGCCGCGTCCCGGGGAGAGATCATCCGGGCCATGGACCTGCTGCTGACCGGGTTTTAGCAGCCGTTGCGGAGCTTGCTCCGTTACGGCTGCTTCTGCCCAGCACGGACGCTTGGTTGAAACGTGACCCGCCGGTGTTAACCTGCGCTGGTCTTGAAGTCCTTTCCCAGCCAGCCCTTGGCCAGGACCAGCAGGACTGAGGTCAGCATCGCCACGGCGCCGAAGATCAGCCACATGGGCGTGGTGTTGAGGGGGCCCTTGGCCGGCTCCGGGCACCAGCGGGCCAGGGCGGCGCCGGAATAGACCGGGACGAACATCTTGGTGAGGAACCAGGGGAACTGGGCCACGCCCATATAGGCGCCGGTGCGGCCCTCCGGGGCGATCTCGGCGGCGTACTGCAGGAACCGGGGCTGCCAGATGGCCTCGCCCACGGTCATGAGGACGATGAAGGCGAACAGGCCCGGCACCGTGGGCCCCAGGGCCAGAATGAAGGTGGGCGCGGCCATGACCGCGGTGCCCAGGATCATCATGGAGTAGACCCTGGTCCGGGCCGTGAGGGCGGCCACCAGCGGGCAGAGGATGAAGATCAGCAGGGCGTTCAGGCTGGTGGCGGCCTCGAACCGGGTGCCCACCCAGGATCCGGCGAAGGCCCGGTTCACGTACTGGGGCAGCACCAGCCAGTTGTAGGCGAACAGGGTCTGCACCGGCACCAGGCAGAAGATGAAGAAGGAGAACTTCGGGTCGGCCAGGGGATGGTTCCGCAGCCAGTGGCCCACCCCCGCCAGGAGGCCCGGGCCGGAGTCCCGGGGTTCCGGTGGCGGCTCGGCCCCGTCGCCGGCGGCGCTGGCGTCCGCCACCGCCTTGCGGCTGAGCAGGAGGGCCGAGACGGCCAGCCCCGCGGCGGTGGTGGCGGCGTAGAAGACGAAGGCGCCGCGGATGTGGAAATGCTGGCGGATGGGCGACATGAACGTGGGCAGCCAGGCGCCCAGGTTCATGAGCGCGTAGAGCATGGCGAAGCCCATGTTGGCGGTGGCCGGCGTGGTGAACCGGCGCACCGCGGCGTAGCCGGCCGGGACATACATGCCGTAGCCCAGGACCACCAGCAGGATGCCGGCCATGGCCAGGGCGATGAAGGGGGTGAGCAGCCCGCCGGTGGCCAGGCCCAGGCGCGGCGCCAGCGCCAGGAGGGCGCGGCCCAGGAGCATCAGGAACAGTGACAGGAGGATGGCCCGGCGCAGCCCCAGCCGGTCCGCGCTGCCCCCGAAGAACAGCATGCTGAGGGTGATGCCCGAGGTGAGCGTCCCCACCATCCAGCCTGCGTGCAGATCAGTGAGCCCGGCGTACTCGTTGAAGTACATGGCCAGGTAGATGAGCATCCCGAAATAGACGAAGCCTTCCAGGAGCGTGCTCAGGTAGACCGCCCAGAGCGCCCGGGGGGCCCGGGCGAGGCCGATGAACGGCTGGATGAGCTCCTGCAAGGGCCCAGGCAGGGGTTTGGATGCTTGCGGCGTCGCTTCGGTCATGATGGGTGTCCGGAAAAAGGGATTGGAAAAAGGCGCTGGCACTTGGTTTTTAATGTTGAAAAATACAATAGGACTTTTTCCCGGGGACCGCCAGCGGAAAAGTCCCGAGCCGGAAACCGCCTGGCGCGGTAGCATCTCCCCCACGCGGTCCGGGTGGACCCCAGGGAGAAATGCCATGAAGCTGGTGACCTTTGTGAGCCAAGGCCGGGAGCGCATCGGCGCGGTCATGGCCGACGGCCGCATTCTCGATTTCCACGGGGCGGACCAGCGCCTGGCCGTGGACATGCTGACCCTTATCCGGAGGCAGGATCAGCTCATGCCCCTGGCCCAGGCCCTTGAGGCCCGCCCCGGCCCATGCCTGCTGGACCCCGCGGGCATCACCCTGCTGGCACCGGTGCCGCGCCCGGTGGCCATGCGCGACGGCTACGCCTTCCGCCAGCACGTGGCCACCGCCCGCGCCAACCGCGGCATGGAGATGGTCCCCGAATTCGACCTCTTCCCGGTCACCTATTTCACCAACCACCAGGCGGTCATCGGTCCGGGTCCGCTGGAGGTGCTGGAGCACCACCTGCAGCGGCTGGACTACGAACTGGAAGTGGCCGTGGTCACCGGCCGGGAGCTGTGCAACTGCACCCTGGAGCAGGCCGACGCCGCCATCTTCGGCTACATGATCATGAACGACTGGAGCGCCCGCGCGCTGCAGATGGAGGAGATGAAGCTCTCCCTGGGGCCCTGCAAGGGCAAGGATTTCGCCACGGGCCTGGGGCCCTGGCTGGTCACCAAGGACGAGCTGCCCCTGGAGGCCTCCGCCCAGGGCCAGGTGCTCCGGGCGCGCATGACCTGCGCCGTGAACGGCCGGCTGCTCAGCGACGGCAATGCCGACAGCATGAACTGGACCTTCGCCCAGATCCTGCAGCGCACCGCCTACGGCGCGCGGCTGAACCCCGGCGAGGTCCTGGGCAGCGGCACCGTGGGCACCGGCTGTCTGCTGGAGCTCAACGGCTCCAAGGTCACCGACAACCTGTGGCTCAAGGTGGGCGACACGGTGACCATGGCGGTGGAAGGCCTGGGCCGCCTGGAGAACACCGTGGTCCAGGGCCAGGGCATCGACCTGCCCTTCACCCTGGTGGCCCAGGGCCCCAGGAGCCTGTGATGGCCTTCCGGACGATCCTCCCCGAGCAGTTGAGTCCGCTCCAAGCCGGCGCCCTGCTCACCGGCGGAGTGGGACCCCGGCCCATCGCCCTGGCCAGCACCCGCTCCCTGGCCGGGGTGCGCAACCTGGCCCCGTTCAGCTTCTTCAACGCATTCGGCTCCAACCCGCCCATGGTCGCCTTCGCCCCCAACCGCCGGGGCCGGGACGGCACGGTCAAGCACACCTACCTCAACGCCATCGCCACCCGGGAGTTCGTCATCGCCGCCGTGAGCCATGCCATGGTCCAGCAGAT
>Ga0182014_10006100_pt1 | contig 13146 bp, 9 predicted proteins | sample 612S2DmetaG_FD_120489 | JGI IMG/M metagenome (GOLD analysis project Ga0182014, IMG submission 120489) | Permafrost microbial communities from Stordalen Mire, Sweden - 612S2D metaG | ecosystem: Environmental > Terrestrial > Soil > Wetlands > Permafrost | place: Sweden: Stordalen | collected... | reverse complement strand
GTGGTTTATCAGGGCCTGCCGCTGGCGGGGGTGGTCGCGTCGGGCAAACATGTAGTGGTCGTTCCCTCGCCGGTTTCCGGCGTGGTTGCGGCCGTGAACGACCAGTTGGCCAGGCGGCCCGGGCTGTTGGCAAGTCGCCCGTGTGACGACGGTTGGGGGGGAGGCTGGATCGCCTGCGTCTGCACGACGCGGCATGAGGAACTGGCGAATTGCAAACGCCGCCGTATCTTGTTGGTGAATGCGGACCCGGCCTCTTCGGCCGAGCAGACCCAGAAGCTCAAGGCCTTGGGGTGCCAGGTCCAGCAGGTTGCCGACCGGGAGACGCTGTCGGCGGCGCTGGCAGACACCGACGATCGGGTGGTCTTTTTGGATGCCACGTCGTTGGGCGAGGCCGGGCCGGACTTGGTGGAATTGGCAAACCACCAGGCCCCCCATCTGCGCGTTGTCGTGGTCGGATCGACCGGCGGCGCGGGGGAGACCGCTTACCGCAAACACAAAATCTTCTACTACGCCGTCGAACCGTTCTCGGACAATGAGATCGCCGATATTCTCAGCGGGGTCTTTCAAACGCGGGAGGTCCAAGTGCCGAAGGCCGAACGGCAAAAAGAATCTTCCGAACCGATCAGCGGCATCTCGATCACCAATCGAAACCTGCACAAAGTGGAGTTGTTGGCGGGGCCGGGGCTCCTGTGGGGGAATGAAGGCGTGGGGCTGCAAATCTCCCAACGGCTCCTCTCCCGCATGTTGCCCGTGGTGGTCACGCCCGGCGAGGCGTACCTCACGCCGGCCAATATTTTCAAGACCGCCGCGGCTTGCGACCGAGTCATGGTGTTGCTGGCGCGGGACACGGGCCGATTGCCCGGCAGCCTGTCACGAGATTCGAAACCGGAGTTCGACGTGGACCCGGGCGAGGCCACCGGCAAGGTGGCGATCCTGACGGTCCAACCGGATGCCCTCGGCGGTTTCGCCTGCCTGGACGCCCGCACCGTTTCGGCGCTGGCCGACCATATCGTGTGGGACATGGCCTCCTATTAGTTCCGAACCATCGATCCCCAGGCGGCGCGGTCATGAAACTGCCTCCCGAAGGTGCCCGCTGGTTGGTCGTACTCCGTTACGGGGCGTGCGCCGCGGTCTTTCTGGCCACCACCGTGGCCTGGGTGCTCGGCGTTCTCCCGCAGCCGCTTCCCCTGTATGCGGTGGGAGGCGTCATCCTGGCCTACAACCTGTTCTTCCAGTTCAGCCAGCGCAACTGGACGTCCGACCAACAGAGCGTCGAGCGGAACATCTTCTTGCAAGTGCTCTTCGATCTGACCGCCCTGACCGCGCTGCTCTACTTCGCCGATTTCCCGCGGAACCCGTTTCTCTCCTACTTCGTGTTCCACATGATCATCGCCGGGATGTACCTGCGGGGCCGCTTGCCGTTTGTTGTGGCCGGGTTGGCGACGGGCATGGTGGGCGGCACGATGCTCCTGGAATACTTGCAGTGGATTCCCCATTTCGCCTTGCGCTTTCCCTCGGATCCGTCGAGCCCGGCGCCTCTTGACGGCCTGTACGCCCTCAGCGTGTTCGTGGCGCTGGCCAGCACGTTGTGGATCGCCGTGTACTTCACCACGGCGATCCGCCGCTACGTCGATCGGGCCCACGCCGCGCTCCGCCAGAAGGAAAAGCTGTTGGGAATCGGCCAGTTGGTGGCCGGCATTGCGCACCAGATCGCCAATCCTTTGGACGGCGTGCAGAACTGCCTGCAGAGAATTGGGGAGCGGGTACGGGACGACCCGCACTTGACCGATTACGTGCAGATGATGGTGGCGGCGCTGGACCGGATCGAGCGGACCGCCAAACGGGTGCAATCCTTCGCCCTGCCCCGCGGCGTCACGCTGCAATCGACGGACCTCAATGCCGTGGTGGAAGCGACGCTCCCCTTGCTGGAAACTCCCGGCTACAGCAAGGTGCGCATCCGCACGGAGCTGAAGGACGTGCCGCCGGTGCACGGCGATCCGTACACGCTGCAGGAGGTCCTCTTCAACCTCTGCACCAACGCCTTTGCCGCCATGCCCTCCGGCGGAACGCTGACCCTGCGGACGCGCCTGTTGGGCGGCCAGGACGAGGACCAGATGAACTCCGTGGCCATCGAGGTGGCCGATACCGGCGTGGGCATCCCGCGAGCCAATCTGGACAAGATTTTCGAGCCCTTCTTCACTACCCGGGCCGACAGCGGCGGCACCGGGATGGGGCTGGGATTGTGCCGCATGTTGATCAGCGAAATGGGGGGCCGCATCGAAGTCCGCAGCGTCGTAAACCAGGGAACGGTCTTCACCGTGGTCCTTAATCTCGCCGGCACGCCGGCACGGCATGCGCCGGAGCCCCTGACACAACCGGGGTTCGTCGAGAGCACTCCACGTAGCAGAACAGTGTTGTCTTAGGGGTTCGCATGAGAATCCTGATCGCCGATGACGAGAAGATCAAGAGGGTTACCCTGGCCGAGGACATGGAGTCCCAAGGCCACGAGGTGGTGACCGCTGCCGACGGCGCGGAAGCCCTGGAAATACTGCTGGCGGACCACTTCGACGTCGTCGTGACCGATCTGAAAATGCCCAAGCTCGACGGCCTCGAGTTGCTGAAATGCATCAAGCACAAGCACATCACCGATGCCGAAGTGATCATCATGACGGCCTACGGCAGCATCCCCCTGGCCGTTGAGGCGGGGAAACTGGGGGCCTTCGACTTCTTGACCAAGCCCTTCCGCAACGAGGACATCTTTCCCCTGCTGGCGCGTATCGAGGCCGCGCGGCGGGGCACCACGCGATCCATTCCCGAACCGCTGGAAACCACGATCGGCAACGTCGATCACGCCGTGGTGGGGCAGTCCCCAACCAGCCGCCGCGTCCGGCGGTTGATCGAGATCTGCACCCGCTCGGACGCCAATGTGCTGTTGTACGGTGAGACCGGCGTGGGAAAGGACCTGATCGCCTCGACCATTCATCGCAACTCGCCCCGGCGAACGTATCCCTTCGTCAAGGTCGGCTGCAATCTGTTTCCCAGTCAACTCATCGAGAGCGAGCTCTACGGCCACGAAAAAGGCGCTTTCACCGGCGCCGAACAGCGCCGCCAGGGCCGTTTCGAGCTGGCCGAAGGCGGCACCCTTTATCTGGACGACGTCGACGACATCCCCCTGGAACACCAGGCGAAACTGCTGCGCGCCATCGAGGAGAAGTTGTTCGAACGCGTCGGCGGCAGCACGCTCATCCGGGCCGACGTGCGGATCATCGCCTCGACCAAGCTGAACCTCTTGCAGAAGATCGACGGGGGCAGTTTCCGCCAGGATCTCTACTATCGCCTGGACGTGATGCGGGTCAACATCGCGCCGCTGCGGGAACGCCGCGAAGATATTCCACTCCTGGCCAAGCACTTCTTGAAGCAAATCGCCAAGGACGGCCCCCCAGAACTCGACCCCGCGGCCTTGGCGGTCCTCCAGCAACACGACTGGCCGGGCAACATTCGCGAGTTGTTCCATATCTTGGAACGCGCCTACATGGTCGGCTCCGGGCACATCTCCAAGGAACTGCTGCTGGCCGAACTCGACGAAGCGGTCCACAAGCGGCCGCCGCCCACCGGGCCGTTTCACGAGACCATCGGCAAGACGGAGCGGGAATTGCTCGACGGCGCCCTGCAAGCGGTCGGCGGCAACAAGTCGGCCGCCGCCGCCGCTTTGGGAATGAAGCTTTCCACCTTCCGCGATAAGCTCGTCAAACACGGGCTCATTTGAGTGTCGGATTCCCGCAATCCGTTAACGGAAATCCGCAACCCCTCTTCGAAGTCACGATGTGGCATCGGGGCCTGCCGCTTTAAGTCGTTAAGAGGGAACGCCTTCGGCAGAAACGCAACCGGACGGCGTTGAGCGGCACATGAGTTGCTAAAAAGGCCGGCCGTCGTTTGCACGGCGGCTCCAGCTTGACGCCGGGAGCATGTTACCTCGGGCAAACCGTTGACCCACGTGTGGGAGAAGAACGATGGCCACCGTCGAAGCCCCCAGGGGCCTGGAACTGTTGGAGCAACTCGGAAAAACCAACGACGGGAAGTCGCCGCTGGGCTGCATGCAATGCGGTCTTTGTGCCGCCAGTTGCCCGCTGGGCGAAGCGATGAAGTTCCCCCCGCGAAAACTGATTCTTCAGGCGGCCGCGGGCAACCTGGACAAGGTCCTGGCCGATCCGTCGTTATGGATGTGTGTCGCCTGCTACACCTGCTCCCTGCGCTGCCCGCGCGGCATCGAGTTGACCGACGGGCTTTGGCCGGCCCTGCGGGATGCCGCCATGCAGCAGGGATTCCAGCCGCCCGCGGAACTTCAAGAGACCTTCCAGAACGTCTTCAAGTACGGCAACATGCTGGGCCGGTCGCCACGGCAGCGGATGGAGTGGGCCAAGGATCTCGATGTTCGTGTGTTGGATCTCTCCAAGGAACCTCGGCCGGTCGACGTGCTGTGGCTGGTGGGCTGCTACCCGTCGTACTACCCCCGAAACCAACCCGTTGCCCGGGCCTTCGCCCGGCTGCTGACGCAGTTGGGGGTCACCTGGGGGGTGCTCGGCGCCCAGGAAAAAGCCATGGGAGAGTGCGATCGCATGGCGGGCGAGGAAGGATTGTTCGAAACCCTCGTCGAGGCGAACCGCAAGGTGCTGGACAAGCAGGACTTCCGCAAACTCGTGGTGCTGGACCCACACGCTTTCCGCGCCCTGCAGAAGTTCTACCCCCGCTACGGCGCCTGGTATCCGGTGCAGCACTACACCACGTTCCTGGCCGAGCGGCTGGAACAACTCAAGCCGTTGATTGCCCGGCCGGTCGAGGCGGTCGTGACCTACCATGACAACTGCTGCGTGGGGCGGCGGTGTAGCTGTTACGATCCACCGCGGTCGCTGCTGCAACTCATACCGGGGGTGAAACTGGTGGAAATGGCCCGCAATCGCGACAACGCCCTGTGCTGCGGCGGAGGCGGTGGGGGCATGTGGCTGGACTCCCATATCGTGGCCCAGGGCGGCACGCGCCTCTCGGACTTGCGGGTAGCCCAGGCCGCCGCGACCGGCGCCGATACCCTGGCGGTGTCTTGCCCCTACGAACTGGCGCGGTTCGAGGATGCCGCGAAAGTTGCGGGCGTTGAGGGCCGGCTGAAGGTCCGCGACATTATCGAATTGTTGGCCGAATGCATGGACTTGGGTGAAAGGAACGTTTCATGAAAATCACAGTGGTGGTTCGCCAAATTCCCGATCTGATCGAGCCGCTGGAAATCGATTCCTCCGGTACGGCTTTCGACCTTGGCTCCGCATCGTTCATCGTCAACGAGTCCGACGATCACGCCCTGGAACAGGCCATCTTGCTGAAAGAGGCGGGCGGGGCGACGGTCAGCGTCGTGGCCCTGGATTTCGGCGACATCGACAACACGCTCTACACGGCTGCGGCCAAGGGAGCCGACCGGATCATCAAGATCGCGCTGGCGGACGAGACGCCCCCGCCGCCCAGGGCCGCGGCGGCCCTGTATGCCAAAGCCATCCAACCGCTGTCGCCCGACCTGGTGCTGATTGGAGTCCAGGCCCACGACGAGTTGGACGGCGGCCTTTCGCCCTTCCTGGCCGCGGCCTTGGGGTTGCCCTACGTCGGGGTCATCTGCGGCGTCAAACCGGGCGCCGAGCAGGGCACGATCAGCGTCTGCAAGGAATTCCCCGGCGCCGTCATGGCCCGGTTGAACGTCAAGCTGCCGGTCGTGCTGGGAATCGTGGGAGCGGAGCAGCCGCCGCGCTACGTCCCGGTGGCCCGGGTCCGTGCGGCCATGAAGACCACCCAGTTCGAGGAGCAGGAGGCCGCAACGGCGGCCGTGGGGCCGGCGGTCTCGATCTGCCGGCTGTATCCGCCCGCCTCCGGCAGCCATGCCGAGATGCTCGCGGGCTCGGAGGACGAAGTCGCCGCCCGGATTGCCGAAATTCTTGCCCAGAAAGGACTGGTGAAATGAGCGCCCAAGACGTGCTGGTGGTTGCGGAAATTCAGCGTGAAACGCTCGGCGACGTGACGTTGGAGTTGCTGGCCGCCGCGCGGGGGTTGGCCACGGCAACCGGGGGCCAGGTCGTGGCCTTGGTGCTCACCGCGGACGGCGCCCGCTATGCTCCGGCGCTGGCCGCCGCCGACCGGATCGTGGTGATCGACGATCCGTTGCTGGCCGCTTACTCGCCGGAGCCGTTCGTCGCAGCCTTGCAGGAAATCGTGGCGGCGGAGCAGCCCCGCGCCGTGCTGATTGGCGCCACGTCGATCGGCTGGGACCTTGCTCCGCTCCTTGCGGCGCGGCTCAACGTGCCGCTGGTGACCGGCGGCAAGGCGATCCAGCCCGACGGCGACGCCTTGCGTGTCACGGCCTCCTTCTGCGGCGGCAAGATGCTGGCCGAAATCCAAGTGGCGGCGTCTCCGGCGATCGTTATGGTATTGCCGGGCGCGTATCGTCCTTCGAGCGAGGTAGGAAAAGGTGAAACCGAGCGGCGGCAGCTCGCCGCACCGCTTTCGGACGCAGCCGTCCGCTTCGACCAGTGGGTCCTGCCGGCGGCCGGCGATTTGGACATCACCCAACAAGAGATCCTCGTGGCGGTGGGACGCGGGATCCAGCAAAAGGACAACCTGGAACTGGCCGAGGGACTGGCCCAAACCCTCGGCGGTGCGGTGTGCGCTTCCCGGCCGGTCATCGACCAAGGCTGGCTGCCGCCGACGCGGCAAGTGGGCAAGTCGGGCATGACCGTCAAGCCGCGCTGTTTCATCGCCCTGGGAATCAGCGGCGCGCCGGAACACATCGAAGGCATGAAGGATTCCGACCTGATCGTGGCGGTCAACACCGATCCCAAGGCCCCCATCTTCGACGTGGCCCACTATGGCGTCGTGGCCGACGTGCTGGACCTCGTTCCAGCGCTGACCGAGGCCCTCAAACGAAGTTAGGAGGAAACGGCGATGCCGACGGAAATGAAGTTCCTGGGCGTGTACGGTGCGGTGTGGCTGGCCATTTTCGCGGTGGCTGCCACCGCCCTGTTCGTGCGGCGGATGATCCAATTGATCCGCATTCTGGCCCTGGGACGCAAAGAGAATCGCTTCGATCAGCTAGGCCGGCGGCTCCTCACTGTGGTGAGCGAAGTCCTCTTCCAGTCGCGCATGTTGCGCGGGGAGCCCATCATCAACTGGGCACACCCCGCCATTTTCTGGGGTTTCTGCGCGTTCGTGATTGCCTCGGCCCTGTTGTTCACGGGAGGGATTGCCGCGCCCTGGCTCCATATTCCGCAAGCGGAAGAGATCCCCGTCCTGGGCACGGTCGTCGATCTGTTCGCGGTGATCGTGCTCATCGGCTTGATCGCCTCGTCCATCCGGCGCTACATCCTGAGACCGCCGGGCCTGCAGCGGACAGCGGACGCCACGATCGTCGTTACGCTCATCGCGCTGCTGATGGTCACCTACTTGTTGGCGGAAGCCGGGGGCCGCGTAGAGCAGGCCATGGCCCGCGAGGCAGGCGCCCCGCAGCATGGCTGGGGCCAGACCTGGCTGCCCGCCGGCAGGGCAACGGCCCAGGGCCTCGCCGCCGCGGGACTGCCCGGCGACACGATCGTCCACCTTGGCATCGCCGCCTGGTGGACGCACGCGTTCATCCTGCTGTCCTTCCTCGTCTACCTGCCCTATTCCAAGCATATGCACCTGTTGTGGGCGCCGGTGGCGGTGTTCTTCGCCGAGATGCCGTACAAGGGAATGCTGCCGCCGGGCGAGGAGAAGACCGGCCAAGAAGAGGCCGGCGAGGAAGAGAACCCGTTGGCGAGATTCACCTGGCGGATGCTGTTGAACGGCTATGCGTGTGCCGAGTGCGGCCGTTGCGAGCGGGTCTGTCCCGTGGCGACCAGCGGGGCCAAGCTCTCGCCCCGGCAGGTCGTCCATGACGTCAAGGAGTTCGTGCTCCACGAAGGAGTGGCGGCGCTGGCGGGCCGGTCGCCCAACGGCCAGCAAAAGGAATTCATCGGCGGCACGGTCGTGCCGGAGGCCATTTGGGGTTGTGCCACGTGCTACGCCTGCGTCGACAAGTGCCCGGTGCGAAACGAGCACGTGGCCCTGATCGTCGAGATGCGGCGCAAGCTGGTCGAACAAGGCCGATTGGACGGTACGCTCCAGGAAACGCTGCTCTCGCTGCAGCGCTACGGCAACTCCCAGAGCAAGTCGCCGCGAAAGCGATTCGAGTGGGCCAAGGACCTCCCCACGGCACTCAAGGATGCCCGCAAAGAAGCGGTGGAAACCCTGTGGTTCCTCGGCGACTATGCGGCGTTTCACCCGTCGTCGATGCGGGTGTCGCGCCTCCTGGCCCTCGTCTTTCAGGCCGCGGGACTCGATTTCGGCATCCTCGGCGACGGCGAGCAGTCGGCAGGCAACGACGTCCGCCGGCTGGGCGAGGAAGGCCTTTTCGAAATGCTGGCCGAAAAGAACATGAAGGCGCTGGGCAAGGCGGAGTTCCAACGCATCGTCACCACCGACCCGCACACCTACCACGCCCTGAAACATGAATACGGCCGGTTCGGGTTGGATAAGCCGGTGCTGCACTATAGCGAGGTCCTCGACGACCTGCTGCGGACCGGCAAACTGGTCTTGAAGCGGCGCTTGGAAGGCCGCGCCGTCTACCACGATCCCTGCTACCTCGGCCGCTACAACGGCATCTACGAGCCGCCGCGACGGATCATCGACGCGACGGGACTTCATCGCCTGGAAATGCCGCGGAACCGCGAGAATAGTTTTTGCTGCGGGGCCGGTGGCGGCAAGATTTGGATGCAGGAGGAGCAAGGCGTTCACGAGCGGCCGGCGCTGTTGAGGATCAAGGAGGCCCTGGAAATGCCGGGCGTCACGCATTTCGTCGTGGCTTGCCCCAAGGATCTGGGGATGTTCCAGGACGCGGTCAAGACGGTCGGGGCCGAAAACCGCATCCGCGTGGTCGACCTGGGTGAGTTGGTCTATGAAGCTATGGATCTTTCGACCGAAGTCTTGGAGTCAACGACATGATCTCCGATGAAACGCTACGGATCGGGGTTTACGTCTGCCATTGCGGCAGCAATATTGCCGGCATGGTGGACGTCGAAAAGCTGGCGACGTTTGCCGAGGGATTGCCGCACGTCGTGCTTGCCCGTCACTACAAGTACATGTGCTCCGATCCCGGCCAGGAACTCGTGAAGAAAGACATCGCCACATTCGATCTCAACCGGATCGTCGTGGCGGCCTGCTCGCCGAACCTGCACGAGCCGACGTTCCGCCGGGCCGCCGAGGCGGCCGGGTTGAATCGCTTCCTCGTGCAAATGGCCAATATCCGCGAGCAGGTGTCTTGGGTCACCGCGGACAAGGACGAGGCTCTGGAGAAAGCCCAGGCCCACCTGGCCGCGGCCATCCGCCGCGTCGCCGGCCACGAGCCCTTGCAGCGGGAGTTCGTGCGGATCACGCCCCGGGCGATGGTCGTTGGCGGCGGCATCGCCGGTATCCAGGCGGCCTTGACCCTGGCCGACGCCGGCAAAGAGGTCATCCTCGTCGAGCGACAGCCATCGATTGGCGGGCACATGGCCATGTTCGACAAGACCTTCCCCACCATGGATTGCGCCGCCTGCATCCTCACGCCCAAGATGACGGCCGTCAAGCTCCATCCGAACATTAAGATGCTTACCTGTTCCGACGTCCAGTCGGTGGAGGGGTCGGTCGGCAGCTACAAGGTCAAGGTCCGCCGCCGCCCGCGGTATATCGACGAGAACATGTGCGTGGGCTGCATGCAATGCATCGACGGCTGCGTCTTCACCAAGCCCAAGTTCCCCAACCCGTTCGACCAGGGGCTGGGACTGCGCAAGCCGGTGTGGATCCCGTTTCCCCAGGCCGTGCCGCCGGTCCCAGTGGTCGATCCCGAGGTCTGCCTCCAGCTCTCGCGCGGCAAGTGCAAGCAGACCTGCGTCGAGGCCTGCGGCGAGCGGAACGCCTTCCGTTTCGACCAGCAGGAAACGATCGAGGAATATGAGGTGGGCGCGATCGTCGTGGCCACGGGCTTCCAGGCCTTCGACCCCTCGGTCATCCCCTACTACGGCTACGGCACGTATCCCAACGTCTACACCAGCCTGGAGGTCGAGCGGTTGCTGAACGCCGGCGGGCCGACCTCCGGAAAACTCGTGCTCCGCGACGGCTCTACGCCCAAGCGCGTCGGTATCATCCACTGCGTTGGCAGCCGCGACGCCAATTTCCACGCCTATTGCTCGCGGGTGTGCTGCATGTACGCCCTGAAACTCGCCCATCTGGTCCGCGAAAAGACCGAGGCCGAGGTCTACAACTGCTACATCGACATCCGCACGCCGGGCAAGGGGTTCGAGGAATTCTACAACCGCGTGCAGAACGAGGGAGTGCAGTTCATCCGCGGCAAGGTGGCCGACATCACGCCGGTGGCCGGCCAGGGAACCGCTGCCGACGGCGGCCTGGTCATGCAAGTGGACGACACGCTGCTGGGCACGATCCGCAAGATCAACGTGGACATGGTCATTCTGGCCGTGGCCTTGGAAGCGCAGGCCGACACCGCCGACGTCCGCCGGACTTTCGGCATCTCCTGCTCGACGGAAGGCTTCTTCCTGGAGAAGCACCCGAAGCTGGCGCCGGTGAACACGGCCAACGACGGGGTGCTGATCGCCGGGGCCTGCCAGGGCGCCAAGGACATCCCCGACACGGTGGCCCAGGCCGACGCCGCGGCCGCCAAGGCCCTGGTCCTGATCGACTCGGGTCAGATCGAGCTGGAGCCGAACACGGCCTGGATCAAAGAAGACATGTGTTCGGGGTGCATGACGTGCATCTCGTTGTGCCCCTACAAGGCGATCAGCCACGACGCCGACCGGAAGATCGCCGTGATCGACGCGGCGCTGTGCAAGGGCTGCGGAACCTGCGTGGCCGCCTGCCCGTCGGGCGCCGCCAAACAACATCTGTTCGCCGACGAACAAATCAACGAAGAGTTGGAAGGGTTGATGAACTATGTCTGAAGCCTTCAAACCCAAGATCGTGGCGTTCCTCTGCAACTGGTGCAGCTACACGGCCTCGGACCTGGCCGGCACCGCACGGATCAAGTACTCGCCCCAGGTGCGGATTCTTCGCGTCATGTGCAGTGGCCGCGTCGATCCGGCCTTCGTGCTCAAGGCGTTTGCCTTGGGGGCCGACGGCGTGATGATCGCCGGATGCCATCCGGGCGACTGCCACTACATCGAGCAGAACTATAAGACCATCCGCCGGCACGCCATGCTCCGCTACTTCCTGGAGCAGATGGGGATCGAGCCCGAGCGGCTCCGCCTGGTTTGGGCCTCCGCGGCCGAGGGACAATACCTGGCCGAGTCGATCGACTCCTTCGTCGCCGACGTCCAGAAGCTGGGCGCCTTGAACTGGTCGGCCAATTGGGAGGAGGACGGCCAGCGCGAGGAGATGCTGGCAGAGATCGTTCGAGAACACGCGGCAGTGATGGAGGTCCAGCCATGAGCGGCGTAAACAAAGGGAAACTGGCTTTGTACTGGGCTGCTTCGTGCGGCGGCTGCGATATCTCCGTGCTGGCAATCGATGAGAAGATCCTCGACGTTGCGGCGCTGTTCGACATCGTCTTCTGGCCCGTTGCCGTGGACGCCAAGGTCCACGACGTGGAGAAGCTGCCCGACGGCAGCATCGACGTCTGCCTCTTCAACGGCGGGATCCGCACCAGCGAACAGGAGTACATGGCGCAACTGTTGCGGCGGAAATCGAAGGTCCTGGTGGCGTTCGGTTCCTGTGCCCAGGAAGGATGCATTCCCGGTCTGGCCAACGCGAGTACGCGGCGGCAGGTCTTCGACACCGTCTATCACCAGACACCCTCGACCGAGAACCCCTCCGGCCTCGAACCACAGCCCAAGACCGAGGTGCCCGAGGGCACACTCCACTTGCCTGTCTTCTATGACACGCTCCGCACGCTGGACCAGACGGTCAAGGTGGATTACTACCTTCCCGGCTGCCCGCCCGAGGCGGAGCGGATTTGGGAGGCGATCACGGCGATCGTCGAGGGCCGGCTGCCGCCGCCGGGATCGGTGATCGGCGCCACGACCACGGTCTGCCAGGAGTGCAAGCGGACGAAGCACGAGAAGAAGATCAAGAAGTTCTACCGCACCTGGCAGATTCTGCCGGACGAGGAGACCTGCCTGCTGGAGCAGGGCCTTCTCTGCTGCGGAATCGCCACGCGGGCCGGCTGCGGGGCCCTCTGCCCACAGGTCAACTCGCCCTGCATTGGCTGCCACGGTCCCAACGAGGGCGCCCATGACCATGGCGCTCGACTGATGGCCGCGCTAAGTTCCATGATCGATTCGGACGACCCCGACGAGGTCGACCGGATCATCCGCGAAGGGATCCCGGACCCCGTGGGAACCTTCTATCGCTTCGGCCTGGCCAGCAGCCAGTTGCGGCGGACGAACAAAACAGTCAGGAGTAACGGCAAGTCGCGGTCCCCTCTCCCTCCGGGAGAGGGCTAGGGTGAGGGCTGTGGAAGAAAGCGCCTCAATTTGCTGGCTTGCGATTAGAAGGCCCTCACCCCTGCCCCTCTCCCAAAGGGAGAGGGGACATACGGGTTTGTCCTACGGAGAATAGACGATGAAACGCATATCCATCGACCCGGTCACCCGACTGGAAGGTCACGGCAAGATCGACATCTTCCTGAATGACGAAGGAGACGTCGAGAACGTTTACCTGCAGATTCCGGAACTGCGCGGTTTCGAGCAGTTCTGCGTGGGCCGCCCGGCCGAAGACATGCCGAATCTGACGGCGCGGATCTGCGGCGTTTGTCCCGAGGCCCACCACATGGCGGCCACGAAGGCGCTCGATGCCCTGTTTCACGTCGACCCGCCGCCGGCGGCCAAGAAGCTCCGCGAGCTGTTCTATAGCATCTTCTACGCCACGGACCACACGACGCATTTCTACGCCCTGGGTGGCCCGGACTTCGTCGTCGGGCCGACGGCCCCCGCCGCCGAACGCAACATCCTCGGCGTGGTGAAGAAGGTCGGCATGGATATTGCCGGCAAGGTGCTCAAAATGCGGCACGACGGTCACCACCTGATTCAAATGATCGGCGGCCGCAAGGTGCAC
>Ga0182014_10006099_pt1 | contig 13152 bp, 10 predicted proteins | sample 612S2DmetaG_FD_120489 | JGI IMG/M metagenome (GOLD analysis project Ga0182014, IMG submission 120489) | Permafrost microbial communities from Stordalen Mire, Sweden - 612S2D metaG | ecosystem: Environmental > Terrestrial > Soil > Wetlands > Permafrost | place: Sweden: Stordalen | collected... | reverse complement strand
GGCTCCCGTCAATCCGGTGGGCCCTTGTGCTCCGGCGCCGCCTTGCGGTCCGGTGGCTCCCGCCGCTCCGGCTTGGGACAGCAGAGTCCAATAGGAAGAACTGGTGTCGGGTTCCTCATTGCTGCCCGCCTGGATGCTGATGTAGCTGGAGCCGTTGTAGGCCACGGCGTCGTTCACCGCATAGGCCGTGCCGCTGCTCCACGTCCCCTGCCAGTTCAGTCCCGCCGGTCCCGCCGCTCCCTGTGGCCCGGTGGCGCCTTGCGGACCCGTGGCTCCCGTTAATCCGGTGGGGCCTTCGGGTCCGGTCGCACCCGTGGCGCCTTGCGGTCCCTGCGGCCCCGTCGCTCCCGACGGTCCTTGTGGTCCTTGTGGTCCGGGTGGTCCCTGAGGGCCCTGACCACCGGTGGGAGCGGCAGCAGTCCAGCTCGTTCCGTTGAAGGTGAGCACCTCTCCATTCGAGGGCCCCACAACAAGGTCGAGGGGCGTGCCTTGCAACTTATCAACCGATATGGCTTGCTGGGTGCCACTTATATCGCCCAAGAAAGGGCCGATTACATTCCATGCAGCGCTGGCCTGGAAAGCTGGAATCAGCGGAACGTCGGGAGAGAGCTGAACTCCGTCAGCAATAACCCGGAGGTGTAGGTTGGCCTGGAGATCCAGAGAGGCAGGCAGCGCCGGCATACCGGTGGCGCCAAGTACGATGCCGTAAATCCCGTCGGTCACGGTCAGGGTTTGTGGGCCCGAAGTCCAGATCTGGTTTCCATTGGAATCGAGAATCGAAAACACGAAAGACCGTGCGCCGGATGCCGGCACGTTCGACTCAAGCAAACGCCCTTCATATGCCAACGCGGGACTTGGCGCTGGATCCGTGCCCTGGGCGGAGGTGTTGCCAACCAGGCAAAGAATCGAGATCAGCGCAAGAACCGACAGGGTTGTTCGCATGTCGTTTGCTTCTCCGTATTCCTATCCCGGTCGTTTCGTGCGTAGTCGTCCAGCGCCGAGGTTAAGTTATGCCAGAAACAGATGGCCACAACAGTTACTTGGAAACGACTTGCCATCGCCCATTTACGCAACGTAATCTCGATGCGGCAGTCCCCCGCGACTACGTAGCAATCTGCACGCCAAATCCGTTGCGATTTCGGAATGGGGACTACGGGCCTTGTGGAAGGCTAAAACGCGAAGACCCAACGTGTTACTAATCCGCGACTCACATTCGACCCGTGAATGTGCGGCCGAAGGCGTTCGATTAACAAAATTCTTAGAATACATCTAAGTATTTTCTAATATTTGCCGCTTTGACCGTGAGCGAGAGTTAGCGGCCGAACTAACGACGCTGATCATCCGCCTCTATCCGATATGCCGTCTGAAACAAGGAAAAAGGAAGACAAGGTGCTGCGACTGCCGTGTAATGGCACCGGTTAGTAGAAGTGTCAAGGGGCCGGTACAACATACAGCCGGGCTTTCCCGACTGTCCGCCATACCTGAGGGGTGTTCGGCCTCACGCTATGGACAACTGTTGTTGGGTCCCGTGCACACAACCGGGATGGTGAAGCCGTTGCGGATTTGAACATTACCGTTAGCCCCTGTTGAGATCGCGGAGGGTACAAGTTGGCCAACGATGGCAGCGTTCTGAATCGTGCCCGATACCTGGATGGCCCCCGAGGCCTCGATCAACTCGGTGTTGAGCTCCGCTCCTGGTTGTACTGGCGGAAGCACATCGACCGCTGCCGAACCGCTGATGGTGGTGCCCGCCGCCAGATTGGACGGGGTCCACGTCGCGACAACGGTGTAGTTGCCCGCCGTTCCAGACGCGGTATAAACCCCAGCACTGGTGATTGTTCCCCCCTGGGCGGGACTTACGGACCAAGTCAGTGAACCGGCTGCGGGGCGACTGGGCGTAAACAAGGCGGTAAAAGTGGTGGTGGATCCTGCAGCCACGGTAACCAAAGAAGGACCCACAGAAATATTGTACGAGGGAGGCTTCGGGCTAGGGAACCCGCCGCCACAACCCGCAAGGCCAAGCGTGATCAAGGGGAACGTGAGAGCAATTTGCTTAAAACACTTCACGACATCCCTATCGTCGCTGGCCGAACAAGCGTTAGCGCCATTGTCGTGACTTAAGTCACCGGCACCTCCGACGTTGTCCACAACCATTGTCGCACCGAGAGATCCTCCCACGCCTCTCGTGGCAAGTCCAGGTTTCGATCTGCGTGCACGTTGTCTCTCGCCGACAAGCACTTAGTTAGTTAGTGGGCGCTCGAAGGTCGTACTTTCAACGTATAGGAAAATCACAATTTCGTGTGCGCGGCTCAGCTCAAAGATGTCCCGGAACTCAGCGTCCATCGCGTTACGCTAAGTGTCAGGCAACTTCAGCCATGCGTCGAACAGCTCGTCCTGAGCACAGTTGGCGCCGCCGATGAAGCCCCATTTACAATGTCTGCTTCTCGAACCATGCGCGTAAAAATTCTCGGATCCGGCGCGGGCGGAGGTTTCCCCCAGTGGAATTGCGCCTGCCCCAACTGCGCCGCCCTGCGCGCCGGAACCTTCCACGGCAAAGCCCGCACCCAGGCGCAACTCGCCGTCAGCGCCGACAATCGCTCCTGGTTCCTGCTCGGCGCTTCTCCCGATCTGCGCGCGCAAATCGAAGCCGCGCCCGAACTGCATCCCCGCGAAGGCCTCCGCCAATCGCCCATCGTTGGCGCCGTTCTCGCCAATGCCGACATCGACCACGTACTCGGCCTGCTTCTGCTGCGCGAATTGCAACCCCTCCGCGTGCATACCACCCGTTCCATCCGCCACATTCTGACCGAAGACAATTCAATGTTCGCCATGCTTCAGCGAGTTCCCGCTCAGGTCGCCTGGACCAGCTTCGTCCCCGGACCCACGTTCCCGCTGCAAAATCCCGCCGGCGAGGATTCCGGACTGCGCTGCCGCCCCCTCTCGCTCGGCGCGCACTATCCCGCGTATGTTGCCCCCCGTCGTCAATCCGAACTCAGCTCCGGGGAAGCATCGTTAGGTCTGATCCTGCAATCGCCCTCCGGCAAGCGCCTCGCCTACATGCCCGCGGTCCCGCAGATCGACCGCGCATTGCTCCAGGAATTCGAGTCGGCCGACGTGCTGCTCTTCGACGGCACGTTCTGGAACGACGATGAACTCATCCGCATTCAAGGCAGTGGGCAAACCGCGCGCCAAATGGGGCACGTTCCTGTCTCCGGCGACGATGGCAGCCTCACCCGGTTGGCGGGATTAAGTCGTGCACGTAGAATCTACGTGCACATCAACAACACGAACCCCATGCTCAATCAGGCTGGCCCCGAATATCGCGAGGTGCGCGAGGCGGGCTGGGAAATCGCGGAGGACGGATGGCAGTTCGATCTGTAGAAACGGCTTCCGATTCGGGCTTGCTCTCGTTCGAGGATCTGCGCGCCCAGTTGCGCGCCGTGGGAGAGGAGCGTTATCACCACCAGCATCCCTTTCATCTCATGATGCACGAGGGCCGCCTCAATCGCGGACAACTCCAGGCTTGGGCTTTAAACCGCTACTATTACCAGAGCATCATCCCCATCAAGGATTCCATCATCCTCTCCCGCGGCCCCGATCCCGCCTTTCGCCGCGCCTGGCGCAAGCGCGTCGTCGATCATGACGGAGACGCCACCAGCGATGGCGGCATCAAGCGCTGGCTCAGACTCGCGGAAGCGACCGGGCTTAGCGCCGATCAGGTTCGCGCCGGAACCGGAATCCTTCCCGCGACGCGCTTCGCCGTCAATGAATACCTCAACATCGTGCGCACCCGCACTTTGCTGGAAGCCGTCGCTTCGTCGCTCACCGAGTTGTTCTCCCGCGACCTCATCTCGTTGCGCATGGAAAAGCTGCGTCAGCATTATCCCTGGCTCTCAGGCGGCTTGGACTACTTCGAAGCACGTCTCACTCAAGCTCCCGAAGACGCAAAGTTCGCCATCGACTATGTCTTCGAGAATGCGGCCACGCGCGCCGAGCAGGAACTCGCCATTCAGGCCCTCCGCGACAAGTGCGACATTCTCTGGGCGCAGCTTGACGCCCTCTATTTTGCCTACGTGCAGCCCGGTTGGCCTCCGCCCGGCGCGTTTCGGATCGGCGCGGTTCCGATCAGCGCGGTTCCGATCGGCGCAGTTCCGACCAAAGAAGAGGGAGTCTGACGCGCGTGGCTCGCCCGTCCGATGCAAGCCAGCCGCGCCTCGCCGCCGGATGCCGCTGGGGCGGAAGTGAAGAGGATCGTGTAATCCTCTTCCCCGAAGGCGCCATCAAGCTCCAAGGCACCGGACGCCAGGTGCTGGAGCTTTGCGACGGCCAGCGCACCTTCGCCGAAATCGTCGCCGACCTGCAAACGCTGTTCGGTGCCGCAGATCCACAAAAGATCAGCGACGACATCGGCACGTTCCTGGAGCAGTTGCAGCAAAAGCGCATCGTCGACTATTAAGACAATCAAATGACCCGATGACTAAATGATTAAATGACTCAATGACCCCCAACCCTCTCGCCCTCATCGCGGAAGTCACGCACCGCTGCCCGCTCCATTGCGTCTACTGCTCTAACCCGATGCAGTTGGCGGGCACGAAGGCGGAACTCTCAACCGAAGAGTGGGCGAGCGTCTTCCAGCAGTCCGGCAAACTCGGCATGCTGCACGCCCACTTTACCGGCGGCGAGCCGCTCGCTCGCCCCGACCTGACCGAACTGATCTCTGCCGCTCGCGCAGCTGGACTTTACACCAATCTCATCACGTCAGGTATTGGCCTGAACGAGGCGCGATTGCACGCGTTGGTCGGCGCTGGACTCGATCACATTCAGGTCAGTTTTCAGGATTCGCGCGAAGAGGCCGCGAACTGGATCGCCGGAGCCAAAGCCCACGCGCACAAAATCGAACTGTCGCACGCCATCCGCCGGCAAATCGGCCAGAAAAAAATTGCCTTCACCGTGAACCTGGTCGTGCATCGCCAAAACCTCGACCATCTCGAAGAAATGACCGCCTTCATCGAGCAACTGGGCCCCGAGCGCGTTGAGATCGCCCACGCCCAGTACTACGGGTGGGCGCTCGCCAACCGCGCCGCTCTCTTGCCCACGCATGCGCAACTTGAAAACGCGGTGGCCATTGTGGCGGAGGCCGAGAAGCGCCTCGCCGGCCGCATGCGCATCGATTCCGTTGTGCCCGACTATTACGCCAAGTATCCCAAGGCCTGCATGGGAGGGTGGGGACGAAAATTAATGTTGATCAATCCCGCCGGCAAGGTGCTTCCCTGCCACGCCGCGGAAGTCCTGCCCGGCTTGTCTTTTGAGAACGTGCGCGAAAAACCGCTGGCGTGGATCTGGCAGGAATCGCCTTCCTTCCGCCGATTCCGCGGCGAAGACTGGATGCCCGAACCGTGCCGCAGTTGTGATCGCCGCACCGAAGATTTCGGAGGCTGTCGCTGCCAGGCCTTTTTGCTTGCCGGAGACGCCACCGTCACCGATCCGGCCTGCTCGCTCGCACTGTCACATTCCATCGTCGAATCGGCGGTCCGCGAAGTGAATTCTGCCGCCGCCATCGCACAACCCGCGCCGGCATCGTCGTTCGTGCAACTTCAAAAGCAGTCCACCGAGCTTTGGACCTACCGCACCGGTCCTTTCAAATAGAGGAGGTACAAACGGAACATCCCGTCATGGAGCGGTCTTGAAGACGCCCGGGATTCAGCGTCGATTTCCGTTACGCTGATGGTCCCAGACGGAAGTTGCGACAAAATAACCCACCAGACAGCTGCGCCTGTTCTCGACTCTACTCGCGATTTCACTCATCGACCTTCAAAAAGGCGAAATAAAAGCGCACACTTGCGAGAGCGCCTCCCTAGAAAAGAGCCGTAACGCACTGCAACCAGGTGGTTGGCGTGCAACCTCTTTTCATGCCTCGTTGTGACCGGGTTCCGGTCATGCTGACTTGATAACAGAAGTTAAAGTGCTACTACTTCGGCATGACGCAAAAAGAAAAAGCCGCCCAGATATCAGGCGGCATAGTAGTTGTTTAGATTCCGTTCAGTCATCGACTGCCTGCCCGCTCCGCCTGCGCCGTTTCCTAACTCTCTATCAGTGCAGATCGTGCTGCTTGGCACGTTTCTCGGCGCCGCTACTTGATCGTTGTTCCGGACTGGACTACTTGGTACGCAGCCAACTGTGCCGTTGAAAGTTCTTTGGCCTCTACCTTATTACTTACCTCTTCAATAACCCTGGCCTGTTCTTTCACTTGGGCCGCCATCTCGTCGACTCGCCCTTGTAACTCCTGAACCCGCTGATGCTCTTTCAGAAACTCGTTGAGCAACATCGCGTTCACCGCTTCATACCGCACGGTATAAACTTGTCCCTTCTCGTCGCGAACGACCAGATCTGGATCTACCTTCTCCACTTGCTCGGCCACCAGCCCAAACTGCGGGATGCCTTGCGGGTCGAGCTCCTTCTTGTAGCGGAAGGTCACGGGCTTGAGGGCCAGAATCGCCTCACTCGCTTCGTCCATCGGCTTGATTTCTTCCTTGAAGCGCGCCGACGAAGTCTTTACACCCAACTGCCCCGCCGCATCCACGACAACTTCGACGCCGCCAGCTACCGTTGCTCCATGAATGCCGGCGATATAAGTGGCGGTCTGAGTTCCTTGGACTCCGATCTTGATCGTGTTGGCGTCGCCCGCAACCCCCTCGTTTCCAATATCGATGTTGTTACTTCCCGTGGTCAGGTTCAAACCGGCATTCGTGCCTAAGGCAATGTTATAGGAGCCGGCTTGGTTGTCTTGAAGCGCATCGAGACCGACTGCCGTGTTGGCTTGCCCGCTTGTGTTGCTATACAGCGCCCCACCACCGATCGCCGTGTTGTAGCTACCGGTTCCGTTAGTGTAAAGCGCGGTAACCCCGCTCGCCGTGTTCCAGATACCATTACTATTGGAAAAGAGGGCTGAAGCGCCTTCGGCGGTATTGGCGGCACCTCCTGTATTGGAATATAGGGCTTCATAACCATCGGCCGTATTGTCATCGCCCGAATAGTTATTCAAAAGCGCCTTGAAACCATTGGCCACATTTTGGTACCCCGTGTAGTTGACATAGAGCGCTCCGTAACCGGTCGCTGTGTTGTAGTTTGACAGGTTGCTATAGAGCGCCTTACCGCCGACAGCCGTGTTGCCAACGCCATTCTGGTTGCTATAAAGCGCTAGATAACCGACACCCGTGTTCTGATAGCCCGTTTGGTTGGCGTATAGCGCATAATATCCAAACGCTGAATTCCAGTAACCGCTGGTGTTCTGGGCGAGTGCATCCGTGCCGTATGCCGTATTCTGTGCTCTGCTCGGCTTTGGAAGCATCAGAACCAGAACGATCGCGGTCATGTGGGTGAGCCACAGAAGTTTAGAAGTTTTTGCGAAACGAACGTTGATGCGGGACATACGATCCTCCATTGCTGGATAGGTTCCAGCTCTTTATAGTTCGGAGAGGAGAGCGTCGGACCTTTTGACATTCTTCCCCTCTGATCATGAAATCGGAAACGGCAAGTACAAGACGACAGGATGGCCAGGAAATTTATTGGGGTAGTCTTTGGCAAGGGAGGCAAAAGACGACAGGCTGCTTGAGTTTTTCTTCAGAGACGCACAAGCCAGTCTATTTTTGGAGAGAGCCGGCGTCCGCGAGTTGCCGGGCGCTGAGAGTGTCAGGATGATCCGCGCCCACGGTACTTTGCAGGTTCTCCGCCGCTGAACGGGCGGCCGCGCGCGCTTCCTCTTGCTTGCCCTGGGCCGCAAGGGCCCGGCTCAGCGCCAAGTACGCTGAACCCAATTGGCTGGAGTAGGATCCAGTGGGGGTTTCAGGCCGAGCTAGTTGCAAGGCGTGGCTCGCATCTGCGGCTGCTTGATCGGGCAGTTGAGCCTCGAGTTCGATTTCGGACCGCCTGACCAGTACACCGGGCAAGGCAAATGCGCCCTCTCCGCCAGCCTTGATCGCGGTTTCGAGAATGGTTGCCGATTGGTTAACAAGTCTCAGCGCTTCCGATACGTTACCACGCTCCAGAGCGACCACCGCCCGTTCCGACGCTAATCTCGAGAAGGCATAGTGGCCCGGGGGCAGGCTATGCCTCAGCCTGGGTTCTACCTCAGCCAACATTGCCGAGGCGCGGTCTGGCTGGTGCAGAGCGTCATACACTCGCGCCCGTTCCAGCAACGATTGATTGATCACAAGGTCATTGTGGACGTGTTGCGCTTTCGTATAAGAACGCTCGGCATAGTCCGACGCCTCATCAAGTCGATTCAGTTGCCTTAGTATTCGCGCGTAGTTATTGAGGACCATGGGAAAGACGGCGTCTTCCGTCTTACTGTCTCGGCCGATTTCGATCACATGCCGATAGATTTTCTCTGCTTCGAGCGGACGCCCCGCTTGATCAAGTTCAAGCCCCCAGTCGGCGTACACCACAGCTCCGGTTTCGGTCTCGTCACGACCAAGTGCCGACAACAACGACGCCGTGTGCTCGAATTCGATCAGTGCCTCTGCGTCTTGCCCTGCTCCGCTATACGCAGCCGCAACATCCAAAGAAGCACGCATCTCCGCCACAGCGGTTGAAAACTGCGATTCGCGCAGCGCGCGCCTTGCCGCGAGTGCCCGGGCCACACCTTCGCGCGCGTCGCCACGTTGCTTGGCAACCTCACTTCCCGCGTGAAAACAATCTACTCGATCGAGGGCGAACTTCGGGTCGTCCGTGAGCTCATGCAGCCCTTCTTGGAAAAGTGCCTCCGCCCGCGCCAGATCGACGTCCGCCGAAAGGGCGTAGGCCAGCCCGCAAGACGCCTGCGCGCGAATCGACGGGTCAGATAGGCCGCGCGTTAGCCGATACGCCTGCTCAAGCAGCCGTCTTCCACTCTCGATCTCGTCCCCGGAAAGATAGTCATTGCCCATCCAGATCATGAGATCCGCACGGCTACTCGGATCCGCGGAATGCTGCTTTTCAATAATCCGCTCCCCTCGCCCCAGGAGTTCATTTGCAGTAAAAGGTTTCCCTGTGGGAGCTGCATCGTTGAGCAGAAAATCCAGAAACTCGTCGTGCTCCTGAATCCTTGTTAGCTGACGATACGCGAAATCGCGTTCTCCCCTTGCGGTGCGCGTCTGTATCAGAATGCCCACGACTCCCGCAACAGTCGCTGCAAAAGCCAGCACGGCAACCCCAACCACCGTGCGGTGACGCCGAACAAATTTCACGGATCGATACGCGAGCGTATCCGGACGCGCGTGGATCGGCTCATGCTGCAGGTAACGGCGCAAATCGTCAGCCAAGGCTGTGACCGAGTTGTAGCGATCCGCGGGATTCTTCTTAAGGGCTTTTGTGACAATCGTGTCCAGGTCTCCGCGAAGCAGGCGGCTCAACTTGTCGGGCGTCGTGGTGCGTTGGGCGGCTTTCGCATCGGCGTCTGCGCCGTCGCTTTTCGGCGTCCCTATAACCACTTCCGACGGCCGCGTCGGCTCCGTATCCACAATGGCCTTCACCAAGTCCGCCGCCGAGCGCACGCTTGCGCCCACAGGATGTTGTCCCGTCAACAGCACATACAACACGATGCCGAGCGCATAAACATCGGTCGCAGTTGTCACCGGCGCACCCGTAAGTTGCTCGGGAGCCGCATACTCGGGAGTCATGGCCCCGCCGCCTTCAACCGTGATCAAGGTTGGGCCTTCCTCTCCTTCCGACTCCAGCAATTTTGCGATGCCGAAATCCAGCAACTTCACCTGCCCGCTCTTGCTCACGAGCACGTTCGAGGGTTTCAGATCGCGATGCACAATAAGATTTGCGTGCGCGTCCGCCACCGCAACGAGCACGTCCAGAAAAAGCCGTATGCGCTTCTCCACATCCAGCTTGTGGTTATCGCAGTAACGATCAATGTGATCGCCTTCGACATACTCCAGCACCAGATACGGCTGCCCAGTTGCCGAAACGCCCGCATCGATCAGTTCGGCAATATGCGGATGCGCCAGCTTTCCTAAAATGCTACCCTCGCGCCTGAAGCGCGCTTCGCCGTCTCGCCCAATCAGAGAAATATTCAGGAACTTGACCGCGACGCGCCGCTCGAAGCGCCCGTCGGTGCGTTCCGCCAGCCACACGTTTCCCATCCCGCCTTGGCCAATCTGCGAGATCAGCGTGTAGGGACCAAGTGTCTGCCCGGCCAGCGCCGGACTACTGGGCAACTCGGAGTGCCCTTTTTCCAGAAAACCATTTTGCACCAGCACGCGATGCTCATCTAGCAGCGCGGTCAACTGCTCCGCCAAGGCGGGGTTCTGGCTCGCAAGCGCACGCATCCAGTCGGCACGTTCCTCTTCCGTCATAGTGAGCGCGTGATCTAGATATGGACTTACTACCCGCCACTTTTCAGGGCTTAGAGTCGACATGTCTTCCTCAGAGTGCCAAATCCGCGCTGATGCTCCGGTGGAGATAAATGCGCGCCTTCTCCCAGTTCCGTTGCACCGTACGTTCCGACACGTTGCGCATAGCAGCGATCTCTCCGAAAGAAAATCCGCAGAAAAATTTCAAGTCCACCACCTCGGCGAGCTCCGGTTCCACTTTGCCAAGTTCATCTAGACCTTCGCTGATTTGGCTGAGCCCTCGGTGATCGATGGCATTCTCCATTGCATTCGTATCAAGCGCGGTCATCTCGAACAGGCCACCGCGCTTCTGTGCATGCCGTTCGCGAGCGTGATCGATAATCAGCCCGCGCATAACGCGAGCCGCATAACCCATGAACCGTGCGCGGTCTGGAAAGGACGGCCCGTCGCGCGCCGCCATATCAAGGTAGGCTTCGTGTAGCAAAGTTGTAGCACTGAGGCTGACTGCAGCTCCTGGCCGCGCCAGTTCCCGACGGGCCAACCGGCGCAACTCCGTATAGAGAGCGGCAAAGAGCGCGTCTGCAGCAGCCGCGTCGCCTCCTTGGGCCGCAACAATAAGTGATGGAATTCCAGTCGTCCCCACCCTGAGCCTCAGTTGCGGGCAAGCTTCTCGCATTTCGACCGATTCGTCAAGGCGCTCGGCTCGTCCTGTCGTTAGCACATGATATGTCCGGTTGACATAGCAAGTGGAGTGTCCGCTTGGGCAGGTTTGCCATCTTTCCACAGAACAGCCAAACGCTTCCGGATTCCATGGGTGGGGCTCCTTAAGTGGAATGAAAAACGGCTGGCATGCCTGGTGGAGCGTCTGCTGGGCTTCGTCGGGCCTGTCGGCGCAGACACTACCCGCAGGTCGGCCGTTGAACGTGGTGTCCGTTGGCGAAAAAGTGCGCCGTGAAAAGCCGCTGGACTTCAGCGGGTGAAACGCCCGTCCGGGAACTGGTGCCTCTCGAAAACCCGCAAACGTATGACCGAACGCGAATTATACTTCTTTGCGAATTCTATCCTTTCCTTATTTCTCTCGTCGCACTTCTCGACAGCCTGCGGTTGTCCGCTCCCGTCTTGATCTCCAGCTTGAAAGCCTAGCCCTGCGCCACCAAATCAAGGTGCTTCACCGCTCGGCGAGGAAACACCCAAGATTAGCCTCAAGGGATCGCCTCTTCTGTCAACTGGAAGAGATTCGGTTGGGGGGAGGGTTTTTGCTATCCAACAAAAGATGACCACTGCATCATGATCCGCACCGTCGAAGATGAATATCTAGGCTACAGGCAGAAATGCACTCATCTTTCCTGCGCAGTCTATTATTCTCAGGCGGAAAACAGGCTTGGATGTCCGTGCCACAAGGCTCCTTCTCGATCAAGGATGGGGCCGTTCTGCAAGGGCCCCCGTGACGCCCTCTTGGCGGACCGAGTTTTCCGGACCACATCGGTCACCTTCAAGCGAACAGAACAAAGGCGTCCGTCCCGATAAGAAATGGAACGACGTGGGCGGCGTCAGGAACGCTGTTCCACGCGGCCAGCGGCGTCCAGCCTTGGCAATTGCCGTTGAACCGGTTGAGAGTGGCGACCCCATCCGGCATGTAGGTGACGAAGTGCGGGTCGCCATTGGCCAAGGTCAGCGTTTCAACCACGGTAAGGGCAAGGGCGTTTTCCAGCGGCAGGTTGGTCCCGACCTGCACGGTACCGGCAGTCAAGCCATCGAGGACGTGATCGATATTCACGTTGAGCTTGGCGACGTTGGTTTTGAAAAAGAAATTCTCGCCGCCGAACTGGAAAAAGGCGAAACGAGTCCAGCCCTTCGCCCATTGGTGAGCCCAGACGCAGGTTGGATTGGCTTGGGCATCGGCGAAGGAGTATAGCGCGACGCTGCCGTTGGCTTGGTTGTAGCCAAGAAATGCCGCGCCTCTCGGGGTGAGAAACGGTTTCGCCGTGGTGTAACCCCGCGTCATGCCCGGGTTGTGGATCAGGGAAAACGTGACCGGGCTGGCCAGGGGAAGAGCCAGTTTGTAGAAGGCGAAGGTCCCGTCCGAGGCGCGATAGCACATCAGACAGGGAGCATTGTTGCGGACAAATGCTTCGACGACGTCCCAGCCAGTGCCGATCTTGAAACTCGCGCAGGGTGCGGGTGGGCTGGATGACCATCATGTCGCTCGGAACCGGGCCCCACACCGGGTCGTTGGCGAAGCTGTTATCGAGCGCGTCGCTGATCAGTTTGGTGAAAGCCGCGTACTTGCCGGGCTGCGACTGCAATGCCAGCGTGAGTCCGGCCAGGAGTTGCGCGTCGTCACCGGCGCTGACGACCGGGAAGTTGCCTTGCAAACGCCCCGCGATCTTAACGGCGGCGTTCTCGTCGCTGTCGTCCCAGGTTTCGATGTCCTGGATGGAGTGGCCGCTCAACGCGGCCAGTGGCGTGGTCGCGATCATAGCGCCGACCTGGCGCGCGGCGTCCTGCATCTGGTCGAGCGGATAGCTCGACTGGAGAACGGAGTCCATTTGCACTTCCCACGCCGGGGCGACCGATGGAGAACGGCTACATCGAGAGCTTCAACGGCAAGTTCCGCGATGAGTGCCTGAACGAAAACTGGTTCTTCGATCTGGCGGACGCCCGTCGTAAGATCGCCGAGTGGAAGTCGGACTACAACTTGGTTCCATACTGCCCCACCTCGCTATGTAGTTGAGAACAGGCTCTCGTGCTGTTGGGAATCAGGTATTGTGGGTCGGCGTACTTCTCGCGCTACCCGTCGCTTCAGAGCTTGAGC
>Ga0182014_10006098_pt1 | contig 13152 bp, 12 predicted proteins | sample 612S2DmetaG_FD_120489 | JGI IMG/M metagenome (GOLD analysis project Ga0182014, IMG submission 120489) | Permafrost microbial communities from Stordalen Mire, Sweden - 612S2D metaG | ecosystem: Environmental > Terrestrial > Soil > Wetlands > Permafrost | place: Sweden: Stordalen | collected... | reverse complement strand
TCCCTGCGCTGAGATTAGCGGTGGCCAGCAGCAGCAGCGCTGCCGTCAAAGCGGTTCCGGAAGCGCACAGGCCGGAGGCCGCTTGTCCCGAAGCCCACCGCAGGCGGCTGAGAATAGTGGTTTTCATAGTATGCAGATACAAATCGGCGTCAGTGCGCGACCACAGTTACGGTTGGTTTGGGTTACTGGCCGGGGTCTTGGAGTTTGTCCCTGGCTCCGCCATGCTGTCGTCAAAGGACTGCTCCAGGGGTGGCACCTTTTTGCCCCATTCCTTTGCTTTGCCACTGTCCCAGGCGGACCAGTCGTCCTCGACGGTGTCCTTGACCGGCACCCGCGTCTTCAGGAAGTTGCTCTTGGTGGGCTGGTAGTCCTCGTCCTCCACAATGGTCGGGGTCAGGAAGATGATCATGTTGGATTTCGTCCGTGTCTTTGACTCACTGCGGAACAGGTATCCCAGGCCCGGAATGTCGCCCAACAGGGGGACCTTGGTGTCTTGCTCGTGGACGTTGTCCTGGATCAAGCCGCCCATGACCAGGGTGTTGCCGCTGGGGATCATGACGCTGGTATTGAGCTCGCGCGTTTCAAAGGAAGGGACGCTGTTGGCGACGCCGCCCACGATGCTGGTCACCTGATCACCCAGACGGACCACCTTTGGAGTCACCATCAGCCTGACGTAGTTGTTGGCGGAGATGCGGGGGGTAACCGAGAGCCGAACGGTCAGGTTCGAGTAGGTGACTTGCGAACCACCGGTCGTGTTGGCGGTGCCGGCGGTCGTGTTGACGATGGGGTATTGGGTGCCAACTTCGATCAGGGAGGTTTCATTGTCCAGGGTAACGGTGCGCGGCGAGGAAATTATCTTCGTCTCGGCGTACGTATTGAGGAAGGACAAGACGGCCTTCACGCCGTCCGCGTTCAGGAAAAAGGTGCTGGGACTAAGGCCCCGGGCGGTGTCCATTGAGAGCCCGCCATTGCCGAGCATAGAACTGAGGACGGTGTTGGCGGAAGAGCTGGGACTGGTCGTAACCGTCCCCCCGCCAGGCAAAGTGCTGGTGGTCGGCGTGCCGGGCGCGGTGGTGGTGGTGGTGCCGGTGGTTATGCCATTGCCGAAGCTGACGTTCTGCGCTTTGAGCGTCCCCGACCAGTCAACGCCTTTTGAAGTTGACGGGTTCACCACCGTCTCCAGCAAGCGCGCTTCGATGAGCACCTGCTTGGTCTGGGTGTCGAGGCTCTGGACCAGTTCGTCCACCGCGGTAATTTCATTTTCCGTCGCCACCAGGACCAACTGGCTGGTGCGAGTATCCGGCAGGACCTTGCTGCGCTTGGGATCAATGGTGCCTTGCACACTGGCCAGAAGGTTAGAAGGGCTGGCATACTTAAGCTGATAGATCTTCGTGAGGAGCGGAGGAAGCGCGGCTGGGTTTTTCGTCGTGATGCGGGCGATCTTGCTCTTGGGATCCTCGGTTAACTCAAGGGTGTAATTATTAAGCAGGCCATTGAGGGCCTGCTCGGCGGTGACGTTCTCCCAGCGAATGGAAACGGAGGGCTGGGGCGTGGGCTTGCCGTCTGCGCCGATCTGGCCGAAGCCGATCCTGGGATCAAGCAGATAGTTGAGTCCCGCCTGGCGCGCGAGGTTCCGGATGGCGTCAGTCAGCGGCACGTCGTCCATGACGATGAGCGGAATTACGGGGCCGGGTTGGGCGGTGGTGAAGGGTTTGGCCGCGTCGGGGGCTGGGGCCGGGGCTTCGCTTGCCGAGATAGCCGGCTGGGCGGCATTGTTGGTGGCGTCCTGGGTGGCAGCAGGCGCCGGAGCTTGAGCCGTGGGGCCGGCGGTGGCCGCGACGTCACCGGTGGGAGAGTTGGTTTGGGCAAAGCCAGCCAGGCAGGTGGCGAGAATCCCAACGAGCGTGAGAGCAAGGAGTATGCGTTTCATGTGTTTAAAATGGTTCTGACCTTCACCGGACCGTGACAGACGGGTCTGTTTCATCGAAGGACCATTTAGCAGTCCGGGTGCCAACCCTATAAACACACGGTGTTACCGCCATGAGTGAAGGAAAGTGGCCACTCGGCGAAGCAGTTGTCCATCATTAAGACAAACCACACCCGTGCCATCTGTGGTTTGGACTGTTTTGCTTTGAGCAGATGGCGGGTTGCGGGAAGCAGCCGAAGGTGCCTTTACCAAGGGAGAGCGCACCGGAAACTGCCCAAGGAAATCAGCCGGGGCTAGATGGGCGCTCATTCTTCCGAGACCGGGAGCCGAGGTGCAAATGGGTGAAAAAAACCGATGCCACGACTTAATGAGGGGGTCGCGGCGGATACTGTGCGAGGAAATCAGTCAGGGCTTGCGGGGACGCTCGCCCTCCCGAGCTTAGTGGCCCGGGCGCAGACGCAAGATCCGCTCCTGGCCGTTGACGAGGACCCGGACGGAATCGGGTTTGATCTCCAGACAACGGACGGGGACGCGGCCCGAAGGGCTGGACACTACGCCTTCCTCATCGGCTTCGAAAGTGCGGTTATTGATGATGGCCAGGCGGTGGTCAGCCGTCCCGGAAATGCCGTTGAGCTTCAGCTCAATGGTAACGGCGACGGTGGAATTCACGTTGGTACTGGCAACAGTGGGAACAGTGGGCATGAAAAGGCGCATGGAGAGGGGGAAAAAGGGATCTTTGCCTTCCTGTGGCGTGGTGGGGATGATAAAAACCGACTTGGGTATCTGAAGCTGAGCCGGCAACGCATTGGTCGAAGCGGAGGCCACGCGGTTGGGCGAGTTGGTTTTCGTCTGGGCGGCGGGGCATGGGAATACCAGGCAGAACAGGAGCGCAACGAGGAGCACTGGGTTCCGGCGGAGCATAGGAGAAAGAGGTTTCATAAGGCGCGTCCGGTGGCGGTTCAGGAAGGGTTGGTTTTGACAAGCGTCGCGAGGTCCAGCTTGAACGAGACCGTTTCCTGATCATCGGCGGCAGGGCTTTGGTTCAATTCCAGGCTCAGATTCAAGACACGCATATGAGGAAACTGATTCTCGAGGTCCGCCACGAAGCGGCCGAAGTCGTGGAAGTGGGCGGTGCCTGAGAGTGAAACAGTGGCTTGCTTGTAGGGGCAATTGGACAGGAGGCTCACATCGGAAGTGCCGCTAATAGGGCTGAGCTGAGAAATGTTGACTTTGTAGTTAGACTTGAATTGGCGGAGAGTGTTGATGACCCAGGAGTACAAATCACCCGAAGCGACGTCGGCTTCGGCATCCGAAAGCGTTTCCCGGGCGCTGGCTAGCTCGGCATCGATCTCGCTGGCGCGCCGAACGGCATCGAGGACCCGGCGCTGGCTGGCCTGGACCTCCAACTTCTTCTGCGCCAGGCGGGCGAGGCTCTCGTTCTGGCCCTGGATCAGTCCGAAGTAGAGTCCGAGGACCGCGATCAAAGCGGCCAGGGCGACGAGGACCAAGTGATTACGCTTTTCTTTGGGCAGCTTGCTAAAGATCATCGTGTTTTCTCCGGGTAGCGACATTCCAGGCTGAACATCACGCATGGCTTGCCGGTGACAGGGGCAACCTGCACGGGTGAAAGGCTCCTGAGGTTGATCGAGTTGGTCTGGGTCAGCATTTCTTTGAAGTAAGCATTCGTGGCCAGAACGATTTTGAAGCGGCTGACCTGGTCGCCAGGGCTGGCCGAGGAGTCAATGCCATCGAGGTTGACCGCGATTCTCTCGGTCGCAGATGCCGGTCTGGCTTTGAAGACGACGTTGTCCTCGTTGGTGTGGGCCTTGGCAGCCTCTACTCTGGTGTAGATCTGGTCCACCTTGAGGCGGACCAACTGCACGTCCTGAGCCGTGGTTTGCTGGAGGGCATTGAGGAGGGTGCCGTTGAGGAACCGGTTGGCGGCCAGCAGGCGGAGGACCCGGAGTTTCTCATTCATCTCGGCGGTCTTCTTCTGATGATCAAGAACCTGCTGGAACTCGTTGGTGCGGGCGCTTAACTGCGCTTCCACCCGGGACACGTCACTGCTGGCCAGGGCGGTCCGGAGCTGGAGGTAACTGCTCCAGGCTAGAATCAAGGCTATGACCAGGGCGGCCAGCCAAATAGCGCGTTTGACGGGGTCACGGCGGCGTTCTTCTTCGGCGGCATGGGCTTCGGCGAGTAAGTTTAGGCGGATTGGCATAGGTCCAATGCGGGGTTAGAGAGCAGCCAGAGCGGCGCCCAAGGCTACGGCGAGTTGAGGCCCCACCTGCTCAATTTCGGCGGTTTGCGGCGACGACAGCTCCATCTTCAGAAACGTAGTGGGGTTGAAGATCTTGCAATCAATCATCATTTCCTGTTGGAGCGTGCGCAAAATGAAATCCGAGCGGGCCGACGCTCCGGCGATAAGGACCTGGGTGATGGGTTGGTCGTGCTGGTGTTCAAAGAAGTCGATGGAGGCCCGCAACTCGCGCCCCAAGGGCAACACGAGCGTTTCAAGCTGGGCCTGCACCTCGGTGGGCATGCCAACCTTAATCCCCTCGGCCTCCGCGTAGCTCACGTTGAGGGCTTCGGCCAGGCCGTTGGTCAGCCGATCGCCGCCGATGCCCACCACCCGGCTGAGGATCAATTCGCCGCGTCGCAGGATGCAGATGGATGAGCTTCTGAAGCCCAAATCCACCAGCGCGACGGCCTCGTTGGCGAATACGTCCGGCATTGCCAGCTCAAGGGCGTTCACCGGGGCAATCAAGCCCGGTACAATGCACTCGGCCACCAACCCCGCCCGCCGGGTGCCGGCAGCGAACTCGTCAATGAGTTCTTTGCGGGCGCCGGCGACGAGAATCTTTTGCTTGGGGGGCCCAGCTTGCGCCTTCGGGGATTCCGCCGGATTGGACGGCTGGTCGGGCACGGCCACGGCCAGCACATGACAATCAAAGACGTAGTTGGGCAGCTCCTGTTGGAGATACACGCGCGAGCTGTGTTTCAACACTAGCCGCCGGTCGTCCGCCGGCAGGCGTGGCATCTCGGTGTGGCGGACCACCGCATCGTTGACGCCGATGGCGAGGGTTACGCTTTTGGTCTTGGCACCCAGCGCCTGGGCCACCGCCTTCAAATGCTCCGTCAACAAATCCGCAGGAAGCATCTTGTCGAAGATGGGCGCGTCCAATAGCGCGTAACCGCAAAGGGCAAATCCCTGGCCCCGGCGCTGCAGGTGGATCGCCTTCGTGGTGCGGCTGCCCAGATCCACGGCCAGCATCCGGTCATGCTGTTTCCTGGTTCGACTGTTAAAAAATGGCAGGGCCATAAGAGTTTCTCTATACGTTAGCGATTTGGTTGTAAGCAACATCCCGGCCAACACCTCAGCCAGCCACCCAACCCGCACGATCAGTGACGAATTCTGTCCCAAGCTGGAGCACTAGTGTCCTCGCAGGGTTAAACCGTCAGCATTCCGACTGGTAAGCGCCCGTTTCCGACGTTCCGATGCTTTGAGGCGCTATGGACGCCGGCGCTCCGCCCGGGTACTGGCCAACAGGGCCGACGCCGCGTGCTCCCGCGCCGCCTCAGAGCCGATTGGAGAGCACGGGCATGTTTAACCGCCCATTCGCGCCAGCGGCGCGGAAGGTTATCAACAGCGCATTAAACCCCTGCCGGCCTGCCTCGAAATTCTCCAGGCTGCTGACCAGACTGAATTCCAGCACTCCGGCATCAGAGGGGATGAACAGGACGCGTTCGCGTCGCTGAACGGCGCCGGTGGCGTTCCAGCGCAAATCGAAAGCCGGTCCTCGCCGGCTGACCGCGGCCTGGGAGAACTCCTCCAGTATTTTGCAACCGGGATGCCGGCTGAGGAGCAAGTCGCGATAAAGGGCCGGGTCGAGTTCTGTGGTCCCCGACGGAAGGGATTCGAGAACGCGGAAGGTGAGCAGACAACTGACATCCTCGCTTACGAGCGTCACCTTTTGGGCGCCCTCCGTCTCCACACGGAAGCCCGAGGGCAAGACAAAACCAAACTTGTTAGTCCCGAAGGTTACGTAAGCGACGTCACCTGGCTGCAGGCCGGGGCCGTCCACGTGCTTGACTTGGATCAAATAAGCGGGCCGATTGGTGGCGAGGTTGACAGGCGGCCAGGCGGGGCTAGTTGGCTGCGCCCAGACTGGGAGACTCGCAAGGGTGGCGGCGAATAGAGCGATGAGTTTAATTGCCCGCATAGGTGACTATATTCGGCGGTGGCACCGCCCATTTGGACCGCAGGACGACGCTCAGCATCGGCGTGCCGGGCGGCTGCTTGCTGTAATTCAAGAAGTTCTGGTCGAAACTGAACTGGCGGGTGGGCGCGTAATAATAAACGCCGGGATTCTGGAACTGGTTTGTGGCCCGCGTGCTGTTGAAAAGGTTCACCATCGAGGTGTTCAGCGTGAGCGTCACCGAACCGCCGTTGCCCCAGTTCTCGAGCAGACGCGGCAGGTTCATGGCTCCGCCACTGAATTGGGTGGCGCCGGAGCCGGTGGAAGGGACGATGCCCGTAAGAATGGCAGCGTTGACGGTGGTCGAGCTTGCCGTTATCGCCAAAGGGGTGCCACTCTGTGAGTCCACCCAGCTTGGCGATAGGATAGTCAGGGCATCGGACGTCAGCGAGGCCGGATAGTCCGTGGTCGTGTTGGTAGTGCCCAGGTAAGCGGAGTTAGGACAATTGTAGTTGCCGTAAACGTAAAGCGGGTTGGGCGTCGCCACGGCGAACCCGCTCGGTTGGTTGACACCCGCGATGTTGACCATGTTGGTAGGGATGATCTGGGAATCCTTAAGCCGGACAGCCGTGAGCTGGCCGGAGTTATAGGAGCGATTGTCGGCCGCGTAGAGAATATTGGGAACAGTGTTGAGATTGTACACGCCCGCCGTGCTGGGGAACTTGTTTTTGACGGTGTTATTGGTGACCAGCCAGCTTTTCAGAATACCCATGTCAATGTCAGTGACTTTGACCGTGTCGCTTTCGCGCTGGTCGGTGAAGGTATTGGTGACGTTCAGGAAGGGGAAATTGGTGGTGATCTGGACGTAGTTGGTGGCGCTCAAGTTGGTGGGGTAATAATAGGCGGTAATATTCGTGACCTGAGGGTCGGTGGCAGAGGTCTTGAGGGTGAGCGTAACGGTCGAGACCGAAGAGTTGACATTGGTGACCAGCAGGACCAGCTCGGCCTTGTTGTAATAGCGCCCCTGGCCGATCGAGGAATTCGGGTCCTCGCCGTTGGGCGGCATCTGGATGATCGAGTTGATATTAGTGGTGGCGATGGGCAGGGTCAGGGCGTTGCCGTTGGTGCTGTAGCCGGCGTTGTAAAGCGCGGCGACGTTGTATTGGCTGGTGGTTTTGCCATCCCAGGCAGGAGAGGAAATCGTGCCGGTATCGGTGACCAGGCTGTTAAAGGTAAGCTGGCAGGTGCTGCCGGTATAGACGCTTCCATTCGCGTGAGTGCGGCCGTTGACGGTCAGGGGGGCGCACCAGGTAAACTCCAGCAAGCTGTTGTAGAAGATGGCGAACTGGAACACCGGAATGAGATCCAGGTCCACGTCCAATTGACAAGCATTGGTGATGCTATAAGTCGTACCTGAGATCTGCTTCACATTGGAGACGATTCGATACAGATTGGTCCAGCCGTAGAGGCCCGTGTATTGGGATGGGAGCGGGCCCCAGTTGGTTACAAGCTGCCACGAGCTCATGAGGCAGACCACGTAGTTGCTGCCCACATGGCCCTGGCCGTCGCTGAACTGGTATTTGCTCCAATAGGCGTTCTCGCTGGTAAGGGGAATGGCCGCCCGGTATTGGCCAAGATGGTTGGTAATGGCGGTAAGATTGCCGGACAAAAAGTCGGCTTTCAGCATGCTAAAGACCTTCTCGGTGGCGGCTTCGGCCGCATAAAGGCCGGCGACGTACTGGTTGTTGCGGGCGTTCATGTTCGAGTTGCTCATGGTCCGACTCATGGTCGCCGCCAGCACGACGGCAGAGGCGGCGGTGATGCCCATCACGATCAGCAGCGCGTAGCCGGCGGAGGAGGGGCACTGGGAGGCAAAACGGGTCTTCATGCTCAGTTGGGACAATGCGAGGCAGCCTTAAGCTGGATGCGGTAATAATCGTAGTAATAGCCCGGCCCCACCCTGGTCAGCGGGTACTGGTATTGGCAGAACTCCATCGTGGTCACGATGGCGTACTTGTATTGCCAATCCATCGCGCGGGTACCGTCGTACTTCTCGGCGTAGAAAGTCATGCTGGTATTCGTAGTGCCATTACCAAGGACGCCGGTGTTGGTCAGGCTTTGGGCCATAATCTGGATCGCCGGCAAACCGTTGCTCAGGCGGCACAGTTGGCACGCGGTGGTGTCGAACCAGTAGATGACGTACGCGGGTGAATTGGTATCGGCGCTCGACGATAGTTTTAGCGCATTGCCAATTTGGTTCGTGGCATTGCCGCAGACCGTGAAATTAGTGCCGCTGCCATTGCCAACCTTCCACCACTTTGCCGCGCGGATGTCGTGGGTCAACTGATCGAAGCTCATGCGGGACTTGTCGCTCGCTCCCAGCTTGCTGCATGTCAATTGGTCAAAGCGCATGCCGAACATCCAGACATAAAGGACCCCGAGGACCATGAACACAAAAATGAACATGGCGACCATCATCTCGGCTAGCGTGAAGGCCCGGGTCCACCGGCGGCAGTCGGCGCCGGCTCGCATTGGCTTGACGACGTAAAGAGTTTTCATCAATCAGGCGCGTAATAGTCCGCGATGGTGTTGGTATAGTAGCTGGTTTTGCCTCTCCAGCGGAACCGCCACACCGTATTCACCTGGACGAAATAGTTGCTGTACACGTATGTCCCGATTGTATTCGTGATCAAGGTAACGGTGGTCGTGTTGGTGGCGTACAAGGTATTCGTGCCGTTGACAGGAAGATCAAGCAGCGTTGATGAGGTAAGCGGCAATGTCTTGATTTCGTCCTGCACCGGGGTCTGCTGTGGGTCCCAGACGGCGCATTTAGCCGATTCGAGTTGCTGGACGGCCGCCGACTGCGCGGCCAGCGAAAGGCCGGCCCATTCCGCGCGATAGGAGGTTTGTATGTAACCCCCAATGATGGCCGCAGAGACCAGCATGATGATGAAGGTGGACATCACGACCTCCGCCAGCGTAAACGCGGCGGTCCGCCCTTTCGCCCCGTAGGATCCCGGCAAATCCATCACACGCATAACGGTTTCCAGATCAGAAGGGGCGCCTTCATCTGCTTGCTCATTTCCATTGCCTTTAAACGCCATTTCTCAAGCAAGTCCGCTGCCACATGGCTTGCCGGGTCGTTGGGAGGGCGTCTCGCCTGGGGCGCCGGGCGGCTCGCCCGCGATGGAGAATTCGAGGGCGAAACGCCCTCCTGCCAAGCGAGTATGGCCGCCCTCCTGCTCGGGCGGTCCGGTTCAGAGGCGCGAGACGCATGATCATTTCGGGAGACTCTCTTCCCTGCCGAAAGCGACGAGGCAGAATCTACGTCCCAAATCAGGACGCTCGTGTCTGCCTGAAGGACGTGGGTTTTTGGCTGCCGCGAGGCTGCTCCCGAGCTGATGGGGGAGAAGGGGCTGTCGGGTCGCTGCGCCGGTTGGGAGCTACTGCCTGATTGCAGGGATTAGCGATAGTCGCCCCGCGAGGGCACGCGGCGACCCTAGTATTGGTTACTTGTGCAACTGAGCACTACTTGCCGATCAACCCGCTTTGCTGAATGGCATTCTTGATTCGGGCGGTTTCGAGCATCTCAATCTTAATCGCGATTGCATCCAGCGGCTCTTCGACGGAGAAGAGCAGGTTGTCGGTCATGTGAACCGTAGTGGCTCTGGATTCGATCTCGACGAATAGAATGTAGTCGCTGTTGACGACGATTTCTCCGCCCTTATTAATTCGGCTCAGTTTTATCAGGGGCATAACTGCCCGCACTCTGCCAGCCGGCGCGCGCTTTTCAAGTCTCTTCCAGGCCCCTCACGCGAAGCGTTTGGCGCGGAGTTGAAACTCGTCGAGAAACGCCTGCAGCAGCGCGGAGGTCTTGCCGCGCCACATCACCCCGAGGATGACCGGGGCAAAGTTGGGCAGCGGCACCGCCCGAACGTGGGGCGCTGGCGGCGCTTTGGGCACTTGCACCGAAACGCCGATGCCGAACCCGCCCGCGACGTAGGTTTCGATGAGATCAATCGAGCTGACCTCCATGCCGGGGAACCAATCCACGCCCAGCCGGGCCAAGCCCTGCTGGAAGTTCTTGCAGATGGCTTCCACCGCCGGCAGGCAGATGAGCGGGTCCTCGATCTTATCCCGCGCCCAAAGCTGTTCGGAGGCGGTGACCCGGCTGGCTTTCTCCACCAGCAACACCAGCGGCAGTTCGACCAGCGACACCGAGTGGAGGCCCGGCGGGGACTTCTTCTCGATCGCCGTGACTGCCAGATCCAGCTCCTCCTTGAGCAGGAGGTTCTCGAACTCGGCCGGGTATCCCTCGCGCAGGGAGATCTTCAGGTTGGGGAAGCGTTTGCGGATGTTCTGGAAGACCTCCGGCAAATGTTCGCGCAGCACGATGGTCGAGGCGCCGATGCGGATTTGGCGCGCCTTGCCTCCCTGCAACTCACTGGCGAGGGAATCGAGGTTGGCGAAGAAGGGCTGGATGAAGTGATACACCTTATCGCCGGCGGGCGTCAGCGCGAAAGGCCGCCGCTGGAACAGCGTCACCCCGAGGTATTCCTCCAACTGCGCCACCTGCCCGCTCACGGCCGGCTGCTGTATGCCGTAGGGGATGTTGCGCACCGCCTCGGTAATGCCGCCGTGGCGGGCGACGTAATAAAACAGCTCCAGGTGGTGGATATTCATGAGCTAGGCCGAACGCTGTTGCTTTCCCGACGACCGGCAGGTTGCGCCAAAGCCCCGGGCAGTGCAACGACCAAAATCGTTGACTCATCGCTTCCTTGGAGCCCAAACTTCTTGGACATCCCTATACGCCGTGTCCGCCACACAGATCGGCACATGGCGTTCTTCATCAACCATCCAGGGGTGGTCGAACCGGCTGACCAGGCGGACTGTGCGGAGATAGCGGCCCAGATCCTCCGGCGGGATGCCGACCGTGACGGCCACGTCAAAACTGCCACCGGGCGCGGGCCGCCAAAGCAGCGCACTGTGTGGCAGTAGAACGCGTCGCGGCAAACCGTGGCGCGGACCGTAGAAATCCATCGCCCCAGCCTCGCCGTAGTTTGACGCCAGGAGCACGGCTTGAGCTCGCTGCTCTGCAGGCAGAGACTCGTATGCCTGGGCTACGGCACAAACCTGGTCTTCCCAGCCCAGCATATCCGCGTAATCCTGCGGCAAAGGCAGCACGGTGCCGCGGTTAGTGGTCGTCGCGGCCTTAATCCCCAGAGCGGCGGCATAACGGGCCATCGGCGACGGCGGCACCAACGGCAAACCAAACGGAAGAACCAGCGCCCCCCACGCAACCACCAAGACGGTAACTCCGATGACCGCCGCCCAGCCAAGGCGCCCCGGGAACCTTCCGAACGCTACGGCCCCCGCCGCAATGAGCGTCGGGTAAATCGGCCCCACATAATATGCTTTCCCGTGCAGAACGAGCAGGATGAGGAACCCAAGCACACAGGTCAAACCCACCACCCGGCACGAGCGCATGGTCTGGTTCACCAGCAAATAAACCAATCCTGCGCCAGCTAGCAGAATTGGCGGGCCGATCATCAGGACCTGGCCCAGGAGAAACTCCGCCGGCGTGATGCGTTGGAGCTGATGGCCTTGCAAATCCCGCATGTTTAACACGACCGGGAAATCGAGGCGCACTTGGCCGATAATGGTGGGACTGCCGACGAGGAGCGCGACCATTACCGCCAGGTACGGCCAGGGAGTAACCAGGGCACGACGCTGTTGCGTGAGCAGCAGGGCCGCCAGCAACGCGAGGGCGAAGAAGCCAATGCTAAACTTGGTCAACAACCCCAGGCCGCCAGCCAGGCCGAGTGCCAGCCACCAGCGCCCTCGCGCCCCTTGCGCGATCTTGACCAGCGCCAGGAACCCGAGCGTCCAGCAGAGCTGATCCAATACCACCGGCGTTAACAAGGCGGCCGAGAGCAGGAAGAGCGCACCGAAAAGGATGCCGAGCATCGCCAACCCCTGGGCGAGCCGCCCTCCACCCAACTCGCGCGCGATTACCCCGGCCAAAACCAAGACGCACGTGCCGGCGACTGCCGGGAAGAAGCGGATCGCGAACAACGTGTCGCCAAACAGACCCCGTGCGGCTTTGGCCAGCAGCGCGATGGCCGGCGGGAAATCCATCCGCCAAAGGCGCAGATGCTCACCCATGGCCAGGTAGAGAAACTCATCCCGGTGAATGCCGTAGGGCGTCACGGCGACGGTCAGAAAATGAGCGAGCAGCTTGACGGCCGCGAAGCCGATCATCAGCCCCCACGCCAGCCGTGGCCATGGCGCAGGGTCTGGCGCCTTCACGGGAACGGGCCGTGGAACCGATTTGGCAGTGTCTTGGGCCATGCTGAATAACGCCCGGATGCGCGTGTGCGAAACTAACGCCTGCGGCCTCTTATTGACCAGTAGATTCTCCAGCTCCCGGCTAAACGATTAGTCTGGCGCAGAGAGACTGTCCTCGGTCAAGCGAAGCGTCTTTCCAGGGAAACGGGGTCAGGCCGCACGCAAGGTTGACGAGGTCTCTGAGGGTGCGCTCCAGGGTGAGAGTTTCGACGGCGAGGGCGCGGGCGGGTTCACTGGCGCGGGTGTACTCGCCCCGCAACGCCTGAAGACCGGCGGCGGATTAGTGTCAATAATGAACACTTGCTCGGTTGATAGCTCCAGCCCAGGTTGGCTCCCCCAAAAGGCCAGCTTCTGGCCCCTCACCCACCGCCCCCTCCCGGCCCATTCCCGCGGATCAGGCGGCAGCCCCTCCGTAGTCTCATGGGAGTCTCGCCGTAGTACCTCTTATCCCCGATAAGAGGTACTACGGCGAGACTCCGGCGGGACCCGCACGCGCTACGGGGGCGGTGAGCGAGGGCATCGCGGGCTGCCTGATTATAGCTATTTGACCGTAAGCGGTATGGGGGTGCGGTCTATCTAAGAGGGCTGGGGCCGGGCTAGAGTGGCGGGAATGAAAAACGATTCCCGCGCTCATCGCGCATACACACCCGAAGAGATCTCCGACTGGATAGGGCGCTA
>Ga0182014_10006095_pt1 | contig 13155 bp, 11 predicted proteins | sample 612S2DmetaG_FD_120489 | JGI IMG/M metagenome (GOLD analysis project Ga0182014, IMG submission 120489) | Permafrost microbial communities from Stordalen Mire, Sweden - 612S2D metaG | ecosystem: Environmental > Terrestrial > Soil > Wetlands > Permafrost | place: Sweden: Stordalen | collected... | reverse complement strand
GGGCATAGTATGCCTGCATGTCAAGGATCATAGTGCATATTGCTTTGCCAAATACACACAATAAAGAACAGGAGTTTTAGGGCATAGCAACAGGGGCTAGCAAGTGCCTGAACGAAGTAAACTCACAGAGAATGGACTCCGCTAACTCGTAAACTGGGGCTAGGTTTCAACCTTGACGGAATGACGGGTTCCCATTAATCTGATTACGCATTTAGCCGTGGTGGCTAGATGCGATTAGAATCAATTAACAAATTGCCTTTGGTAGGTTTCTATCGAAGGCCAGAAAGAAAGTTATGACGACTACAAGTCTGCGCGCAGAGTCTTCCTCTGCATCTGTTGATCACCTGTTGGACAACCCCCCGAACGCTCGCCGGACAATGGAAGCCCTGCGAGAAATGGGCTATGACAGTTACGCTTCCATTCTGGACATAACTGACAACTCCATCGATGCCCAAGCGTCCGTAATTCGTGTCGAAATCGCCGAACAAAAGGGAGATGTCGTAATCACGATTCAAGATGATGGGCGTGGGATGGATGAGGAGACGCTCAGCGAGGCCCTTCGCCTGGGATCTGATACTGAACGCGACCCGGGGGATCTGGGGAAATTTGGCATGGGCTTGGTGACAGCCTCGATTGGGCTTTCCCAGCGGGTCGAAGTTCTGACGAAGGAAGCCGAAGGCATCCTTATCTATGGCGGGTTCGATCTGGAAGAAATCGCCGCGCAGAACCGATTCGTAAAGTGGGTTACCAAGGGTAATTTCGATGAGGAGGCTCGGTTCGCACAGGCGACAGGAACTCAGATCAGCCTGTCTAAGACCGATCGGATTAGCAATCGCAATACGACAACTTTTGCCAATACCCTGCGGGGCCGGATTGGCCAAGTGTTTCGGAAATTCATCAAGGCGGGAACGAAGATCGAAGTCAATGGCCGGGCGGTAGAGGCGTTCGATCCGCTCATGCTGAACCTCAAGGAGACCAAAGTCGTCTTGGACACGGAAATACCTGTTGACGGGAAATCAGCCGCTACGCTACGGGTTGTCGACCTCCCGGACTTCGGCCAGGCTGGAAACTCCGCTCACGGGATCATTCCTCAGAATTCCGGGTTCTATATTGTCCGAAACAACCGCGAGATTATGGACGCTCATACCTTTGAATTCTACAAGAAGCACCCTGATTTCTCGCATTTTCGGGCGGAGCTGTGCTACGACGGGTCGCTCGATCCTTTCTTCCATACCGACGTAAAGAAAATATCGGTACATCCTCCGCAGGCCTTCCTCGACCGGCTGCGCCAGGCAACTCAGGGTTTGATCACTGAGTCAGGACGGCAGGGTCGTTCGCGAGCGAACGTGGCAAGGGGGCAGGTGGATCATTCCGCTGCGGAAGCAAATATCACCCGCCATGCACCACTCATTCCAAAACCGAAGGCGCTGGTGGAGAGGAGGTCGCCGAGGGGCAAGAAGGAGTCGCACCTACGAGGGAACGGTGACCGAACGAGAACCCCGCATGTTGCAAACCTTAGGACTATATCGGGGTTGAAGGTAATGTTCAACGAGGGGGATTACGGCGAAGAGAGCCCGTTCTATCTCGTGAAGCAGGAGGGCCGCACGATTACCGTTACCTACAACCGTGAGCATCCGTTCTGGCGCGAGTTTGTTGAATACGCGAGTGATACAAAGGTTATCGCGATTCTCGACTACCTTGTTTTCGCGATGGCGAACGCGGAATTGCTTGTGCCGGAGCAGGCAAGCATCGTGAAAGCAAACGTCAATTCAACACTAGTTGGTTTGCTGGTATAAACGGCGTCTGATTGCCATCACCTTTCTACCCATGGTGCAGCTGCGCGCGTGGTAAATCGGAAGCGGGGCGGCGGGAGTGCGTTTGTGGCCTCCTCACCCCTGGCCCCTCTCCTCCGAAACGGAGGAGAGGGGAACTGATTCTATTGGCGCGCGCTACCCAGGGTGGCGCTCGTTCCTCGCTTACCCTGGGCTACTGTCTAAAACCCCTCACGGGGTTTTTGCGTTGGCGCCTGGATTCGCGAAAGGTTGATGGTCAAGAGGTAACCTAGGTGGCGGACTGCAACGCTTTGGGAGTTACATGGAGCTTTTGGGTGGGGTTTGCGTCTGATACTCTGACGCTATGAACATTGCGCTGGTGGGAGCTGAATGTGAGGAGAACTTGCCGTTGCGTTATATCCGGGCTGCCCTCGAGGAGCGGGGACACGGCGTTGTCCAAATCACTTTTGACGCGGAAGCGGACACCGAGATGGCGGCGGAGTGCCTGGCGCGTTCAGGCGCGAGGCTGGCGGACTTTGTCCCCTACTGGGCCGAGTTGCACAGTGAAAGCGCGAAAGTCTGTTTCCCCGCTCCTACAGATTGGGCAGCCATCGGCTAGCAGGCCAGCGCGCGGGGATCGTTACGCCTGAATCGCATCACCAAGCGTCCAGAGCAGTGCGGAGCCTGTCATACTTCGATTCTGCGGCGAGCCAACTGCCGGGTTGATTTCCTGTCGGCATGGTGGTACAGAGAGCCACGTGAAGACGATGTCCAAAACTTCGCCACGGCTTGCCGAGGAGAGCCTGGCGGCTGAACGCCGCGCCTTTGAGAGCCAGCGAGCGCAATTGATGCGCCGCTACCCCGGCGAGTATGTGGCCCTGTCTGGCGGACGGGTCGTGGACCACGACAAGCAGGACGAGGTGCTCGCAGTCCGAATGTTCAGGAAGTTCGGCGATGCGACCTTCTACATTGCCCGGCTGGAGCAAAGCCCCACGGTTTACGAAGTCCCTTCGCCGGAGTTGGTAAGCTGACCGCAGAAACGTGCTGGTCGGGCGTAATGTCCTCAATCGGTTCGTAATCACCCTGGACGGAAGAAATCTCCGCTTCGACTTGCAGGCGGTTTGAGTTCCGGCCAGCACCCGCTGCCAAATCCTTGACGACCGGTTTCGTGGTCGCCAGTGCTCGTTTCAGGCAGCGCAAAGGCCGAATAAATCCGCATCAGAGCCCTATGGCTCGGAAGGGATTGGGACGGGAAAGCGTGGGGAACGGATAGCACGGCTCCGGTAGAAGCTTTCGGAGCTTTTGGGCGGCGTTTGCGTCTGATGCTCTGACGCTATGAACATTGCGCTGGTGGGAGCTGAATGTGAGGAGAACCTGGCGTTGCGTTATATCCGGACGGCCCTCGAGAAGCGGAGACACAGAGTTACCCAAATCACCTTTAATGTGGAGGCGGACACGGCGGCGGCGGCGGAGTGCCTCGCCCGTTCAGGTGCTGGCTTGGCGGGGTTTTCGATGGTATTCACTTATCGGGCGGTCGAGTTCGCGGCGCTGGGCCGGCGCAGCCACGAGCTGGGGTTCCGCGGACACCTTGTCGCGGGCGGGCATTTTGCGGCGTTCAACGTGGGGGCGCCGCTGGGCGATGTGCCGGCGTTCGACTCGGTTGCTAACTGAGAAATGAATATTCAAGAAGCCGCGCGATTCATCTGCGTGCTTGCCGGCGTTTTCCAGGGCTCGGCCGCTGAGATTGCACCCATCGTTTGTCCACCCTACTACATGGTTCACTACACGGGCTCGACCAATGAGGGTGAACTAAAACTCCCGGTGACCTATACGCTGTGGTTGCCTCCTGGCGTGAAGACTTTGCGCGGCGTCATCGTGCATCAACATGGTTGCGGCGTAAGCCCGCACGGAGACGGCGCGGCGGCGGCCTGCGACTTGCATTGGCAAGCGCTGGCACGCAAGCACGAGTGTGCTTTGCTTGGGCCGGAGTATCAGCAGTTCGATAAGACCGATTGCTTGTGGTGGTGCAATCCGCGAAACGGCTCGGGAACCAGATTCCTGCAGGCGCTCGGGGACCTGGCGGAGTTGTCGCAGCATCCTGAATTGACGACCGTGCCCTGGGCGTTGTGGGGACATTCCGGCGGGGCGCTTTGGGTGGGAACCATGCTTTACCTTTACCCCGATCGCACAGCCGCCGTTTGGCTGCGTTCATCGGTGCCGCCGCAACCGATTGAGACATTCCCAGTGGCGGCCTTCGCCGTGCCGGTGATGTGCAACCTCGGCACGCAGGAAGGCGTCACCGTGAAAACCAACGCCTCGGCTTTGCCGGGTTCTTTTGCGCTCAGGGTGTTGGGCCTATGGGGCAAGGCGGAGGCATTTTTCAAAGAGTTCCGCGCCCGAGGCGGCCTAATCGGTGTGTCCGTGGATCCGAACAGTGGTCATGATTGCGGCAACTCGCGCTATCTGGCAATCCCGTGGTTTGATGCCTGTCTCGCGGCACGGCTGCCGGATCAGTCGCATCAACAGAATTGCGGCGTCTGGGCACTCGACGCGGACATGGCAGTTCGCTAGTGGGTACCTAGCGTATCCCTGGCGTATCCCTGGCGAACACCTATCCAACTCCTATCCGACACCTATCCAACTCCTATCCGACACCTAGTGAACATGCGGCGAATGCGTGAAAATCACGCATATCTGAAGGGTGCCGGACACTGAGGGCTCCAGGCGGCAAAGGCGGCACAACATCGAACATCGAACATCCAACATCGAACATCGAATGGCGGCGGGGGCGGCAGGGCCGCCCCAAAGCCACCCTGCTAAAGCGAATAAAGAAGGCAAAATGAACAATGCAGAAGGAGCAGAAAGCCGCTCTGGCGGGCATTTATCCAGTCGCCACGCCGTGAAAGCCGGGAATGCGGCTTTCCGCGACTAGACGGAGTGCCGGTATGGCGTGGCGGTCACGGTTGGCACGCGGAGCACGGTTCGTAGCGGGCGGTCGGCTTGGCTCACATGATTGGGGGTGGTTTCTTCGGGCGTTGCGGCGGCGACGACTTGACCCACTTTCGTGCCACGGTCTAGTCCAATCGGTCGGTCGTTGTGTGGCGAGAAGCATCGGGCGGCCAAAGAGATGCGCCGATTTGCTGGACAGGCGCTTTCCGACTGATTATGAAAGGGGGCCATGAGCGCAATCAAGTACTCCATCGGGCTCGATTACGGCACCAATTCAGTCCGCACTCTCATCGTCAACGTCGCCAACGGGCGCGAGGTGGCGTCAGCGGTTTGGAATTACACGCACGGCACGCAGGGGGTCATCCTGTCGCGCGACCCGAACCTCGCGCGGCAGCATCCCGCGGACTATGTCACTGGGGCGGAGACCACGATCAAGAAGGCCCTCACAATGGCGAAACGGGCGGTGCGCGGCTTTTCGCCGGAGCAGATCATCGGCATCGGAGTCGATACCACGGGCAGCACGCCGTTGCCGGTGGACCGCCACGGCCACCCGCTTGCCTTCGACCGGCGGTTCGCCAAGCATCCCGCGGCGATGGCGTGGTTGTGGAAGGACCACTCGGGCGTGGCTGAGGCGGGGGAGATTACCGAGCTGGCGCGCAAGATTCGCCCGCAATACCTCGCCAAGTGCGGCGGGACTTACTCCAGCGAGTGGTTCTTCAGCAAGATCCTCCATTGCCTACGGACCAGCCCCGAGGTGTTCGATGCCGCCCACATGTGGGTGGAATGCGCCGATTGGGTCCCCGCGATGCTCACCGGCACCGAGGAGCCCGACCAATTGACTGTCGGAGTTTGCGCGGCAGGCCACAAGGCGATGTATAGCGATTCGTGGGGCGGCTACCCGGACGCCGGGTTTCTCTCGCAGCTTGATCCGAAGCTGGGCGAGCTGCGGTCGCGGCTGCGGCCGAAGGCGCACACGATTGACCGGGCGGTGGGCGGCCTGACCTTGGAATGGGCTGCCCGGACGGGCTTGCCAGCGAATTTACCGGTGGCGGTAGGGGCTTTCGACGCGCACCTGGGCGGCGTCGGGTCGGGCATAGCGCCAGGCATACTGGTGAAGATTATCGGCACGAGCACGTGCGACATGATGGTGGTGCCGGTCGGCGACAAGCTGGCGGACATCCCCGGCCTGTGCGGCATCGTCCCCGGCAGCATCCTGCCGGGCTATTACGGCTTGGAAGCGGGCCAGTCGGCGGTGGGGGACATCTTCAACTGGTTCGTGAACTATATTCAGCCGCTGGGCAAGAAGGCGGGGTCGCACGAGGCGCTCAGCGCCGCGGCAGCCAAGCTGGCGCCCGGTGAATCCGGCCTGCTGGCGCTGGATTGGAATAACGGCAACCGCACGGTGCTCGTGGACCAGCGCCTCACGGGCCTGCTGCTCGGCCAGACGCTCTACACCACACCGGCAGAGATTTACCGCGCGCTGATCGAGGCCACGGCGTTCGGGGCGCTGACCATCATTAACCGCTTCGAGGAATACGGCGTCAAGGTGGAGCAGATCGTCAACTGCGGGGGCATTGCGGAAAAGAACCCGCTGGTCATGCAGATTTATGCCGACGTAACTGGCCGGCCAATCAAGATCTCCCGCTCGGGGCAGACGTGCGCGTTGGGCGCGGCCATCGCCGGAGCTGTGGCCGCGGGCAAACTGGCGGGAGGCTATGCCAATTACGCTGATGCACAGAAGGCAATGACCGGGTTGAAGTCCCGTGTCTTCCAGCCCAACCCGGCAGCGCACGCCGTGTATAAAGGGCTTTATTTGCTCTACCGCAAGCTGCACGATGCCTTCGGAATGCAGCAGGCAACCGGGAATCTGTATGACGTGATGAAGCAGCTAATCGCTATCCGCAACCAGGCGCGGAATTAAACCACGAAAGACACTAAACACACGAAAAGAAAGGGGCTGGAGCATGGGAACCAACATCATCTACAAAGAGGAGAGCTACCGGATCATGGGGGCCTGTTTTGAGGTTTACAAGGAGAAGGGGTGCGGGTTTCTGGAGGCGGTATATCAGGAATGCCTGGAGTTGGAGTTTGGACTGCAGGGGATTCTGTTTCAACCGCGGGTTGAGTTGGCGTTGGCTTACAAGGGGCGACCATTGAAGCAGAGGTACGTGCCGGACTTCGTGTGCTTTGGGAAGATCATTCTTGAACTAAAGGCGGTGTCTCAGCTTAATGATGAACATCGTGCTCAAGTTCACAATTACCTCAGGGCGACGGGCTACAGATTGGGAATGCTGGTCAACTTTGGGCATTACCCGGGGGTCGAACATGAGCGAATCGTCGTTTAGGTCGCTATTCGTGTATTTAGTGTATTTCGTGGTACAGAACTAACCAACTTAGAAAACTATGCAAACCAACTATCAATGGCTCAAGATCCTCTCCACTAGTCTAGGCGCGGCTGCGCTTGTCGGCTGCGCCGGCATTTCAGATGCTCCGGCTCAGAAAGGGCAGATCAACCAGCGCCCCTTCGGCCAGATGAAGGACGGCACTCCCGTGACCCTGTTCACGCTGCGGAATAACAAGGGCGCGGAGGCCGGCATCATCAATTACGGCGGCTTGGTGATCTTCCTGAAGGTGCCCGACCGGAACGGCCACTTCGATGATGTGGTGCTCGGCTACAACAACCTGGCGGATTACATTAAGGACAGCCCCTACTTTGGCGCCATGATCGGGCGTTACGGGAACCGGATCGCCAAGGGCAAGTTTACGCTCGACGGCAAGGAATACACGCTGGCGATCAATAACGGTCCCAATGCCCTGCATGGCGGCCTTAAGGGCTTCGATAAGGTGGTCTGGGAGCCAAGAGTCTTTGCGACCCTGGACGGCCCATCGCTCGAGCTTCGCTACACAAGCAAAGATGGCGAGGAAGGCTACCCGGGCACCTTGACGGTCAAAGCGACTTATACGCTTGCCGAGGACAACGCGTTGAAGCTGGAGTACACAGCGACCACGGATAAGGACACGGTGTTGAACCTCACGCAGCATTCCTATTTCAATCTGGCCGGCAAAGGCGACATCCTGAATCACCAGGTCATGATACCGGCCGACAAGTTCACGCCTGTGGACAGCACACTGATCCCGACGGGTGAGTTGAAGCCGATCGAGGGCACGCCGTTTGACTTCCGCGCACCCACCGCCATCGGCGCTCGCATCGGCCAGGATGACGAGCAGCTTAAGTTCGGCGGCGGCTACGATCACAACTGGGTAGTCAACAAACCGACGGGGCAGCTTGGCCTCATGGGGCGCGTGTATGAGCCGACCACCGGCCGGGTGCTGGAGGTCTTCTCCACTGAGCCGGGTTTGCAATTTTATACCGGCAACTTCCTCGACGGCAAGCTCACGGGCAAGGGCGGCTGGGCCTATCAGTTCCGCAACGGCTTCTGCATGGAAGCACAGCATTACCCAGATTCACCCAACCAGCCGAACTTCCCTTCCGTGGTGCTGAAGCCGGGCAAGGAGTACCGGAATACCATCATCTTCAAGTTCTCCGTGCAGAAGTAGGATCGAGTTCCCAGGGTGGAAATGAGGCATCATGAACACGATTGACCTAAGCCAATTCGAGGTGTGGCTCGTTACGGGCAGCCAGAATCTATACGGGGCCGAAGTGCTGAAGAAGGTCGCCGCGAACTCGGCGCAAGTTGGCCGGGCGCTCGATGGCGCGCCGTCTATTCCCGTCCAGGTGATCGTGAAGCCAGTGGTCAAGACGCCGGCGGAAGCGAGCGCCCTGTGCCAAGCCGCCAATGAGAGTCCTGACTGTGTCGGCCTGATTACATGGTGCCACACTTTCTCCCCGTCCAAGATGTGGATCAATGGCCTCAAGTCGCTCCGCAAGCCCTTGCTGCACCTTCACACCCAGCACAACCGGGACATTCCATGGTCGTCCATTGACATGGACTTCATGAACCTCAACCAGGCGGCGCACGGCGACCGCGAGCACGGCTTCATCATGAGCCGCTTGCGCCTGGACCGGAAGGTTGTGGTGGGTTACTGGCAGGACGCGGCGGTGCAGCGTCGCATTGGCGCCTGGTGCCGCGCGGCGGCGGCCTGGCACGACTGGCAAGGGGCGAAGTTCTGCCGGTTCGGCGACAACATGCGCGAGGTCGCCGTGACGGAGGGGGACAAGGTCGCCGCCCAGGTGCAGTTCGGCTACTCGGTCAACGGTTACGGGGTGGGCGACCTGGTCAAATCGGTCAACGCAGCGACGGATAGAGAGATCGAGCACCTTATTGCTGAATACGAGAGCCGCTACACAGTGGCGCCAAAGCTCCGTAAGACTGGCTCCAAGCGGGAATCCCTGCGCGAGGCGGCCCGTATCGAACTGGGATTGCGAGCCTTTCTGACGGCTGGCGACTTCAAGGGGTTCACGGATACCTTTGAGGATTTGCATGGGCTGGCGCAGTTGCCCGGTTTGGCCGTGCAGCGGCTTATGGCCGATGGCTATGGCTTTGGCGCGGAAGGCGACTGGAAGACCTGCGCGCTGGTGCGCGCCATGAAGGTCATGGCGGCCGGGCTGAGGGGCGGCACGTCCTTCATGGAGGATTACACCTATCACCTGGACCCGAAGCGCAGCATGGTGCTGGGCGCGCACATGCTGGAAATCTGCCCGAGCATCGCCAAAGGCCGCCCGTCGCTGGAGGTGCATCCGCTCGGCATCGGCGGCAAGGCCGACCCGGTCCGGCTGGTCTTCGACACGCTCGCCGGCCCCGGACTCAACGCTTCTCTCATTGATCTGGGCAACCGTTTCCGCCTGCTGCTGAACGAGGTGGATGTTGTGCCCCCGGACAAACCGCTGCCCCGGCTTCCCGTCGCCCGCGCCGTATGGATACCGAAGCCGGACCTCCCGACTTCCGCCGCGGCGTGGATTTATGCCGGCGGCGCGCACCACACCGGTTTCAGCCACGCGGTCACGACCGAGATGATCGAAGACTTCGCCAACATGGCGGGGGTCGAGCTGGTGGTCATTGACGCCGATACCCGGCTCCGCCAGTTCAGGCAGGAGCTGAAATGGAATGAGGTGTATTACGGCTTGCACCGCGGCTTTGCCGGTTAGCGCATGCTGGAACGATTGAAGAGTGACGTTTGCCAGGCAAACCTGGACCTCGTCAAAGCGGGTCTGGTGATTCAGACCTGGGGCAACGCCAGCGGGATAGACCGCCGGCGCGGGCTGGTCGTCATCAAACCATCGGGCGTGCCCTATGACGGCATGAAGCCCAAACACATGGTAGTGGTCTCGATCGAGAGCGGCAAAGTCGTCGAGGGCCGGCTCAAGCCGAGTTCGGACACCGCCACCCACGTGGTGCTCTACCGCGCGTTTCCCGGCATCGGCGGCATTGTCCACACGCACAGCCTCTATGCCACCGCCTGGGCGCAGGCAAAGAAGGAGCTGCCTTCCTACGGCACCACACAGGCCGACTACTGGTATGGCGACGTGCCTTGCACACGCCTGCTCACGATAGGCGAAATCCGGTCTGATTACGAGGCGAACACCGGCCATGTCATCGTCGAGCGCTTCAGGAAGCTGGATCCCATGCAGCACCCCGCCGTGCTGGTGGCCAGCCATGGACCTTTTGCCTGGGGCAAAGACGTAGCGGACGCTGTCCACAATGCCACGGTGCTGGAGTTCATCGCCCGCCTCGCGAGTGAGACGCTCCGTATCAGCCCGAAGCTCAAGCCGATGCAATCCGCGTTGCTCGACCAGCACTTCCTCCGTAAGCATGGAACTAACGCCACCTATGGCCAAACCTAAACTAACCAACCTATGAAACCTACTCCCCTACTCGCCGCCGCCAGCAGCTCCACGTTGACCGGCCTTGACTGGCTGGCAATCGCTTTCTATTTCGGCATCCTGCTCTGTGTAGCGTGGTGGGTCATCCACCGGGCCAAGGACACCGCTGCCGATTACTTCCTCGCCGGGCGCAACCTCGGCTGGTGGGTCATCGGCGCGTCCATCTTCGCTTCCAACATCGGGTCGGAACACATCGTCGGCCTGGCTGGGTCGGGTGCAAAGGACGGGGTGGCGATGGCCCATTACGAGCTGCATGCCTGGTGCCTGCTCGTGCTGGCGTGGGTATTCGTGCCGTTCTATGCGCGCTCGCTGGTCTTCACCATGCCGGAGTTTCTCGAACGCCGCTTCTCCACCAGTTCGCGCTACGTCCTGTCCATTGTGTCGCTGGTCACCTTCATCGTGTCGAAGATCGCGGTCGGCATCTTTGCCGGCGGCGTCGTATTCTCGACGTTGCTGCCGGAGATCCACATGAACCTGGGAGGGGTCGAGATCAATAGCTTCTGGATCGGCTCCGTCGCCGTGATTGCGCTCACCGGCCTTTACACCGTCCTGGGCGGCATGCGCGCCGTCGCCTACAACGACGCCGTGCAGGTAGTTGTTCTCATCGGCGGCTCGGCCCTGCTGACCTTCTACGGCTTGCACAGGCTGGGTGGCTGGACCCAACTGCGCGAGCTCTGCGGCTCGGACATGTTTAACCTCTGGAAACCGCTGACGCCCCCCGGCGTCGAGGCCACTTGGGCGCCGGTGATGGAAAAGGCCTCCGACGGCCGGATCATCAAACAGGCCTGGTATTTCAACCAGCATTATCCCTGGCTCGGCATGGCCATCTGCGCCCCGGTCATCGGCCTTTGGTATTGGTGCACTGACCAATACATCATCCAGCGCGCCCTGGGCGCCCCCAACGAGGCCGTCGCGCGCCGCGGCAGTATCTTCGCCGCGTTCCTCAAGCTCTTCCCCGTCTATCTCTTCATTATCCCCGGCCTGATCTGCTTCGCGCTGGTCAAGAGCGGCAAAGTGCCGGAACTGGCGGCGAATTATGACGCCCAGAACGCCTTCCCGCTCATGGTCAAGCACCTCTTGCCTCCGGGCCTGCGCGGCATTGTCGTTGCCGGGCTGCTCTCCGCCCTTATGGGGTCCCTCGCCGGCGTCTTCAACGCTTGCTCCACCCTCTTCACCGTGGACCTGTATGGGAAGTGGAAGCCCAAGGCCACTCAGCACGAGCTCGTCCGCACCGGTCGCATCGCCACCGCGGTCATGGTGATCATCGCCATGCTGTGGATTCCGGTCGTGCAGGGCGCGAACAGCCTATATGACTACCTGCAGTCAGTGCAAGGCTACCTGGCGCCGCCCATCTTCGTTGTCTTCTTCTTCGGCGTCTTTTGGAAGCGGCTCAACGCCAAAGGCTGCCTGTACGCCTTGGTGGCGGGATTCCTCCTTGGCCTCTTCCGCATGTTGGTGGATACGCCAGTGACCATGAAACTCAAAGGCTTCGAGCGCGGCTACACCCAGGGCTCGTTCCTGTGGATCGTGAACAACATCAATTTCCAGTACTTCAGCATCATCATCACGCTCTTCTCGGCCCTGGTGATGGTCGGGGTGAGCTATGCGACCTCGGCGCCCCAATACGAGCGCATCAAGAGCCTCACCTTCGGCACCACCACCGACGAGGACCGGAGTAAGACGAGCGCCAGTTGGGGCTGGCAGGAAGTGCTGGCCTCCGCGTTTATCCTGCTTTGCATTCTCGGCGCCTACATCTACTTCCGGGGGTAAGCGACGCGATGCGGAACAACGGGAAACGCCACGCCGAATTGGCCCTTCGCTGAGCCGGCTATGAAACCAGATCCAGAGACGCCGTCGCTCAATGACGATGTCCAGGCTGGCAAGGTGCCCCCGCCAGTGGGCAGCGCTTTGCCACAATTGATCGCCGAAGCTCTGCCGCCGCAGCCGGCTTCCAAGCCTTCTGCCGGGCGACAGGTCCTGGCCATCCTGCTGAGCGTATGCCTCGGATTGTTCCTCGCCGACGCCGTCGTTTCCCTGCTGGATGACTCTTTGATCATCCTGTTCGACAGTCACCTGCTTGCCGGCACCCGCGGGATTGTGTTCCTGCTGGCCATGTTGATGGCGCTGGTGATTTACGGCCTCATGGGTCTCACACCCATGATCCCCAAGCGACTGTTTCTTCCGCTCACGTTCTTCAATCCTGTCGCTGCGCTGGCCGTGGTGCCACTGGTCATTTACTTCTACAGTAGGATGCAGCAGATTGCCTGGCTCATCTCGCTCGGCCAGGTCCTCTTCGGTTTGAACATTCTCTACCTCGTCCAGGGTGGGTATAAGTTCCGGTGGCCGCTGGTCCCGGAGAAGGCACTTGAGGCGCGGCGTTTTAGCTGGCAGAACCTGACCGTGTTCCTGCTCGCGAACCTGCTGGTCCTGGTGCCGGGAGTAATTGCCTATCTTGTCCTATGCGCGGCCCTGGCGGTGGGTCACTTTAGCGAAGGCTTCCTGGCACTGCGCCCGGTCGGTTTCACGGTTCAGGTGAGAGAATACGCTCGTGCCGACGGCAAGACGATCCAGTTGTTCCCCATGTCGCACATT
>Ga0182014_10006092_pt1 | contig 13158 bp, 8 predicted proteins | sample 612S2DmetaG_FD_120489 | JGI IMG/M metagenome (GOLD analysis project Ga0182014, IMG submission 120489) | Permafrost microbial communities from Stordalen Mire, Sweden - 612S2D metaG | ecosystem: Environmental > Terrestrial > Soil > Wetlands > Permafrost | place: Sweden: Stordalen | collected... | reverse complement strand
ACGTACTTGCACCGTCGCTCCCTTCGGCGTTTTGTCTTTCATGCGATCGAGAACGCGATCAACGGCGTTGCTGACCGCGCCCAAGTCGCGACCTTGGTTGCTCGCGTAGATATCGATGACCGGCATAATGTCGCGATGCGAAACTACCAACGGCCGACCGGTTTGGGTTATCTCGCCAAGACCGCCGAGAATTTGTGCCGCATTGCCGTTAGGATCGCCGTCGCCCTTGTCGATCGGGATCGTTTCCAGATCGTTCATCGATGTCAGTTGTGTCTGCGGCGTCTGCAGATTGACCAAATGCGAAACCCCGGTTTCTTCGTCGAGCCAATACGTGGGAGCCGTTTGCCCGGAACCCGACAGGGTTGCCAACGTATTGTTCGCAATGTCAGATTCCGTGAGTCCGGCTCCAAGCGCAAAAGCGCGACGGGCCGTTATCAATAACGTGGGCTCGTCGAGCGTCTGCTGAATGTTCACATCGGCAATGCCGGGAATATGGCGCAGTTCGGCAATGATCTGCTTTGCGTAAGTCATATTCTCCTGAATTCGCCGGCCGGAAATCTGCACGTCGATCGGAGCCGGCAGGCCGAAATTCAAAATTTTCGCCGTGATGTCGCCTGGCAGGAACGTAAAGTCGGTGCCAGGAAACATTGTCGGCAATGCGCCGCGAAGTGATGCCCGGTAGGCGTCCACCGGCGATGCTTGATCGCGCAAGCTTATGGTGACATCGCAATCTTGCGGTCCGATGGTGCCACTGGCGCTATACGCTTCATTGATGCCACTGCTCGGCAGGCCGCAATTATCAATGATGTTGTTCACTTCGCCGGGCAGAATCTTACGAATTGCAGCGTCGACCAACGCCGCCACCTTGCTGGCCTCTTCCAATCGCAGTCCCAGTGGCGCGCGGAAGTGCATGTCGATTTCGCCCGATTTTATTCCCGGAAAGAAGTCCCGGCCCAGTGCTGGCACGAGCGCAATGGAAGCGACGGGAATTGCTAAAAAGCAAAGAATGAACAGGCCACGGTGTTCGACAGCCCTGGTGAGCAGGTCCCGGTAGTCATCGCGGAACTTGTCGAAGCGCCGTTCAAAGCCTTGCTGGAACCGAGCGAAGACCCCGCTGGGCTTGCGGCCGCCTTTTTTCGCCTCGACTTGAGCACGCAGCATGTACGCCGCCATGGTGGGTACCAAAGTGCGCGACAAAATAAAGGACGCGATCATGGCGAAGATGATGGCCTCCGCCAGGGGTAGGAATAGGTAACCTGCGATCCCCGACAGCTGAAACAGCGGTAACCACACGATACAGATGCACAATGTGGATACAAATGTTGGCACCACGATTTGATTCGCCGCCTCAATGATGGCCGCCTCGAGGTCGGTTCCGTCCTCCAGATGCGCGTCAATATTTTCAATCATGACCGTCGCGTCATCGACCAAGATACCGACCGCCAGCGCGAGGCCGCCCAGCGTCATGACATTGATGGTCTGACCGAACCAGGACAGGGCCATGATGGAGCAAAGTATGGACAGTGGAATCGAGGTCGCCACGATCATAGTGGAGCGGGCGGAGCCCAGGAACAGGAGTACCACTAGACCGGTCAACAGTGCCGCCGTCACCATTTCCTGTACGACGTCTTGGACCGATTGCTTGACGAAGACGGACGCGTCGCTCAGCGTGGTGATCTTCACGCCGGGCGGCAAGGTCTTTTCAATCAGCGGTATTTTCGCCTTAACGCCAGCGACGACCGTAAGCGTCGATGCGTCTCCCGCTTTGAGTATTTCGAGCAGCACCGCCTGCTGACCATGTACCAGCACCGCATTGGTCTGCGGCGGCCCACCAAGGTAGACGTTGGCGACATCCCCCACCGTGACGACGGCATCATGCCTGTTTAATGGGAAGGCTGTTGAATGTGGCAACATTCACCGGGGACGCATTTGTTTCGACCAGGTAATCGATGGCGCCGATCTTTTGATCGCCGGCGGGAAGAACGATATTCTGCTGCGCCAAGGCCCGCGACACGTCTTGAGCGGACAAGCCATGAGCAAGCAATTTGTGCTGATCCAGATCCACCTCAACGAAGCTTTGGGTTCCGCCGTAAGGCGCGGGGATGGCCACTCCCGCCACCGCGACCAAGCTCGGCCGAATTAAATTTGAGGCAAGGTCATACAATTCCGAGCCTGTCATGTGCTCGGAGGAGACCTGCAGGGCGAGAACCGGGACTGAGGACGCGTTGTAAGACAGAATTGCCGGCGGCGTGATTCCTGTTGGCATCTGCTTCAACACGGTCTGAGAAACGGCGACCACCTGCGCTTGGGCAATGGCAACATCCGTCCCAGGCTGAAAAAAAATCTTCACGACGCCGCGCCCGTATAAGGATTGGCTTTCGATGTGCTCGATATTGCCGACGGTGGTGGTTAGTTGTCTCTCATAGTAATAAATGACGCGGCCCGACATACCCTGCGGCGTCAAGCCATTGTAAGTCCACACGACGGCGACAACGGGTATCCGAATGTCCGGAAAAATGTCGGTTGGCGTGCGCACCGCGGCTAGTACGCCGTAAATCAGAATTAATATGGCCAAAACGACGAAGGTATATGGCCTTTTCAAGGCCATCAGGACGATGGCGTTCATGTGTTCACATACATCGAACGTAACCCGGTACGGAGGTTAGCATGAGGCAATTTAGTCTCCGCAACCGGGTCATGAAGTTCAAGCCTGCCAACCATCGCATCAGACCACGACAGCCGCAAGATAAACTCCTTTGCAGTCATCTCATGTCCCTTGATTCTTAGCTGCGAATGAGCCAATTTCCGCAAAGGCAAATCAAGAAGATTTGGATTGGTTTGATGGAGTATGCCACTCATTGCGCGGCAATGAGGGTTCCTCGATGGAGCCAGTAAACGTAAGGGTTTGCCTTACGTCCACATGTTCGTGCGATCCGGAGGACGACGAGCAGCATGGGAAAACCATCGCGGTACGGGTGGATTAGCCGCGAAGTGCTCATGAAGACAGGCCGAATGTGAGAAGCGGGACGAGCGAAAGGGAAGCACGTAGGCTGCTTGATGTTGCGCGATCTCGCCCAGGTCCCCACGTGGACGAGTTTTCTGCCAAAAGGGGGAGGCCCAAGCCAACTCGAATAACAGTGTGAATGATGCTTAGCTTCGCGGCGTGCATGGCGGCGCCGCGCCCTCGATTACCAACCCAGCCCGCCACCATAGCCAAATCCGTAACCCGGACCCCACGCTCCCCAATTCCATGCTGAGTCAGAGTAGGAGTCCGCAGTCATTTGCTGTTCGTCCGCGAGTTGCTGCTGCTGCTGATGCTGCTTGTATTGGCTGTAAGCCTGCTGGCTCCCCACATAGAGGCAGTTACATACCAATGGATCGGCGTAAACGTAGTGAATGTCGTCGCCCTTTTCACGCTTGACGAAGCGGTTCGGGGGTAATCGACTCAGCATCGCCTTCCTTTCCGGCGTGTTGGCAGGCCGGATAAAAAAGCCCGCGGCGGCGAGATTATCCTCATGCTGTGCCACCCGTTGTTGCGGTGTTTGACATGCCGCGAGAGCGCTCATTCCTGCTAGAAACAGGCCGACAGTCGCAACTCGAAACGAACGGCGCTGCTTGAGGTCGATGAATCTGATGTTGGTCATGGTGATACCCGCGAGTAGTGGTGGCACGTCCTGGGATGGATGCATTTAAATGCTTATAATCCTAAATGCCTAGTGCCGAAAGTCACAGCCCAACAGTGCCGAAAGTCACTTATTCGCGCCAATTGTCGGCCGACTGCCACCCAGGGCGCTGCGCGATGCGGTCTATCCAAACGCCATCGGCGTTACTCGTAAGCTTATTTTAATCTTTCACTAACGATCGTTTAATGTCGTTGTAGGACAATTCGAATAGCAAGCAAAAAAAGGTAATATCCCAGCATGCGTGGCGTCTCGGCGTGAATGTCTCGGATAGACCGTCTGTAATGCATGCTCAACGAGCGGTGTTCGGACGCGCGCCGCGGGCAGTAGGGCCACGGTGGTGTTTGCGCGTCCAGGCGAGCATAGCGGTGCCAGCTTGGTATCGATGGAAATCACTCTCATGACGGACCCGGTTGATCTACTCACGACCACACAAAAGGCCCTTACCGTCAATTTGGACGCCCCCGTTTATGGCACGTTTGCGGAGATAGGGGCGGGTCAGGAGGTCGCACGTGAATTCTTCCACGTGGGTGGCGCCTCCGGGACGGTGGCAAAATCGATATCGGCATACGATATGGTGTTCAGCGATGCCATTTATGGACAGGCGCCACGATACGTATCCCGCGAACGACTCTCGCTCATGCTGGATCATGAGTACGGCCTGTTGCTCGATCGACTTTCATCGGCGCGGGGCGAGAGAACGACCTTCTTCGTTTTTGCGGACACGGTCGCGACCAGAAACCACGCGGGTACGAACGAAGCGCATGGCTGGCTTGGCTTTCGATTCCAGGCGGAGCCATTGGGTGCAGCCAGCCAGATCGTGCTGCACGTGCGTATGTGGGACAACGAGGCCACGTTGCAGCAGGAGGCGCTGGGTATCGTGGGCGTAAATCTCATTTATGCCGCCCTCTATTATCGATCGGACGCGACAAGGTTCATCGAATCGCTCAAGGACAATCTCACCATCGACCGCATAGAGATCGATATGTTGCGGTTTTCGGGGCCGTGTTTTCGGTGCATAGATAATCGTCTGATGTCCCTTTACCTCGTCCAGCTCGGTCTCACGAATGCCGTCATGTTCGGCGCCAAGGGTGATGTCCTTCAACCGTCGGAGGTGCTGCATAAGAAGGCAATACTCGTGGAGCGAGGCAGCTTTCGGCCGGTAACTCATGTCAACGTCGACATGATTACATGTGCGATGAAGCAATTCGCTCTGGAGCCCGAAGTACACGACAAGGATGTTGTCGTCTTGATGGAAATCACGATCGCCAACCTCTTGGCTGATGGGGATCTCGATGCACCAGACTTTCTGGCGCGCGTCGATCTCCTCGCCGATGCCGGGTTTACCGTCCTAATCTCCAATTATCCCGAGTATTATCGATTGACGTCCTACTTTCGCCGCTATAGCAAGGAGATGATCGGGGTTGCCATGGGAATCAACCATGTCCTGTCAATATTCGACGAGAAATATTACGAAAAACTCGACGGTGGGATTCTCGAGGCGCTCGGGCGGTTATTCAGAAACGCCGTCAAGCTTTACGTCTATCCGATGAAACTAAGCGCCTACGAGGCGTGTATTGCGCGGCACTCCCGCGGCGGGATTGAGGTGCCTGAAGAATCGGTCGAGCAGAAAATGTTGGTAAGCGGCAAGAGCGTGCGAGTGGCCGATCACTTGAGGCATCTATATTTACACCTGCTCGAGAGTCATAATATTGTTTGTATCGTCGGATTCAACGAAGCTGCGCTGGACATCTTCTCCCGCAACGTCTTGAGGCAGATCAGGAGCCATGATCATGGATGGGAAATGGCGGTACCCGCGCCGGTTGCGGAATCCATCAAGCGGCGCGGGCTCTTCGGCTACAGGGGGAATGTCGATGCAGCCGATGGAGTGGGTTGCCGTCAATCGGAGCGCTCTCCATCACGCTCTGATACATGCCTGGAGTAGCCTAAGTTTCCGGTGGAAGATGAGCCCTCAGCGGGATGTGATGAGTCGAGGACACGAGCATCCCCGCGGAGTGTGCGTCACCGACGGGGACGTGGGTGTGATGTCTCGCAAGTGCCAAGGCGGCAAAAACGAGAATACAGGCAGCAGTGACTCCCGCGCGAAAATACCGGCGCGCCTCATGGTCAATGAAACAAGGGGTACGCACAATCATGTTTCGCTTCCTCCAATCGGTTGGGATCGGCCGGCCGACCGATTCGTCGGCTGGTCAATTTTAATGGACCGAACCTGCTCTTCGGGAAGAGATTGTCGCTGTGAAACATTAAAATTACGCGAAGCCAACATTAACGCGCGCGCTGATTCTCCTCGTTCAGTGCGCGGCACGGCCTCTTGGGGTCGTGCATTCAGTTCGATGGGTATGCGTGTCATGTACGCCGATGCTTTTCGAATCCACGCATCGTTGCGATGATGGCGTCTCGCTATGCGTTGTGTCCAAATGCCTCAGGTGATACCCGTAGCGAGATTGAAACGGTCGTGCCTGCGCCTTCCTTGGAGACTATTTCGAGTCGCGCACCAATCAACTCGGCCTGCTCATGTAGGCCAACGATGCCGTAGTGCCCGGCCCGATCAGACGTTGGATCAAAGCCCACTCCATTATCCTTGATCTTCAAATGGAGGTTGTGGGCGTCGACGTCGGACAGCGTCATGGTGACCTCTGTCGCCTTTGCGTGGCGCTCGATATTCCGCAGTACTTCCTGTGTCATCCGTACCAGTGTTTCCGCCCGTTCATCACCAAATCGAGCGGCTTTCGGGTCCGTCGAAAACTCGCCGCACAACCCGGTGCTGTCGATGAAGCGGTCGAATATCGTCGACAGCGCGGGCCCCAAACCCGTGTCCCGAACGGCCGTGACGCGCATTTGAGTGATGGCGGTGCGCGCCTCCTTGAGGCCTTCATGCGCGACCTCTTCGGCACGCGCCAGTTCATTGGCGACAGCCGCCGGGTTGTGTGTCTGTAAGCGCCGTAGAAAGCGGATTTCGCTCAAGATGGCCATCATGGAGTGCGCCAACGTGTCATGAAGGTCGCGTGCGATCTTGAGCCGTTCGCGAACGATTGCGGCGTAGCGGCTTTCATCCGCCAATCGTTCGACCTCGCTTGTGCGGACAGCGACACGTCGCTCGAGTTCCAGGCTCAGTGTTTTGAGCTCTGCGCGCTCCAACTCTAGATGACCCAGAAGCTCGGCGAATGCAGCGGCGAGTTGTGCGACCTCGTCGATGCCTCTCGGAATCTCTATTTGTACGGTTTGGTCGCGCTTCACTTGGGCCACCGAGACGGCGAGGCGTTTCAGTCGAGCCGTCAATTGATGCGCACCGACCCCCCCCAGCATGGCGGTCACGATGCCCAGACCAATTGATACCCACAGGATTTGGGAGGCCAGCGCATTGGCGCGTTGATAGACTCGCGCGTTTGGCTCGCTCAGCTGCACCAGCCAGTCGGCTTCGCCGTCGATACCTGTATTCAGGGGCGCTCGCGCGACCAGCATGCGCTTCCCATTGGGCAACCGCTCGAAATGGGGATCGAAACGTGCGTTCTCGCTTGAACCCATGGTCAGAACAACCGATTGCCTCCCGCTGGTTGGCACTCCGCTCCAGGGCCTTCCGACCGCATCGGGCGTTCCGACAATGACGGTCCCATGACGATCGAGCAACGAGGCGTCGGTGTGGACGCTGGGGCTTGGTTCATCGGTGAGCCGCTCGGTTGGCTTCGGGGATCGTTGCCAATGTAGGTGAGACGCCATGACCCCGATGGTTTGGCCGGTTGCATCCGTGACCGGAGTCGCGATGTCGCCCAGTGACGTCACACCCAAGGTGTCAGTTGAATTGTCCTGAGCCTGAGCCTCTGTTGCGGAGCCCACGATTCCCAACCACGGTGCCTTGAGCCCCGCCAAGAACCAAGGGTGAGTCGACACATCGGACGGCGACCGATGGGGCGCATTCGCGCTCAGGACGATGCCGGTGGTGTTGGCGACCAACAGCCAATCGAGCTGGGGATAGGCTGTGCTCAATTCGCGAAATATGCTGATCAGGCGCTCGTTCGGGTCTGTCGACGCCGATGTCCCAAGAATTTGCTCCGCGGCTCGAATGGCGCCCAGGCGAGCGGCGATCGCCTGGCTCAGGTCGGAACTCAGTTGATCGGTTTCGAGAGCGAGCCTTCGCGCATGCTGCTCGACCACATTATCGCGGGCGATGCCGCCGACCCATACGGCTGCCGCGCCCGAAAAGGTGACGGACAAGCCGATAATCAGCCACATTATACCGGCAGCTTGGCTGCGCCTGGGATCGACAGCGCGAAGGATCGACCATGGCATGCGTGGAGTGGCTACGGTGGGCATGAGGACACGTCAAGTAATGACTAAAGTCACTTCCGATCGGACCGACGTAAGTAGCACTATGGTGATGCGCGGACTTTACCATGAGGTTGGCGGCCAGACATTAGATGACGGGTAGGAATACGTGACCGCAACGCCAGCTACCAATGCTCCCACCATTCGCATCGTGATTGCGGAGGATCAAGCCCTCGTGCGCCGTGGGGCTGCGCTGCTGATTTCGCTCGAGTCCGATATGGAAGTGGTGGGGCAGGCGTGTAACGGGTTGCAGGCCGTCGAGCTGGCTCTGATGCTGCGGCCGGATGTCATCCTGATGGATTTGCACATGCCTCTGAAGGGCGGCGTCGCGGCGACACGCGAGATCACCGGCCAGCTTCCCGCCACTCAAGTGCTTGTTTTAACTACATTAAACGACGATGAGACGGTGTTCGAGGCGGTGAAGGCGGGCGCCCAAGCGTACTTGCTCAAGGACGCCGACGAAAGTGAGCTGCTCGAGACCATTCGCGCGCTGAAGCGCGGCGAATCGAGGCTTACACCGCAGATTGCGCGGAAAGTCATGGATCAGTTTCGACGACTTGCGTCCGGCCCTGCATTGGAGGAGCCGCCACCGCCATCGGTCGCTTCGGTCTCGACCGAGAGGCACGGCGGACGCGCGCGCACGGCATCCGCAGGTGAGTCGCTGAATGACAAAGAAGAAAAAATACTGCAGCTCATTGCGGAGGGGATGAGCAATCGGCAAATCGCTCAGTCACTGTTTCTGGCGGAAGGAACCGTAAAGAACTACGTCAGCCGGATCATGGAAAAGCTCCATGCCAACACGCGAACGGCACTGGCGATACTCTCTCTCAAGAAGTGACTTTAGTCACTTCGGGTCGTGACTTTCGGGCCCTGACGTTGGGCCATCGCTCATCTACAGTCGGCTATCGTCATATCGTTCGCGAGACGTCAGGGGCCGTTAATGTCACTTCCTCATTATGTGCTGAAGCACCCCTACACGGTGGCTGCGATGCTGGCGCTCGTGTGCATTCTCGGCATCGGCGCGGGTCTGAAAATGCCGGTGGACATCTTTCCGGAGATCAACATTCCGGTCGTGAGCGTGGTCTGGACGTACAACGGCATGAATGCCAAGGACATTCAGAACCGGATACTCACGCTGCATGAACGGCAGATGGCCTCATTGGTGGATGATATCTCGCGCATCGAGGCGAACAGTTACGATGGCGTCGGTGTGGAAAAGGTCTACCTGCACGAAGGCGCGGACGTCACCCGTGCCATCTCTCAGCTGGCGAGCAGCGCGCTGGTGGTTCTCAAATACATGCCCCCGGGGATCACGCCCCCGCTAGTCCTGCGTTACGGGGCGACCGACGTCCCCATCATTCAGCTCAGCCTGTCGAGCAACGCGCTTCCCGATACCAAACTCAACGACTTGGGGCAAAACATCATCCGCCCCGATCTGGCCGTCGTTCACGGCGCCGAGGTTCCCTATCCGTATGGCGGCAAGCCACGAGTCATCATGGCGGATCTCGACCAGCAGGCTTTGCAGGCGCGGGGCCTGTCGCCTTCCGATGTCAGCGAGGCGCTCCTCAATCAGAACGTCATTTTGCCGGCCGGGGACGTGAAGATCGGTTCGAAGGATTACACGCTGACGATGAACAACAGCCCCAACGTCATCGAGCGCATCAACGATTTTCCGATCAAGACGGTGGGGGACAAGACCGTCTTCATGCGTGACGTCGCCCACGTCCACGATGGGTTTCAAGTCCAAACCAACTCCGTCTCGGTGGACGGCACGCCGGGAGCTCTGATGTCGATCCGCAAGACGGGCGGTGTGTCGACGCTCGCCGTGATCGACGGGGTGCGGGACGCGCTGCCCGACATCAAGCGGGTGATGCCGAGCAGCGTCGCCATCAAGGCCATCTTCGATCAATCGGTCTTCGTCAAGGCTGCCTTGAACAGCGTGGTCATGGGCGGCGCCATGGCCGCCGCGCTGACCGCCCTGATGATTCTCCTGTTCCTCGGCAACTGGCGCCTCACGCTGATCATCCTGGCATCCATTCCCTTGTCGATCATCACCGCCGTCCTGGTGATGTACATCGGCGGTCAGACGCTCAACACCATGACGCTGGGTGGATTCGCGCTGGCCGTTGGCATCCTCGTGGACAACGGCACCGTGGTGATCGAGAACATCGAAAGGCGATTGACCGAAGGCGACGCGCTCGAGACCGCCATCATCGCGGGGGCGGGCGAGGTCGGAGTGCCCACGATGCTGTCCACCCTGTGCATCTGCATCGTGTTCGTGCCGATATTCCTTCTCGAAGGAACCGCCAAATATCTTTTCTCGCCGCTCTCGTTGTCGGTGTGCATGTCGTTGCTTTCCAGTCTGGCGCTGTCCTTCACCCTGGTCCCCGTCTTGTTCAAATACCTGATGCGCTCCTCGGTGCAGGCTCATTCGCCGCAAGAACATGAAGCGGCGGGTCCCGCAGTCGCGCCGCCCACTCGTGGTCGGAACCCGTTCAGCATCATTCACCGACGCTTCGACCGCGGATTCAACTCATTCCGCGAGAGCTATAGACATTACCTAAACTGGATGCTCTCGAATTGCACGCCCGTGGTCATTTTCTTCGCCGTGTTGATGGTCGCTTCCTTGCTGCTGTTCCCAGCGCTGGGCCGGGATTTCTTCCCGCAGGTGGATGCTGGCCAGATGCGGCTGCACGTGCGTACGCCGCCGGGCACCCGGCTGGAACAGACGCAGGCTTACTTTGCCCAGGTCGAGGGCGCCATCCGCCAAATCGTCGGCACGCAGCAGATCGACGTCATCCTGGATAATATCGGCCTGCCCTATAGCGGCATCAACATCGCCCTGAGCGATTCGGCGACCATCGGTCCGATGGACGGTGAAATTCTCATATCGCTGAAAAAGAAGCATACCCCCACCGCCGAGCTCACCGCGACGCTGCGCCGCGAGTTGCCGCGCCGATTCGCGGCGATGGAATTCTTCTTCCAGCCCGCCGACATCGTCGACCAAGTCCTCAATTTCGGGCAGCCGGCGCCGATCGACATTCGTGTCTCCGGTCCCGACAACGATGAGGCCTATGCGGTCGCCGTCAAATTGGCCCACGACTTGAAACCGTTGGCCGGGGTGGTCGACTCTCATATTTTCCAGGTGCCGGACGCACCCTCGTTGACGGTCAACGTCGACCGCAGCCTGGCCAGCCAATTGGGCCTCGACCAGCTGGGCGTCGCGAATGATGTGCTGGTCACGACCAATTCGAGTGCGCAGACGAAACCCAACTTTTGGGTGGACCCGCGCAACGACGTGAGCTATCCCTTGGTGGTGCAGATGCCCACCTACGACATTCAGTCGTCCCACGACCTCTGGTCGATGCCGCTGACGCCGGATGGCGGCAATGCCAAGAGTCAGTTTTTGATGAACGTGGCGCATTTCGATCGCAGCAACATTCCGATGGTGATGTCGCAATACAATATCCGGCCGGTGTTCGACGTGGACGCCGATGTGCAGGGGCGGGACCTCAACTCCGTGGCTCAGGACATCGACAAGGTGATCGCGGCCGACCGACCGGACCCATCCAAGGCGATTTCGATCACCTTGAGCGGGCAGGTCGAGACCATGCGCAGCGGCTATGCCGGAATTTTCTCCGGCATGGCATTCGCGGTGGTGCTGGTGTATCTGTTCCTGGTCATCAATTTTCAGAGTTGGATCGACCCGCTCATCGTCCTGTTGGCCGTGCCGTTCGCGCTGGGCGGCGTGATGTGGATGCTCTATCTGTCGCATACCCACCTGAGCGTGCCGGCCCTCATGGGGACCTTGATGTGCATCGGGCTCACGACGGCGAACAGCATTCTGGTCGTGACGTTCGCCAATCAACGGATGACGGCCGGCGATTCGCCCTTCGTGGCGGCGGAAGTCGCCGGATATACCCGGTTACGGCCGGTCCTGATGACGGCCGGGGCGATGATTCTGGGAATGATCCCGATGGCATTGGGGGTCGGGGAGGGTGGCGAACAGAATGCGCCGCTGGCCCGCGCCGTCATCGGCGGCCTGTTCTTCGCCACGTTCGCGACCTTGGTGTTCGTGCCGATCATGTACCGCTTGCTGCCGCACAAGGCCCGGGCGGCGGATGCGCTGCCGGCAGAGTCCACCGGAGACACCCATGCCATCGCATGAGCGGCCTGCCGAGGAAAAGAGCCTCTCGATCGTCGGCTACATCCTCAAGCACCCGTATACGGTGGTGGCCTCGCTTGCCCTGGTATGCATCTTGGGTGTCGGCGCCGGGATGCGCATGCCGGTGGACATCTTCCCGGAGATCAACATTCCGGTGGTGAGCGTGGTTTGGACCTACAACGGGATGAACGCCCGTGACATCCAAAACCGCATCCTCACGCTGCACGAACGACAGATGGCATCGCTGGTCGACGACATTTCGCATATCGAAGCGAACAGCTACGATGGCGTCGGCGTCGAAAAGGTGTTCCTGCACGAGGGTGCGGACGTCACGCGGGCGGTCTCGCAGCTGGCCAGCAGCGCGCTCGTGGTGCTCAAGTACATGCCTCCCAACATCACACCGCCGTTGGTCCTGCGTTACGGCGCGACGGACGTGCCCATCATCCAATTGAGCCTGTCCAGCAAGAGTTTGCCCGACACCAAGCTCAACGATTTGGGACAGAACGTCATACGGCCGGATCTGGCCGTCGTGCACGGCGCCGAGGTGCCCTACCCCTATGGGGGGAAGCCGCGCGTCATCATGGCGGACTTGGATCCTCATGCCCTTCAGTCCCGCGGCATTTCCCTTTCCGATGTCAGCAAGGCGCTCCTGCATCAAAATGTCATTCTGCCGGCGGGTGACGTGAAAATCGGCGCGAAGGACTATACCGTCGCCATGAACAACAGCCCGGATGTCATCCAGGCGATCAACGGCTTTCCGGTGAAGACGGTCGGCACCAACACGGTATTCATGCGCGACGTGGCCTATGTGCACGACGGCTTCCAGGTGCAGACGAACTCGGTGTCGGTGAACGGCACGCCGGGGGCGCTCATGAGCATCCGCAAAACCGGCGGCGTCTCCACGCTGGCGGTCATCAACGGCGTCCGTGAGGTGCTGCCGGAGATCAAGAAAATTCTGCCGAGCAGCGT
>Ga0182014_10006091_pt1 | contig 13158 bp, 16 predicted proteins | sample 612S2DmetaG_FD_120489 | JGI IMG/M metagenome (GOLD analysis project Ga0182014, IMG submission 120489) | Permafrost microbial communities from Stordalen Mire, Sweden - 612S2D metaG | ecosystem: Environmental > Terrestrial > Soil > Wetlands > Permafrost | place: Sweden: Stordalen | collected... | reverse complement strand
TCACGCAAATCCATGCTGTACGGCTTGCCCATCCCATCCTCCCGACTCAGTCGCAAAGATGGAATCAGCATTCCGCCTCCAAGAGAATCCCTCCGACTCGCTTTTTGAGGAATTTGCTCTAGCGCGTGGCGAATTGAACGGCTGACGCCACCATCGCGGGCCTGCCGGCCTTGGCGAGGCCGACGCGCCCGATCTCGGCCCGATCGTCGCGGCTGCCGGAATGTGCGGCGATACCGATCCCGGCGATGGCCGCGGCGCCGATCAGCGCGATGACGACAATCTTCAAATGAGTGGTCCGGTCGACGCTGTAGAATGAATGGTTCATCCGAGCCCCCGCTGCATCCGGTCGCACAATCGTGCACCTCGCTTCTGGAGGTTGTGTAACCGGGTTCGCCGGGGATCGAAATTTCGCTCGATATCTTAAGGCGGCTTCCCTAAGTAGATTACCGGAGGGCGTGGCCGGCTCCGCGCAAGCGGGCAGGGGCAGCCCGCGCCTTATTTCTTGTGCTTGTGCTTCTTTTTCTTGTCCTTGCGATCCTCGTCGTTGCCTTCGTCAGCCTCGTCGCCGCGTTCGGCCGCCTCCAGCGCGGCGCGTTCCGCCGCCAGCCGTTCGGCGGCCTCGCGCTCGCGCAACCGCTTGTAGTCCTCATAGGCGTCGAACAGCAGATGCAGCCACGGCATCACCTGATCGATCGACGGCAACTGGCCGGGCGGACCAGGTTCGCCGCGCGGGCCGGCGGGGCCCGCCGGGCCGGGTTTGCCTTGCGGACCGGCCTCGCCACGCGGGCCTTGCAGGCCGGTTTTGCCCTGCGGCCCCGGTTTGCCGCGCGGACCTTCCAGTCCGGGCCGTCCGGGATGGCCCTGCGGCCCGGGACGCCCCGGCTCGCCGCGCGGGCCCTGCGGCCCCTGTCGTCCCTGCCGGGTGACTGTGTCGTCTGCCACGCGCGCACTCCCTGTCTATCCCAGAGCTTTCATTACCAGACGTTCGATGACGGCATCAATTGCGCTGAAGCCGCCGGGGGCATTGATCAACATCAATCGAAGCCTGCGGCTTCGGTGTAATCGGTTCGCTCGGCGCGGCATTTGGCGCGGGAGCGATCGGTGAAGGCAGGTTCGAAATTCTTCGCGCTGTTCGTCGTCGTGTTCGCCGCAGCCTTCGGCGCCGAGCGGATGTTCGTGCCCGACATCGTGCCGATCGCATTTGCCGAGCAGCCGCAGCCGCAATGGGCGGTGCAGCTGGCCTTCCTGCTGCGCACGATCGAATGGCTGGCGGGCTCGGTGGCGATCATATCGCTTGCCGTCATGCTCGCGATGTGGACGAAAAGCCGGCTCGGCCACCGCCCGCTCTGACGCGTCACGCCGCATCCCACTTGACCGGCAGATTGAGCAGGCCCCGGAACGCCCAGCCGCCGATCCGCACCTTCTCGCGGTCGTCGAGTCGCAAGCCCTTCAGCCGGGCGAAGATGCCGGGCAGCGCCACGTCCGCCACCATCGCCCGCGAGGCGAAGGCGCCGGCGCAATAATGCGGACCGGCGCCGAAGGCGATGCTCTTCCGGGTATCGCGGGTGATGTCGAAACGGTCGGGGTCCTCGAAGCAGGCCTCGTCGCGATTGGCCGAGCCGAACATGAAGAACACCCGATCCTCCCTTTCGAAATCGACGCCGCCATAGGACCACGGCTTTGCCACCCGCCGCGGCGACATTCCGATCGGCGCGATCCAGCGCGCATATTCCTCGAACACGTCGATCCACTTCGCGTTTCCGGCGGTGACCAGCGCCAGCTGGTCGAGATGCGTCAACAGCGCCCAGACCGTGCCCGCGATGGCGTCGCGCGGCTCGTTCTGGCCGCCCGAGATCGCCAGCTTGACGTTGGCGCGGATGCTTTCGTTTGGCATGCCCGCCGCCAGCAGCACGCTGAGGATGGAATGATCGGGATGTTTTGTCTTGACCGGAATCATGTCGTCGATCGCGGCATCGATGCCGGCGGTGGCGGCGTGGCAGCGCGCCTCGACTTCCTTGTTGCCGCTGTAATTGGCGATGCCGTCGATCATCGCCTGCGACCACGCGTCCATGTCCGCAAAGCGTATGTTGGTGAGCCCGGTGATGTCCTTCAGGCATTCCGCCGACAGCGGCAGCGCGAACGCCTTGCAGAGATTGGCAGAGCCGGCCGGCGCCAGCTCTTCGAGGATGCGGTCGGCATGGGCCTGGAATTGCCGGCTCCAGCTGTCGCGCACCGTGCGCGGCGACACCGCGGGGAACATCGCGGCGCGCTCGGCCATGTGCGCCTCGCCGTCCTTGCGCATCATGTTGTGGCCCATCAGGGTGTTCATCAGGCCGGCCGGCTGGTGCGAGGAGAACACGTCGGTGCGCTTCTCCTGCGTGAAGATGTCGTCGCGGCGGGTGAACACGGTCGAGCCGAGCTGCGGCACGAAGGCGATCGGCGCCTGCCGGCGCATCCGCGCCAGATCCGGATAGGGATCGGCCCAGAAGGCCGCGACGTCGATGTCGAAATGCGGAGCGCTGGACATGGCGAGGGGCGTTTCCGTTTTTCGGTTTCGCGCAGGGTGGGCAAGCGGCGTGCGAGAGTCAATTCATTCGAATTTGCGGCGCGAGGTGTTTGCCAACGCCCCCGGCCGTCATCATCCGCGAAAGCGGATGATCCAGTACGCCGCGGCCTTTCGGCTCTATCGCTGACGCCGGTGGAATACTGGGTCGCCCGCTTTCGCGGGCGATGACGGATGTGATTGTTGCGGCAGCGCGCTTCGCAGGCTTCATGCTCAGATCGCCCGGTACCCACCGTCGGCCATCACGATCGATCCGGTGACGTAGCCGGCGAGATCGGAGGCGAGGAAGATCGCCGGTCCGACGATGTCCTCGGGTCTCCCGGCGCGGCCGAGCGGGGTGTGGTCCATGAAGGTCTTCACCAGTTCCGGATTGCCGGCGCGCACCCTCTCGTTCAGCGGCGTTTCGATGAAGCCCGGGCCGATCGCGTTGACGCGCACGCCGTCCTTGCCGAGCTCGGCGGCGAGCGCCCTGGTGAAGCCGAGCACGCCGTGCTTGGAGGCGGTGTAGGCCGGCGAGCTCGGCGTGCGCAGATGCACGAACGACTGGATCGAGCCGATATTGACGATGCGGCCTTTGGCGGCGCGCAGCGGCGCCAGCAACGCATGCGTCACGTTGAAGGTGCCGGTGAGGTTGATCGCGATGATGTCTTCCCAGTCCTTGATCACGGCCTCGGCGGCGCCGGTCATGCCGTTGCGCCGCGCGATGCCGGCATTGTTGACCAGGATCGAGACCTGCCCGACCTCGTCGGCGATCCGCTTCGCCACCGCGACGCAGTCCTCGCGCCTGGTGACGTCGAGCGCGAAACCCTGCGCGGCGCCGCCGGCTCCGCGGATCTCCTGCGCCGCTGCGGCCGCCGCCGGTTCGTCGATGTCGAGCAGCACCACCCGCGCGCCCTCGCGCGCATAGCCGGTCGCGATTGCCCGCCCGATGCCGGAGCCCGCGCCGGTGACGACCGCGATGTGGTTCTGGAGAAGCGCCATGGGATTTCCTCTGCCTTTTGTTCTGTTTGCGACGGACCGATGCGGCGAGCGTAATCCGCCGTTCCCTCGCGATAAAGAGCCGGTTCGGCCCTCGCCCGCCTGCGCCACGCGCCGGTCCGCCCCGTCGCGCGCGATCGTGCGAGGTCCAGCGGGCGTAATTGCTTGTTGGCAATTATAGATTGTATTAGGCTGTGCATCGGGATTGCGCGCTGCCGTCATTTTACCAGGGAGATTTGCCATGGAAGAATTGCATTTGAAGGCGTTCGAGGCGCTGCCGCATTCGACCTCGTGCCGCCTGATCAATTTCGAGAAAGCCGACGTGGTGCCCGGCTTCGTGGCCGGGATGTTTTTCCTGATCGTCGCGGGAACCAAGCCGTGGGTGACGATGAAGGTCGAGCTGCATCCCTTGATCTATGTCCGGCAGCCGGAATATTGGGGCATCGAGGTGGTCGGCTGCCAGGACGGCATCGGGCTGCCGACGACGGCGCCCTATCATGTCGCGATCGACATCACGCATCTGCTCGGCACCAAGGGCATCGAGGTGATCGGCGCCTCGAGCAGGAAGCAGTTCAACGTGCCGTAGGGCAGCGCGACTTCTTCCCGGTGATGCGAATAGCGCTGTGCCGATCGCGCCTGCTAGAGCGTTTTCAAGCGAAGTGGAAACCGGTTCGCGTCAAGAAAACGCGTCAAATCAAGAATCCAGAGCCCCTCTTCGATTCCATCGAAGCGGAAAAGGTTCTACACTGGCGGCTGCGCGAATCTGCCCGCGCCGCGACATCCGTTCGCGACATCCCGAGGAGAGATTATTTCCATGAAGATATCATCCGCCATTCGTGCTGCCCTGGTCGCGCTGACCGCTTTCGCCGGCGCCGCGCTGTGCTCTGCCGCCCATGCCGAGAGCGGCACCGTCACGCTCACGATCTACAAGGCGGGCTGGATCATCGGCGGCTCGGGCGGCGGCGGCACGCTGAACTTTCGCGGCCGCAGCTACGCGCTGTCCGCCGGCGGACTGGACTATGGCCTGGTGTTCGGCGGCTCCAAGACGGTGCTGCGCGGGATCGTCAGCAACATCAACCGGCCGTCGGATGTCGCCGGCGTCTACGGCGCGGCCGGCGCGGGCCTGGCGGTCGGCGGCGGCGCCCGCGCCATCGTGCTCACCAACCAGAAGGGCGCCGTGCTGGAACTGTCCGGCCACCAGGTCGGGCTGATGGCCAATGTCGATTTGAGCGGGCTGGCGATCACGCTGAAGTAGGGGAGAGTTGAGCGTCGGCTCCCTCAACGTCATTGCGAGCGTTAGCGAAGCAATCCATCTTGCCGCAACGTGGGGAAAGATGGATTGCTTCGTCGCTATCGCTCCTCGCAATGACGGCGTGAGATGTCAGGACTGTAGGGTGGGTTAGCGAAGCGTAACCCACCATCTGTCCGCGTGCTCGGATCGGTGGGTTACGCTGTCGCTAACCCACCCTACGATTTGTATTCATCTGTCAAACAGCATCGAGCCGCGCGTCTGCATTGCCGCGGCGCGAGGCGCCCGGGCTTTGCGTCGATCGCCACGCCCTGAATCAACAAGAGGGCGCAGGGAAAGCCGGGTGCGCGCTGCACCCGCGGTCTCGTGTGCAAAAATGCACAAAAAAACGCACACGAGCAGACAGGTCCAGCGGAGGCATTCCGGCTTTCCCTGCGCGATGGTTTACAGCTTACTCCGCGCTCTCCCTGGTGACCGGGCTTTCTTGCCACCATCGCCGGCGGGATACTTCCCGCCAACTTGACGCCAGCGTCGGGGCGCCAGGACCACACGGCTTCGCCGTCCGCGACGCCTTGCGTTCGTCTTTCGCAAGGCCCGCGTCCACCGCATCCCACCGCGCAGTTCGTGACGATCGCGAGCCGCCCCTCTCATCGGGTGGGATGCGCGAAGCTAAATCACTGATTTGCCCGACGTGTGAAGCGATTTATTTTCGATTCCCTGGCTTGACTCGAACTTCTGAAAATCAGAAGTGATTTGCCCGTCGGGTTGTTTTGTCGCAGCCAAGCCGCAAGATTGTGCTTGCGCGGGGGGCGACGCAGTAGCTGAAGAGCCTATCTCCGACCTCATCCTGAGGAGCCACGCGGAGCGTGGCGTCTCGAAGGATGGCCGCGAGTCCGGGTGTTGCGTCCATCCTTCGAGACGCTTGCGGAGTTTATCATCGGGCCGCGCTATGCGCGGACCCGTTGGCTGCTCCAGGATGAGGTCGGAGATACATTCACAACCTCTCAGGATGAGGACCGGGTCTTGCTGCTACGAGCTACGCCATCCCGCCGAATTGCCCGAGCAGCGCGTCGCGCGCTTCCGCGATGCGGCGGTAATGTTCGTCGCTGCCGCCGGCGTCGGGATGCGCCGACTTGGCGAGCCGCCGGAAGGCCCGCCTGATCTGCGACGGTTCGAGCGCGCCCTGCATCGGAAGGTCGAGCACCTTGCGCAGCCGCCTGTCGTCGCCGGCATCGGGCGCGATCAGCAAGGCCCGGCGCATTTTGCGGGCTTGCCGGCGCAGCGCGACCTGATCGTCCCGCCATCGCTGGCGCGACATCACCAGGCACGCGCCGAAGGCTATCCGGCCCCGCGTTTGCAGTTCGTCGAGACTGAACGGCCCCACGATGTCATAGGGCGGCGCCAGAAAGCCCAGCCTGCCGCCCTCGCTATCCTCGATGCGGCCGAGTGCTGCCGTCACGAGGATTCCCATCGAGCCGTTCCAGACCACCCATTCCTCGATGTCCGCCGCGCCGCGCGCGTCGTCCGCGAAGCGGGGTCGCGTCGGGTGCCTGTCGTCGCGCGGGTCGGCGCAGCTCATGCCGGCAAACGCGCCGCTTTGGCCGGTCCGAGGTCGACCTCGATCTCGCCGTTCTCCACGCGCAGGGCGTAGGGGTGCAGCGCGTTGCGCACGATGTGGGTCACGCATTTGCCGCTGCTGCCGTCGAACCCCCACTGGTGCAGCGGGCAGGTGACGGTCTGGCCGTTGAAACTGGCCTCGGTCAGCGGCATGTCCGCATGCGGACAGCGGCCGCGATACGCCTTCAGCTCGCCGCCCGCGGGCCACACCAGCAGTACGCTCTTGCGGCCGACCTGGGACAGATGCATGCCCCCTTCGCTGATCGCACTGCTGTGACAGACAAAGCTGAACGCCATCGTGTCGCCCTCCGGGATGCCTGAGCCGGCAATACGCAAATTCCGGACCAGCGAAAAAGCCCCGCGCCGGGGGTTTTAGGGAGCGCGCGATGTCGCAAATGCGACAACCGGGGGCGGGGGGTTGGCTCCGTAGGGCGGGTTGAGCGAAGCGTAACCCGCCGCCTTGCCGCGCGAACCGTGCCCAATTGCGTCCGGAAAAATCCTGAATATCATCTCGTGCCACCGGCACGCAGCAGGAGGATGGCGATGGCCCTCGACACCGACAAGATCGACGACACGGCGCTGGCGCTGCTCTATCTGACCCTGCACGACGGCGACAGGGCGTGGAAGGGGATGGATTGGGACGTACTCGGCCGCCTGCACGACAAGGACCTGATCTACGATCCCGTCGGAAAGGTGAAATCGGTGGTTTTCACGGAGGAAGGACTCGCGCGGGCGAAACGGCTGTTCGAGGAGATGTTCGAGAAGTAGCTTGTGGGATGGGCAGTTTGTAGGATGGGTAGAGCGAAGCGAAACCCATCGTGACAACGCGATCTGGCTTGCTCAAGCGAAGTCAGGTGCGCGCCTCGCGGCCGTGCGATATTCGCGTGATAAGGATGTCATCGGTCCCGGCAAGGGCTGCATAGCGCACGATGTAGCCGGACGCGCCGAACCGGACCACGATCTGGCGGACGTCCGCATCTTCTGTCGGCATACCCAGGCCGGGAAATTCCTGCAACCGGTCGATCGCTGTCCAGATCAACGCCATCGCGCGTCGCGCGGCGTCGGGATTGTTCCGGTCGAGAAAGCTTCGCAACCGCTCGACGTCCGTTGGCGGCGTCGGGCGAAAACAGGATCATCCGATCTTGCGCGGCGCGGGGCGCGGCAGTTCGTTCGCCGAACCCCAGCTTGCCACCCAGGTCTTGACGTCGTCGAGCGGCACGGCGGCGCGCGTCTGTTGGAAGGCATCGAGCCGCCGGCGGTCCTCGTCGATATCGGGTCCGGCGATATCGACCACGGAATCGAGCAGCGCTACGGCTTCCGCAAGCACCGCTGCGACGTCCTGCCCGCGCTCGTCGGCCATCTCGCGCAAGCGCGCGTCGGTGTCGGCGTCGATATCCAGCGTGCGGCGGATCATGTTCATGGCGACAGGATAATTGCGGAGGGGCCGTTTGTCGATATGCGGAAGTGGATGAATATCTCCGACCTCATCCTGAGGAGCTTGCGAAGCAAGCGTCTCGAAGGATGGTTGCAGCGCCGGTGCTTGCGGCCATCCTTCGAGACGCCGCGCGAGCGCGCGGCTCCTTCAGGATGAGGACCGCGTAGCGATCCACTCCGCCAGCTCCCGCCACGGCTCGATCGTCCAGCTCCCCGATGCCGCGCCAGACGGCGAGGCCAGTACGAACACATCAGGGAAACCGTCCTGCGCCGGCTGCCGGCCGAGTGCTATCGCCGACGTCGGCCTGCCATAGAACAGGCTCGCGGCCTTCTTGCTGGTGAAGGCGATCGCCTTCGGCCGCATCCTCAGCATCTTGTCCCGGAACGCCGGAATGTCGACCGGAAAGGCCAGCGCCTGATGGTCCATGCCCGCGCCCGTCTTGCAGAGATCGGTGAAGCCGATCCCGAGTTGCAGCAGCGCCGGAAACTCGCGCGGCTCAAAGCGGCGCGGCGTGATGCCGACCTCGTGGATCGTGCGCCAGAACCGATTGCCGGGATGCGCGTAGTAATGGCCCAGGTCCGCCGACCGCTGGCTGGCGGCGGTGCCGACGAAGACGAGGCGCAGGCCGGGTTGGAGTTGGTCGGGGAGTTTGTCCACGTCGGGCAAGGGCCTGTCGGGCTGTTAGCCGATCTTTCCGCCGTAGCTCGAAGACCGAACGCGGACCCCGCCGTATTTGCGGCAACAAAGATGGCGGATTAAATTCGCTGATCCGGCCCGGCCTAGGGCTCCTGGGGATCGTTCAGTGAAAAGTCTTGTCGCCTCCGCTGCCAGCTCCGCCGGAGGCTTCCCTCGCCGCGCTCAAAAGCTGCTTAGCTAGCATTCCTTCCAGCATATTTTCTAGGTTGCCGACATCCACACGGCCCGCTTTTAACCCGAGGTCTGCTGATTCCAGAGCCGTATAATACGGCGTCTTGTCCCCGGCTATTTGCTCTGGAATTGTCGGAGCGCCGGGCAGCAAGCTGTCAAGCTTGATGCTCAAAACGACGTAGGCTACCGCGCGCGCCGTACGACCATTCCCATCAGAGAACGGATGAATCCAGTTCAGTTTCCAAAGCACGTAAGCGCACAGATGGACTGCGCTCATGTCATTCCAATGATCGTTTACGTAATCGCACATCAATTCCACTTCTTCAGAGACGAACGCCTCTTCGGGTGGTTGATGTCCGCTTCCGCCGATCTTGACCGGCGTATTTCGCCAAGTTCCAGCCAACGGGTGCAGCCCGTCAAGTGCCGCCTTATGCAGCCGCAAGATAACGCTTGAGCGCAAGCGAAAAGGACGCTCCGCATCCTTCACAGGGGTGCGAATAATCTCCAACGCCAGATTGAACTGGCGAATGCCGTTTTCGGCCTCGCGACGCGCTATCTCTTCTGCGTCGGTGAGTACGGCGGCAGTCTCGGCGATGCTATGGCGATCGCCCGACACGGAATCACTTCTGCTCGGCTTCTAAGCGGGCATCCAAATCCGCAACCATCTCGCGAGTAATGCGATCGTTCTCGATATGGGTGTTTCCGTATGCAAAGCTCCGGCGCTGTTCGCGCAACTGATTCGGAGTCATTTCGATTTTCCGAGTCAGATCAACGAGTTCTTGCAAATCTTTTGTCATTGATCTCTCCACTTCCCCTGCTCCTTATAGGAACTCCGCACGTTCTCGTAAAGTTCCTAATCTGAGGTGAACAGCAATAACTAGCTAGGCGCACGCCTAAACAAGTTGCTATCAAACGGGCACGCGGAAAGGACACCGCTGCCATTCGGATTTCAGATGTCCGGACCTAAAGCCCGGGCATGACGAGGAGAGGGTGTGTCTACAACACCCGATTACTCTCCTTCACCTTCTCCGCATCCAGATAAACGTTCGACCCCATCTCCTTGAACTTCGCCGACATCTGCGCCATGCCGTCCTCGACCACCCCCGACACCGACATGCCGACGCTGCCGCCGGCCACTGCGCGCTTGTCGGGATCGTTCAGGGTCGCGGCGTAGTCCCGCACATCTTGCGTGATCTTCATCGAGCAGAATTTCGGGCCGCACATCGAGCAGAAATGCGCGACCTTGTGGGCTTCCTTCGGCAGGGTCTCGTCGTGGTAGGCGCGCGCCGTTTCCGGATCGAGGCCGAGGTTGAACTGGTCCTCCCAGCGGAAGTCGAAGCGTGCCCTTGAAAGCGCGTCGTCGCGCAGTTGCGCGGCCGGGTGGCCCTTGCCGAGATCGGAGGCGTGGGCCGCGATCTTGTAGGTGATGACGCCGACCTTGACGTCGTCGCGGTTGGGCAGGCCCAGATGCTCCTTCGGCGTGACGTAGCAGAGCATGGCGCAGCCGAACCAGCCGATCATGGCAGCACCAATGCCTGAGGTGATGTGGTCGTAGCCGGGGGCGATGTCGGTGGTCAGCGGGCCAAGGGTGTAGAACGGCGCCTCGCCGCACTCCTTGAGCTGCTTGTCCATGTTGATCTTGATCTTGTGCAGCGGCACGTGGCCGGGGCCCTCGATCATCACCTGGCAACCCTTCTTCCAGGCGATCTGCGTCAGTTCGCCCAGGGTCTCCAGCTCAGCGAATTGCGCGCGGTCGTTGGCGTCGGCGATCGAGCCGGGCCGCAGGCCGTCGCCGAGCGAGAACGACACGTCGTACTTGCGCATCAGGTCGCAGATCTCTTCGAAGTGGGTGTAGAGGAAGCTTTCCTTGTGATGCGCCAGGCACCACTTCGCCATGATCGAGCCGCCGCGCGACACGATGCCGGTGACTCTGTTGGCGGTGAGGTGGATATAGGGCAGCCGCACGCCGGCATGGATGGTGAAATAGTCGACGCCCTGTTCGCACTGCTCGATCAGCGTGTCCTTGTAGAGCTCCCAGGTCAGCTTGACGGGATCGCCCTCGCACTTCTCCAGCGCCTGATAAATGGGAACGGTGCCGATCGGGATCGGGGCATTGCGAAGAATCCATTCACGGGTGGTATGGATGTTGCGGCCCGTCGAGAGGTCCATCACGGTATCGGCGCCCCAGCGGATCGCCCACACCATCTTGTCGACTTCTTCTTCCACCGAGGAGGTGACGGCGGAGTTGCCGATGTTGGCGTTGATCTTGGTCAGGAAGTTGCGGCCGATGATCATCGGCTCGAGTTCGCCGTGGTTGATGTTGCAGGGGATGATGGCGCGGCCGCGCGCGATTTCGCTGCGCACGAATTCCGGGGTGACGAAGGCCGGCACCGCGGCGCCAAAGCTTTCGCCGTCGGCGATGGCGGCTTCGGCGCGTTCGAGTTGCACCTTGCGGCCGAGGTTCTCGCGGGTCGCGACGTAGATCATCTCCTTGGTGATGATGCCGGCGCGGGCGAATTCGAGCTGGGTGATCATGTGGCCGTCGAGCCCGCGCAGCGGCTTGTGATGCGCGTTGAACGACTTTGCGGCATGCGAAGCGCCGACATTGCCGTTGTCTTCCGGCTTGATGTCGCGGCCCTGATATTCCTCGACGCCGCCGCGCTCCTTGACCCAGTCGATGCGATTGCGCGCCAGCCCGGCATTGACGTCGATGGTCACGGCCGGATCGGTGTAGGGGCCCGAGGTGTCATAGACCGGCAGGTTCGGCTCGCCGGCGCCTTCAGAGAGAATGATCTCGCGCAGCGGCACGCGAACATCGGGCGCCTCATCGGGCGTCACCCAGATTTTGCGCGAGGACGGCAGCGGGCCGGTGGTGACGGCGGGAAGCGTGGTGTCGGGATTGGAGCGGATGTTCATGGCCTATCCTCCTGTGAATTTTGTTGTCATTCCGGGGCGATGCGAAGCATCGAGCCCGGAATCTCGAGATTCCGGGTCTGGTGCTACGCACCATCCCGGAATGACGGATGATGGAGTTGGTTTCATCTCACGCCGTCTCCGCGTGCATTCCGAGCCACGCGCGCACGCGCGCGTCGGGCTCGGGATTCTGGGTGACGTCGCTGACCACAGCGATCGAGTCGGCGCCGGCGGCGTAGATCTCGCGCGCCTGCTCGAGCTTGATGCCGCCGATCGCGACCAGCGGAATATCGCCGATGCGCTTCTTCCATTCGGTGATCTTTGCAATGCCCTGCGGCGCGAAGCGCATCGATTTCAGCGTGGTCGGAAAGATCGGCCCCAGCGCGATGTAATCGGGCTTGGCGCGCAATGCGGTTTCGAGCTCGGCGTCGTCATGGGTGGAGAGCCCGAGCGTCAATCCGGCCTCGCGGATCGCCGCGAGGTCGGCCTCGGTCAGCTCGGCGAGGTCCTCCTGGCCGAGATGCAGATGTTTTGCCCCGGCCACGATCGCCGCGCGCCAGTAATCATTGACCACGAGTTTTGCATCCGTGCCTTTTGTCATCTCGAGCGCATCGGTCACGGCCTGCAGCGCTTCTGAGTCGTTGAGGTTCTTGGCGCGCAGCTGAATGGTGCCGACGCCGAGCAGCGCCAGCCGCGCCACCCAGGCGACGCTGTCGACGACGGGATAAAAGCGATCAGGATACGCGTGGCGATCAGGATACGGCATGCCAGAACGGGGTCCCTACCACGGGGGTTGAAGGGGAGGCGAAGTCGCGGGCTTCCATCAGCCCGGCCTCGTAGGCGGTGCGGCCGGCCTCGACGGCGAGGCGAAACGCCTTCGCCATCGCCACGGGATCGACGGCTTTTGCAATCGCGGTATTGAGCAGCACGGCGTCATAGCCGAGTTCGAGCGCTTGCGCGGCATGGCTCGGCGCGCCCAGGCCGGCATCGACCACCAGCGTGATGTCGGGCAGCCGGTCGCGCAGCAGTTTCAGCGCGTCGCGGTTGATGATGCCTTTGGCGCTGCCGATCGGCGCCGCCCACGGCATCACCACCTTGCAGCCGGCGTCGACCAGCCGCATCGCCACACCGAGATCCTCGGTGCAATAGGGGAACACTTCAAAACCGTCCTTGATCAGGATGCCTGCGGCTTCGACCAGGCCGACCACGTCGGGCTGCAGGGTGTCGTTGTCGGCGATCACCTCGAGCTTGATCCAGGACGTGCCGAACAGTTCGCGCGCCAGTTTTGCGGTCGTCACCGCGTCGCGCACGCTGCGGCAGCCGGCGGTATTCGGCAATACCGTGACATCGAGTTCGCGGATCAGCGACCAGAACGCATCGCCGGTCTTGCCGCCGGCGGATTCCCGCCGCAACGATACCGTGACGATGTTGGCGCACGAGGCCCGGATCGCGCCTTGCATGATCGCCGGCGACGGATACAGCGCGCTGCCGATCAGCAGGCGGGAGGAAAATTCGCGGTCGTAGAATTTGGGCATG
>Ga0182014_10006090_pt1 | contig 13158 bp, 13 predicted proteins | sample 612S2DmetaG_FD_120489 | JGI IMG/M metagenome (GOLD analysis project Ga0182014, IMG submission 120489) | Permafrost microbial communities from Stordalen Mire, Sweden - 612S2D metaG | ecosystem: Environmental > Terrestrial > Soil > Wetlands > Permafrost | place: Sweden: Stordalen | collected... | reverse complement strand
CGACTCAGGCTGTCGTTCTAAACACAGGCCAAAACACGTCTATTTTGCTCTACAATCGATTTACTCTTCTGAAACGTGTGAAAGTATACGTATTGCTTGACAACATGCTGGTAACAGGTTGCAAAAATGAAGCAGGACAATACTACTTCTTAATGGTGCCGGAAGTCAATTTATCTTGTAGGCTGTAGCAAAGTTTTTAGCAGGGAGCTTGTTTATCCGTTTTTGGCCTGAGTAGTAAGCGGGCCGCCTGTCCTGGTGATCCTGCCGAAGCGGCGGTAGCGCTCGAATTGACTTCAAATCCTTGCTAAGTCAGTTTTTGTGACACCCTCAACATTGTTCGACCCTGTAATCAATGTTAGGCTCATCTAATTACCAGAAAGTCCAGCGCAGAAAACATGTTGGGCCGAGAGGCATTTAGTAAAATGTGTTGCGTGCGCGTAGTGTGTATTCTATTCTATTCCATACTATCGGCAACTTGGGCCACAATCGAGCACAATGTTGGTAAACCTTTTTTCCCTAAAATTTGAGATCGTGTGCGAACAGTGTGAGTGGCCTGCCTGCCAGAGCAGTCCGAAAGTTCATTCCCCCCCCTTACCCTACTTCATACCGAAGATAATCTTCCCAACGTTTGAGGCTGTGAAAGGCAGCTTTTCCATTGTCGTCAAACCTTTCTCATTCAGTTGATCTGCTATTTCCTGATACGAAAGCCGCCTGCCCTTCTTTGGCTTGCGATGCAGTCTCCTAATCTCTTCCAGGATTTCAGGCTTTGCCTCAGAATACGATTTGCGGCCTTCACACTTGCCCTCTTGCCTCTTCCTGTCCCTGGCCTTCCTGAGCTTCTTGACCAGCAGATTCTTTTCCAGTTCAGCGAAAATTCCTTGAATCTGGATGAGTGCTTTCTTCATTGGATCGTCGCAAATAGCCTGGGTAACGTTTTCCTCGGTCGAGGCATTTATCAAGGTGACGTTTTTCGAGGCGAGATAGATTAGCAGAGACTCTTGTATGCGGTATTCTCTGGCGAGTCGGTCGAGTCTTTCAACGATGATGGTCCGCACCCCATTCCGCAGGATTTCTTCCATCATCTCTTGAAAGGCTGGCCTGTCGAGTTCCCCCTTTGTCCCGGATACGCCTTCTTCACGGAAGAATTGGACGACTTCATAGCCTGCTTTTTCAGCGTAGGCGCGGATCGTTTCTTCCTGCCTTGGAAAGCCATCGCCCTCGATCTGTGATTTCCCGCTGACTCTGCAATACCCGAAAACCTGCATGATTTCCCCTTTCTGAGTATGATTGAATGAGCAGAGAGTATCATTATTTCGCATACATGTCAAGTATAATCTTACGATTTCTCAAGAATTCGTAAGGACGTAAAGCGCAAATCGTGGTCTCGGCCTTAACGTGAGGCGGAAAACGGATGAATTTCGAAGCAAGGGGAAAGAGCCTGACTGTTCATGCTCAGAATGCTCTCAGAAGGCGTCTGCAATGCTCTACAATCAATCCATTTTGCTGAAACGCTGCAAACTACAGACACAAAACAGACATTTGTCATTGGGAATGGCAAGAGTGAGGGCAGGCGCAAGGATAACGTGAAAAGGCATGTGATACGGGGCTTGCGCGTGATTTCTGGTGTTGATATAATGGCAGACCGGCATGTGATACAGGAATAATTTCCGCTTATCAAGTACCGCTAACATATTTTTGCCTATCGGGAGGGACAAGCATGAAAAAGAAATGGATCGCTTCAACAGTTTTGGCCCTTTCCCTTATGGGAGGAATGGCCGCAGCAGGGGAACAAACTTGGAATCGGACTGATGGTGCCCCCCGAACCCCAGCAGACTTGCAACGGGACTACAACCAGTGTGCTTATGAAGCCAATTCGCGTGTGCCCCCCTCGGTTCCCGTTGAACTATACTTCCCCACACGTTATCTCGTCCATCAATTGACACTTCAGTGCTTGGAAGCGAGAGGGTGGTATTACGCCTCACCCCAGGTTGAATTAAGACAGAAGCTCGCCGAACTTATCACAAAAGGTATGACTTTAGAGTATCAATTAAAAACCGCTCAATTGGTTGGAACCAGGGAACAACAAGCCCTTATTGAAGCCGAACAAATTAGAAATGAATATCAAAAACGGCAAATAGAAGCGGAAATATTAGGAAAGGAAGAGTAGAAACAACGAATCCCTATTTCTGCTCCTATTCAAACCACTTCAATAAGCGTTATCCAACCATTGCCATAGATTGTTTTAGGGTAGGGTACTCTAACAAGTACCCCGCTCCAAAACAATCTACCAACCATAACGTTTTCTCGCATTGCTTTCAATGAGGTCGCTGGTCATTCTCTATGCAATCTGCTGCTTTGGATCATTTCTCGTTGCCCTCAAGCTCGAAATAGTTCCCTGAAGTCTGAAGGAATGATTTTGCAAACTAGGTTGCTGACGTGAATACCAAGCATATCAATATTGTTTGCCATCAAAGATAAATATGGAAACCTGTTTGCCAAACTTTGGATACCAAAAATAGCAATAAAAAAAACTGGAAAGCAACTTAATCCTTCACGGAAACTCGAAGATATAATGCTGCTGTACTACATGGTACATCTATAGAAGGCATACGTTTTCGTATGCTTTGAGCATGCGTGCCCAATTTGTGGGGTTTTGGCTATAAGATATTGTGAATATTGAGAGTTTGCCTCTTCTACCCATCATACGTTCTCGTGTGCTTTGCAATTTTAACTTAGTCGAAAAGCATACGTTCTCGTATGCTTCTTAACATACGGGAACAGATGCGAGATTTGTCGAAGGCTATCTCGTTCTGCAAAAATCCAGTTTTTCCTTTAACCGGGGTTTTTCCTCAGAATCCGGGGTTCTGTGTTTCCGCCACTGCTCTGATAAACCACAGACGGTAGCTTCCTTTGTTTGATTGGCCGAAGGCTTTCTCGTTCTGCAAAAACCCCGTTTTACCCGTACACGGGATCTTGCCTCAAAATCGGGAGTCCCTTTTTTCCTCCACCTTTCCGAGATGCCATATAGCGTAGCTTCCTTGGCCACGCCATTCCCATGTAACACTATGTCGAGAAATCCGTGATCGACCAGTTCGTCAATTGCGCGGGTGAATCGAGGCTGAGTGATACGGAACTTTTCCTCGGCCTCCCTGTATGGGAAGACCAGCTCTTGTGAGTTAGTGATGACCCATTTTTTACTTCTCCCCTTACCCCGCAGTTCTTTCTTCAGGCGGGCGAGGAAAAGCGGATAAAGCAGAGGGGCGAAGGTCTTTAGGGTAAGCCATGCTTGAGATCGAATTAACTCCCCTTCGAGGTAAGCCCCGGTCAGTTTCCTCTTTTTCGGCCCTGTTGCCTCCGTCCTCAATTCTTTTTCAGCGGCCCTGATATTGGGCAGAGACGGTGTTTGTGTATCCGCTACCGATTTTGTCACGGTGTTCACTCCCCGCAGTGTCTTCTCCTGGCCAGTTTGTCTTGACCTTATGCGCCTCCATTCAAGCTACCTTATCAGCGTGAAAAGCCGATAGTCACCCATGCCAAGCGTTGACCAGTGCAACTAAACTGTAACCAAGCTGCGCAGACTTTGCTCGACGACCTCTTGATCGTCTTCTGAGAATTCACCTGAAAAATGCTCTCTCAGTCGAGGATTTTCATGAAATCTGCGAAAAAAACGCTCACGCTGCTTCGCTCGTGTCGCTTCAGAAATCCGCGGATTGTGACCAAACCTGTAAACGTACAGTTTGCAAGCTGAGTCTGCACAATTTTTCACTTCACTCGGCGATAAGCCAACGCAGTCGAGGCATCTGGCCCTGATCGCTTTCAACGGGGAGGGTTTGTCAATTTTGGGCATGCTGCCCTGTCGATACGGGAATAGCGGGCAACGACTGGCGGCACAGAGTCTAAGTTGTTTGTGCTGGCCGTTGCAGCACCAAAGACAGTGTTCTTTGATACTTTTCAATGGAGTCATCTCGATTCCTTCCCAGCTTTCCGAGCTTCAGCTTTAGCGATTGCGGTTTTGCACTTTTGGCGGCCTCCCTCAAGGATGCCATCGAGAGCCTCCATATCAATGAAAACCGTCCTCCCCATCGTCACGAACAGTTCGGGATAGCGCTGGAGGTGGTGCCACTTGTAAAAAGTGCGTTTTGCAAAATGCAGTTCATTTTCTGAGGCTTTCGACAGCCTGAGCAGCTTACCCATTAAAAGACTCCTTTCAGGTGATTTGGACTAAGAAATTCTGATAACGTGATTGGAAGAATACGAATTTAGGGCAGGCAAAAAAGCCCAAAACCTTAATTTGTTGCATCATTCAAAATTGGGGGGGATTTATTAATACCGTAAGGGATTGAATGCGGTGTGAATAGACCGTAAACATTAGAAAAAACACTGTTGTCTTTATTTTAACATTCCTCTTCCGTCTTCTTTGGGCGACCGGGGCCTTTTAAGAACCTGCCTGGAAATGCTTCATCTATTGCGGTGCGGATTTGCTCAAACTCGGCCGTTTCCATATTTGGCTTCCTTTTTTTCAGGGCCTTTTCTAGTTCTTCCCTTGTTACCTTGAGGCCCTCTTGCGCTTTATTCATACATAGCTCGACTGCATAGACCATTGTTTTGAGGATTTCGGGAAAGGTATTTATTCTCTTTTGGAGCGAGCCGATCTTGCGACCGTCTTTCCCATCAATGACTCCAATTCCATCGGCCTCCAATGAAATGCTATCAGGGATGTCCGAAATGCGGTATAAAGCGTCTACTAAAATAGAGAGGATTTCTTGCGCGAGATCATTATAAGGAGGTAGCTCCAGGTTTTCCCAGCCCCTTGCATACATGGAGTTCCTGAATTTTTCAAGTTCAGTGCACGTATCCTCAAGTGTTAAAGCGAACTCCTCCGGCGACATATGCACAGACGGCGGTGAGATTACCCCGCAAGCTATTTTCCCACGTGCGTCGTAAAGCTCTTCGCAGTACTTGGATATCTCGAATCCAAGGTCGCTGATAGAAATTTTTCTCCCACAGTTGTCATAGGGCCTGATTCCAGCCTTGATAAGACGAATGATTTCAAACTCCTGAACGCCGCTTTTCTGAATAAGCTCGCGGCCGCTTATGAATTGCTTCATTTGCAGAACCCCCGCTAATCAGGTCGTTTCCCAGTCTCGGCTCCCGGCTTCACAAGCCGCCCACTTTTCAGTGCAGCCTGGCGCAGCCTTTCATCTGCGAGGTGCGCATATCGCTGAGTGGTACTCGTGTTCCTATGGCCCAGCAGCTTGCCGACAGTATAGAGGTCTTCCCCATTTGATACAAGGTGGCTGGCAAAGTTGTGCCTCAATCCATGGAAACGGAAATCCGATGGCAACCCTGCCGCCTTCCTGATCTTCAGCCATGGCCCCTTGAAATCGGTGCGTTGCTGAGCATTCTTGCCAGGAAAGACATAACAGTCGGTTTGTTTCAAACTTTTCAGCACGGCGAGAGCTTCCTTGCTGATCGGGACAGTGAACGTCTTGCCTCCTTTTGATTTCAGCGTCACTCGTCCTTGCGCCAAATCCACAGCCTCCCAAGTCAGCCTGAAAAGATCACTCCGCCTGAATCCAGTCAAAAGAGCAAACTCGACAAAAGCCGCCGATTCTCTGCATGGCCAATTTTCGAGCACTTTCGCCAAAGCCTTAATCTCCTCGTTATCCAGTGACTCGGTTTTCTGATTGTCGAGCTTGGGCTTTTCGACTTGATCGAGAGGATTCTGGCCGGTGAATTGGCCCCACTTCCGTGCAATGCTGTAGAGCCTATTAAGCAGGACGAGTTGATGCTTGATTGTGGCGTTCGTATAGGGTTTTCCTTGTCGGTTGAGGCTCTGTCTTAGCTCAAGCTTCATTCCTTCGACAGCCATCGGCGAGATGGAGTCCAGCCTCTTGTCTCCAAAACGCGGTTTCAAGTGTTTCCCATAATGGTATTCGTCATTCTTCCAGGTCTTTTTGTGTTGCTTTGCCCACGGAAGGTAACTTTCCCAGATTTGGTCAAGAGTTGGAACTGATTTCGGTTTTTGGATATCAAGGTTTTCCCGAAACATTTCGTTTTTGAGCTTCGCTTCCTCCTCTCGCGCAAGGGTCAGGTTTGGGAGAATTAAAGAGGTCCTCTTTCCCTTCACGCTCACGGCAACCCGGAATTTCTTACTTCTGTCAAAAATCGCGCCGCATTTCTTGCAGGTCTTCGTGTCCAAGGCGTTGCTCGTTCTACAGTGGGTGCAATAAACTTGAATAGCCATCCTGTTTGTCCTCCTGCTAATTCAGAATAAGCCTGACTGCCGGGTAACTGCGTGCATATTGCGTGCACGCTTGTAGAAAAATGCAGCCAAAACGAGAAAACTCAGGGAATAGATTGTACAGGTAAATATCTGTTTTAGCAATAAGAATATACAAGGAGGAAACACAAGAAAACAATATTTAATCTGATTCGTAATCAGCAGGTCGCGGGTTCAAATCCCATCGCCGGCTCCAGCTTTTCAAGGGGAGAATAAGTAACGAGTCACCAATAAGTCACCAGCAAAAATAGTGGTGGGCCAGTCGTTCTGATGGCAAGAAAATAGTTCAGCTTTGCCCATTGTCCCATTGCCGCGAGCGACAACCCTTTCTACCATTTTTCCCGCCAAGGTCGAACCGGCGTCGGCGGCGTGAAAGGACGAGCGGTCAATCCTACCTACCTTAAAATACATTGATTTTACTAGGTTTTCGATGATCGACGATTATCGAAGATGAAGTAAAAAGGCCCCCAGTTTTTCCACGGCTTCTCAGATTGAGGTTTCTTGTAATGCGATCTCCTGTTGGGTTCTGCAGAAGATCATGGCAGGTCTCGATTTGACTTACAACGTGGGGCTCGCCGAACGCTTACTTTATAGAACGTGATCTTTGACGGTAGTTTCTTAAAAGGCCCATCGCCACCCCCACAACCTCCACCTCATCGGCAGATACCCGGATAGGCTTCATGCTTTCATTTGCAGGGCGAAGTTCTATCTCCTCTCCGTAGTGATAGAACTTTTTGACCGTTGACTCCCCATTCACAAGGGCCACCACAGTTTGCCCGTTTTCCGCATGAGGTTGCTTGGTAATGATCAGGATGTCTCCATCCCGGATTCCTTCGTCAATCATGGAATCCCCTTTGACTCTCAGAGCAAAATTACCTCCATTCCCGAGGAAATTTTCCGGTACTTCAATGGATTCAGGCACCTCAACGGCCTCAATGGGAGTCCCAGCCGCCACGACTCCGAGAAATGCAATGGATTCACTTCCGGTTTGAAGAGGAACCAGTTCCAGGGCGCGCTTCTTATTCTTCCATGGAATCCTGAGATAACCTCTCTCCTCTATCAGCTTGAGATGCTTGAAGACGGCGTTCAAGGATTGGAATCCGAGATTGCTTCGGATTTCCTCGTAGGATGGCGCATAGCCATGCTGATCGATATAGGCTCGCACAAACCGATATACCCGTTCCTGCGCCGGGGTGAGTCCCATAGAATATCCTCCTATCGCCTGGGTTAGCATGCGCACCCGAACTGCACTGCTTTCTCCTTCAAGGACCCCAGGAAATGCAGGTCCGCCGGTGAGGCTCCCTGCCCTTTTCCCTCGATGAATCTAATCAGGCTAAGGATCTTTGAAATCCTCGGAGACATGACATCGTAGCCACTTTCCTGGGATTTTTTATTCCAATCATCGGATTGCATGAACCGACCCTGGAACCTGAGAAACTCTTCGCCGGACTCAAACACCTTTCCATGCCAGAAGTCCTTATAGGCTTCTGTTGAGCCTTCATCAATCCGCCGTGCTGTCTCAACAATATTGAGGCGAGCTTGTTCTCTGACAGTTCGGAAAAGATACCCGCAAATTTCTTTCTCACCAAGATAACCGAAAGGAGCAGGAAGTTCGTGATCAAAGCAGTATGGCCGTTTGAAAAATGGCCACTTGAAGATAGGAGATCCTGACTGCGGAAGGCCTTCACTCCCAACCTGGACGACAAGCTTGGGAAACTGGCTATGTTCCTCCCATTCCTTGTGCGCATATCTGACAGCAGAGTCTACCGTCCCTTGCGAATCCTGCCAGAGAGCGTTCTCAACGGCCAGTTGGAGAAAGTAAACGGTTTCCCTAATCCCATTTGGTACAAGCGCCCTCACGGCCTTTTTTTTCAACGTGTAAAGGTCAACGCCCATCTTTCCCTCCAAGACCTCTCTAATTGTTCTGAAAAGTTATGTTTCCAGCCAGTTTACCCTTGCCTATTTTTTTGAAAGAGGATGCGCTTCGTGCCTCTTCGATAGTAAGGTGAATATTAGGTGAAAGTTGTTCCCGTGTCAAACATTTTCTTTGCTTTTTTGGAGGAAGTGTCGCCTGAAAATAGTTTTGAATTATCGGGCGAAAGATGGTCCGAAGGGTGGGAAATGACCGGGATTATTGATGGCATATATCACAGAACCGATGAAGAGAGGGTTTTGACCGGCTGATGGGTGGGATGTCCTTTTCTCCGCTGTTTCCATGGAGGATGTCCGATCAGAAATGAGCTGTTGGTTATGCAACCGGCAAGGGAACCTGCACTATTCAATTCTTTGAATTCCTTGATTTTTCGCTTCGTAATGGTTTATCCAGTCTGTTGCACTACGGACATTACTGTTTCAGCAGACAGCATTTTTTGTACTTCTTCCCACTCCCGCAGGGGCATGGTTGGTTCCGTCCAACTTTTTCAACCGTCATGGGGAGGACCTTGGCAGGTAGCCGATCCTCGGATTGGGAGTAAACATCTTTGAGAGAGGCCTTAGAAGCCATTTCGTTCAGTTCTTTTTGGCGCCGGAGCTGGCGGTCTTGATCTTCCACTCTTCTACGGCGCAGTTCTGGCAGTTCAGGGATTTCTTCGGAATGAATTACACTCAGCGTTTCCAGAGAATCATCAATGACGTCGACTTCCCGATAGAGTTCCCTGAGAACCTTTATGCCTCTGGCATCTCCTATTCCTTCCAGGCAATTCCCGTACATTTCAAAGGAGTCAACCTTGCCCTCTCTCCAAAGTTGCGAAGCAAAATCGGATACCTCTGAGTAAGGGAGGTGTTCCAGCAAAGCCAGGACACTAATTTCATTGCTTACATATTCGCGTTGGATAGCACTGAAGATCTCTTCATGGCCGCTTTCGTCGATTCCATTTAAAGCCCTGATAGCGTCTTCATGAATATAGGATAAACTATCGGAGTGCCTCAAAACTCGAACCAAATCCGGAACGAATGCGCTGTCCCCAATGCGCCCCATCAACCGAACCGTCCAGATGTCTCCCCATGTGAGCAAATCCTCACTCAAAGCCGCCTTGAGTTCTGTGACGGGTGATAATTCGACCAACCGATCCTGTAGTGTCTCGGGGAACTCAGCACCTGCAAGCTTGAGGCTATTTAACAAATCATCACGACTCGCTTTGGGTGCAAAGGCACGGGTATACGCTTCCCTGCCAACAATCGAAAAATAGTTTGCAAGGACCGCAGAAATGAGGCTCCTGATGATTTTTTTGTTCTCACCTGCCTTACTGAAAGAGGAAGCACGCCGTGAAAACTCTTCGAGAAATGTCAGGGCCAGTTTATCCAAGGTATAGATTTGAGGAAGGGAATCTTTCGAGTGTTGGTCCGGAAACCGTGATCGAACCAGATTTTGCGCATTGAACATAAGGGAGGTGGCGATATGAGCGTGCTCCCCACGATTAATCAACTGAGTGAGTTCAACTGTCAGATTTGGTTCGGGTTCAGTGATCGAATGCCGCTTCAGCACCGCCAAGATTGTCTTTTGTGAATCGCCCAGAATGTCTACCCCATAAGGCTGAGCAAAATCATCAAAGAGCTGTCCCGCACTAACGGAATAAGCCAAATTCTTCAGGAAACGGTCATGCCCGTGACTCTGGGCGACGCTGCTGAAGAAAGCTTCGAGGACCATGGGAACATCTTCCGTATGAGAATGCTCAAGTAGATGGAAGGCAGCAACCTCTGCCCAGTCCCGTCCTTGTATCTGTAGAAAAACTTCCTGAAGAGCATGATGACAATCCTCACGATGAATTTTGCCAAGATAATGCAAAATACCTAGGAAAGTGTTCAGATCCTCACAGTGGGGTAACATCTCGAGAACGGGACTCACGGCCGGCTCGTAAGACATATCACCCAGGGCAATGGCACAGTTGCTTGGGACGTTTCCTCGACTTTTGAGCATACAATCCAAAATATCGGCAGCAAATTCGGTTGCCTTCCAACGTGCAAGATATCTCGGTGCTGCACAGGCCAGATGCTGATCAGGGTCACCAATCAATTTGGCGACATCGGGTGTGTAGCGCCTCGGAAATCGTTTCTCGATAATATCAAACGCCCAAGTCCGGACAAGACTGCTGGAATGAGCCAAACGCCCCACAAAATCCTCATAGGTCCATAGTCGCTGCATTGGTGCTCCCTGAAAAATTAAAAGCTTTAGTCAGTTCAAATAAAAGTATGTACTCCTCTTTCCTTCGTCATTTTTCCCATGTTCACTGCGGCTCTCCGTTACTTGGGCTTTGCGCGAGATCCGATTAATCTCTGTGTTAGGCGGGTATAGCGTTTCTGGGTTTTGTTGTTCTTAACGGCAATGGCCAAATCCTTTCTGGTCCCGACCATCACGACCAGTTTCCGACCAGGAGTGATTCCCGTATAAATCAAATTCCTCTTGCAATTCGCAGTAAGGTTTCCAACCGCACAGACAAGTTCCTGCCGACCTGGAATCTTCACCTTTGCCATGGTGAAGCCATTTTCTTCATTGGTGAAGGTTATCCTCTCGATCTGTCCTTGTAGCTCTGTGAGCATGGAATCCTCTTCGGAAAATCCACTCAGTAGACCGAATATATCACAGAACAGAGGAAGAGAGGGTTTTGACCGGCTAATAGGGATGTCCTTTTTCCTTCCGGCTTTGCAAAGAATCTCCGATCAGAAATGAGCTAACCGGCAAGGGAACCTGAACGATTCAATACAGTTATGTGGAACTTGCCATCTACTTGGAAACAGGGTAAGGTATCTCCCAGCCAATGAGTTAGAATTGTGAGGAATAGATATGTCGCTTGCAAACGCACAGGATCTCGCCCGCTATGTTACTGACCACTGGGGCGATACTCGGTTAAATGAATTGAGCAGAGTAATCGATTGCGGCCCTGAGGATTCTCTCCCTGGTCAGAACATTCTCGAGCATCTTCTCTCATGTTGTTACCAGGCGAGTCTTATGAGGGAGGAAGACAGACCCGTGCGGTTCCGTCTCATTTTGAGAGAGCCCGGCTGTTTCGACGGCAAAGACGGACCACCTGCCGGCCTGCATCGACTTCCGTTTAGCGAGCCGCAACCTTTTGATGAGTATGCACTACAGAGGCTATCTCCCGCGACCGATTTTTATCGATCTCTGATTGGAGTAAGACATGGCGCTCAAGAGGGTCTGCAAATCTGGGGTATTGTCCACTCCGGGTCTCGATGGGTCCAAAATGTATACGGCGGAAGGAAGATCGCACCCGCGCTGCCCCTTTCGCTGGTCGTTTACGTGACTGATCCTGGTCGAATAACCGTCTGCAAAGGTCCTTTGACTATTGCAACATTAAATCGTGGTCAGATCATTTCCCCTACACACGAAGTTTTTGACTCAGGCTGGCTTTCCGCCGGTTCTGCCTCAGTTCGCTCCAGGCTGTGGGGGTTACACTTAGCGGCAAAGGATGCAGCCAAGAAGCCATGGGCGGATCTCAATCCCAGTATTGCTCGCACAATTGCCCAACAAGTAGTCAGGCGTATCATCAGTTCTGTCAGAAATTCCGGTCACGGTGGCACAATCCTCGCTATCCCTCCCGAAATGGTTGGGCAAGTGTTCCAGGAAAACCAATACCTAAGCATTGAATACATGGTGACTGATGAGACCACACAAAAAAGATTTCAGACTTTGCTGGTGAACCTTATGAACACAATTGCGGAGGTGCATGGCCGGAAAGCAAACAAAGGCGAGCTCATTGGATGGGATGAGTATGCGGCTAGCACCGATGAATCCCTTGCTCTGTTGGATGAGGCTGTTTTTGACCTCGCGAATCTCTTTGCAGATTTGACAGCGGTAGATGGTGCGGTAGTATTTACGGAGGCGTTCGAGTTGCTGGGGTTTGGGGCTATGATATCCGGGGGACTGAAGGGACTGAAGACAGTGGCTCGCGCATTGGATATAGAGGGGCTTCAGATAGAACAGGTATACTCAGGAAGCTTCGGTGCACGGCACCGGTCCGTGTTTCTTTTTTGCAATGCCGTGCATGAAGCAATTGCTATCGTCATCTCTCAAGATCGGCTGGTGCGCTACGTCAAATGGAGAGAAGGCATGGTTACCTATTGGGATCAGGTCGCAACAAGCATCATGGATTTTTGATAAGACGCAGCTCCCTAAGAGATCGATCGATTATCACGACCAGGTTGTTCGATCGCTTAACCACTCACCCTTTCTTTCTGGACTTCTTTAGAGAGCTGCGCTTCTTCTTTGCCTCCAACTGGCGCAAACGCTGGATCTCCTGCTGCGCTTTCCAGGCCGGGCACCATCTCCCGTGCCAGGCCATGATCTTACCGATCATCGTTGAAGGATTATCTCTTGCGTATCGGCATAAAAGGCATCCATCGCACGCCTTGCCCAGGAACAGTCCGATCCGGGTCATGATTTCCTCCAGGATAGATAGGAGCAGGATAGATAGGAGTCAGCGAAAGCGATTGAGACGACTGCTGAAAATGTCTTACAGCCCTATCTTTCCGCTTAATCGTCTCAATGACATCTCCTCAAACTTTTGTGCTCGTCCATCAACCGCGATCTGCCGGGGGAGCGGCAACTCAGCCCACCTTCTTCTTCCGAAGTACCGTGCGTTTCGGTTTGTCGCCCGCATCGGTCTCAGTAAGTGTGCTATCGTCCCCTTCGGTCTTTCCCTTTCTTCTCGTCTCGATAAACTGCTTCAGATTCTCGGGCAGTCCTCTTTTTTTGGCTGCTTTGCTGCGGGCGTCAATTAACGATTTGGCGGCAAGGGGTGTTTTCATCGAAAATCCGTATTTATTCCTATATTCTTTCTGGTTCATACCATGAAACGCCAGATGCTTTGTTGTCAGTTGCCGCATCTCTTTGCCACATTCGAGACAGATTACCTTGTCCT
>Ga0182014_10006087_pt1 | contig 13161 bp, 13 predicted proteins | sample 612S2DmetaG_FD_120489 | JGI IMG/M metagenome (GOLD analysis project Ga0182014, IMG submission 120489) | Permafrost microbial communities from Stordalen Mire, Sweden - 612S2D metaG | ecosystem: Environmental > Terrestrial > Soil > Wetlands > Permafrost | place: Sweden: Stordalen | collected... | reverse complement strand
GACCTGGTGGACGCGGTTCTCGTCGTCGAGCAGGATCGTGACCTTGCCGTGCCCCTCGACGCGGGACACCGGTTCGATCGCGACCCGGCGCAGCTTGTGCGGCGATTGCGCGGTTTCGAGATTGAGCATTGCGGGGCCCTTAGTCGTAGTTCAGGAGGCTATAGTCGAGACGCGGCATGCGCCCGAGGATGAGGTCGGTAAGGAACTTCCAGATCGCGTCGCCGGACGGCGGGCAGCCTGGAAGGCTGTAGTCGACGCGGACGATCTCATTGACCGGGTAAACCTTGTCGAGCGGCAGCGGCAGCTCCGGCGAATTCGGCACCGTCGGCTCGCCGGTCCTCGGGTCGCGGTAGACCTGCGTCAGGATGTCGTTGACGTCGAGTCTATTGCGCAGCGCCGGCAGGCCGCCGTTGATCGCGCAGGCGCCGACGGCGACCAGGATCTTGGCGTTGGCGCGCAATTCGCGCACGACGTGAACGTTGTCGCTGTTGCACACCCCGCCCTCGATCAGCGCGATGTCGCACGGACCGCAGTGCTTGATGTCGGTGAGCGGCGAACGGTCGAACTCGGCGATCTCGGCGAGCTCGAACAGCCGCTCGTCGATGTCGAGGAGCGACATGTGGCAGCCGAAACAGCCGGCGAGCGATGTTGTCGCCAGCCGAACCTTGACCTTTTCCTGTGTCGTGCTCATTGGGCTTCCGGGATTTCGCAAGAATCGGCTTCAGCGCTGATCGGGTTCTTGTCGTACATGCGTTCGCCGATCGGCGCGGCGGCGAAACCGACGCGCTTGACGATGATCGCCCCGACCGGACAGACTTGGGCGGCGCGGTCGGTGACGGCGAGCGCACTGTCCCCGAGCTTGCCGCTCGGCGAATTGACGATCAGCCTGGCGTCTTGCCCGCGGCCGGCGATAGCGAACACTTCCTTGTGGTCGACGTCGCGGCTGGCGCGCACGCACAACTCGCAGAGGACGCAGCGGTTGTAGTCGATCAGCACGTCGGGATGCGACGCGTCGATGTTGCGCTCGGGAAAGAGTTCGACGAAATGCGGCGTCAGCATCTCATATTCGTAGGCGAGCGCCTGCAGCTGACAGGCGCCGCTCTTCTCGCAACCTGGGCAGAAGTGATTGCCCTCGATGAACATCATCTGCACCAGCGTGCGCCGCGACGCATTGAGTTCGGGCGTGTCGACTTCGACTTCCTGCTCGGCCGCCGCCTTGTGGGTGCACGCCGTCTGCGGTTTGCCGTTGACCATTACGGTGCACATCTTGCAGCCGCCGTGCGCCTTGAACTCGGGTTGGTAGCAAAGGTGCGGGATGTAGATCCCCGCTGCCTTCGCGGCCTCCAGGATGGTCTGGCCGGGCGTAAACGGGATTGGAAGTTCGTCGATGTTGAATGTCGTCTCGGCCATGTCAGTCAGCTTTCCGTCTCAAGATGCGCTTCGGCGTCGTCGCGCGCCGTGATCCGTCGCGCCGGCTCGAGCGCCCGTTCGAGGTCGATCGCCGGCGCGAAGTCCTTCGCGTGCAACCGCCGCTCGAATGCGGGCCTGAACTTATTGAGCGCGTCGCGCACCGCGTTGCCGGCGGTTTCGCCGAGGCCGCAATGACTGAAGCGCTTCATGAACTCGACCACGCGCTTCAGCTCGTTGACCTCGTAGCGCGCGCCGCGCCCTTCGGCGATCTTGTCCATGATGTTGCGCTGGATCGTCGTCCCGACGCGGCAAGGCGTGCAGAAGCCGCAACTCTCGTGGGCGAAGAAATGCGCGAAGTTGCGCGCGACTTCGAAGATGTCGCGGTCAACGCCGAACACCATGAACGCGCCGGCGGTCGGCACGTCCTCGAAAGCGATGCGGCGGCTGAACTCATCCGGCGTCAGCAGAACGCCCGACGCGCCGCCGATCTGCACGGCGCTGACCGCCTTGGCGCCGCAATCCTCCAGCACGCGGGCGATGGTGACGCCGAACTGGTACTCGTAAACGCCCGGCCGTTCGCAGTCGCCGGAGATCGACAACAACTTGGTGCCGGTCGAGAAGCGGGTGCCGCGCTTGGCGAAGCGGGCGCCGCCTTCGATCGCGATCTCGGTCGCATGGGCGAGCGATTCGACGTTGTCGACCACCGTCGGTTTGCCGAGATAGCCGACCTGCACCATCGACGGCGGCCGAACGCGCGGTCGGCCAAGCTTGCCTTCCAGCGAATTGACCATCGCGGTGCCTTCGCCGCAGATGTAGGCCCCGGCGCCCATATAGATCTCGATGTCGAAATCGAAGCCCGGGCAGCCGCGGATCGAAGCGCCGAGGCGCGCGTCGGCGCGCATCTCGTCGATCTCACGCTGCAGCTTAGCCTGCAGGTGCTTGTATTCGCCGCGCAGGTAGATGAAGCCTTTGGTCGCGCCGGTGGCGTAGCCGGCGATCGCCATGCCCTCGAGCACCCGAACCGAGAACGAGTTCAGCAGCACGCGGTCCTTGAAGGTGCCGGGCTCGCCTTCGTCGGCGTTGCAAACGATGTAGCGCTCGGCGCCCGGAGCGTTGCGCGCGCCTTCCCATTTCCTTCCCATCGGGAACCCAGCGCCGCCGCGCCCGCGGACATTGGCCCGCTTCACCTCATCGAGCATGCCCTGTCGCCCGCGGGCGATCGCCGCGTCGAGCGCCACGCCAGAGGTGATCGGCGTCAACAGGGTCTCGCGACGGCGGATGTTGTCGTCAACCCGAAACAGATCAGCGGGCCATTCGTCGAGCGGCGCCCGCGCCTTGACCAGGTCGCAGATCTCGTCGACGCGCCGCATCGTCAGGCGAGGAATGGCGCGATTATTGGCCAGCAACGCCGGGCCCTGGTCGCACATGCCGGTGTCGGAGGCCAAATCGACGCTCACCAGCCCATCGGACGACACCACGCCGCGCTTGATCTTCAGCCGGTTGAGCATGTGCTCGAATAGGGCGATATTGCCCGCCATGCGGTCGGTAATATTGTCGGCGAACAGCAGACGGTAACGGCCGCGCGGCTTGTCGTACAAAAAGGAATAGAATTGCACCACGCTCTGAACCCGCGTGCGCGGGATGTTCAATCCTGAAGCGACCGCCTCGACTGTATCAGGCGAAATCCAATCCAATGCCTCCTGCGCCTCTCGCAAGATTTGCAGGACGTAGGTCGGATTTTTCCGATACTTCTCGACGATGGCGGAGACGATCGGATCCGCGGTCGGCATGCTTGAGCCCTTCGGTTGTCAACATCACTAAAGTAGGGCGCCTGCCTGGGGCCGATCTGATCCGTATCAAATGCCGTGTCCGGCAGCTAAGTTTTTGGCCTAAAGGCCTGGCACACTTCGGGAATTGTTTCCAAACGATCGCCGCCGACGAGATCGAGGCAATAGGGGATCGCCGGAAAAATCGCGTCGAGGCAAACGCGAATCGCCGCCGGCCGGCCGGGCAGGTTGACGATCAGGCTGCGGCCGCGCAGCCCGGCGATCTGGCGCGATAGGATCGCCGTCGGCACCTCGAGCAGGCTGCGCGCGCGCATCAATTCGCCGAAGCCGGGCATGATGCGGTCGCAGACGTCGGCCGTCGCCTCCGGCGTCACGTCGCGCGGGCTGGGCCCGGTTCCGCCGGTGACCAGGATCAGCGAGCAGCGTTCGACGTCGGCGAGATCGCGCAAAGCCGCCGCGATGGCCTGGCGCTCGTCGGCGACCAGCCGCCGGCAGGGCCGCCATGGCGTCGCCAGGATCGCCTTCAGCGCCGCCTCGATTCCCGGGCCGCCCTTGTCTTCATACACCCCCGCCGCAGCGCGGTCGGAAACAGTGACGACGCCGATTGGGACTTCGCTCACGCCATAACCCTATTGTTGCAGATCGAGCGCCTCGGTCATGTCGGGGCTCGCCGCGTCGCGGTCGGCGAGCGGCGCGAGACCATAGCGGGTTTCGATCAGCTTCAAAATCGCGGTTGTGTCCATGACCGTGTGATCGACCAGCCCACGCTTGGCGAAAGGCGAGATCAGCAGCGTCGGCACTCGCGTTCCCGGACCCCAGCGGTCGATCGTCGGCGGCGCGACGTGATCCCACAGGCCGCCGTTCTCGTCATAGGTGACGATCACCACGCTGTCCTTCCACAATGGGCTGCGCTGGATGAGGTCGATCAACAGCGCAGTGTGATACTCGCCGGCCAGCACCGTCGAATAGCCCGGATGCTCGTTGTCTTCGCCACTCGGCTTGAAGAAGACGACCGGCGGCAGATCGCCCTTCTCGATCCCAGCGATGAAATCGGATTCGTCCTTGAGGTGCGCCTTGGCGCCGGGCGTTCCTAGCGCGGTGTCGGCGAAGAAGGCGAACGCCTGGTGATGGAACTGGAACTGCGGACCGGGGCGCCCGGCCGCCGCGGCGTCCCATCCGCCCGAGTACCATGCCCAGTCGATCCCCTTGGCGTCGAGGCGGTCGCCGATGGTCGCCGCCGTCTGCAGCGGCAGGCGCGTCGCCGCCGGAGCGCTGGCCGGATAGGGGCCATTGAAGGGAAAGAGGGTGTTGACGGCGTAGCCGTCCGGCGTCACCGCGCCGTCCTTGATCAGCCCGCCGTGATCGTCGAGCTGAGCGACGAGCTGGGCAGGCGCATCAGCGTAGCGTGGCGCGCAGGCGCAGATCAGGAACAGGTGGTTGAGGAACGAGCCGCCGAACGCCGCGTGATGGAAATGGTCCATCAGCACGTTGTCCTTGGCGTAGCGCCACAGCGGCATTTTTGAACCGTCGTAGACGCTCATCACCAGTGAGCCGGCGTCCGACCAAGCGACGAACTTGTCCATCTTGCCGCCGTCGATCTGCAACTGCTCTTGATAGAAGCGGTGCACGAGGTCGCCGGTCGTTTCGCTGAGTTTGACCAGCGAATCGGCTTGAAGTGGCCCGTTATCGGGCGCGGCGGGAAAGCGTGGGTCGGCCGGCGCGCCCTTGCGGTTGGTGTCGAGCGCCGGCGGCAACTTGTCGTAAGGCTTGCCGTCGCGATCGACCTGGGGCGCCGCTGCGCCCGCCTGGGCGAGACCGTCGGCGCCGGGGAACTGACCGTAAAGCTGATCGAAACTGCGGTTCTCGAGGTAGAGAACGATGATGTGACCGACGCGATCGAGCCCCGGCTTGCCGGCCTGCTGTCCTGCCGCCGGCGCTGAGCCCGCCAACAGCGCGGCCAAGGCGGCGATCGCCCGTCCTTTGCTCATTCCACAGCTCCTTGGTCGATCGCTCCTGAGCATTCCCGCCCGCGATGACCGAACGATGACGACCGCCTCAAACCTGCTTATCGCGCTTCAATGCCTGGATCGCCTCTTCGACGCTGTGGAAGAGGTGGTCGCGGCCGATCAAGGCCTCGAGACCCTGGCGAGCGAAGCTCTGCTGAGCGCGCACCGATTCGAGCCGCGCGAAGGCGACGTCCACGCCCCCCGCGCGCAGCCGCGAAACGAGCGCGGCGAGCACCGTCGCGGCGGTGTAGTCGATCTCGCTCACCGCATTGGCTTCGATCACCAGCAGCCGCACGTCCGCCTTGCTGACCCCCTGGATCTCCGCCTGGATGCCATAGGCGTTGAGGAACGACAGCGGCGCTTGCAGCCCAACAACGCGCACGCCCGGCGCCCGCTCGCCATGCTGCAGCGCGCTGACCGGCCACCAGATCGACGTGCCGGGGATGCGCTCGAACTCGACCAGACGCGCTCGTGTCGTCGTCCAGACGCCGTGCAGCAGCGACAGGATGACGCCGATGGCGACGCCCTGCTCGATCGGCAGGACGAGCAGCGCCAGCATGGTGGCGACGACGAGGGCGAATTCCGCGACGCTGCGCCGCCACACGTCGATCATCGTCCTGACCCGGAAGATGCGCTGGGCGACGAACAGCAACACGCCAGCGAGCGCCGCATGCGGAACGTGGGCGAGCAAGCCGCCGCCGAACGTCGCCAGCGCCAGCGCGAGACCAGCGCAGACGAGCGCGCCAAGCTGCGACGCGCCGCCTGTTTCGGCCACGATCGCAGTCCGTGGCGGACTGGCGTTGAGCGGAAACGCGCCGAGTAACCCGGCAAGCAGGTTGGCGGCGCCCAGGCCGACAAAATCGCGGCCGACATCGGGGCCGACCGCCGGATCGGAAACGAAGCTGCGCGTCGTCGCCGCAGTCTGCACCATCACGACGAGCGCGACGATGATGGCGAGCGGCGCGATCTGCGGCAGGTCGGCGAGCGCGACCTGCGGCCAGCCGAGCCGCAGCGTCGTCCCCTCGATCGCGCCGAGCGTCGCGACGCCGCGCCCTTCGAGCCCAAAGACGACGACCACAATGGCGGCGAGCGCCAGTCCGATCAGCGCGCCGGGGAAGCGCGGACTGAGGCGCTCGCCGACGACCATCAGCGCCAGCACGAACAGGCCGAGGCCGAGCGTCGGCAGGCTGGTCTGGCCGAGCGCGCCAGCGAGCGCGCCGACTTGGGCGATGAGCGGACCGCTGGGCGGGGCGACCCCGATGAGCGCCGGCGCCTGACTGACGACGATGTGCCCGGCGATGCCGGCGAGAAACCCGGTCGTCACCGGAATCGACAGCAGATCGGCGACGAAGCCGAGGCCGAACGCGCCGCCGAGCGCCAGCGCGAGGCCAACGCCGAGCGCCAGCGCCGCCGCGTCGGCGGCGTAATGGGGCGAGCCCGCGGTCGCCAACAGCGCCAACGCGCCAGCGAAGATCGGCGCGATGGTCGAATCGGCGCCGACCGACATCAGCCGAGAGGCGCCGAAGACGGCGAACCCGACGGTCCCAGCCAACAGCGCGATGAAGCCGATCTGCGGCGGGAATCCTGCGAGCCGCGCCGTCGCCATCTGCTCGGGGATGGCGATTGCGGCCAACGTCAGGCCGGCGATTGCGTCTGGGCCGAGATCGCGCCAGCGCCAGCCTGAAAACGACTGGAACAGCGGCCAAAGCTTCGGCGGCGCGGCGGCGGGCAAGGCTTTCATCGCTTCATCGGCATTGCAGGCCCAAAGGCCTTACGGCAGCGCATTCAGGACAATCGCCGCCCCGCCGTCAATGAGGACGAATGACTTTGCCGTGTGTCCGCGATAGGCTTTCGTTTGCGGCGCAGGGGGGGGGAGTCCGGCTTCGATGTTCACGCGACGCCTCGCGGCGGCGATCGGGTTGTTGTTCGCCCTCATCGGGACGCAAGGCCCCGAATTCAGCCAGCAATATCGGCAACGGCTCGGCGGCGCGCTCGACGAGTTGAAGCGCATTGTCTCAACCTTCAACGCCGAGGCGGCCAAACAGTCCGTCACGCCGGTCGAAGCGATCGCCCGACTGGAAGGCAATCCCGATCCGCTCGCCCAGGCGCGCGGCGCCGCGATCGAGGCTGATATCGCGCGACGCGACAAGCTGCAGGGCGCGCTCGACGCGATGCAGGGCGCCGGACCAGTGCAGCGGCTCACCGCGATGGCGGCCGACTTCGATCCAGTGATCGCCGACGACACGTTTCAGAACTTCGAACCGGCGGTTCCGGTCACCTCGGAAGCGTTGCTGGTCGGCGCGCTGGCGCTGGTCATCGGCTGGGGCGGGACGCATGTCTGCGCCTGGCCGATTCGGCGGCGCTGGCGAGAGCGGCGCGAGAAGCGCCGGGCTGCCGCATCCAGCCATTGGGCCTGAAAGGCGCGGGCCGAGCGCAGTCGCTCTTCCCTTAAGTCCTGTGTAACCGGCACAGGTTAGTCTGCGCTGGGGCGGGAAGACGAGGCAGGCTGCGCCCCCCTTGGGGACGCGAATGTTCAAGCTGATCGATCAGTTTCGCCGTTCGCGCTCAGGCGCAGTTGCGGTCGAATACGCCTTGCTTGGCGGCTGCATCGTGTTGTCGATCATCGTCGCCGTCAGCTTCCTCAGCACGCGGCTCAATATGAGCTACTCCACGGTCGCGGCTTCTTTCCAATAGACCCGCCATTCCGTCAGGATGCCGCCTGATCTTTGTCCCGGCGGCGCGTCCGCACGCCCACACCGCTACGGTTAACCAACGCTCAAGGGCGGGTAACCCTAATTGTAGCAAATTGAGACGAATGAGAACGAAGCCGGTAGGGAAGGAGCTCGCCCCCGCGAGGGGTCTGTCGTAAGCGTGATGTGGGCCGATGAGCGGCAGCGTTCTACATGCGGCGATCGCTCCACAACGGCGAACCAAAGTCGCCGGGTTCGGGCTCAACGTCGCCTCGATCCCCCAAGCGGTCGACCTGGCGATCGACCATGCCGCCCAGGGCAAGGGCTTCACTTTCCACACGCTCAATCTCGACCAAGTCGCCAAACTGCGCGGCTGCGCCGCCTTCCGCAACGCTTATGGTCGCGCGACCTTCGTCTGCGCCGACGGCTGGCCAATCGCCTGGCTCGCCAACCGCGCCGCCGGCCGCCGCCTGTTTGAACGCGCCGCCGGCGCCGACCTGATCGAACCGCCACTACAGGCGGCAGCCGAACGCGGCCTGTCGGTCTATCTGATTGGCCCCGAACCGCGCGCCCAGGCGGCCGCGATCGCCGAGCTGAAGCGGAGAGCGCCTGGCTTGGTGATCGCCGGCGCCGAGACGCCGCGCATCGGACTCGGCGACGTCAAGTTCGAGCGCCTCGCTATGGCGGAGCGGATTCGCGCCAGCGGGGCCCACCTCTGCCTCGCCGCGCTCGGCGCGCTCAAGCAGGAATTACTTACCGACGCCCTCGCCCCCCACTGCCCTTCCGTCGGTTTCGTCTGCGTCTGCGCATCGCTCGATTTCATCGCCGGGCACAGCCGCCGCGCGCCGCTGTGGATGCGCCGCAGCGGCGTCGAATGGCTGTGGCGGCTCGGCGCTGAGCCATACCGGCTCGCCGCACGTTACGCCGCCTGCGCGTACGTCTTCCTGCTGCTCGGCATCGGCGTCGACGTCGTTCCGGCCGAGGAGCGCCGGTGAACGCGCTCTGGCGCTCCGCGTCCTTGGCCGCGCCATCGCGCCTCGGTTTTGGCTGCGCCTCGCTCGGCTCACGGGTCTCCGCCGCCGACGGCTTGAACGCGCTCGCCGGCGCTTTCGACGCCGGCGTCAACTGGTTCGACGTCGCTCCGGCCTATGGCGCGGGCGAAGCGGAGACGCTGCTCGGTCGGTTCCTGCGCGGCCGCCGTGACAGCGCCTTCGTGGTCACCAAAGTCGGCATGGCGCCGCCCCGTCGCCTCGGCGCGCTGAGGATCGCCTATGCACTCGGTCGGCCGCTCGCCGCCCGCGCCACGGCGCTGCGCAGCAGCTTCCGCAGCCTTGCCTTCACGCGCAATCGCCACATGCCGCTGACCGCCGCGCTGATCGAGCGTTCGATCGGCGAATCGTTGCATCGGCTCGGCGTCGACTGCGTCGACGTTTATGCGCTCCATGATCCCGACCCGGCCGACGTGGCGCGCGACGACGTTCGCGCCGCGCTCGCGCGCACGGTCGAGCGCGGACAAGCGCGCGCCGTCGCCGTCGCCGGCGGCTTCGACGCCTGCCGCGCCGCACTGGCGGCTGGCGGGACTTATGTCGCGTTGCAGACCAGCGCCGCCGACCTCGACCACGGCGGCGCCGAACTCGCTGGGGCCGGCCTGCTGCTGGTCAGCCATTCGGTGTTTGGCGTCGGCGGCGGCGCGCTCGCCCAGTTGCGCGCCAAACTCGCCGCTGCGCCTGAACGCCACCGTCGCCTTGTCCTGGCCGGTTATGAAGCCGACAGCCGCCGCGCCGCCGCCGAACTGCTGCTGGATTGCGCGCTGGCCAACAACCCCGAAGGCGTCGTGCTCGCCTCGATGTTCGACGTCGACCATCGCGCCGCGGATTTGGCGCGCGCGCGCCGACGGGTCGGTCTCGCCGCGCTCGGCCTGCTCGACGAGGCGCTCGCATGACCGGAGTGAAACTGCGCCGCTTACGGCGGCATTAAGGAGGCGCCATTCGACTGCTCGCGGTCCATCGCTGGCGTCATCGCAAGGGCGGCGCCGAGGGCGTGCACCTCGACCATCTCGCGCTATTCCGCGAGCGCGGTTGGCTCTGCGCCGACTTCGCCGTTGACCATCTGGACAACGAGCCGTCGGATTGGAGCGGCTGCTTCCCGGCGCCGTTCGCGCCGCGCCCCGGCCCCGCCGGTCTGGCCGCTTTGCCGCGTTTCTTCCATTCGCGCCAGGCGGGCGAGAACTTCGCGCGACTGATCGACGATTTCCGCCCCGACGTGATCCACGCCCACGGCATCTATCACCACCTGACCAACGCCATCCTCGCGCCGGCACGCCGGCGCGGCGTGCCGATCGTTTACACGCTGCACGACTACAAGCTGATCTGCCCCGCCTATCACTTTTATACGCCGCAGAACGGCGTCTGTGAGCGCTGCCACGGCGGCCAACAATGGCGCTGCCTGACCAACCGCCACACGCAAGGGCCGCTGGCGATGGACGCCCTCTACGCGCGCTCGACGGCTGGATCCAATGGCATGGCCGCGCCCTGCGCAATGCCGTCTCACGCTTTGTCGGGCCGTGCCGCTTCATCGTCGACAAGTTCGCCGAGCACGGCTTCGATTGCGAAAAGCTGCGCTACGTGCCGAACTTCGTCGAGAGCGTGGACGACGCGCCTGTTGGAGCCGGCGAAGTCGCGGCGCTGCGCGAAGCGCACGGCCGCTACATCCTCTATTTCGGCCGTCTGTCGCCGGAGAAGGGCGTCGACGTGCTGATCGACGCCGCCGCCGCCGCAAACGCGCCGCTGACGATCGTTGGCGACGGGCCGCAGCGCAGCGCGCTCGAAGCCCAAGCGTGGGCGCTCGGCGCACGTTGTCTGTTTACTGGCCACCTCAAAGGCGCGGCGCTGTGGGCTGAAGTCGAGGCGGCGACCGCGGTCGCCCTGCCGTCTCTGTGGTACGAGATCGCCCCCAAGAGCGTGCTCGAGGCGCAGGCGCGCGGCAAGCCGATCGTCACGACGCGCATCGGCGGCCTGCCGGAACTGGTTGAGGACGGCGAGAACGGATTGCTCGTCGAACCTGGCGATCGCGCCGGTTTGGCCGACGCGCTGCGGCGCATGCTGGCGATGGATGAGGAATCGCTGGCGGCGATGGGGGCCAAAGGCCGCGAACAGGCGACCAGCCGCTTCACCCGCGACCGCTACTACCGCGAAATGACCGCTCTCTACGCCGAGCTCGTTCCGGCGCTGAAGGAGGCGGCGCAATGATCCGCGCCGGCCATCTTGGCGGCTCGATCGATTGGCTCGCCCATGCGCGCAACGTCGCTTGCGACCTGCCGGCGACGACCGCCTTTCTCGCCCGCTTCATCCGTGACCGCTATATGAGCGCCGAGCGCGTTCCCGGCTACTTCCTGCGCAATCGCGCCCGCCGTTATGGGCTATCCTATCACGCCGAGCAGATTCCCAACCCCAATAGCCGCGTGACGCTGGCGGCCGAGACCGACCGGCTCGGCGCGCCGCGGCTCCGCATCGACCTGCGTTTCGGTTGCGACGACGCGGAACGTCTCGTGCGCGCGCATCAACAGCTCGGGCTGTGGCTTTCCGCCTCCGGCTTCGGTCGGATTGAATACCGTCAGAGCGAAGCGTCGAGCGCCGAGGCGGCGCTGGCGTTGATGTCGCACGGATCGCATCACATCGGCACTGCGCGCATGGGCGCGAACCGCCGCGAGGGCGTCGTCGACGGCGATCTCGCTTGTTTCGATTCGCCCAATCTCACCGTGCTTGGCTCGGCGGCCTTTCCGACCTCCGGCCAGGCCAATCCGGTCCTTTCGATCGTCGCCTTCGCAGCGCGGCTGGCCGAGAAGCTCGCCGCCGCGCCTGGCGCTTCTCCGGTCACACGCCCCGGGCGAGCGCGCATGCGTGATCACCTCGCCAATCAACGCATCGTAATGGTCGCGCGCTGCATCGAGAGAGAATTCGCGGGCCCGCACTTGGCGCAGCGCCGGATCGCCCGGATCGCCAAGCGCCGCCGCGAGCGCGCGCGCCAGCGCCTCGACGTCGCCGACCGGCGTCAGGGTTCCGTGCGCCGGCGTGACGAGGATTTCCGCCGGTCCGCCGCAATCTGTGGCAATGACCGCCAGTCCATGGGCGAGCGCATCGACGCAGGCGAGTCCGAACGCCTCGCGGCGAGACGGCAGCACAAAGACGCGCGCGGCGTCGAGCCGCGCCGCGACATCGGACTTGAAGCCTGGCATGTCGACCTGGCCTGCGACGCTGAGATCCCGTGCTTCGGCTTCAAGCCGCCCACGCTCCGGTCCCTCGCCGAGGATGACAAGCCGGGCGTCACGGTCGCCGAGACGCGCGAAGGCGCGAAGCAGCGTGACGAAATCCTTGTCGGGGACGAGTCGGCCGAGCGCGATGATCGTCTTCGGCCGCGCCGCCAGCGCGCCGGCGGGCAGCGGTTCAGGGAACGGCACCGGCGCGGCGGGGTTGTAGATCGTCCGCACGCGCCGTTGTGGAACGACATATCGAGCGATGAAATCGTAGCGCAGCGCCGCCGAACCCGCGACCGTCGCCGCGCCGAGTCGGGTGAGGAGCGGCGTCAGGCGATAGCCGATGCGGCTCAAAAGCTGCGGCTCGCTTTCGCTGAAGCCGTGATAAGCGAGGATAGCGCGATCGCGGCGCCCAGCCCGCGTCGCGGCGATCGCATGCTTGAGATTGGCGACGGCGAGCGCCGAGAGGGTGGCGTCTGGGCGGCGCGCCGCGATGAGACGCGCCAGCGCGCGCGTCGACTGGAAGTGACCGCGCGGCAGAACTTCGAGCGCGACGTCGCGCGACAGAAACGGCGCCGATTGCGTCGCCCCGAAATCGACAGCGAAGGAAACGGCGTCGCCGTGCGCGGCGAACGCCGACGCGAGCCGCGCCCACACCCGCTCAGCGCCGCCGTCCAGCAGCGCGGGGGCATAGAACAACAGCTTGCGCGGGCGGGTGGAGGAAGCGGTCATCGTTCGGCTGTTCTAGCGGAGTTCTTGACGGCCGGGAATTCTTCCTCTGCGAGCGGACGTTCTAGGGAGCGACAATCATGACGGCTGTCCGCCTGCTGCTGCCACAGGGCGACCTTCGCCGCTGGCACCGTGCGCTCGCCGAGCGCCTCGCCGCCGACGGACATCGTGTCCTGGTCGCGTTGCGCCCGCGTCTCGGGGCGGCGCCGGCTTTGACGCAACTGATCGAGACGCTCGAGGAATGGACGCAGCGCGGACGCACGCCGGCCGCCATGCTTCGCGACCCG
>Ga0182014_10006085_pt1 | contig 13162 bp, 12 predicted proteins | sample 612S2DmetaG_FD_120489 | JGI IMG/M metagenome (GOLD analysis project Ga0182014, IMG submission 120489) | Permafrost microbial communities from Stordalen Mire, Sweden - 612S2D metaG | ecosystem: Environmental > Terrestrial > Soil > Wetlands > Permafrost | place: Sweden: Stordalen | collected... | reverse complement strand
GGGAATGCCCGCAGGCATCTGCACCGTCGCCAGCAACGAATCCATCCCATTCAGCGAAGTCGAAGGAATGGGCACACCAATCACCGGCAGCGTGGTATGCGCGGCAATCACTCCAGCCAAATGGGCTGCGCCGCCGGCTCCCGCAATAATCACGCGTATCCCGCGGCCCGCGGCTTTGCGCGCATAGTCCGCCGTGCGGTCGGGAGAACGGTGCGCCGAGGTCACATCGATCTCATAGGCAATTCCGAAATCCTCGAGCGCCTTCGCCGCCTCGCGCATGATGTCGAGATCGGAATCGCTTCCCATCACAATCGAAACCAGTGGCTTGCTCATGCCTATCCCCTAATTTGAAGTTGTCATCCTGAGCAACGCGATTGACAAACTACTTCTTTAGTGCCCGCGCCGCAATGTCCTTGCGATAGTAAGCACCGGCAAAGCTGATTTTCCCCACCGCCTCATAAGCGCGCTCGACGGCTACTTCAAGACTGGCCGCTCGGGCGGTGACACCCAGCACTCGCCCACCCGAGGTAAAGTACGCATCGTCGTGCTTCGTCGTACCCGCGTGAAAGACTTTCACGCCCGCAACTTTCTCCGCATCTTCGATCCCGCTGATTTTCTTGCCAACTTCAAAACTGCCCGGATAGCCTCCCGAAGCCATCACCACGCAAACCGAAGCATCGCCCGACCAACGGCAGTCACCCTCGCTGACCCGGCCCTCAATCGCCGCTTCCAGCGCCTCAAGCAGATCACTCTCCAGTCGCATTAGAACGGGCTGAGTCTCCGGATCGCCAAAGCGGCAGTTGAATTCGAGCACCATCGGTCCGCGAGCCGTCATCATTAGGCCGCAGAAAAGGACACCCTTGTATTCCGCGCCTTCCGCCTTCATTCCCGCCACTACGGGACGTGCGATGTGCTGCAGCAGCCAGTTTTGCATCTGCGCATCCACCATAGCCGCAGAGGAATAAGCGCCCATTCCGCCCGTGTTGACGCCCGTGTCGCCCTCGCCGACGCGCTTATGATCCTGCGCCCCGGCCAGCGCAACTACTCGTTCGCCGTCGCTCAGCGCCAGAAAAGATAGCTCCTCACCTTTCAGGCATTCCTCGATCACCACTCGAGAGCCAGCCTCGCCCAGCATCTTCCCACTGAGCATCTCCGCCGCCACCGCCGAAGCCTCTTCTTTGCTTTTGCAGATCACTACGCCCTTGCCCGCGGCCAATCCATCTGCCTTCACCACGACCGGCATGTGGAAATGCGGCAGAGCGTCGCTTACATCTCCCGGCGTATTGCAAATGGCATAGGGCGCCGTCGGGATGTGATGGCGGTGCATGAACTCTTTGGCGAAACTCTTGCTGGATTCCAGTTGCGCCGCAGCCCGGGTCGGGCCAAAGATCCGATATCCGCGGCGGGCAAACTCGTCCACTACGCCCAATTGCAGCGGCAATTCCGGGCCGACCACCGTCAGGTCGGGCTTGATCTGCGCCGCCAGCGCCAGCAACGACTCGACGTTCTTGACGTCAGCGGCCAGACATTCAGCCTCGGCGGCAACGCCGGCATTCCCCGGCGCGCAATAGATCTGCGAAACGCGCGGAGACTGGCGCAATTTCCAAACCAGCGCATGCTCGCGTCCACCGCTTCCGATGACTAGGACTTTCATAGCTTTGGAATAGACAAGGTTAGGTGGCGAAGCAGATGATGTCAAACGAGGAATTGAACCATTGAGTGATTGAATCATTGAATCACTCAAGAATGACTCAATGACTCAATGATTCAATCACTCAATGTCTCAATCCCATTAACCACGCTTAACTCCGTCGTATAATCTCTGCAAATGATCACTGTCTCCAAGGAGGACTATCTGAAGGCGATCCTGGAGGCCGAGAGCGAGGGCGAAACCGTGATTTCGGCTACCCTGGCTCATTGGCTGTCGGTGTCGCCCCCCGCTGTGACCATGGCTCTGCGCCGGTTGAAGAAAGACGGCCTGGTGCGAGTGCAGGCCGACGGCCACGTCGGGCTGACCTCTGCCGGACGCAAGATCGCTCGCAAGCTCACCCTTCGGCACCACCTCATCGAGCGCATGCTTGCTGAGATCTTTGGAATGGAGTGGTATCGCGTTCACGACGAGGCCGAGCGTTTGGAGCATGCCGTCTCGCCCGACTTTGAAGCCCGCTTGCTGGCCAAGTTGGGCCGCGGAGGCGCCTGCCCTCATGGCAATCTGAGCGAAATGGAGAGTCCTGACAGCCGCCGCCGCCGGGGCTTGGTGCTTCTCGCCCATGCCGAAGCCGGGAAGAATTATGTGGTGAGTGGAATCTACGAGCGGGATCGCCATTTGCTGGAATTCCTGGAGGGTCGAGGAGTCCGCCCCGGGGCGCGAGTGCGCGTCGCGGGACGGAACTACGATCAAACCTTGACCTTGGCCACCGACGCCGGCGCGGTCGCCCTCGGACACTCGGCAGCCGAGAAAGTCTGGGTAACCGTCGAGCCGGGCAAGTCGCCCCATGTTTCTTCCCGTTCCTCCTCTTGAACCGTGGCACTGTTATTTTCCGAAATGATTAACTACGGTTTACCCGCTGATGTATACTCACGCTAACTATCGACCATGAGCATAGGTGCACAACCCCCACGGCCGAACCGCATTGCCGGCGACGATGAAATCGTCATCATCACCCACGAAGACGTGGATCGGGCGCACGATCGCGTCCGCGTGTTCGAAGCCCGCGCCCAGCGCGGCTTTTTCTCCCGAGCGCGGCTGCTGTGGTTGCTCGTGGGACCCGGCGTTCTGGTCATGCTGGGAGAGAACGACGGGCCCAGCATGCTCTCCTATGCGGCTACGGGCGCGAAGTTTGGTATCGGATTCTTCCTTCCTTTCGTTGCCCTCACCTTTTGCATGGCCGTCGTCGTGCAGGAGATGACCGTGCGTCTGGGTGCCGCGACCCATCGCGGACACGCCGAACTGATTTTCGACCGCTTCGGGCCGTTCTGGGGATGGTTCTCGATGATCGATCTGGCCATCGGGAATTTCCTCACTCTCATTACTGAGTTCATTGCCGTACGCGCGGGCCTGGGTTTCTTTGGCGTGCCTCCATGGATGGCAATTCTTATTGCTCTCGCTGTCCTGTACGCGGCGCTGATGAGCCACCGTTACTGGACTTGGGAACGAATTACTCTCGCGGCGGCCGCATTCAATCTAGTCTTCATTCCGGTGGCACTCATGACCCACCCCAATTGGCATTCGGTGAGCCACGCATTCCTCACCTGGCATCCGCTTCCTGGCTTCAACAAGGACACTCTGCTGATCGTGCTGGCCGACATCGGCGCGACCGTCACTCCCTGGATGCTTTTCTTTCAGCAGAGCGCAACCGTTGACAAGGGGCTCACCACCAAAGACATCCGCTTCGGCCGCATCGATACAGTGATCGGGGCTGCACTGGCAACAGCGGCTGCGGTGGCTACGATTCTGGCAACCGCTCCGTTGTTCGCCCATCAGATGAGCGCCGACAATTTTCAGGCGGCCGAGTTTGCCCAGGCTCTCCAGCCAATCATCGGCCGCTTTGGCGCTTCGCTGTTTGCCCTTGGCATCGTTGAGGCCGGGATCGTAGCTTCGATCACGATTTCAACTTCCTCGGCATATGCCTTCGGCGAAGTGACTCACAAGCCACACAGCCTGAACCTGCCCATGGGGCAAGGCAAGACGTTTTACTCCGTGCTGACTCTGTGCGCCGTGGCTGCGGCGGCCATCGTCCTAATCCCCGGACTGCCGCTGGTCAATGTGGTTCTGCTCGTCAATGTGGTCGCGGTGCTGGCCATGCCTCCGGCGCTGGTGTTTCTGTTCATGCTGGTGAATGACAAGGAAGTCATGGGCGACCTGGTCAGTCCGCTTTGGGCAAATGTGCTGGCCGGCGGCACGGTATTTGTCTTGACCGCTGCCGGCGTGCTCTTCGGCATCAGTGTGATTGCACCCAACATCTTTGCGGCTTTGGGTGGCAAGTAGGAGAATTGATTATGGCGAGAAAAGAGGAAAGCCAAGTTTCGGGATCCGGTTGCGATCCTTCCAGCATGGACCAAGCCAATTCGGACCAGAGCTGGGTTCTGTCGTCGCTCGAACACGATCAGCTGGCTCGGGCCAAGAAGCATTTTATCCCGAGGCGGCATCTCAAAGGTCCCGAACTCGTCGTAATCTGGGCGCTGCGAATCTACCTTTTGTTCATGATGGCCGTCGTAGGCTATCAGGTATGGACTGCGGCGCACTAGCTTCGCCTTTTCCCGGTAGTGGGTCAAACTGACCCACTACCCTTTTCCCCGCATTGGGGCAAGAGCCATGAGCGATATGAATTTGGGTTGTCGCACTACGCAATCCCCGCCAGAACAATTAGACTAGATCGTTAGCTGAGCATCGCCGGTCCAGTTTGGTTCTCAGCTTCCCGGTGGCGCATCTATTTTTTCAGGAAGGCAATCTTCGATGAACAGCTTTGGCAGCCGTTCCACTCTCCGCGTTAACGGCCAGGACTACGAAATCTATCGCATCGACGCGCTCGACAAGCAGGGCATTTCGACCCGGCATCTTCCTTTCTCGTTGCGCATTCTTCTGGAGAATTTGCTGCGTAGCGAAGACGGCCGCAGCGTGAGCAAAGAGGACATCCGCGCGCTGGCGGCATGGAATAGCAAGTCGAAGCCCGGCAAGGAAATTGCCTTTAGCCCGAGCCGCGTCTTGATGCAGGACTTTACCGGCGTGCCCGCGGTGGTCGATCTGGCTGCGATGCGCGATGCCATGAAGGTTCTCTCCGGCGATCCTGCGTTGATCAATCCCCTACAGCCCGCTGAATTGGTCATCGATCACTCGGTGCAAGTGGACGAATTCGGCACCCCGCAGGCATTTGAGCTGAATGCCGAACTCGAGTTCCTGCGCAACAAGGAACGTTACGGATTTCTGCGCTGGGGCCAGACCGCTTTCCGAAATCTTGCGATCGTTCCCCCCGATACTGGTATCGTGCATCAGGTCAACCTCGAGTTCCTGGCGCGCGTTGTCTTCGTGCAGGAGTTGAACGGCAAGCGGGTGGCCTATCCTGACACGCTGGTAGGCACCGACTCGCACACGACCATGATCAACGGCCTAGGCGTGTTGGGCTGGGGCGTGGGCGGAATCGAAGCCGAAGCCGCGATGCTGGGACAAGCCGTGTCGATGCTGATCCCGCAAGTTGTCGGCGTGAAGTTGACGGGCAAACTGCGTGAGGGCGCTACGGCTACTGATTTGGTGCTGACCGTTACCGAGATGTTGCGCAAGCATGGCGTGGTTGGAAAGTTTGTCGAATATTTTGGACCGGGCCTGCAGGAACTCCCGCTGGCTGACCGCGCCACCATCGCCAATATGTCTCCCGAATATGGGGCGACCTGCGGCATCTTCCCCGTCGATAAAGAAACGCTCGCTTACTTGCGGCTGACCGGACGCACCGAAGAGCAGATTGCATTGGTCGAAGCTTACTGCCGCGAGCAGGGATTGTTCCACGACGAGAAGACGCCCCAAGCGCAATATTCCGAATTGCTCACGCTCGATTTGGACACCGTGGAATCCAGCCTGGCCGGCCCCAAGCGTCCGCAGGATCGCGTGCCGCTGCCCAAGGCACGCGAATCTTTTGAGCAGGCGCTGCCTTCATTGATCAGGCCGGGCAAGGGCGGCGCGAAGCCCGCCGGAGCAAACGGCAACGGCCATCTTCACCACGGCAGCGTGGTGATTGCCGCCATCACCAGTTGCACGAATACATCGAATCCTTCGGTGATGGTTGCCGCCGGCTTGGTCGCGAAAAAGGCCGTCGAGCGCGGCTTGCAAGTTCCATCCTGGGTGAAGACTTCGCTGGCTCCGGGTTCGAAAGTCGTGCGCGATTACCTGGAGCGCGCCGGCCTGACTCCTTACCTGGAGAAGTTGAAATTTCACATCGTGGGCTACGGCTGCACTACCTGCATTGGAAACTCTGGGCCGCTGCCGGAAGAAATTTCGAAGGCGATCGACGAACAGAATCTGGTAGTGGCGTCCGTGCTCTCCGGCAATCGCAACTTCGAGGGCCGCATTAGCCCTGAGGTTCGCGCCAACTACCTAATGTCGCCGCCGCTGGTCGTGGCCTTTGCGCTAGCTGGCCGTATCGACCTTGACTTGCGCAAAGATCCCATTGCCAACGACAAGCAAGGCAAGCCGGTGTATTTAGCCGATATTTGGCCGTCTCGCAGTGAAGTAGATGAGGCCATCAAGAAATCGATTTCCTCGGATATGTTCCGGCGAAGCTACGGCGAGGTTTATCACGGGGACGAGCGCTGGCGCTCGTTGCCCGTGCCCAAGGGCGAGACCTACGCGTGGGATCAGGATTCAACTTACATCCGCCGTGCGCCGTACTTCGATGGCATGACGCTCAAGCCAGCGGCAGTTGAAGACATCAGGAACGCGCGCGTGCTGGCGGTGCTCGGCGACAGCGTTACCACCGATCACATCTCGCCGGCTGGTTCGATCAAGAAAGATAGTCCGGCGGGGAAGTATTTGATCGAGCACGGCGTCAAGCCTGGCGATTTCAACTCCTACGGCTCGCGGCGCGGCAATCACGAAGTCATGGTGCGCGGGACTTTCGCCAACGTCCGTCTGCGCAACAAAATGGTTCCCAACCTCGAAGGCGGATTCACGCGTCATCTGCCCGATGGCGCGGAGATGAGCATTTTCGAAGCGTCGGAGAAATATATTGCTGAACACGTCCCGCTCGTGATCCTCGCGGGCAAAGAATACGGTTCCGGTTCCTCGCGTGATTGGGCTGCCAAGGGTCCGCTACTGCTCGGGGTGCGCGCCGTGATCGCGGAGAGTTACGAGCGCATCCATCGCTCCAACCTGGTGGGTATGGGTATTCTTGCTTTGCAATTCCTTGAGGGCGAGACCGCGCAGTCTTTGGGCTTGACGGGCGAGGAAGTTTTCGAGATCACCGGCATTCGCGAGCTGATGGGAAGCTTTGCGCCAGGCCGGCAGGTGAAAGTGCGCGCCAGTGGGAACGGCAAAGCCACGGAGTTTAAGGCACTAGTGCGAATCGATACTCCGCAGGAAGCGCAGTACTACGCCAACGGCGGCATCCTGCAATTCGTGCTGCGGCAATTGTTGTCGGCCAAGCCGACCGCGGTACACGCGTAAACCAGCAGAGTTGAACTAGCGAGAATCACGTGGGGACGGCCGCCCCCGGCCGTCCGGCCCGAGCGGAACTCGGCAGGGGAGGCTGGGGATGAGCGAACATCTCTCGAAGCGGGCCCAACTCCTCACCGAGATTCTGCGCTGCATTAACGACGGACGCTATGAAAAAGTCGCCGAGGGTTGGTTGTTCGGGATCGGCCGCGACGACTCAGGCGGACAGGCAAACCGTGGTCAGGTGAAGCAGGACGAGGCCGTCTTTCAGAAGATGCGCCGCTTGGTTTACGACCATGTGGCACGCACTGTCGCCATTCAACGGACGTCGCTCTCCAGCCCGCCAACGGTGGATTCCCTGGCCGACGAGTTCAAGAAATTGATGGATGAACTGACGCCCGAAACCCGCGAAGCTTTGGGCCAGGCAATTGGTCCGATTGCGGCGGGAGTGGATACGGCGGTTCCTGCAGCCATACCTGGAGCCAAAGGCCAGTTGGACGCGCTCGATCGCTACTACTCCGAAGAGATTATCGAAAAGCTGGATGGAATTGTTTCGCGGGCCTCGGCACTGGAACGTATGGGTCTGGAAATCGTACCCAACCGAAGAGTTCAGTTTCTTTTTGAAGAGGCGCATCGTTGTTATCTGTATGGTTTTCACTTGGCCTGTGCGGTATTTTGCCGCGCTATTCTGGAGGGCGCACTCAAGGAAATCGCCGACCCTCACAGCGAGACCAATCAATCGATCCATGACATGATCGCAGTCGCGGTGGAGAAGCGACTTCTGACTGATGTTCGTCCGCGTTGTGCCCGCGAGGTGGCCAAGGCAGGCAATCGGGCAATTCACGATCCGGAAATGTTCGACCGGGATTATTCCGCGGAAAAGGTCCAAGAGATTCTGACCAACACGCGGAAGGTGCTGGAGGAATTGTACCGGCAGCCGTCTTGAATTTGATTCCTTTCACCACAGAGTCACAGAGACACAGATAAAAACAACGGCAACTCAGGAGCAAACAATTCATTGGTAACTTAGGCGCTGAGGGCCGCGCTTGCTTTCTCTGTGACTCTGTGGTGACACGACGGATGTCCTGGCCTAAAAGGCCTTGGTAGAATCCAGCAGAATTGTTACCGGGCCATCGTTCACCAGTTCCACCTGCATCATTTCCTGGAAGCGGCCAGTCTGGCAGGGGAGGCCGGCGGCTCGGATGCGTTCCACGAAGTATTCGTAGAGCTGGCGGGCGCGCTCCGGCGGGGCAGCGGCATCGAACGACGGCCGCTTGCCTCGGCGCACGTCGCCGTAAAGCGTGAACTGCGATACCACCAGAATTCCTCCCTCGACCGCGGCAGTGTCCAGATTCATCTTTCCGTTTTCGTCTTCCCCGATCGAACCTTGCCCGATCGAACCTTGAAAGATACGCAATCCCGCAATTTTGTCGGCCAGATAGTCGGCGTCCGCCTCAGTGTCCGCGTGGGTCACTCCCAGCAGAACCAGCAAACCACGCCCTATCTCGCCCACAATCTCATTGGCCACTGTGACCCCGGCTCGGCTGACACGTTGTACGACGGCGCGCATACAGGCAGTTTCCAGCTTCTTGCCCTGACTTTTCAAGTGACGATCAATGTTGATCCCCGCCGCGCGCCGCACGGTCTCGACGGACTCCTTCGGCGTGGCTCAGAACAAGCTCTATCCGTTCCCGCACAAACTACGAGTCTTCGACCGAGTTGACCCGCCGTTGACCCCGGCAACTGCGTGCGGTTAGGATTCTGCTAGGCCTTCTTGGAGCGAACCGCAGTCAGGTTTCGCTTGCGGCGGGACTCGCCTTTACAGCGATTCGTGCTGGCCAGTACACTACTCGTTCCCTTTTTTCATTCCTTGGGAGGTGAACTACTATGGCCGCTGGAGACAAATTGAAAGAGATCGCTGAAAAAGTAAAACAAATTGTCAGTGAGCAACTGGGGGTTGACGAAGCCGAGGTCACGCCCAGCGCTTCATTCGTGGACGATTTAGGCGCCGATTCGCTGGATCAGGTGGAACTGGTGATGGCCCTTGAAGAAGCCTTCGATCTTGAAATTCCAGATGAAGACGCGGAGAAGATCCGCTCGGTTCAGGATGCTATCGATTACATCGATAAGCACGCTAAAGTGGCCAAGTAAGTTGCACCTCTAAATGGAGGCCGGGCATTTCCGCCCGGCTGGACGGGCGAAGGCGCCCGTCCTCCATCGTTGCAGCTTGACGAGGGTGGGTTTGACTTCCCATATAGATTGCAAGGAGAACTCATGGCAGCCGTTGATGACAAAGTAAAACAAATCATTGTGGAACAACTGGGAGTGGATGAGGCCGAAGTAACCCAGAATGCCTCATTCGTGGACGATCTGGGCGCCGACTCTCTGGACACCGTGGAACTGGTCATGGCCTTTGAAGAGGCCTTTGAGATCGAGATTCCCGATGAAGATGCCGAGAAAATCCGCACCGTGCAGGATGCGGTCGATTATATCGGCAAACACGCGAAAGGCGGCAAGTAGTTGGCAAGACGGGTTGTCGTTACTGGCATAGGCCTGATCTGCGGGGTGGGCCACACCGCCGAAGAGGTTTGGCGAAACCTGCTGGCAGGCAAGAGCGGGGTCGCCCGGATCACGCAATTTGATGCTTCGCAGTTTGCTTGCCAGATCGCGGCGGAGGTCAAAAACTTCGATCCTCTGCAGTTCGTCGACAAGAAAGAACTGAAGAAGATGGGCCGGTTCATCTACCTGGCGCTGGCCGCGGCGGACGAGGCCATGAGAACCTCGGGTTTGGAAGTTACCGAGGAAATTTCGACGCGGGCCGGAGTGCACATCGGATCCGGAATCGGCGGGTTCGACGTGATTGAGCGCGAGCATATGAATCTGCTCAATGGCGGCCCGCGCAAGATCTCGCCATTTTTTATTCCCGCCTCCATCGTGAATCTGGCCGCCGGACACGTCAGTATCCGCTACAAAGCCAAGGGTCCGAACGAGGCCACGTGCACGGCCTGCACCTCCAGCGCGCACTCCATCGGGGATGCTTACAAGATCATCCAGCGTTGCGACGCCGATGTCATGATCGCGGGCGGAACGGAAGCCGCGATCACTCCCATGGGCGTCGGGGGTTTTGCCGCCATGCGTGCCCTCTCGACGCGCAACGACGCACCCGAAAAAGCCAGCCGTCCCTGGGACTCGGGACGCGACGGATTCGTGATCGGCGAAGGCGCCGGAATCCTCGTTCTGGAAGAGCTGGAATTTGCCCGCCGCCGCGGGGCCAGAATTCTGGCTGAAATCGTGGGTTACGGCATGAGCGCCGATGCCCACCACATCACCCAACCGGCGGAGAACGGCGATGGCGCCTATCGCGTGATGCTAAACACTCTGCGCGACGCCCAAGTGCAACCGCAAGAGGTGGACTACATCAACGCTCATGGCACCTCGACCGATCTCGGCGACAAACTGGAAACCATCGCCATCAAGCGCGCGTTTGGCGATCACGCTCGCGAGCTGGCGGTCAGTTCGACCAAGTCCATGACCGGGCATCTTCTGGGTGGCGCCGGCGGACTGGAAGCGGGGATCACCGTACTCGCGCTCCGCGACCAGATTTTGCCTCCCACCGCCAACCTGGATAATCCCGATCCTGAGTGCGATCTCGACTACGTCCCCAACTACCCGAGAAAAGCGGACGTGGAATATGCTATGTCCAATTCCTTTGGTTTCGGCGGGACCAACGGTGCCCTGCTGTTCCGGCGCTGGGCGGAGTAGCGCTGCTCCCTGGAACATTCTGTTCTGATCATGCAGCGCTTCCAGGACTTTGCGCCACACAATTGCCAGTCTTGGCAAGGACCTTTAGGACTCCGCCTTCCACCTCTGGTAATGCGACCTTCGTACTGCGAGATTGTCCTTCTTCGCCTTTGCCAATGCCGATAGGGCAATAGAGAATAGACTTTCGGGGAAAAGCACCCCTTCCTATGGACAAAGCCGTTGCCACCGCTGTGATGCCCACCCTTGCCAGCAAAAAGGCTTCGGCCCGGGTGGCGCTAATCGACATGAACGAGCCCGCCAGAAATACTCTTGCCGAGTGCTTCCGCCAGTTCGGCATTGAGAGTGTCGTGCTGAACGGAGATGCGGTCGAACGGCTGAAAACGCAAAAATTCGAGGCTTGCGTGATCAAGCTGGGACCGAACGCTGATGCCGTAATGGACTCTGCGCGCACCTCGCCCTCCAATAGCCGCATCGTACTCTACGCCGTTGGTGGTAGCGCACAGGATGCCATGCGCTATTCAAAATACGGAATCAATGCCATCTTCCATGAGCCCTTGGAGCGTCCCGCAGTCCTAAAGCTAGTCCGGGCCACGCAAATGCTCGTATTGCATGAATTGCGGCGTTACGTGCGCATTCCAGTGATCACGGAGATCGCAATGGTGATGGCCGACAATCGCAGGGTGACCGCAACCAGTATCGAAGTTAGTTCCGGCGGGATGTCCCTCCGCAGCGCCGAAGATATCTCGATTGGGCAGGCGGGAGAGGTCTCGTTCGCGCTTTTGACCCTACCCCGGGTATGGGTTCGCTGCACGGTGTCCTGGCGTAACGTGGCCGGCAAAACCTTCGGCATCCGCTTCGACAACCAGGACGAACGCCGTTTCCGAATCAAAGAGTGGATTGACTCGTATCTGGAAGGTTAGCCGGTCTGGGCTGGCCTGCGTCCTTAAACACTAGCTCAAAGCAGTATTGGCCGGCATTGTTTGATGTGCGCGTGGCGTAAATCCTTTCACCACAGAGTCACAGAGAAGCCCTCCCAACGCTTTTGCAAAAGACCGTGACACCTCAGTGCTTGTTGAGTATTGGCGTTTTTCTCTGTGGCTCTGTATCTCTGTGGTGAAAGGATTGGTCCGCTGCTTCGCGAATCGCCAATCAGGCATGTAGAATCGAATCATCAGATGGCAGGCGCTTCCCATTTCGTTCAGATCGACCTTCGGCCTCCGATCCGGCAACCCAAGCCAGAGTGGCTTCGGGCCAAGGCTCCTGTGGGCGAGAACTTTCACAGTCTCAAGAAACTGGCGCGCGGGTTGGGATTGCACACGGTCTGTGAATCGGCGCAGTGTCCTAACATTGGGGAATGCTGGAACCACCGCACGGCTACATTCATGCTTTTGGGCGACATCTGCACCCGGCGCTGCGGCTTTTGTGCCGTTCCCAAGGGCAGGCCTGCGGCGATTGATTGGGACGAACCGCGGCGTGTCGCCGATGCAGTGGCAACCCTTGGATTAAAGCACGCGGTCGTGACTAGCGTGAACCGGGACGACGATAATCTTGGCGGGGCGCGAGTTTTCGCGGAGACGATTCGTCAGGTTCGTGAGCTGTCCCCCGAGTGCCGCATCGAAGTTCTGATTCCGGATTTCCAGGGCATCGACGAAGCATTGCAAATCGTTCTCGATGCCCAGCCTGACGTCTTGAATCACAATACAGAAACCGTGCCGCGCCTTTATCGCGTAGTCCGGTCCGGGGCGCGCTATGAGCGCACGCTGCGGCTGCTGGAGAATGCCAAACGGTTCTCACCCGGCATGGTAACCAAGTCTGGCGTCATGGTTGGCCTGGGGGAAACGATTGCCGAACTGATAGAAGTGTTTCGCGACCTGGGTGCGCGCGCTGTGGACATCCTCACGGTCGGGCAGTACCTGCGGCCCTCGCGTGACCACTTGCCCATTGCGCGGTTCTACACGCCGGATGAATTTCGATACCTGAAAGACGAGGCTTTGCGATTTGGCTTTCGCCACGTGGAATCAGGGCCAATGGTACGCTCCAGCTATCACGCCCACGAGCAGGCCGATGCGACTTCGCCGGATGGTCGAGACCAGGCTAGGGTCGTCCAGTCTAGGGAATTCTGATTAAGTGATAGATTGGACTGGACCCCTCGGCTGAGACAATCCGTCAAGCGACATTTCGCCGTTCGCTGCTGAAGCATTGTCGGGCGCGGTTGATGATTGGCAGTATAGCTCGGGCTGGTGAAGCGGAAGCGGGCTC
>Ga0182014_10006081_pt1 | contig 13171 bp, 9 predicted proteins | sample 612S2DmetaG_FD_120489 | JGI IMG/M metagenome (GOLD analysis project Ga0182014, IMG submission 120489) | Permafrost microbial communities from Stordalen Mire, Sweden - 612S2D metaG | ecosystem: Environmental > Terrestrial > Soil > Wetlands > Permafrost | place: Sweden: Stordalen | collected... | reverse complement strand
TCAGGCAGTGTACCTACTACTGACACTACTGGTACCATTACAGCCAATGGTGCCTTAACAGTTAATGGCTCTACTACAGTAAAGAGTGTCATTAACTCCACTACAGCTTTCCAAGTGCAGAATTCTTCTTCTAACAACATATTAAGCGTCGACACTAGTGGTAATAAAGTGGTTCTAGGTAATCAAAGCGGGAATGCCGGTGATCTAGTTTTCGATGACGGAACAAACTCTAACACCATTCAGCTTTCTGCTTCTTCAGGCACTGCAGCCTACAGCTTAACTCTGCCAATAAGTACCCCAACCTCTAATCTTTGCCTTGAAAGTGGCTCCGTAAGTAGCCCTGGCCAATTACAGTTTACGTCTTGTTATAATACTACCCCCACCATATCAGCCGTTGCAGGAGGAAGTTGGTCTGGAACAGCCACATCAGGAACAACTGTCACTGGTGGTACTCTAAGCTCAGTGGCACCTACAAATGTTGGTGACCTTATGGTAGTGACTACTTCTTTGCCATCTACGGCTGGGAGCGTTACAAGTATCTCAGGTGGGGGAGTAACTACTTGGACGGCCGGACAAGTTAACGCAGCTGTAGGTTCAGCTCTTCGAGTGGAAACTTGGTTTGGTACGGTTACTTCAACCGGTACCCATGCTTTGACACTTACTCACTCAGGGACTCTAAGCAGTGGAACGGCCGAGGTAGATGTTACCGAGTTTACCGCTCAAGGAGTTACTAGTAGTTCAACTTGGGGAATAGATGCTTTGGGTGTAGCGTCTTCCTCGACTAATACATCAACGCTTAATATGGCCAACCTAGCTCCATCGCAGAGTGGGGAACTATATTATGGTTTCGCTAATGATCAAAGCGCTGGATTAGGATCTGGGGGTAGTTGTCCTAATGTGCCGTCAGCTGGAACAACCTGGACATGTACGACAAGCGCGGGTGGCCAAAGTAACGTTGTTGATTACGATCTTAGCAGCACCGCTGGAACTGTAGGAGGTTACAACGGCCGAGTCTTACTGGGCAGTAGTAGCGTAAACTATAATTCAGTTGCCATGCTATTCAATGCCTTTATTAGCTCCACGGCGATAAATAATTCAGTATCTACTCAATTTGGTAATTTTAATGTCCAAGCTCCCGACACTGGATCGGTAGCCGGAGTCTTGGAAGCTGGAGTAGGTAGCTCTCAAGATATATTGGATATAAGGAACAGTGCTGGCGTAAATGTTGACACATTTGGCAGTACTGGCAATACTGTTATAGCTCCTTCGACCGTTTCAACCACCGCTTTCCAAGTGGAAAATTCATCAGCCGTCCCCATAGTGACCGTAGATACATCTAATGACAAACTAGTTCTTAACTCTACGGTTAGCGGTAACTCTGGACTGCAATTCTCAGATCTAACGTCATCATCAACTGCCTCCTCAAACTTCTCGCAACTTCTTGGTGTTGACTCGTCCGGTAATGTGGGGTTGTCTACCGCTGGCGTAGCGCTAACTTCGCCAGCTCTAGCATATTGGGATGGCTTGAATAACCCAACGGTTACTGGCCAATCCTATCCACAAGCTACCCTAACTGGTGCCTATACATCATACTCAACTGCAAATGGCATTCAATTAACTGATACCTCTACGACTTTTGAGAGCGGTTCGGTTAACTGGAATTTCTCTCAAGTGCCGTTTGAAGAGATTCAATTCCAGTTTAAGGCTGGAGGTGGTACTGGCGCAGATGCAACTTGGTTCTATAGTTACGCTAACGCAACACCGACAACGGAGTACGGTACTGGAATGGCTCAAGGTTATATTATCTATTTCAGTGAGTACCATGGCTGTATTGGGATTGCTTGGGCAAGCTTCACTGACGGTAACCAATGTCTTTCTGGTGGTGGCGCTAACCCACTAGCATCTGTCGCTGAAGCTAATATTGGTAATAATGCTTGGCACAATGTCGACATCCAAATTAGGTACAATGTTATTACTGTGAGGTGGGATGGCGTTGTGGTTCTAACTACTTCTGATATCTACACACGTAACACAAGTGACTTGAACTTTGGGTTCGGCTCTAGAACCGGTGGATCGACCAATAATCACTACATCAAGGGATTACTTGTAACTAAGCTTGGTAGCGTAGCTGGTGATTTTGGGATTAACAGCGTATCGCCAATCGTTGGTAACCTAAACTGGGATAGCACAAATAACTATCTAGGCATAAACAGCGCGGCACCTTCAGCTTCGCTTGATGATGTTGGTACGGCGTTATTTACGGGCTCGACATCTGCCACGGATTTCCAGGTTCAAAACGCTACCTCAGTGAGTCTGTTGACGGTGAATACATCCGCTAATAGTGTGATTATAGGGAGTGGCACCGGTGGCGATGGCACCGGCTACTTGTTGGGCCTAGACAACAAGAACACAACCGGAGATCCTACTGAAGTTAATGGTGCAATGTATTATAACTCATATACTGGTAATTTCCGGTGTGGTGAGGTCGGTACTTGGGAAAACTGTCTGGGAGGACTATTGGCATCTAACACGGCTATATCGACGGTTAATACATGTACTACGGTCTGCGCAGCATTTAGTAACCCTGCCTCTTTAGCAGCCAACTACTGTACCCCTGGAAGAGTTATAACTATAACTATGGGTGGAGTATACAGCAGTACAACTGCAATAACCTTAAGTCTCGGTGTGTATTGGGGCACGAATGTTGCTAAGGCATCCGATACGCCAATAGGTGTGGCTTCGCCTGCCTATACGACTCCAGCAACTTCAACCAACCTACCGTGGTCGTTGAACTATCAGATTAACTGTCAAACCGCGACAACAGCTATCGGTAGTGGAATAGCAAACTTCGGTGGAACTACTTCAACTATTACTCCGGAGTGGATGAATACTAACGCTTCAACCACCATCACTACGACCAGTGCGGAAAACATCTACGTGTTCCCAGCAATTGGGACTAGCCTTGCGGGCGATACTATAACTGCCAACACAATATCAATCACCGGTAACTAAGCTCTCATTAATCATTTAATAAACAGTAACTTATCCTTGGTTACCTAGCTATCTCGATCGATTTGATCACCTGATCTAGGTTACGTTGTTTGATGTTGCCGGGAGCTGTAGCTATTAGCCAGGCATTAGTATTTGTCGGTATACTAACTACTGTCTGGAGATTGACGGCCCCAATAGTGGCTAAACCAATGTTCACCTGTAGCGTGGTGTTTAAAGGTAGGTTCCTCGTATAGAAGGCTTGTATCTGAGTGTTCGATGGCTTGGCTTGATCGCTGAAAATAATTTTTTTACCACTGCCGTATGAAACAGAGTAAAGCAACACTTGATTAGTAGTTTCAAATGAACCTTTGTTTAAAGTATAACCCCCAGGCAATAATTTTTGATTAGGGTAGTAGATATCAAAGCCAAGTTGTTCTGCTGTTAGTTTGGATATTGGGTAAGGAAGGGTTCCGGAGGGTTGACGAGTGAATATTAGGACAGCTATTGTAACTACAGCAGATAAAATAATTAAACCAGTTAATAGATAATACCATTTTAGTATTTTACGACGCGGCCTCAACTCTCCATCTTGGTTCATACATCTTATGCTAGAACAATATATGCGATTTGTAAAAACCATCTGAAATTTAAACAATAACTTCTTAGATTTCAACGTCGAAGATAAGTACTAGTATTATCCGGCTACTAATATGTTATAGAGGTGTTCGAAACATATGCGCTATAATGAATAACAACGGGAATAATTACAAACATGTCACACAATATAATCACGATACTAAATCAAAAGGGAGGCGTAGGTAAAACAACGACGGCGATTAATCTTTCAGCCTACCTAGCCAAAAGCTCTAGGCGGGTTTTACTCATTGATATTGATCCTCAATCTAATGCGACTAGTGGCCTTGGAATTGATATTAACAGTCTCGGTAATTCAATATATGAAGTATTACTAAACCCTGCGTTACTGGGGACTTCTATAATTGAGACCTCGACCAATAATCTCTATCTATTGCCAGCAAAACATTCTCTGTCAGCAGCTGAAGTTGATTTAGTTAACATTCCTTCCAGGGAAAGTAAGTTGAAAAATGTTATTTCGCAAACTGATTTCGATTATGTGATTATTGATTGTCCGCCGGCTATGGGATTGTTGACCATTAATGCCTTAGTGGCTTCTAGTAGTGTAATCATCCCAGTTCAGGCAGAGTACTATGCCATGGAAGGCCTGGGGCAACTACTGAGTATCGTGCAAAGGGTCAGGGAGACTGTGAATCCAAACCTGGAATTGCTGGGAGTACTTTTGACTATGTATGATAGTCGGACTTCGCTAGCCGAACAGGTGCAGAGCGAGCTCCAGAAGCACTTAGGTGGTAAACTATTAAAGACTGTTATACCGCGCAATGTGCGTTTAGCAGAAGCCCCTAGCTTTGGCAGAACTATTTTAGAACACGATAAGTGGTCAAAGGGTGCCAGAGCCTATAAACAACTAGCTAAGGAGATAATAGATCGTGCCAACTAATAAAATAGGTAGTAAAAAAGGGCTGGGAAGAGGATTTGATGCTTTGTTACCGCGTGATTTTGATACGACCATTCTATTGGACCCTTCGGATCGCATACAAAAAATAAAAATTAGCCTGATTAACCCCAACACTGAGCAGCCACGACGTAATTTTGAAGAAGAATCCCTGCGCCAGTTAGCTAACTCGATTAAACAATACGGGGTTCTCCAGCCTATTATCGTTGCTTCTCAAGATGATAAATATGTGATTATTGCCGGCGAGAGACGTTGGCGGGCAGCGGCCATAGCTAAACTTGATACTATCCCGGCTATTGTAAAATCCTTAGAAGAACTAGAGAAACTAGAGATATCTTTGGTCGAAAATGTCCAAAGAGTTGACCTTTCGGCTCTTGAGCAAGCCGCTTCAATTGAGAAATTACGCCTGAACTTTAATATGACCTATGACATGATCGCCAAGAGACTGGGCAAGGCCGTATCTACGATCAACAACATTGCTAGACTTCTACAATTACCCAAGGAGGCACAGGCTGCCCTACAGGAACGAAAAATTACCGAAGGTCATGCTCGACAATTGCTGGCTATTAAAGATTCTCCCGAGAAACAGCACCAACTACTACGGTTAATCATTAAGAACAATTGGTCGGTTCGTCAGGCTGAGCGTTTCGTTACAGCGCTCAAAGCCGCAAGTCCAGATACTAAATCGGCTGATGTTCAAAAGCGTATCAAGAGTGAGACAACAGAGACTAAGCTGATAGGTAAACAGATAAAAGCTCCAGTAAGTATTCGAAGAACTGCCCGCGGCGGCAAAGTAGAAATCAGTTTTGTATCCGAAAAAGACCTAGAGCGTGTACTAGAATTATTACTAAGTCTTAAGTAAGCCTAGAACTTGCTAACTTCGTTGATCGGATAAATCCGTACTACTAGTTGGCCTATGATATTACTGACTGGAACTGGCCCAAAGATTCTTGAATCAAGGGAATCGCCACGGTTGTCGCCCATTACAAAGACTTCATCTTTTGGAATAACTAAATCGAGGTTGCCGCTGGTGTAGGGAATAACTTTGCCGTAAGGTAGGGTTGCATCTGGCCTGAAACCATTGGGATGTGCTTTGTCGTAGATGGTAACGTAGCCATTTCTTATAACTACGCGGTCTCCGGGCAGGCCAATCACTCTTTTTATCAGTTGGTCGGAGCCAGAATCATTCAGACCATATAGACCGTTTTCAACAAACACAATAATATCTCCTCGTTTGGGAATGTATGGGTGGCCAGTTATACGAGCCCAGGTTCGAGGGACTTTGTCGACGATTAGGCGATTACCGTTTTGTAACGTAGTACGCATGCTCGATCCGTCAACTTGGTATTGCTGGAAGACAAACATCGTTAGTAGCGCAGCGATTATTAGGGCAATAGCTATCACGAAGATAAAACTTAATACACTATTTTTTGGGCCAAATATTTTTTGCACGATTACGCTAAAGTATAGCGGATTTCGGTTTAATCACAAAAATATTCTTCCACCGATTCAGAAAACACCCAAGTCTTTCTCAATGTCTGAGCGACAATTCAGCCAATTAACAATTTTTTGCTATAATTCTAGACGAAGATGTCATTAATACCAGATAAAATTAAGCCCAAACAAGGCTATTCGCATCTATTCCACCTTGGACTGGTTGTCTCGCTGCCGATTATAATTTTTATTTTTGTCCGCCTTAGCAATGGTTTCATTCAGGTTGCCCTTGTCGTAATATTGCTCAGTAAATGGCGCATGTTTGCGGTAAGACCGCGCTACTGGCTGGCTAATATTGAGGCAAATGCCGTTGATATAGTTGTTGGGGTTTCAACGCTTGTTTTCATGGTTCACAGTAGTAGTGTTTTGTTACAGCTACTTTGGGCAGCTTTATATGCTGCATGGCTGATTGCTCTGAAACCAAGTTCAAATGTCCTAGGCGAGACCGCCCAGGCTGTCGTAGGTCAAGTTTATGGCCTTACGGCACTGTTTCTGGAATGGCCTTCAGCACCATTATATGGTCTGGTTCTGGGCGCAGGACTTATTTGTTATGTATCGGCTCGCCATTTCTTTGATAGTTTTGATGAGCCATATACCAAACTATTGGCCTACGTTTGGGGGTATTTTGGCGCGGCATTAACCTGGGTTCTGGGTCATTGGTTATTGTTTTACGGCGTAATAGCTCAGCCAACACTCTTTTTAACAGTGATTGGCTTTGGATTTGCTGCTTTGTATTACCTGGATCATTATGATCGGTTAACGACTTTGCTCCGTTGGGAATTCTTAAGCATAATGGCAGCTATTGTAGTTATAGTATTATTGTTCTCGAATTGGGGAAGTAAAGTAGTATAGTATAAAATTCGCCAGCTGGAAGGGGGAAAATAATGGCAGTAAAAGACAGCAACGAATCAAAGTTAGAAGACAATAAAGAGCTAGAAGCAGTAGCTTCCAGTGATAGTCTGGTTCCGGCTAAGACAAAAGTAAGCCTACCCCCGGAACTTATGTCTTCCAGGCATTCTCTTAATAAATATGGGCTAAAAGTTAGGAAATTAAGCAGAGCTAAGTATTTGTTTGTTGTAGTTTTACTGCTATTGAGTCTAGGGGTTGGTTATCTAGGTGGCTGGCTGGCTTCTTCGTCGCAACAGAGTTCGGTTAACAATCAGTCGGTCTTCAATTCCAAGCAAACAGTGGTCAGTAGTCAGAGCCAGGCAATTACGGCTGTGGCTCAGGAAGTAAGTCCTGCCGTTGTATCGATCACGGCTACTCAGACTGCAACCCCGACGACGTCTCTATTTGGGTTTAGTAGCGGTTCTAGCTCCAGTGAAGATTCAGGGACAGGCATTATTTTGTCGGCGGATGGCCTGATCATAACCAATCACCACGTAATCCCTGACGGGACAACCAGCGTTTCGGTAACTTTGTCGGATGGGACAACTTATAATAATGTTGAAATAGTTGGCACAACTTCTGACTCCAGCAGTTTAGATATTGCATTTCTAAAGATAACCGGCCTTGGAAGTAAGAAGCTAGCTCCGGCGGTAATTGGTGACTCTTCTCAAATGAAAGTCGGCAGTTCAGTTGTGGCCATCGGTAACGCACTTGGGCAATTCCAAAATACCGTTACAACGGGAATTATCTCAGGCTTTGGTCGTAGTATTCAGGCAACAGACAGCACTGGTTCGACGGAAGAGAATCTTACGGATCTGTTCCAGACTGATGCAGCAATCAATGAAGGTAACTCTGGAGGCCCTCTGGTAAATCTGAGCGGTCAGGTTATTGGCATAAATACGGCTATCGCCAGTGATTCTCAGAATATTGGATTTGCTATACCAATAAATGACATAACCGGTTTAATCCAAAATGTCGAAAAGACAGGTAAACTGGGACAACCATACCTGGGCGTATTATATATACCCATAACCAGCGATATTGCCAGTGAGTACAATTTGAGCGTTAGCCAGGGAGATTGGGTACCCCCAACAGGCGTTACGGGTCAGCAGGCAGTTATAGCTGGAGGCCCAGCTGCCACTGCCGGTCTCCAGGCAGGTGACATAATTACAGCTATCGATGGTCGGCAGATCAATCAAAATACCAGCCTGACATCGATTATCGACACGGACAAGGTCGGTCAAGTCGTCGATCTAACCATAAACCGTAGTAGTAAGACGATTGATTTAAAGGTTACTCTTGGTGCTGCGCCGACAGGATCTTCAACTAGCGGCGGCGACTAAAGAGCTGAACAAAATCATTGGTTGCTGTGCAGTCGTAGCCAGCTTGCTCGGCAATCGAGATTAGACCAAGATGTTGAATGGGTAACGACTCGGTAATTATATATTCGACTTTTGAAGTTGAATCCCCGATTTGTCGAAATAACCGTGCATATATCTCCAGTCCAGTATTCCCGCCGAAAATGGCAAGTTCAGGCTCAGATTTTGCAGAGTCATTAATGCTATAGTTGTCGGGTACGTAGGGTAGGTTAGCCAGAAGTATAGAGTTACCTGTCTGCGTCGCCGGCAATGAAGTCAGAAGATCGCTCTGAACAAACACAATATCGGTTTTCAGAGACTTAGCATTATACATGGCGACTTTTAAACATTTCGGATCGATATCAAGGGCGATAACGTTAGATTTGGGGAAAATACACTTGGCAGTTATTGCCAAAGCTCCCGAGCCAGTACCGACGTCAATAATTGTATGCAGGGCTATTTTTGGAAGGGTCTGTAAAACTTCAATAATCGCTTCGGACTCAGGTCGTGGGATTAATACATGATCGTTCACGAAAAATTGAGCATTATAAAAGTAAGCTTTATGAGTAATGTAGGCAAGAGGATAATGGGAACTTCTTTGAACAATAAATTTATTCAATGCCTCAGAATCCGCTTCACTAATATCATCTTCAGCGTGTGCCAGTATCCAGCTACGATCACGACTCAAAATGTTTTCTAGTAGCACTAGACTGTCTAATCTGGCTGTTTCGATACCAGCCTGGGTCAGGGTATTAGTTGCTGAGCGTAGCCAATTATCAGTCGTCATTGCGTAGTAGTTCGAATTCTGCTGCCTGGAGTTGTTCGATGAGATCGTCAATATCACCACTTAGAGCGCCTGGGATATTACTACGGCTATAACCGATACGATGATCGGTAATTCGGTCTTGCGGGAAGTTATAGGTTCTAATCTTTTCCGATCTATCCCCTGAGCCGATCAAGCCCTTACGCTTATCACTTTCGCGTTTTTGCTCTTCTTCAATTTTGATAGCTAACAGTCTTGATCTTAAAACTCCCATTGCCTTATCTTTATTCTTTATCTGGGACTTTTCATCTTGACAGGTGACCACTATACCGCTGGGTATGTGAGTAATGCGGACTGCTGAATCGGTGGTATTAACAGACTGCCCGCCATGTCCGCTGGAACGATAAACATCAATTCGCAGATCCTTGGGGTCAATCTCAACGTCGGTTTCATCAGCTTCAGGAAGTACCGCTACCGTTGCTGTGGAGGTGTGGATTCGGCCTTGTGACTCGGTAGTCGGAACTCGTTGTACGCGGTGGACGCCGCCTTCAAATTTCAGCTGTTTGTAGATGTCAGTACCGTGAATTTCAAATATTATTTCTTTGTAACCACCGACTTCGTTGGGGTTTTCACTAACTAGCTCAACGGAATAATTATGGCGTTCGGCCCAACGAACATACATTCGGTATAGATCAGCCGCGAACAAACTAGCTTCATCACCACCGGCCGCCGCTCGGATTTCAATCACGACGTTTCGCTGATTATTGGGGTCTTGTGGCAGCAAGGTCTCTTGCAGTTCTTCATGAATTTGAGCCAGCTTTACTTCGAGCTGGTCTATCTCAGTTCTAGCTAGCTCAGCCAGCTCTTCATCACCACCGTTAACAAGGGCTTGATCATCTAGTAAATGCTCGGATAAGGAATGGGTTTCAGCGAATAGACTAAGAAGTTTGCTAATTTCGTCTTTTCGCTTGGCTAGCTTAGGGTATTCTTTTGAGGTGTAAATTGAAGAATCTTCAAACTTTTTTTCAAGTTCGGTCATTTCGATTTTGAGTTCTTGTTCTTTTCTATCCATATTAGTTCAAATTATAAAGAAAACCACCGGAATTACGAATTCTCGGCGGCATATGTAACCAAAAAGTTATTTTTTTACGGCTTTAGCTTCGGCTTTTTCGTGGCTAACAGCCTTACGCTTGACTTGTTTCTGAGCAGCCGCAGCACGCTTTTCTCGGGCAGCTTCACCAGCTGCAGCACGAGCTTTAAATTTGTCTACTCGGCCTTCAATGTCAAGTACGCGTTCCTCGCCAGTAAAGAAGGGGTGTGAGGCACTGGTGATGTGAACTTTGATGAGCGGATATTCATTACCGTCTTCCCACTTAGTAGTTTCTTCGCTCTCAGCGGTGGATCGGGTAATAAAACGAAAGCCATTGTTAAGGTCTTCGAAGACAACATGGCGATAATTTTTTGGGTGTAATTCTTGCTTCATGATCAATTGCCTAGTATACACATCTGTTAACTACTGGTCAAGCTAAGTTACTCGCATTGGGCTAATGATTATTAATTTATTTTGTGTATATTTATCCTCCTGTTTGGTTGTTATTAACACTTATGGTTGATATAATTTTAGGTAATGCTGTGGAGGAAAAACACATACATGATCTTTTTCGCCAGCCTAGCCTTTGCTGTGCTAGCGTTTTCTTTGTTTTCCAGCTCTGTTAATGCCACATCCGGCATAAATGCTGAACTTAGCTTTGAAGGAAAGATAGTTAACTCTTCCGGCGTAAATATTACCAATGGTAGTTACGACATGGAGTTTAAAGTCTACAGCGGCTGTAGCGCTACTACTCCAGGGCCAAGCCCTAACAATACTGGTTGTAGCCTAAACTGGACAGAAGACTACATAGTTGGGACACAGCCTGTAACTTTTAGCGGCGGAACCTTTCAAGTAAATCTTGGCTCTCTTTGTCTTTTTTCTGGGGGAACCTGTCAAGGTAACACCAACACCGCCATTAACTGGAATAGTTACCCACTATACCTATCACTCCAAGTCGGTAATACCAGCACCTGTACTCCAGCAGGGAACTTTACGACAAACTGTGGTGGCGATGGCGAGATGGGCCCCTACATCCTGTTAACCTCTACCCCTTATGCCATGGACTCTAATGCTCTAGGAGGTCTAACAGCTTCACAGTTCGGCCAACTAGCAGCCAGCAGCCAAACTTTCACTGGAGCTAACACCCTTGAAGACTCAACCAATTCGCCTACGGCTTTCCAAGTCGAAACCCAAACTGCCCAAGTATTATTAAACGTGAACACTTCTGCTCCCAGTGTTAGTGTTGGTGCAACCGGAGCCCTGGCCCTAGCTACTACCGTTAACATCGGTACCTCATCCGGAGCCATAGAGACCGCTAACATTGGTTCAACGGATTCTACCTCTACCACCACCATTAACGGTGGAGTAAATGGTATCACCGGTACTATTGCTCTAGCTGATGCCGCATCGGGTTACATTGTCATAGGTTCAACTACGGTTGCCAATAACGTTAACATTGGCGCCACTGGAATTGCAGCTAATGCTGATACGGTCGCCGTCAACACTTCGACCGGTGCAGCAGAATCTACCGCCATAGGTTCCACTAACTCAAGCAGTACACTAATTCTTGAAAGTGGTACGGCAGCTACTGGTATCCAAATAGGTAACGGTGCCACCGCTCATGGAATTGAGATAGGTACCGGAGCAGCAGCCCAGACTCTACAAATTGGCTCAACAAACTCAACCAGCTCGCTCCTTATCCAGGCTGGTACCGGCAATCTGCAAATCCAAACCCAAGGCGGAACTTTGGGTATTGGCAATAACGCCGTAGCTCAGTCTCTAACCATTGGTAACACCACCGGAGCCACGGGAGTAAGTATTAGCTCGGGTAGTGGTAACCTGGCTCTAAGTACAGGCTCATCCACCGGTGACATAACACTAACTACCAATAATGCCTCTTCAAATGTCATCGTCAAATCTTCTACCAACAATACTACAGCCTTCCAAGTGCAGAATGCTTCAACTGCCAGTGTTATAAATGTTGACACTACCAATAGCAGGGTAGCCGTAGACTCTAGCTTTGCCGCTATGACCAGCCCGACTATCTCTGCTAACACTACGGCAACCACTGGCGGTACTCTAGCTGCAACCACATACTACTATGAAGTCACAGCCTTAGATGGAACTGGTGGTCAAACCGCTCCGTCTGCCGAAGTAAGTCAAACTACTACTGGCGCCGCCTCAACTGTTACGTTGACATGGGCACCAATAACTGGAGCCGAGGGTTACAATGTCTATAGGTCTACAACTACTGGTGTATATACTACCGATTCTGTTTACTCTACTCTAGGTACAGTCTCTGGAGCTAACTTAACCTTTACTGACACGGGTACTACGGCCGCTGTTACAAATACTGTTCCACCAGCGACCACTACCGCTTACACGGTTACTAATAACTCCAACAGCGCACTGCAAGTATCTATCGGTGGTAATGGTACGCCCATAAGTCAACTATATGTTAGTGGGAGTGTGCCGACGAGTGCTGTTGGGAGTGCAAGTACAGGAGCTGGCGTGAATGGCGCCTATGTCGTAGGTAACCATGCATACATAGTAAATTACACCAGTAATACTCTCCAGATCTTTGACGTTTCCAATTCCACTGCGCCCGTGCTTACGGGAACAAGTGCCACCACCGGACTTAACAATCCAGTCACTGTCTACGTCCAAGGCAACTACGCCTACGTAGTTAATTATAGTGGCAGCACTCTCCAAATCTTTGACATCTCCAATCCTGCCTCCCCAGTTAGTGTCGGCAGTGTAGCTACCGGTACTGCACCACTAGGAGTCTACGTCCAAGGCAACTACGCCTACGTAACCGACAATGGCTCTAATGCTCTCCAAATATTCAATGTATCCAATCCTGCCTCCCCGGTTAGTGTCGGCAGTGTCTCGACTGGAGCTTCCAGTACGCCGGTATACGTCTACGTCCAAGGCAACTACGCCTACGTAACCGACAATGGCTCTAATGCTCTCCAAATATTCAATGTATCCAATCCTGCCTCCCCGGTTAGTGTCGGCAGTGTCTCGACTGGAGCTTC
>Ga0182014_10006080_pt1 | contig 13172 bp, 16 predicted proteins | sample 612S2DmetaG_FD_120489 | JGI IMG/M metagenome (GOLD analysis project Ga0182014, IMG submission 120489) | Permafrost microbial communities from Stordalen Mire, Sweden - 612S2D metaG | ecosystem: Environmental > Terrestrial > Soil > Wetlands > Permafrost | place: Sweden: Stordalen | collected... | reverse complement strand
GGCTGCATCGCTGGCGCCCTGGAGGAAAGCGACTATCGCGCCAAGCTCGCCGCCGCCGGTTTCGAGGCGATCGGCGTCGAGCCGACCCGCGTTTACAGGGTCGAAGACGCGCGCGAGTTCCTGGCCGGGAAGGGGCTCGACGTCGACGCTCTCGCGCAGCAAGTCGACGGCAAATTCATGAGCGCCTTCGTGCGCGCGGCAAAGCCGAAGGCGGCGACAAACTAGAGCATAAGGCGCCGGAATTGCGCCCGTCCTCGCATCCTTCAGTCTGGCAGTCGCGTTCGCCCGCTGCGGCTCCAACGGGCGACCGACTTGTTTTGCGGGGGCTGAGCCGAGTTGAGCGTTCGCAGCCGGATGTAACGATTCCGGGGTTGTCCCAGTCAAAGACACGTATGGGCGCGAATCCGTCGCGCCGATCACTGGGAGAGAGTCAATGTCAATTTCAACGGTAGACAAAGAACTGGTTGCGATCGCGGTGTCGATTGCGGCGGGCTGTCGCCCCTGCACCGCCCATCACCTGGCCGCGGCGCGCCAAGCGGGCGCAGCCGTTCAGGCTATCGAAACCGCCGTGGCGAACGCAGTTTGCGTGCGGTCCAGCGCGACAGAGGGGATGCGCCGGCAGGCCCTCGAAATCGGGCAGCAGCCGGACGGCTGCGGGTGTTCGGCTAAGAGCGCCTGGGAAGAACTCGCGGCGCTCGGCGCGTCGCTGGCCGTCAATTGCACGGAGAACATCGACAAACACCTTGCGGCCGCGCGAGCTTTGGGTGTCGCGCAAGGCGACGTGGACGTCGTGTTCGCACTCGTGGGAAAAATCCGGGCGCGTGCAACCAGTCATGCTGAGGCCCGATTCACCGGATCAAGCGCTCACGCGGCCGTGTCGAACGCCGTCGCGCCGGCTCCTGGTTCATGCTGCTGAAAGGAGAAAACCCGTGAGGGACGCGTCGCTGGAAGAGGAACGCATGAACCTCCGCCGGTTTGCCGTCCGTCTAACCGGCGACGGCTCCCTCGCAGACGACATTGTCCAAGAGACCCTCCTGCGCGCGCATCGCGCGCAGTCGAGTTTTCGGGGACAAGCAAAGCTTCGCACCTGGCTTGCCGCGATCGCGGTCAACGTCTGTAACGACCATTTCCGACGGCAGGCCTCGCGAAGGGAAGTGGCGATCGATGACCCCTCGGTGGCTGAAATTCCCTGCGACGCGGACGCCGAGCACGCGTTACTGGAAAAGGAGATGGGCGCGTGCATCGCTTCACACCTCATGAAGCTACCCGAACGCCAACGCCAGGTCCTCGCCTTGCACGACATGGGCGACGCCGATCACGCCGAAATCGCCAGCATCCTCGGCCTGAGCGAAGAGAATTCGCGTGTGCTGTTGCACAGGGCCCGAATCACGCTGCGCGCCCGGTTGCGACAGAACTGCCAGTTGGCGTTCGGCCGCGACGCCATCCCATGCACGCCGGTCGAAAGTTAGGTCGAACTGCTCTACGCGCGCGAGCTTCAGCGGCAAATCGGCCTCGCGAGTTGATCGCACTCCGCAGACGACGATCTTGCATATTCAGTTACATCTGTTATTCTCGATATATGGATAATGTGGAAACTATCGCCGCCCTGGCGGCGCTTGCGCAACCGACGCGGCTCGACGTGTTCCGCCTTCTGGTGGCGTGCGAGCCTGAGGGCGTCGCGGCGGGCGAGCTGGCGCGCCTGGTCGAGGCGCCCCAGAACACTGTATCGACGCATCTCGGCATCCTCGCGCGCACTCGTCTCATTGTCGGCGAGCGACAAAGTCGCTCGATCGTCTATCGAGCCAACCTGGAGCGTTTCCGCGAAGTCGCGCTTTATCTGCTCAAGGACTGCTGTGGCGGCCGCGCCGATCTGTGCGCGCCGCTGATCGCCGATCTCACCCCTTGCTGCCCGCCCAAGGAGGCCGCTCATGGCTGACCGCATCTTCAACGTCTTGTTCTTATGCACCGGCAACAGCGGGCGCTCAATCCTCGCCGAATCGATCCTGCGCAAGTTCGGCTCAGACCGCTTCGCCGCCTTTTCGGCCGGCAGCCATCCCAAAGGCGCCGTCAATCCCTTCGCGATAAAGGTGCTCGATAGGCTGGAGTATCCGACCGACGGCCTGCGCTCGAAGAGTTGGGACGAATTCGCCGCGCCCGGCGCGCCAACGATGGATTTCGTCTTCACCCTTTGCGACGACGACGCAAGCGAGACCTGCCCGGTCTGGCCCGGCCAGCCGATGACCGCGCATTGGGGCATCGAAGACCCTGCCGCGGTCGAGGGAACGGACATTCAGAAGGAAGCGGCTTTCGTCACCGCGGCGCGCTACGTCAGGAACCGGATCGCCGCCTTCGTCGCCTTGCCGATCAGAAGCCTCGACACCTTGTCGCTGAACAAGAAGCTGCGCGAGATCGGCGCGCTCGAAGGCGCGAGCAAGCCCCGCCCCGAGGTCGCGTGATGGACGTCGTCATCTACCACAATCCCGACTGCGGGACTTCGCGCAATGTGCTGGCGATGATCCGCAATTCCGGCGTCGAGCCGCACATCATCGAATATCTCAAGTGCCCGCCGACGCGGCTGTTGCTGACGCAATTGCTCGCGCGCGCCGGCCTGACGGCGCGCGAAATTTTGCGCGAGAAGGGCACGCCGTATCACGATCTCGGCCTCGACGACCTGTCGCTCTCCGATGACGCGCTGCTCGACGCGATCGCCGCGCATCCCATTCTGATGAACCGGCCGCTGGTGGTGACGCCCAAGGGCGTGCGCTTGTGCCGCCCGTCGGAAACGGTTCTCGACCTGCTGCCGCCTCAACACGGCGAATTCATCAAGGAAGACGGCGAGCGCGTGATCGACGAACACGGGCGGCGCGTCGCAACCGCATAGGAAACCCGAATGTCCCGGTTCGAACGCTATCTCACCCTGTGGGTCGCGCTGTGCATCGTCGCCGGCGTGGCGCTCGGCCAATTGGCGCCGGGCGTTTTTCACGCCATCGGCGCCGCGGAAATCGCCAAAGTCAATCTGCCGGTGGCGGCGCTGATCTGGCTGATGATCATTCCCATGCTGATCAGAATCGACTTCGCCGCGCTCAGCGAAGTCGGCCGGCACTGGCGCGGCATCGGCGTGACCCTGTTCATCAACTGGGCGGTCAAGCCGTTCTCGATGGCGGCGCTCGGCGCGTTTTTCATCGGCTATCTCTTCCGGCCCTATCTGCCCGCCGACCAGGTCAGCTCCTACGTCGCCGGCTTGATCATCCTCGCCGCCGCGCCGTGCACCGCGATGGTGTTCGTGTGGTCGAACCTGACCCGCGGCGAGCCGCATTTCACCCTGACCCAGGTCGCGCTGAACGACGCCATCATGGTGTTCGCGTTCGCGCCGATCGTCGGCCTGCTGCTCGGCCTGTCGGCGATCACCGTTCCCTGGAGCACGCTCGTCCTTTCGGTCGTCCTCTATATCGTCGCGCCGGTGATCATCGCCCAACTGCTGCGTGGTCGCGTGCTGGCGACGGGCGGGACGGAGGCGCTGACGCGCCTGCTGGCGACGCTGCAACCCGCCTCGCTGGTCGCCCTGCTGGCGACCCTGGTGTTGCTGTTCGGCTTTCAGGGCGAAGAGATCATCGCCCAGCCGCTCATCATTCTGATGCTGGCGACGCCGATCCTGATTCAGGTTTATTTCAACGCCGGCTTCGCCTATCTCTTGAACCGCCTGATGGGCGAACAGCATTGCGTCGCCGGCCCGTCGGCGCTGATCGGGGCCAGCAACTTCTTCGAGCTGGCGGTCGCCGCCGCCATCAGCCTGTTCGGCTTCAACTCGGGCGCGGCGCTGGCGACCGTCGTCGGCGTGCTGATCGAGGTGCCGGTGATGCTGTCGGTGGTTTGGATCGTCAATCGGTCGAAAGGCTGGTACGAAAGCGGCGCGAAGGCGGCTGAGCGCGCCTCCGCGGCGCGATGATGATCGAGGATCCGATGATCGAAGGCGTCCAAGCGGCCTCGGTTGGGCCAGAAGAGCTTCCCTCGATGCGGGCCGCCCTGCTGAAGGCTGGTCTTCCAGCCGACGATCTCGAAGCGCCGGGGCTGCAACTCTTCGCCTTCAAAGTCGACGATGAGACGGTCGGATTCGGAGGTCTGGAGACTTGCGGGAAGCTCGTGTTTGCTGTTCGTAGTCGGCCTCGTACGACCTAAATGACCTGAACGACCGATAACCGACCGAACAACTAAAGAAGCACCATGCCAAGCTCAAATGGATCGTCCGTGAATAGATTGCGCGGCCTCTTTGGCGGCGTAATAATCTTGTACTTCATTATTGCACTTGAGGTGCTGATCATGATCAGCCCCTTCGCCGCGTTTTTCTATGCGGCGTTCAATCCGGTGCTCCTGTTCTTTGCTCAGTCGCCAGCCACGAGCTGGCTCACAGCATTCTTCCTGCCGCACATGGTCTCGCCGCCGGGGCTCTTGCTCCAGACTGTCCGGCTCGCAGGTTCGGCCCTCTTCGTGGTCGGCGCGGTCGTCTTCTTTGTTTGCATGGCGCAAGTGTATTTCCACAAGTTCTTCAGACAGGACCCAGCACTGGGTGGGCTTTACCGGTGGATCCGCCATCCGCAGTATCTCGCTCTCGGGGGCCACCGGGCTCGGGTTGGCAATCCTGTGGCCGCGGTTCCTCACCATCGTCCTGTGGGTCGTCATGGTCGCGCTCTATTACCTCCTCGCACGGGATGAGGAACGGCGGATGGTGAACCAGTTCGGCGATCAGTACCGAGAGTACACGACGCGGACCGGTATGTTTTTTCCGCGAAGCGTGGAGCGAACCGTGGGTCGCCTGCTGCCACTCCGGATATCGCCGATGCTCAAATCGCTAGTTGGATTCGCCATTCTCGTGGTCTTGGCTGTCGGCGGCGCATTCGCCCTTCGGGCCTTTACGGTCGACCAGTTGCCGCTGTGGTCGGAGGGGCGCATCACGGCGATACCCATCCTACCCGCAGACTCTATCATGTTGGAGCACCGGATGGCCGATTTGCTGCAGCTTCCGGAGGTAAAGTCGCGGCTCGACCGGTCATCGCAACCTATCCTCGTCTATGTCATCCCACAGAATTACGTAATGCAGGGAATGATCGCCGACACCGGTCAGAAGTGGCGTCTCTTCGAGGAACATCAGACGATAGTGATGATCACTGACTGGATCGTCCATCCCTTCCGACACCTCCAGGGCGGCGACATGTCGATGCACCACGACATGGGAGGCGTAGCCGCGGCTGACAGCCCGGCGTCTGGCGATAAGCTCCGCCGGCTCATCTTCCTGGAACTCGATTCCCCGCCCTCCTTGAACACGAGAGCCGTCGTTTTCGGCATCACAACGGCTCGTGTCCCCCTGTTCTTCGCAGACGTGGATATGCACAGCCTGACCCTAGTCGACATCCAAGACCTTGGCCCGGGCACGGGGTGGGGGCGCGTCCCGACGCCCATGTTCTGACCATCATGGATTCTTGTTGTCCGTGGGGCTGCATCCCTTGAGCGAGTCCAAAGCGCTAAACGTCGTAAGCCGTCTGGCTAACACCCAACGCGACGGAACAAGCTGAATTGAAACCGTTGCTCTGAACCGCCAGGGGTCGCGTGATGATGGCGACGGCTTTCGACCAACGTGAAGGCGCTCCCAAGCACCCGACCAAGAATTTCGGCGTCGTAGCGCACTACAGGCAGGCCGCTACATCGTTCGGGGCCGTCCGGTGCGAACGTGGCGACAATCGCGTGCCCGCCCGGCTTCACTGCCGTCGTTAGACGCGCGACGTAAGCCGCGCGGTCTCCTTCATCAGTGAGGAAATGAAAAGCCGCTCGATCGTGCCAAATATCGTAGGCTCGGCGCGGCCCCCACGTTGTCACGTCAGCAATGATCCACTCAACTTGATCGGCGCGGTGGCCAAGACGTCTCTTCGCGGCGCCCAACGCGGCTTCCGAGAGATCGAGGACGGTCACGTCTCGCATGTCCAATTTCACGAGCGCGTCGACCAAACGTGACGCGCCGCCGCCGATATCAATCACAGCCGAATTTAGACCAGCGCCGGCGAGCGCAATCAACTCAATGGACGAGGTGGGCCACTCCTGAAACCAGCTCACCTCGCTTTCGTTCTTGGAAGCGTAGACTTTCTCCCAATGCTCCTTCCGGTTTGCCTCGTTCATGGCGCTCTCTTTCAAGCCCTATGTGTGAAGCAGAGCCACATGTTGACCCCACTCAACCGAACGTCGTCAGGGCCTTAGCGCGCCGGTCGGCGTTCGAACTCTACGCAGAATTGCAAACAGGCGCCGGCGCTTACGCGCGGACAGGATCGGTACGCGATCGTCGTAACATCACGCCATCAAGATACTCTCCGCCGCTTGTGCGGCGCGAGCGACCTTCTCATCGGTCGCCGGCGACAGCCCTTTCTCCATGCCGAGTTCAGCGAGCTTCAGGCTGGCGAAGTTCTCGAACCCCGCTTCCTTCAGGCACAGGCTCGCGCAGTTCAGAGCACAGCCGTCGATCGCAAGGATACGATCCGCAGCCCGAGTGGTCGTCATATAGCTGGCGACGCGCCCGCCGAGAGCGGCCAGGCAGAACATCTTCCCAACCCGATCGCGCCCGAGCTTGCGCGCCGCGCGATCGGCGATCTCGCCGACATCCGCGGCGCCGGAGCAGGAAAAGATCAACGTGTTGGCGCCCTTGACGCCGCTATTCGCTTCGCTCATTTCAAATCTCCTTCAACCAGGTTCGAACATTCTCCGGCTTCGGCAGGCCGCCGGCGTGGACAAGCTTGCCGTCGACCACGAGTCCCGGCGTCGAGGCGACGCCGTAGGCCGCGATCGCCGCGTAATCCGTCACCTTCTCGATCGTGACGGACACGCCGAGCGCGCGCGCCTCAGCTTCGACCATCTCGGCGGTGGCGATGCAGCGACTGCATCCTGAGCCGAGCACCTTCACGTCCTTCACGACTGCACTCCTTTTCTTGTCAGATCAAAGCATTGAACAGGTAGCCGACGGCCAGAATGCCGACGGTGACGACGCCGATGAATACGGCGATCAGCCGCGTCGAGAGCACACGGCGCAGCAGGATCGTTTCGGGCGCTGAAATCGCGGTGACCGCCATCATGAAGGCGAGCACGGTCCCGAGCGCGGCGCCCTTGCCGAGCAGCGCCTCGACGACAGGAATGATGCCGGCGGCGTTGGAATAGATCGGCACAGCGATGAGCACCACGGCCGGGACGGACCACCAGGCGCCACGGCCCATGATGGAGGCCAGCAGTTCCGTCGGCACGTAGCCGTGAATGAAGGCGCCGGTGCCGATTCCAAGGATCATCCACAGCCACACGCGGCCGACGATGTCGCGCATCGCGTCCAATCCCGCCTTGATGCGGTCGGCGGGTGTCTGCCTCTGCGTGGTCAGGTCGGCCGGCGCAGTGCGCAGATTGCGCACCCATGGCTCCAGCCATCCCTCCAGATGCAGTTGGCCGATCACCCAACCAGAGACGATGGCGACGACCAGACCGAAGCCGAGGTAGATCATCGCCACCTTCCAGCCGACTAGGCCGAACAGCAGACCGAGCGCAATCTCGTTGACCATCGGCGCGGAGACCAGGAAAGAGAAGGTCACGCCGAGCGGCACACCGGCCGAGACGAAGCCGATGAACATCGGCACCGCCGAGCACGAGCAGAACGGCGTGACGACGCCGAGCGCGGCGGCGGCAACATTGCCCGCGCCCTCGTGTCGCCCGGCGAGCATGGCGCGCGTTCTTTCGGCCGAGAAGAAGCTGCGCACCACGCCCATGCCGAACACGACGATGGTCAGCAGCAACAACACCTTGGGGGTGTCGAGGGCAAAGAAGCTCAGGGCCTCGTGCAGGTGGCTGCCAGGGCTGACCGGCAGGTTGCCGACAAACCAGATGGAGAACGGCTCAAGCTGGCTGTAGAGCGCGACCCAGAGCGCCAGCGCGGCCACAGTGGCGCCAATCCACAGTGCGGCGCCGGGTTGGCTTGGCTGAGCATATGCAGCTGGCGGAGCGCTCATGCGGCGCTCTGGCGACGCGTCTCGGGCAGGTCCAGCGCAGCTGCCACCAGCGCATCCACCGACGCCGGCAGGTTCGAGCTTCGACGATACCGCACCCACTGCGCGTCCCTCCGGTCGGTGACCAGCCCAGCGAGCTTGAGAACCGTCATGTGTCGCGACATCCGGGACTGGCTGGCGCCGAGCGCGCTCATCAATTCGCAGACGCAGTGCTCGCGACCGTCGCGCAGCATCCGCATCGCGGCTAACCGGGTCGGCTCCGCCAAGGCGGAAAGAGTGGTCACTGGATCCATGAAACCTATATGCGCTTATGCGCATGACATGTCAAGCGCATAAGCGCATATAACGGTTAAAACCGGCGATAGCGGTCTTCATGGCCACGGCCGCCGTCAACGTGCTACTGGCGGCCGGCCTGTTCCTGATGTTGCGCCCTCGCCGTCTGCGCAGTCGCCGCAGGCGTTGGAGGTGAACGAATTTAACGACTTTGGCGCGCGCAGCGGTCATCGCCGCCTTCGCGATCGTCGGGTGGGCCGTGTGCGCGGCTGCGATCGCGATCGGATTCGGCCTCATGAGCGAGCGCGGAGCGCTTATTCTGCACGCGATCGTCGCTCCGATCGCCTTCGCCGGCCTGAGTTGGCTCTATTTTGCGCGCTTCGCCTATACCGGGCCGCTCACGACCGCGCTGCTGTTCCTCGCCATCGTCGTCGCGTTGGACGTTTTCGTCGTCGCGCTCCTCATCGAAAGGAGCTTCGCGATGTTCGCCAGCCCGCTGGGAACGTGGACGCCGTTGTTCCTGATCTTCGCCTCGACCTGGGGCGCCGGCGCGCTTGTCGAGCGGCCGAGACGTCGATGAAGAACGCCGATTAGGCGAGAGCGGTCTGATCGAGCGGCGGTTCGGCGGCGGCAAGGCGTTCACGTCACCCGGCGGCGGAACAGCCAACCCGCGGCGGTGAGGCTCGCCGCGCCGATCAGCGCCATCGGCCAATATTGCGAGGCGAGCGAGGATAGGCTCGCCCCTTCCAGGAACACGCCGCGCACGATGACCAGGAAGTAGCGCATCGGGTTGACGAGGGTGATGTCCTGCACCCAGTCGGGCATGTTGGCGATCGGGCTGGCGAAGCCGGAGAGGAGGACCGAGGGCACCATGAACAGGAACACCCCGAGCAGCGCCTGCTGCTGCGTCGTCGCCAGCGAGGAGATCATCAGCCCCACGCCGACGACCGCGATAACGAAGACGATGAGCCCGAGATAGAGCGTCGGCAACCCGCCGCGCAGCGGCACCTCGAACCACCACACCGCTGCGACGATGATCGCCGAGGCTTCGATCCCCCCGATCAGCACCCCCGGCAGTCCCTTGCCGAGCAGGATGTCGATCGGACGCAGCGGCGTGACCAGCAACTGGTCGAAGGTGCCGTTCTCGCGCTCTCGTGCGACCGAGAGGGCGACCACCATCAGCGTCACGATCTGGGTCAGCAGCGCGACGATGCTCGGCACGAAGAACCAATGCGAGCTGAGGGTCGGGTTGTAGCGGGCGCGGATGTCGAGCGTCGCCGGAGGATTCGCCGCGCCGTGCGCGGCCGCCCAGGCGGTCGAAAAGTCGCTCAAAATAGCGTTGGCGTAGCCCTCGATCAGCAGCGCGGCGTTGGAGTTGCGGCCGTCGAGGATCGCCTGCACCGGCGCCGGCCGTCCGGTCAGCAGATCTCGGGTGAAGCGCGGATCGATCACCAGCGCCAGCGCGATCTTGCGCGAATCGATCAGCGCGTCGATTTCCTGGCTGCTGTGCAGCGTGGCGACCAGCCGAAAGGTCGGCGCGCCGAGAAAATGCGCGACGAGGTCGCGCGACGCCTCGCTCGCATCCTGGTTGTAGATCGCGATCGGCACGCGGTCGAGATCGAACGTCGCGGCGTAGCCGAACAAGATGAGCATGACGAGCGGCGGGCTGATCAGCACCGAGCGGCTCTTGCCGTCGCGCAGCACCGCCAGCAGCTCCTTGACGATCAAAGCGAGAACCTGCCGCCACATCGCCGTCAGTCCAATCGTTTGCGCGCCAGCGCGCGCGCCGCGCCGAGGAAGATCGCCGCGATCGCGATCAGCGCGGCGGCGTTGGGCAGGATCACCGACCAGACGTCGCCGGCCAGAAACGTCGATTGCAGGATGGCGACGAAATAGCGCGCCGCGACGGCGTAGGTGATGATCTGCACCGGCCAGGGCATGGAGTTGATGTCGAATACGAAGCCCGAGAGGATGAACGCCGGCAGGAACGTCGCGATGATGGCGATCTGCGCGGCGACGAACTGGCTGCGCGCCGCGCTGGAGATCAACAGCCCCATTCCCAGCGCGGCGAGCATGAACAAGCTGGAAGTGGCGGTGAGCGTCCACAGCGAGCCACGCAGCGGCACCTCGAACCGGAACACGCCGAGCGCCACCGTGGCCGCCATGCCGCCCATGCCGAGCACAAAATAGGGAATCAGCTTGGCGATCAGAATTTCCCGGATCGTCACGCGGGTGACCATCAACGCTTCCATCGTGCCGCGTTCCCACTCGCGCGCGATCACCAGCGCCGTCAACAGCGCGCCGCTCAAGGTCATGATCATCGCGATGAGGCCCGGCACGATGAAGTCACGGCTCTTCACCGCCGGGTTGAACCGCACGCGCGCCTGCAAGGCGATCGGCAGCGGGGCCGGCCGTCCCGCCTCGGCCGCCCGCGCGGCGAGCCAGTCGGCCCAGACTTGTTGGACGTAGCCCTCGACGATCCGGGCGGTGTTGGTGTCGACGCCGTTGACGAACAAGCCGATCGGAGAATTGCCGCCCGAGACCGCCCGGCGGTCGAAATCGCTCGGCAGCCAGACGACGCCCTGCACCTCGCGGTTGGTCATCGCCTGCTCCGCCTCCTGGATGGTGAGGAACCGCCGCGGGCGGAAGTACGGCGACTGCTCGAACGCGCCCGCAAAGCTCGCGGCGAGCGCGCTCGGGCGTTGCACGACCAGCGCCAGCGGCACGTTGCTGGCGTCGAGCGAGACGCCGTAGCCGAACAGAAACAGCAGCACGGCCGGCAGCAGGAAGGCGATGGCGAGCGAGGAAGGGTCCCGCCAGATTTGCAGGAACTCTTTGCGCAGCAGCCCGCGCAGGCGTCGCAGCGAGGCCATCATGGGCGTGACGCCTGCATCGGCGCGGCCGCCGCCGCCTCGATCATCGCGATGAACGCGTCCTCCATGGTCGGATCGGGGCGCGCCTCCGTCCTGGCGGCGGCCTTGATCGCCTCCGGCGCCCCCGCGGTCAGCACGCGGCCCTGCGCCATGATCGCCAAACGGTCGCAGTACTCGGCTTCCTCCATGAAGTGCGTCGTCACCATGACGGTGACGCCGGACTCGGCGAGCGCGTTGATGCGCCGCCAGAAGTCGCGACGCGCGAGCGGATCGACGCCGGAAGTGGGCTCGTCGAGGAACAAGATGTCGGGCTCGTGCATCAGCGCGCAGGCGAGCGCCAGCCGTTGCTTGAATCCGAGCGGCAGATCGCGCGCGGTCGCGCTCACCTGCGAAGCGAGGTCGAACTCGGCGACCGCCCAGTCGATGCGTCGACGCTGCCGCGCGCCGAACAGTCGATAGACGCTGCTGAAGAAGCGCAGATTCCGCTCCACGCTGAGATCGCCGTAGAGCGAGAACTTTTGCGCCATGTAGCCGATCCGCCCGCGCGCCGACGCGGCGGCCTTGCGCAGATCGAAGCCGGCGACGCGCAACGAGCCTTCCGAGGGCGGCAGCAGGCCGCAGAGCATGCGGAAGGTGGTCGATTTGCCGGCGCCGTTGGCGCCGAGCAGGCCAAAGATCTCGCCGCGGGCGACGTGGAAGCTGACGTCGTTGACGGCGACGAAGTCGCCGAAGCGGCGGGTGAGGCGGCGCACCGCAATGACGTCTTCGGCCGGCGACGCGGCGGCCGGCGACGGCGACGGCGACGCCGGCGCCGCAGCGGGCGGGGCCCCGGGGTCGAGCGCGCGCAACCGCGCGACGAAGGCGTCCTCGAAGCGCGGCGGGGTGGGCGCGAACGTCAGGCCCGGCAGGTCCGAGGCAAGCGCGGCGGCGGCGGGCGGCGTCGGCGCGGCCGTCACCACCCTGACCCGACTGCCCTGGATCACCGTATCGATTACGTCGGGCGCGCGCGCCAGCCGCTCCTGCAGCCGCCGCCGGCCGACGTCGGCGCTGGCGAAGAAGCTCCGCCCCGCCAATTCCGCGGTGAAGACGCCGGGCGGGCCGCCGCCGAGTAGCCGGCCTTCATGGATCAGCAGCACGGCGTCGCAACGCTCGGCCTCGTCGAGATAGGCGGTGCTGAACAGCACCGTCATGGCGGCGGAGCGCGTCAGGTGGTCGATGATCTGCCACAACTCGCGCCGCGACACCGGATCGACGCCGACGGTCGGCTCGTCGAGCAGCAACAGATCGGGCGGATGGACCAAGGTGCAGGCGAGACCGAGCTTCTGCTTCATGCCGCCCGAAAGCCGTCCCGCCCGGCGCTCGGCGAAGGGCCCGAGCGCGGTCATGTGCATGAGCTCGGCGTAGCGGGCGGGGCGCTCGTCGGCCGGCACGCCTTGCAGATCGGCGTACAGATCCAGGTTCTGTCGCACGCTGAGGTCTTCGTAGAGCCCGAAGCGCTGCGGCATGTAGCCGATCCGCGCCTGGACGGCGAGCGGGTCGCGCGCGACGTCGATCCCCAGCGCCTCGATCTTTCCGGCGTCGGCGCGCAGCAGGCCGGCGATCAACCGCATCAAGGTGGTCTTGCCGGCGCCGTCCGGGCCGATCAGCCCGGTGACGGCGCCGCGCGCCGCGCTGGCGGTGACGCCGTCGACCGCGACGACCACCCGCCTGCCCGAGCGAAAACTGCGGCGCACGCCCTCGAGCCGCAGCGCCGGCGCGCTGTCATCGAGAGGCGGCATCGCTCGCTCCGCAACCGGGCGGCGGCGCCTCAACGGGCTGGGTCAGATCGATGCGCACGGTGGCCGGCATCCCGAGACGCAGCTCGCCGCGCGCGTCGCAAGCATAGACCCTGAGCTGGTAGACCAGCGCGGTGCGCAGCTCCGGCGTCTCCACCGCCTTGGGGGTGAACTCGGCGGTCGGCGAGATGTAGCCGATCCAGCCGTCGTACGCCCGGCCGGGATAGCTG
>Ga0182014_10006077_pt1 | contig 13176 bp, 13 predicted proteins | sample 612S2DmetaG_FD_120489 | JGI IMG/M metagenome (GOLD analysis project Ga0182014, IMG submission 120489) | Permafrost microbial communities from Stordalen Mire, Sweden - 612S2D metaG | ecosystem: Environmental > Terrestrial > Soil > Wetlands > Permafrost | place: Sweden: Stordalen | collected... | reverse complement strand
CTACTACGGAAAACCCGGCCCCGTCGTCATGCTCGAAGGCTGGTTCGAGTTCCAAGCTGCAAAGCGAGGCGTTCGCGCTATGAGGGCTAATGGCGATGTGTGAATCTGGTAGCTCCTACGGGTAGGGCCGTTTGACCGGAAGCCCACGCCAGTCGATACCATAACCACCACGGCCCTCATGACAAGCCAATAACCCCTGGCATCACGGCGATTACGGTGACATGCACGTATTTGCCTTTATATAACGCCGGGATGACGATGGAAATAGGTGTGTTTCACCATACGCAACAGGCCTGCATAGGACTCGGCATGGTCCGCGCTTCCCGCCGTCGGCCTTGACGGCGCGAGCGCGGAACCGAAATCGGGACCGAAAAAAGCGCCCAAGCCGTTGAAACTCCCTGGGGCGAGCCACGGGTGGGCTTTTCGCGATCCGTTCCTGGTTTGCGGCGGCGCCGCGCTCATGCCGGCGGCCGAGGGCAACGACCCGTCATGGCCGGGACGAGGAGCCCCCATAGGCGCCAAGATAGAGCGCGCCCCTTGCCCCCTGCGGGGGAAAGAGCGCGCCGCGGAATTCATCGACGAATGAGTTTTCGCCGCGCCGGCTCCGGCTCGACGCGAACCGAGCCCTTGGCGCTGCAGCGCAGCCGCGCGCCGGCGACATTGGCGCTGAAGCGCTTGCCGGCGCTGTGCGCTTCGCGCAAGGCGAGCGCGAGCGCCTCGATCTTCTCCAGGCCGACGCGGCTCGGCGCCCGTCCGCCGACGCGCGCGATCGCCGCCGTCAGCAGCCGCTGCACGATCTCGGCCGGCTCGGCGAGCAGCGGGCCCGCCTCGCAGGCGCCGGTCGCGATCAGGCCGAGACGCGCTTCGGCGGCGGCGGTCTGCCGGACGAGCGCGTCCTCGACTTGCGCCGCGCGGCGCGCCAGCCGGGCGAGGGCGGGGGCGTCCAGGCCTTCGGCGGCGAGCGCCCGCGCGAGCGCGCGCAGCCGCGTGCGCGCATAACGCGGATCCTCGTTGGAGGGATCGCGCGCGAAGGCGACGCCTTGCGTCTTGCAAGCCGCGATCAACTCGCGCTTGGCAAGCCCGAGCAGCGGCCGCGCGATCGTCGTTCCCTCCCGGTCGACGCGCGCCGCCATCGCGCGCAGGCCGCCGATCCCGGAGCCGCGCAACAGGCGGAACAGCGTCGTCTCCGCCTGGTCGTCGAGGTGGTGGGCGGTGACGACGAAGTCCGCGCCGATCGTCTTGGCGCATTGTCCCAGCAGCGCGTAACGTGCCTCGCGCGCGCGCTCCTGGATGCGGCTCTTCGGCTTGGCGCCGCGCCAGTCGAGAATGCGGTGGGGAACGCCGAGCTTTCGGCAGAGTTCGCCGACGGCGCGCGCCTCCTCGGCGCTTCCCTCGCGCAATCCATGGTCGACGGTCGCCGCTGCGAGGCGCGGCCGGCCGCCGCGCCGACGCGCCCAGGCGGCGGCCATCAGCAGCAGCGCGGTGGAATCGGGGCCGCCGGAGACGGCCAAGAGCAGATGCTCCGCGTCGGCGAGCGGGGCGAAGATCGCGTCGATCGTCCGATCCGACGGGGGCGCCGGCGGACTTGGCCTCCGCGTCAACAATGGGCCTTTTGCATCTCGCGCTCCGCCGATTTCTTCACCGCCGGCGCGGCGGTCGGATAGCGCTTGCCGACTTCGGCGAAGGTCGCGCAGGCCTGCTCGTTGCTGCCGAGCGCGGCGAGCGACTGGCCGAGCCGCAACATCCCCTCCGGCGCGCGCGCCGACTTGGAAAAATCGGTCGACAGCTTCAAATATTGCTCGGCGGCCTCGCGCGGCCGCGAGCGCTGAAAATAGGTCTCGCCGAGATAGAAGATCGCGTCGGGCGCCAAGCGGTGCGTGGCGTTGGCGGCCAGGAACGCCTTCAATTGCTCCTCGGCCTCAGCGTATTTGCCGTTGCGATAGGCGTCGATCGCCGCGTTGTATTGGTCGCGCGGAGCGTCGGCGAAGTCGACGCCGACGCCGGAGACCGTCGGCCCGACGCCGGCGATGACCGTCGGCGCGGCGGCGGGAAGCGGTCCGCCGGGCAGGGACGCGGGCGCGGGAGCGGGAGCGGGCGGGGAATTGGGACGGCCGGAAAGGTCGAGCGGCGCGCCGGTTGGCGCCGGCGGATTGGCGAGCGGCGCGCTCGGCGGCGTTGTTCCCAGCGGTCGCGGAGCGCCAACCGCGTTGGGATCGCCGATCGGATCGAAGGCGTCGGCCTTGCGCGCGGTCTTGACCGGGCCCGAGGCGTCCGCCGCCGCGATCGGCGGGGCCGCCGCCGCGATCGGCGGGGCCGCGGCGGCGATGGGCGGAACCGCGGCCGCGACGGGCGGGGCCGCGACGGCGGCTGGGGCGGCGCCGCCAAGGCGGAATTCGACGTCCTGCTGGAACCGCTTCAGTTGATCCTCGAGCCGACGCTGCTGATTCTCCAGTCCCTCGATGCGGCCGTTGGCCTGCCGCAATGCGTCTTCTAGGCGATCGACGCGCACGTCGAGGGCGGCGGGGTCGGCCGAATCGCCCGGCGCGCCGGGAACGGCGGCGGGGGGAAGCGTCGCTTGCGCGCTCTTCTGCGGCGGGTCGGCGTGAAAGGGATTGAGATCGAAGGCGCGCGCGCTGGTCGCGCCGATGAACCCCAGGCAGACAAGCGCCGCGCCGGCGCGGCAAAGGCGAGAAAGCGGCGTCAAGACCTCAAACCCCCATCGGCGGCGCGGCGGCGTTCGACGGGTCGCGCCCGAACTCCGATAGCATAACGAGGGCGGACGGCCAAAAGTGAGGCGAAGCTTTGGCGCTTGCGCGGCGCGGCCGCGTTCCCCCTCAGCTTCCTGCCGCGCCCGCGAGCACGGTGACGGCGCGGCGGTTCTGCGACCAGCACGAGATGTCGTTGCAGACCGCCACCGGGCGCTCCTTGCCGTAGCTGATCGTCTTGATGCGGTCGGCCGAGACCCCCTTGGCGATGAGGTAGTTCTTGGCGGTCTCGGCGCGCCGGGCGCCCAGGGCGAAGTTGTATTCGCGCGTGCCGCGCTCGTCGGCGTGACCCTCGATGGTGAAGGCGTAGCGGGTGTATTGATTGAGCCAGGCGGCCTGCTTGTCCAGCGTCCCCTGTCCCGTCGCGGTGAGTTCGGTGGAGTCGGTGTCGAAGAACACGCGATCGCCGACGCTGGCCGTGAACTCCTGCACGCTGCCGGGAGCGCCCGCCGCGCCATAGGCACCGTTCAGAGCGTCGGAATCGGCGTTGTTGTGGGCGCAGGCGCCGAGGGCGAGGCCGAGAGCGAGCGTCGCCATGAGAGGAAAGGTGCGCGCAAAGGTCGCAGCGAACATCGCAAACTCCAATTCCAGTCACGCGGCCGAGCGCCGCCTCGATCGAGCCTTAGGGTTCACATTATTAATGAAAGGTTGAATCAATCTTACCGAGTCGTTGCCGCATCGCATCGTCTTGTCGCAAACGCGCGTCACGGTTAACCAACGCTTAATGGCCAAAAAGGGGCAGCGAACGCCGAATTCGGCGCAAAATGCCGCGTTGCGGCATTTAGGCCTCCCGGTCGCCGGCGCCTTCGGCGCCGGGCTTGCGCAGACAGGCCGGCGCCGCGGCGCGAACGGACGCCGCGAGCCGGACGAGGGCGGGCCGGCGCGCCGTGTCGCGGCGGAAGACGAGATCGACCCGCCGCGTCACGCCCTCGCCTCGGAGCGGCGCCGCGGTCAAGCCGTCGCCGGCGGCGCCACGGCCTTCGAACGCCAGGAGCGGCGCGAGGGTGACGCCATAGCCGGCGGCGGTCAGGCGCAGCAGCGTTTCCAGGCTCGCCGCGCTCATATCCGAATTCGCCGCGCGGGCCGCCGCGCTGCGCTTGCACAGATCGAGCGCTTGATCGCGCAGACAATGGCCGTCCGCCAGCAGCAGCAGGGTCTGCGGGTCGATGTCGCGCGCCGCCACGGATTTGCGCCGCGCCAGCGGGTGGCCGCGCGCCGTCACCAGCAGGAAAGGCTCCTCGTAGAGCGTGAGGCGCGCGAGCTTGTCGTTGGCGGGATCGGTCGCGATCACGGCGGCGTCGATCGCGCCGCCGATCAGCATCGGCAACAGGCGGTCGGTCAGATCCTCGACGATCTTGATCGGCGCCCGGGGCAGCTCGCGGATCGCGGCGGGCAGCGCGTAGGGCAGGAGATAAGGCGCGATCGTCGGGATGACTCCGAGCCTGAGCGCGCCGACCAGCGGATCGCGGGCGCCGCGCGCGGCGACGGCGACGTCGGCGGCGGCGGCGATGGCGCGCCGGGCGTGTTCGACGATCGAGGCGGCGCGGCTGGCGACCCGAACGACGCGGCCCTGGCGTTCGAACACCCTGACGCCCAGTTCCTCCTCGAGCTTGAGGATCTGGCCGCTGAGGGTCGGTTGACTGACGTTGCAGGCCGCGGCGGCGCGGCCGAAATGGCCGTGATCCGCGACGGCGGCGACGTATTGCAGGTCTCGCAAGTTCATGGCGCGCCTATAAGATAGGCTGTGACGATCGCAAAGCGCGGAACAATCGATTGGAACGATCGGCAGGATTGGGCTACGAGTCCGCTTCCAGTCCCGCCAGGGCCGCCGACGATGGGGGATTTCACGACTGCTCGCGCGACGACTTGCGCCGGTTCGCCAATCGCCGACAACCAGAAATCGGCTGCCGCGGGTCCGCGCGCTCCAGTGCCGATGAAGGACTGGCGATTGGTCATCGCGCCGGCCATAAAGCCGGATCGCCTTCCCAGCAATTCATAGTCTTTGTCCACGGACCAGTTCAATCAACGCAGCCACGATCGGAGGGAGAGATGAACGGAAATGATGCGGGCGACGCCGGCAAGTGCCCGGCGATGCATGGGGTTCGCCCCAACGCGACTTTCGCAGCCAGGTCGAACCGGGACTGGTGGCCGAACCAGTTGAACCTCAAGATTCTGCACCAGAACTCTTCCCTGTCCGATCCCATGGGCAAGGGCTTCGACTACGCCAAGGCGTTCAAGGCCCTCGACCTCAAGGCCCTGAAGAAGGACCTTAATGCGCTGATGACCGACTCACAGGCCTGGTGGCCGGCCGATTACGGTCATTACGGGCCGCTCTTCATCCGGATGGCGTGGCACAGCGCGGGCACCTACCGCACCGGCGACGGCCGCGGCGGCGCCGGCTCGGGCGCGCAACGTTTCGCGCCGCTCAACAGCTGGCCGGACAACGTGAACCTCGACAAGGCGCGCCGGCTGCTCTGGCCGATCAAGCAGAAGTACGGCGACAAGATCTCGTGGGCCGACCTGATGATCCTCGCGGGCAATTGCGCGCTGGAGTCGATGGGGTTGAAGACCTTCGGCTTCGGCGGCGGGCGCGCCGACGTCTGGGAGCCCGAAGAGGACATCTACTGGGGCGCCGAGGAAACCTGGCTCGGCGACAAACGCTACAGCGGCGATCGGAATCTCGAGAACCCCCTCGCCGCTGTTCAGATGGGGTTGATCTACGTGAACCCGGAAGGGCCTAACGGCAAGCCGGATCCGCTCGCCGCGGCGATCGACATTCGCGAGACGTTCAAGCGCATGGCGATGAACGACGAAGAGACCGTCGCGCTGATTGCTGGCGGGCACACGTTCGGCAAGTCCCACGGCGCGGGCGATGCGAAGCTTCTCGGTCCGGCGCCCGAGGGCGCCGGCATCGAGGAGCAGGGCCTCGGCTGGAGGAACAGCTTTGGCGGCGGCAAAGGCGTCGATACCATCTCGAGCGGATTGGAAGGCGCCTGGACTCCCGACCCGGTGCATTGGGACAACGGTTACTTCGACACCCTGTTCCGCTACGATTGGCAACTGACGAAGAGCCCGGCCGGCGCCTACCAGTGGATTCCGAAAGATGCATCCGCGGCGAGCGCCGTCCCGGACGCCCACGATCCTGCGAAACGGCATCCGCCCACGATGCTGACGACCGACCTCGCCCTGCGGGTCGATCCGATCTATTTGCCGATTTCGAAGCGTTTCCATGAGCGCCCGGAACAGTTGGCGGACGCGTTCGCGCGGGCGTGGTTCAAGCTGACCCATCGCGACATGGGCCCGCGCGCGCGCTATCTCGGCCCGGAGCTCCCCGCGGAGGAGTTGCTGTGGCAAGACCCCGTTCCGAAAGTCACGCATAAGCTGATCGATGCTGAGGACATCCGCGCGCTCAAGGGCAAAATCCTGGCGTCGGGACTTTCGATCTCCCAATTGGTCTCGACCGCATGGGCGTCGGCGGCGACCTTCCGCGGCTCCGATAAGCGCGGGGGGGCCAACGGGGCTCGCATCCGCGTCGCGCCGCAGAAGGATTGGGAGGTCAACCAGCCGGCCCAACTCGCGAAGGCGCTCGAAACCCTCGCTGGCGTCCAGAAGGCGTTCAATGCGGCGCAGTCCGGGGGCAAGCGGGTTTCGCTCGCCGACCTGATCGTTCTCGGCGGCTCAGCCGCTGTCGAGCAGGCGGCGAAGAAAGCCGGGCATGACGGGGAAGTTCCCTTCACGCCGGGGCGCACGGACGCGACGCAAGAGCAGACCGACGTCGAGTCCTTTGCGGCGCTCGAACCTACTGCGGACGGGTTCCGCAACTACCTCAAGGCCGGATGCGCCGCCTCTGCGGAGGAAATGCTGATCGACAAGGCGCAACTGCTAACGTTGACCGCCCCTGAGATGACGGTTCTCGTCGGCGGCATGCGCGCGTTGAACGCCAACTTCGGACAGTCGCAGCACGGCGTCTTCACCAAACGCCCGGGGACGCTGACCAACGACTTCTTCGTCAACCTGCTCGACATGGGCACGGTGTGGAAAGCGGTCTCCAAAGCCGAAGACGTGTTCGAAGGACGCGATCGCGCGACGGGCGCACTGAAGTGGACCGGCACGCGCGTCGACCTCGTCTTCGGCTCGAACTCGCAGCTTCGGGCCGTTGCGGAGGTCTACGCCTGCGACGACGCGCAAAAGAAGTTCGTGCGCGACTTCGTGGCGGCGTGGAACAAGGTGATGAACGCGGATCGCTTCGACGTTGCCTGATCCCTTGGGAAAGGCGTGCGGGCGCGGCTGGGCGTCAGCCGCATCCGCACGTCGCGTACCTGGCGGACCGCGACCTGCGCGCCTGCAGCCGTCGACAAGATAGGCGGCTTCGGCCGCCCGCTCTTCAAATGCGCCGGTTTCGGGCTTGATGTCGCCACGAAATCGGTTCACCTTCGCCTCGTCGTGAAAAGGCGGAGGCGGGGCGCGTGCATAGTCGGCCGAAAGTTCCGCGGGCGCTGGTGTTCGTGTTCGCGCTCGCGTTTCTGTTCGAGACGTGGATCTGGGACCGCTTCGTCGCCGTGGGCCGGCGGCTGTTGGCGCTGGTCCCATGGGCCGCGTTGAGAGCCGCGCTGGCGCGGCTCGTCGCGCCTTTGCCGGTATGGGCGGCGCTGCTGTTGTTCGGCGTCCCGTTCGTCGTCACCGAAGTCGGCGCCCTCGCCAGCGTGGCGATCACTGCGACCGGGCACGTCGTCGCCGGCGCCGTCGGCTACGCCGTGACGAAGGTCGTGGGCTTCAGTCTCGTCGTGCCGATTTTCGATCTGACGCGCGAGAAGCTGCTGGCGATGCGGTGGTTCGCCTTCGTCTACGAAAAGTGTCTCGCCTTTCATAAATTCGCCGAGCGGCTGGTCGCGCCCTACCGCGCGGCGGCGTCGGCCTGGGTGAGGGACCTTCGCGCACGCGCGCGCGCCAATCGGGCGCAGCGTCCCGCCGGCGCCGAGGAGAAGATCGGCTGAACCGGGCCGATGGCGCCGTTGCCCTTTCTGCCGTATAGCTTGCCCTAGAAATGGCGGTCGGCGGGACGGCCGCCAGCTGCGATTCCGTCGCCGATTTCCCAACCGGGTTCGCCCTTGACGCTCCTTCTGCCGCACGGCAAATCATTGACGCTCGGCTCGCCGATCCCGGTCATGGGCATCGTCAACGCGACGCCCGATTCCTTTTCCGACGGCGGCGCCTTCGCCAGCGCCGACGAGGCCGCCGCGCACGGAGAGCGCCTCGTCGCCGAGGGCGCGGCGATCGTCGATGTCGGCGGCGAGTCGACCCGGCCCGGCGCGACGGCGGTGGCGGCGGAAGAGGAGGCGTCCCGCGTCGTTCCCGTCATCGCCGCGCTGCATCGTCGCCTTGCCGCGCCGATTTCCGTCGACACCAGCAAAGCGCGCGTCGCGGCGGCCGCCATCGAGGCGGGGGCCTCGATCGTCAACGACGTCTGGGGGTTCCAGCGCGACGGCGAAATGGCCCGCGTCGTCGCGGACAGCGGCGCGGCGGCGGCGCTGATGCACAATCGCGCGAGCGTCGACCCGGAACTCGACATCGTCGCGGATATCCTCGCCTTTCTCTCGCGCTCGATCGACATCGCGCTCGCCGCCGGCGTTGCCGAGGAGCGGCTTCTCGTCGATCCGGGCTTCGGCTTCGGCAAGACGCCGGCGCAGAATCTTCAATTGATACGGTGCCTGCGCGAACTGGCCGCGCTCGGCCGTCCGGTGTTGCTCGGCGTTTCGCGCAAGTCGACCATCGGCGTCGTCACCGGCCAGAAGGCGCCTGCGGAGCGCCTCGCCGGCTCGATTGCGGCCGGGCTGATGGGCGTCGCCAACGGCGCGGCGATCTTGAGGGTCCACGACGTCGCGCCGCACGTGCAGGCGCTGCAAGTTTGGAGCGCCATAGGGGAAAGCCGACGATGACCAGCCCAGAGTCTCGGGTCGCGATCGGCCGCGGTAGGATCTTCGTCCAGGGTTTGCGGCTCCACGCCTTTCACGGGCATTTCGCCCACGAGCGCAAGCACGGCCAGATATTCGAGATCGACGTCGACCTCGTCGCCGATCTCGCCGCGGCGGCGGCGGGCGACGATCTCAAGGCGACCGTCGATTACGGCAAGGTCGTCGCGACGACGCGAGAGGTCTTTTGCGGCGAGCCGCGCGTTCTCGTCGAGGCCGCCGCGTTGGATGTCGCGCGCGCGCTGCTGGAGAAATTTCCGCGCATCCAATCGGCCGTGGTGCGGGTCGGCAAAGTCGCGCCGCCGATCGCCGCGACGCTGCGGGCGGTCGGCGTCGAGATCGAGGTCAAGCGTGGGGGATGAGCGGACGCAAGAGGCCGCGCTCGGCCTCGGCGGCAACCTCGGCGACGTGGCGGGGTCTTTCGTCGAGGCGCTGCGCCTCCTCGCCGCGGCGCCGGGGACGAGGCTCGCGCGCGTCTCCTCGGTCTACCGCACGCCGCCCTGGGGCAAGCTCGATCAGCCGTCGTTTTTCAACATGGCGGCGCTGATCGAGACGAAGGCGCCCGCGCGTGCGCTGCTGGCGCTCTGTCTCGATATCGAGCGCGCGATGGGGCGCCGGCGCCTCGAGCGTTGGGGGCCGCGCACGATCGACATCGACATCCTGACCTACGGCGATAAGCGGATCGACGAGCCCGATCTGAAGGTTCCCCATCCGCGCCTCTGCGAGCGCGCGTTCGCGCTGGCGCCGCTGACGGAAATCGCGCCGCGCCTCAGCGTCGGCGGCCGCGAGATCGCGCAGTGGCTGGCGCTCAGCGATCGCGCAGGCGTCGAGGTCGACAGCCAAGCGAGCGCCGCGGTGCGGGCGGCGATCGACGCCGGCCGACGCTCGGCGTAGCGCCGCGGCAAGCCGCGCGAAGCGCCGCGAGTTGACGGCGAGGGGCCGATGAGGCCGGTTGAAATTGGCCGCCGACGCGCGCCACGCGGCCATTCGCGATAAAGCGAAACAACCGCCGAATTGATAGGTCTCAATGAAACACGGGACCAATCGCGGCAGGAAAAGGGCCGCGATTTCGTCCTGGGAGACCGCGTTTCCAACGTTGGGGCGAAGTCGAGTTCGTTTGAGGCGACGCCGATCCCGGCCGCAGCGCTCGATCGGCGTCGACAACGCGTCGATGCGGAGCGGGACTTCGGTGAAGCGCAAAACGTCGGCGCTCCGCTGACAGGAGAGGGCAATTCAAATGAGCGTCACGGATTCAAGTCTCAGCGATATGCAGCGCGCGGTCCGCAAAGCGATCGGGCTCCACTGGCGCATCTTTCTATTCCACGGCGTCGCGTTGATCGTGCTCGGCGTCCTCGCCGTCGTCTCGCCGGTGCTGGCCACCATCGCCGTCGAAATATTCATCGGCTGGTTGTTCGTGATCGGCGGCGTCGTCGGGCTCGTGGCGATGTTCTCCGCCCATGACGTTCCGGCTTTCCTGTGGAATCTGCTGACCGCGGCGTTGTCGGTCGTGGTCGGCGCGTTGCTGATCTGGAAGCCGGTGACCGGCGTGATCTCCCTGACGATCGCGTTGACGGCGTTTTTCGTCGTGGAGGGACTGTTTCAAACCGTGACGTCGATCGCCTACCGCGGCTCGATGCCCGGCGCCTGGGGCTGGATGCTCGCCAGCGGCCTCGCGGACCTCGTCCTTGCGGGACTGATCATCTGGGGATTGCCGTTCAGCGCCGCCTGGGTCCTCGGTCTGCTCGCCGGCGTCAACCTGCTCACCTCCGGCGTCGCGATCACCATGATGGCGTTCGAAGGGCGCGATCTGGCCAAGGCGATCGGCGCCCTCTAAAAAAAGGCGGCGAGCCGTCGATCGCATGAGCGTGCCGGTCGAGGCCGGATCGCATCTCGCCCCTGGGGCGCGCGTTCCTCATCGGCGGCGCGCGCCGCCGGGCCGATGTTGTGCATTCGCCTCGCGAAGGCGGTCCGAAGCCGGATGAGGGCTCGCCCGGCGGGCTTGCAAGGCGCCCGCCCGCAGGCCGCATCAATGGCGGAGCAGCAGCGACGCCAGGAGCGCGAGCGCGAGCAGCGCGGCGACGATCTGCCAAAAGCGCAACGGGTTGCGTTCGTAGAAGGTGCGCGGCCGGCGGACGGCGAGCGGCGGGCGCTCCGGTCCGGTCTCCATCTCCATGGCCAACTTGATCATGTCGTGGAAGCGCTCGGCCGGATCGACTGCGAACGCGCGCGCCAGCGCGGCCTCAAGCCAGGCGGGCAGGTCCGGCCGCAGGGCAGAGAGCGGCGTCGGCCGATTTCGCCGCGGCGGGCTGACGCCGTCGGCATTGCCGTAGGGGAACTCGCCGGTGAAGGCGCGAAACATCGTGACGCCGAGGGCGTAGATGTCGGTCGCCTCGTTCCCGGCTTCCCCGGCGAACATCTCCGGTGCCATGTAGCCGGGGGCGCCGGGAACGTCTTCGGGCGGAAAATCCTCCAGTCCGGGAATGCGCACCACGCCGAGATCGATCAGTTTGAGCGAGCCGCCGGCCTCGAGGATCACGTTGTCCGGCTTGATGTCGCGGTGGATGACGCCAACGTGGTGCAGCGCCGCCGCGCCCCGCGCCAGCTTGATCGTGATGGCGCGGCCTTCCTCCAGGCTCATCGAGGGGCGGCGCCGAAGCCGGGTCTCGAGAAGCTCCCTTGGTGGAGCGGCATCGCCGTGTAGAGGCAAGTCTGCCGCCCGGGGGGCAGTTCGACGGCGGCGCCGATCCACGGGCTGCGCACGCGCGCGCCCACCCACACCTCGCGGACGAACGCCGCGCGATAGGCGGCGACCGTGCCGACCTGAGGCTTGGGGAACTTCAACGCCGCCTCCCCGCCCTCCACCTCATCGACGGCGGCGAACAGGCGGCCGTATCGCCCGTCGGACAGCAGCGCCTTGAGCACGAAACCGTCGACCGTCTCGCCCTCGATCGGCGTCGAGATCAGCGGCAGTTGCATGGCGGCGGCGCCGATGTCGGCCGATTCGGCGGTCGGCAGATCGACGACGTCGATGACCAGCGCGGTGCAATTGTCGGCGCTGCCCGCCAGCAGTGCGGCGGCGACCAGCGCGCGCGCAATCCTGGGAAGCGGAGCGCTCGCGCAGGATGTCGGCGATGGCGTCGAACCGCAGATACCGGTGCACGCCGTCGCTGCACAGGAGGAAGTGGTCGTGCCGCCCCACCGGCTGGAGAGCGTGGTCCAGCCGCACCTCCGTTTCGACGCCGAGCGCGCGGGTGAGGACGTTCGAGCGGCCGCCGCCGCCCTCGCGCACATGGTCGGTGGTCAGGCAGGCGAGGCGCTCGCCGCCCAACCGATAGGCGCGCGTGTCGCCGACGTGCAGCACGTGCGCCGATCGTCCGCGCAGCACCGGCGCGGTGAAGGTGCATCCCAGCCCCGCCAGCTCGGCGTCGCGCCGGCCCTGGGAATGAATCCAGGAGTTGAGCGCATCGATGACTTGGGCCGCGGCGCGGCGCGCTTCCATGGTTTCGGGCAGGTCGCAGAAGCCGTCGAGAAAACCGCGCACGGCCGTCTCGGCGGCGACGCGGCCGCCCTTGGCGCCGCCGATTCCGTCGGCGATCGCCGCCACGACGTCGCGACGCGGCTGCGGCAGCTCCCAGCCGAAGACCGCGCCGGCGAAGTCCTCGTTGCGCTCGCGCGGTCCGGTCTCGGACGCGAACCCCACGCTTGCCTTGACGCCGGACGGACGCTCAGCCATCGCCGTGGCCCCATCGTTAAGCGCCGCGCGGCGCGCGCCGCCGGCTTTGCGCCGTCAGTCGCCCAGCGCACAACGATCGAAGAGGAAATTGCCGCCGGTGGCCGACGCAAGCGTCACCGTGAGAGCGCCGGACTTGCGGTCGAGCCGATAGTTCCAGCCGTTGGCGGCGTCGCGCCACAAGATTTCGGCGGTGTCGATGCGGGCAGGATTGGAATCGACGGCGCCGCGATCGTAGTCGATCCTGATCTGCCAGCTCGCGCCGCTGGCCGGGTTGACGCAGGTGATCGCGCTCACGCCGCGCGGCGCTTCGCCTTCGCCGCCCGCCAGCGCGATGGCCGCCGTCGCCAACGCGACAGTCGTCGTCGCCAGCGCGACAGTCGTCGTCGCCAGCGCCCCGATGAAAGTTAACGATTGCGCCATTTGCCTGCTGCTTTCTTCATCGTCTGCTCAGACTTTCGTCAATACGCCAAGACGGCCGATCGACTAACAGTCTGACCTGCAATGTCCGCGATCCGGTGACCGGTCAGCCCTATACGCGGGATCCGCGCTCCGTCGCGCGGAAGGCGGAAATCTATCTGCAATCGACGCAATTACCCACCCCTCTCCGATTTGAGGGGCGGTGTCGCGAAGGGCGGCGGGGTCAGGCGAGGGCGGCGAGGATGACGTCGAAGCGATTGGCGCCGTTGAGCCTTGCGGTGTCGACGGTTGT
>Ga0182014_10006075_pt1 | contig 13179 bp, 10 predicted proteins | sample 612S2DmetaG_FD_120489 | JGI IMG/M metagenome (GOLD analysis project Ga0182014, IMG submission 120489) | Permafrost microbial communities from Stordalen Mire, Sweden - 612S2D metaG | ecosystem: Environmental > Terrestrial > Soil > Wetlands > Permafrost | place: Sweden: Stordalen | collected... | reverse complement strand
CTAGAGATAAGGCCTATCCGTCTCAGTTATCAGGAACTGTCGTTGACACGACTGGCGCGGTGATTGCCGGAGCTACCGTGCAGGTTCGAAGCGCGAACGGTACTGTACAAGGCACGACACAGACGGGCAGGAACGGCTCCTTCATTGTTTCTGGACTCCCGGCGGGCAAATATCAACTCGTGGTTTCCAATCCCGGTTTTGAAACCAAAGAAATCCTTGTCACCATTGGGACGACCGGGGCGCCGGCCCCGCTGCGCATCTCTCTGGTAGTGGGCGCCGTGAGCACCACCATCAATGTGCAGGGCCGTGAGGATGAACTTGTCGGAATTGCCGAATCCGGCACCCAGGGAACGGTGGGCGCAACGGAAATCCAGGATCGTCCGATTCTTCGTTCGGGTGAAGTTCTGGAGACGGTTCCCGGTCTCATCATCACGCAACACGCCGGCGGTGGCAAGGCCAACCAATACTTCCTTCGCGGCTTCAATCTCGACCACGGCACAGATATCGCCATTTTCCTCGACGACATGCCGCTTAACCTGCCGTCGCACGCGCACGGCGAGGGGTACTCGGACATGAACACCGTCATCCCGGAGTTTGTGCAGCGAGTGGATTTCGAGAAGGGCCCTTATTACGCGAATGTCGGCAACTTTAGCTCGGCTGCAAATGCCCATGTGGAATTCTTCAAGACGCTGCCGGAGAACTTCTTCAAGGTGGAAGGCGGCACGCATACCTATGGGCGGGCCGTTTTCGGCGCATCGCAAAAGCTCGGTTCGGGCAATTTGCTGTACGGCGGAGAAGAGTATTACTATGATGGCCCATGGGTGCATCCGGATGCTTATAACAAAATCAACGGATTGCTAACCTACAGCCAGGGCGACGACACCAATGGCGCCAGCATCACAGCCCACGCTTACCACGGAAAATGGAACTCGAGCGATCAAATCCCCGATGCCGCCCAACCCCTCGTTGGTTTCTTCGGCACGCTGAACCCGTCTGACGGTGGCCACAGCCAGCGTTACAGCTTGCAGGGTGAGTGGCATCACCAAGACGAAAACTCCGAATCGAAAATCATGGCGGTCGTGTGGTATTACGATCTCGATTTGTTTTCCGATTTTACTTACTACCTGGTGGACTACAACAAGGAGGACCAGTTCAACCAGCAGGACAGGCGCTGGGTGGGTTACATAGACGCACACCACACGGTCTTCAGCACATGGTTTGGGCGCAAGATGTCAAATACGTTCGGCGTGCAGTTCCGCAGCGATTGGATCAACAACGGCCTTTACCGGACGGTAAATCGTGCGCGCACAACCAAGACCGATTACTCTGCCACCGGCGCCAGCTTCTTCCCCGTCGGCAGCACTGCCGGTCCCAACTGCATCGATTTGGCTCCGGATACTCCTCTTACCCTTACCGTGATCTTGCCTGCGGGCACCATCAACGGCACCGCTGCCGGCACAGCCGCCGGCACCACCGCCTCTTTCTCTGTTCCCACCGGCTCCCCTTTTGACACCAGCACCTGCCCCACATTGCCGGCCACCACGTCCCGGGATAACTTTACGGACATAATCGGCAGTGCTTTGGTGGAAAACAAAATCCAGTGGGCGAGCAAATTCCGCTCGGTCCTGGCCCTGCGCGGCGACGAAGAGAAGTTCATCGTCACCAGCCTGGCGTACCCGGGCCTGACGAATTTGTCCGACGGCTCCATGGCGATTCCGAATGCGCTCAATTCCGGCACGGCCGAAAAGTTTCTGCCCAGCCCCAAAGCAAGTTTGATCTTTGGACCGTGGGCCAATACCGAGTTCTATTTACAGGGTGGATTCAGTTTTCACTCGAACGACGGGCGCGGCTCAACGCAGGTGGTAGAACCGGTTTCGCCGGATTATCCTTACCCCGGTCAGATACAGCCGAAAATCTCACCGCTGGTCGAGCAAAAGGGCGGGGAGATCGGCGTGCGCACTACGGCCGTCTCCCACCTGCAAAGCACCTTTGAGCTTTGGTATCTCCACAGTAATTCCGAACTGACGCAGGATGGCGACACCGGAGGCACGCTTCCTTCAGAACAGTCCAGCAACCGCTATGGCATCGAGTGGGCGAACTACTACACGCCAACGGAACATCTGGCTTTCGATGCCGACATCGCAGACTCCAGAGCCCAGTTCACCTTTGTGGACCCATTCGATGCGAGCTATCAGGTCGTAAAGGCGCCCTTGTATATATGCACGACCGGCGCTGCCTCTTGCCCTACGGTAAGCGCCAACTATGATGGCAACGTTTATTGGCAACAGCAAGGCCCGGGTGGCAAGCTGGTGCCCGAAGCGGTTAAGGTGGTGATTTCATCGGGCGCCACGCTGCACGATTTGAAAGGCTTTACGTCGAGTTTGCGCCTGCGCTACTTTGGTCCGCGCTATCTGACGTCTGACGGACTATATCAGTCAAGTCAAACGGTGTTGCTCAATGGGGAGATCGGTTATCAGTTTTTGAAGAAATGGCACGTTACGGCCGATTTTTTGAATATGCTTAACCGCAAAGATGCCGACATTGACTACGCCTATGTCTACCAAATAACTCCAACAGCCACGCCGGCATTCGGACGTGTTACCCACCCCACCGAACCGTTTCTGGTGCGATTCGCCTTAGGAAGGTCCTTCACCCTTAGGTGAGCCGCTTTTATGAGGATTTAGTGTGGGTGTTTGTGCGGGCTGATGAGACAGCTTATTGCTGTATCGCCCACCGAGGCGGAATACTCTTTATCAGGAGCACTTATGATTGGCCCATCCCTCCGATATTGCGGAGTCTTCCGCCTGCATTTGCTAGTCGCATTTGTGCTGGGTACCGCTACGGCCGGCTACGCACTTGCTGCTCCAGTGCTGATGATCTCGATCGACGGGATGAAGCCGGAGTACGTGACCGAGGCTAACGCGCACGGCCTGCGCGTCCCATTTCTGCGCAGCATGATGCGCGATGGCGTCTACGCCTCGGGCGTGACTGGAGTCTGGCCCACCGTGACCTACCCGAGCCATACCACGCTGGTGACAGGCGTCACGCCTGCCGAACATGGCATCTACGCGAACACGGAGTTCGATCCGATGCGTGAGTTTGACGGCGCATGGTACTGGTATGCGGAACAGACGCGGGTTCCGACCCTGTGGCAGGCAGCGCACGCGGCCGGTCTACGGACGGCGAGCGTTGGCTGGCCGGTCAGTGTGAATGCGCCCGGCGTCGACTTCCTGATCCCGGAATACTGGCGCGGCGACCATCCCGGCGCGACCGCGGGCCCTACGGACCGCGAACTGATGGCCGCGCTCTCGCGCCCCGACCGCCTGCTCGACGGGATGCAGCGACGGCTGGGCCCATACATGATGGGCAACGAGGTGACGCTGGCGGGCGATGAGATCAAGACGCGCTACTCCATCGACATTCTGCACATACACAAGCCGGGATTCATGACCATCCATCTCAGCTCGCTCGACGAGACCGAACACGAGCATGGACCCTTTAGCCCCGAGGCTGACAAGACGATCGAGGCGATCGATGGCATGGTCGCCCGCCTGGCCAAGGCCGCCCGGGAGGCGAACCCTGCCACGGTGATCCTTATCGTATCGGACCACGGCTTTGTGCAATTGACCCATCACGTCAACCTTGCCATCCCATTCTTGCAGGCGGGGCTGATCGAGACGAGCGGGGAGGGAGATGACCGCTCCATCACCGGTTGGAAGGCTCAACTGTGGACGGCTGGCGGCATGGCGGCGGTGATGTTGCACGACGCCAGGGACAAGCAGGCGGCCCAGCAGGTGGGCGATCTGCTTCACAAGCTTGCCGCGGACCCGAACAATGGCATCGCCGCGGTGCTAAATCATGAAGAGATACAAGAGCGGGGGGGCTTCCCTGACGCAACTTTTCTGGTTGTCTTCAAGCCCGGTTACTACGCGGGCGACGAGGAATCGGGAGATCTGGTGACGCCGATTGAGGACTCGCACGGCGGTCACGGATTCTCACCTGAGTTCGCGGAGATGCGCGCTTCGTTCTTTCTGGCCGGCCCGGGAATCGCGCAGCACCGCGATCTTGGGCTGATCGATATGCGGCAGATTGCGCCGACGGTGGCGGTGATCCTGAAGGTGGCACTTCCGAGCGCGAAGGCCGCGGTGCTGGATGTTCGTCCGTGAATGAGATTCCTTCGCGAGAGGCGCGATGGCCTAGTCGGCGATGTCGGCTTGTCGGAAACGGCTGTCTGGCTTGATAGCCCGTCGCCTGCGTTACCTCAAATGCAGGTGATGCTGGTCACGGCGTATTGTTCCTCATGCCTGACCCCAGAGAACGTGGTCAATTCACTAGGTCCGCCATATGCCAATCAGCCTAGAAGCTTGTATTGAGGCGGAGAGCGAAGCTTCGACCGGGCGCAATGGCATTACCGGAGAAGAGGCCGCCGAAGTCGATGATGTTGAGGCGGTTGTTCAGGTTGTCTCCATCCGCCTGGAAGCGCATGGTGATGCCTTCACTCTTGTAGACGTCGGCACCCAGCGATGCGTTGACGGCGAGCAGCGGCAAGATGCGTCCCCGGGCGAAGCTGATGCGGTCGATCACCTGCTCGCCGTATTCTTCCAGAGCGGTGGGCTCGTCTCCGTTGTAGGCGAAGGGGAGACCCGAGCCATAGGTGGCACCTGCTGCCAGCCACATGCGTGGCGCAATCCGGTACTGGAATCGCGTCCGCAGCGTGTTGCGCTGGTCCTGCGAGTCGGGAAAGTGGCCAGTCGTCTGATTCAGGGCAGCGACGGCGTCATCGCCGAGGAAGAGACCGCCCGTGACCGGGAACCAGGCGGCGCCCACCATGTAGGAATAGCTGGCATACCCCGAGAGGTTCCCCAGGCGAACCAGCGTAAGCTTGCCTTCCGCTCCGTAGATCACCGACTTATCGAACGCGATGGGATAGCTGACGCCGGTGTTCAGGAGCTGGTCGTCGTCGGCGTAGTTCCTCACGTCGCGGCGGTAGAGATTCACGTCGAAGCTCATCCGGTTCTTGAAGGCCTGCGTCAGCCCGCCTTCGTAGTAGTTGCCCCTCGATGGCTGCACGGGAAGGTGGAGCACCGACGGGTCAATCTGGTTGATCCACTGCGAACTGGTGATCAGGATGTTCTCAAACGAAGGCGTCTGGAAAACCCGGTCAAAGGAAGCGTGCAGCACCATGTTCAACGACGGCAGGGAGCGCCCGATGGAGATGCGCGGGCTGAAGGCACTCTGGTTGAGCAAAAGTTGATAGTGGTCCCAGCGCAGACCTGCGCTCACCGTCCACTTGCCAAGGCGAAGGAGGTCCTCGGCAAATGCGGACGGCTCAAGGTCGATATCGTTCGCGAAAAATGGCGCGGGCGAGGTTGGCGTGCCTTCGTCAAACTGCGTGGGATCGGTGATGGAATAGCTGAAGTTCTCATGCAGAAAAACAGTGTCGGATTCAATGCCCGCCCTGAACTCCTGATTGCCGTGGTGCAGCGAGTACGCAGCTTTGAAATAGCCCTCGCGGAAGTCGTTATGCTGCGTGGCGATGATGGGGGTTGAGTTCTCGTTGGAGTACAAGTCGTTGGCGTTGTCACGCACCATTCCGGCGAGCGTGACCAGGCTGTTCGGCGAGAAGATGTGCTGGTAGCGGACGCTGCCGAGCGTCTCGAAGTTATCGCCGGTCTGCAGCTGGCCGGCCTGCTCCTGCACCAATTCATTGGGAATCTCGAAGCGCGACAGTTCGTGGCGAACGCTTAAGTCCAGCCGGTCGCTCTGCGATAGATCGCGTTCGTAATTGACGGAGAAGTCTCCCGTCGTCCCGCGGTTGGTGTAGTTCTCCGGGACTACGGGATTGAGATAGTGGGCGGACATGCTGCCCGAGGCGCTGACGCCGAAGGTATTCCTGCCCCATACGTCCTGCATCTGAGCGTAGGAGGAGGCTGTGTCGTAGCTGCCTCCGGAGAGGACCACCTGTCCATGCAGGCCGTCGGCAGTCTCGCGGCGCGTGTTGAGTTCGACCACGCCGCCCATCTTGCGGCCATATTCGGCGGGAATTCCCGCGGTGTAGATGCTGACCGAGTCCACATCGTCGGCCTCAATCTCCGGGCCAAAGCTGGGCGAGCGATTGTCGGTGAGCGGGATACCATCGACGACGAACTGCGTCTGGTACTCCGAGCCGCGCGGATGCAGCACGGCGTTTCCCTCGTACAGCCATCCGGGTTGGGAGTTCACTAGGTCCTGCACCGATCTGCCCGGCAGCGACGCAACTCTGTCCTGAATCTGCTGCGAGCCAATCTGCATGATCGAGGAGGGACGGTTCGGATCAATAAGCGGCGCGCTGCTTACCTGTACCGAGGTCTTCACCGGCGCCACGGCAAGCTGGATCGTGCGCTCGGTAGGCAGAGCCGATCGAACCTCCACGGGTTCCGTGCTCTCCGCAAATCCCGGTTTCTCCACGCGCACAAGGTAAATGCCATAGGCGAGCGCCTTGACGTCGACCTCGCCCGCATCGCTCGTGGTGAATGCATTGCGGTATTGGCTTGCCTCGCTGGAGATGATAACTAAAGCTTTCAGTCCCAACCCCGCCGGGTCAGTCACCGTCAGACGAAATTCACCGGTGTTCACCTGGGCAAGCGCAGACCCTGCCGCCCCAAGCGCGAGGAGCGAGATCGTTCCGATCGAAAGCGAACGCATAAGCATAGAATTGGGCGCCGAGCAGAGTTCTTCATCCCCTGTGAAAATGGTCCAACAATCGAAATTCGTGCGTATGACGAGAATTTATCAGAGATCGCATTGGGAGTGCTCCGGTTGCACACGGCACGGACATCTGGCGATGAAGCGCTCTCGGGAAGCCGACACACTTCCGACGTACAATTTGATCGCTGAGTCCGATGCGAGGAGTCGCACATTGAATCAGAATTCTTACCTTCGAAGCTTGTTTAGAATCAGCATCCTTCTCGCCTGTTTGCTCGGGAATCTCCTGCACTCTGTCGCACAAACGTCACAGGCCAATGGAGAGACCATCGTGATGGTGCGGCATGGGGAGAAGCCGCCGGGTGGACTTGGACAGTTGACGTGCAGGGGGCTGAACCGCGCGCTCGCGCTGCCCTCCGTACTCATCGGTCGATTCGGCAAGCCCGATTTCATTTATGCACCAAATCCGAGCGTGCAGGTAGACGACGGCAATCCTCAGCCGACCTACTCCTATGTGAGGCCGCTGGCAACCATTGAGCCGACCGCGATCAGACTTGGAATGCCGGTGAATACTCAGATCGGATTCCTGCAGATCGCCGAACTCCAGCAGGCATTGCTGCAGCCGGCCTACGCGCATTCGCTGATCTTTGTAGCCTGGGAACACATCAAGCTCTACGAGTTCGCCAAACAGATGCTCCAGTCATACGGAACCACCCCTGCGCAGTTGCCTCAATGGCCAAACGATGATTATGAAACGATCTATGTCTTCCACATCACTCGGTCAGGCAAGAACGGCACTCCGCAAGCTACGCTGGAGATCCAGAAGGAAGACCTGGGGAAAACACCGAGTGACACCTGCCCCGGCCCACGGTAGCAGGCGAGCGAAGCCGGCCATACCATCGCGATTGTCTAAAGAAGCTGTCGAAAGCGTATCGCGATGGATGGTGGCGACGGTGTCGATTTTGTAACGGTCAAAGCGCCAAAGAGCCACAAAGATCAACAGGGGTCGGGCGCTAGGAGGTAAGATATTCAATCAAAACCACTTATTCCCCACGATTTCAACAGACTTCCACAAACGACTGGATCTGTTTTGGGAACAGAGGATCGTCAGTTCGAGTCTGGCCGTCCCGACGATCAATAGGAGCTAAGTTGATTTCCGGATTGGAATCCCAGGTAGTGGGTCAATTTGAAGTGAATGCCTGAACTTGCCGAAGACATTTGAGGCAATTCGGAAGATGTTCCAATTCTTCGATTTCGCTCAGCACCGCTGCGTCTCCGTAGTACATGCCAGCGTTGAATTGTCGGATAGATGGGCCGCGATTGCGGATCGGGCGGGGCGAGAGCGGCATAGAATTTGGGGATGCGTTTGGTTTTGGGTTTGGCTGCCGCCGCTCTGCTGTTTTTACCGGTCAAGGATTTGTATTGCCAAACTCCGGCGGAGAGCGCTGCTACGTCTATCGATTCCGATGCGGACGGGCTGAGTGATGCGCTGGAGCAGCGGTTGCTGGAGCAGTTTACGCCGAGGTTCATGGTGGGGCGGGATGACTGCTCCGGGGTGCCCGCGGAGTTTGCTCCCAACCTGAGCGTTCCGACGGTGGAGGTCGAGGACGGAACGATTTACGGCCAGGCGTTCCCTGTGGCGCGGAAGACTGCGGGGCCGGAGGATGGTTCGGAGCCTGAGGTGGAATTGCACTATTACCATCTGTGGCGGCTGGACTGTGGGGAGCACAGCCATCCACTGGACACGGAGCATGTCGCAGTGCTGGTGCGAGCTTCGCAGAGCGATACGGCCCAGGCTACCTGGAAGGCGATTTACTGGTATGCAGCGGCGCACGAGCAGACGGTGTGCGATGTGAGCCAGATTGCGCGTGCTTCTACCTTGCACGCGGAAGACAAAGGTGCGGAGGTGTGGATTTCGCCCGGAAAGCACGCGTCGTACCTGGACGAGAGGCTCTGCCAAAGAGGGTGCGGCGCAGACCGGTGCGAGGCGATGGTGCCACTTCAGTCAGGGCGGGTGATCAATCTGGGCGAGCCAGGGCATCCTATGAACGGCTCCTTGTTCATTTCGTCGAGCGCCTGGCCGCTGGAATTCAAGATGGAGCACACAAATTTTCCGGTGGAGCCGGTGGCGCGGCTGGAGCGGTTGCCTCCGACCGAGATTGCGTGGTTCAATCCGGGAAGGCATCCCGTGCAGGGCGTGATTGCGATCAGCAGTTCGACCGAGGGTGCGATGGCGAAGGGTGCTGCGGAGACGGCTTCCTCGCTAGGAGTGGCGACTGACTCCACGGGCGGCGCGATTTCGGTTGCGGAAGATTCGACAGGGAGCGCGCTGGGGGTCAGCTATCGCCGGACGGTGCACGCGTTAGGGATTTCGGCGTGGCATGTAGGGCGTGCGCTTGGGCTCTCGGAGAAGCCGAAGCCAGATGCTGAGCAGCCGAAGTAGCAGGCTGGACGGCTGGGCCAGGACTGGGGGGATTCGGGGCGAAAGATTTCGAGCAGGAGAAGGCAAAGTTCACCGCGCCCGGAGTCGCGCCGACACGAACTTGCTGAAAATGGGGGACGTTACAGGCAGTTCGGAGAGTCTTGACTCAGCCACGCTCGCAAGCGCGATACAAGCCTGTAGTGAGCACGGTCTGCTCCAGATTCTGGCTAGTGTTTCAAGCTATTCGGAATGTTGACATTTTGCAGATACCTGGCCTTTGCCAGGCGGACCTGTTCAATTTGATTCGCGCTGAGAGGTCTAGGTGATCCCAGTTGATGTGCGACCAGCTCGATATGCGCGAGATGTTCGACCGTCTCCATTCTCAGGAAAGCTTCCAAAAGACCGCTGCCATAGGTCACCGCACCATGATTTGCCATAAGGATTGCCTCGTGGCCGCAGATGAACGGGCGTAGACTCGCAGCTACCTCGTCGGTTCCTGTTGTAGCGTACTCGGCTAAAGGCACCGCTCCTAGCGTCATCACCCCCTCCTGACAAAGCACCTGGTCAAGTCCCCTGCCAGCGCAGGCAAAGCCAGTCGCAATCGGAGGATGTGAGTGGATCACCGCCAAGATATCCTTCCTCATCTCATATACCACGAGATGCATACATACCTCGCTCGTTACTATACGGGTGCCGGAGAGCAACCGGCCTTGAAGGTCGACGATGACCATGTCCGAGGGCTTTAGCAAGAATTTGCTCATTCCCGTTGGCGTAACCAGCAATCGACCCTCATCGAGGCGAGCCGAGAGATTTCCGGATGTTCCCGGCATGAAGCCGAGGCGCGACAGCCATTTGCTGAAGCGCACTAGCTCCCGCCGCAACTCTGGCTCGCTAATTGGGATGCTTCCCATCACTGTTCCCTCTGAGACTGACCAACGTGAATGCTTTACAAAATCTTGAACGGAGCAGCCTCGGGATGGACTGCGGGCCTTCCCGAAAATGAATCTCTAAGCTTTCGCAAACGCTTGCCGAATCGGTCTGAAGCCATGAAGAGGTCGCCTGCTGTGAGATTGCCGACTACTTTGTAGTGCCCAACCGCTGCGAGGCCCATCGAAGCGATGCAACCACACTGTGAGCAATCCGGAACGCCACCGAACTGACAAGGCGTGATCTTCGTTCTCAGGTCGGCGGAAATGGTCTCTGTGGTGCGGGCGAAAATACACTCTTCCGGATTGGATGGCGGGTTTGCGATCTCATCAATGACGATGTCGTGCATGTCGAGCTTCGGAAAGAGTGGGCGAAGGCGGCGCAGTTCGTTCATCACGACAAGGCGCTGCTCGCGAGAAAGTATCTCCGGGTCGGTCGCGCCTTTCTGTGGCGTGAAGAGGCTGAACCAGACTTTCGCAACCTCCGGGCGGGTACTCCAGAAGCCAAGGAACTCGTCAAGATAACCCGGACGTTCCGCGATTTGCGACGTAACTGTGCAATGGACCGTTACCTTTGCGCCTGCGATGTTCTTGAGGATACGTTCGTACGTAGCTGGCTTGCGTCTCTCATCATGTTCCGGTTGAAGTCCATCGATTGACACCACGACATTGAGCTTCGGGAACATTTTCCACGTGCTTGGGACAACCCGGAAGGCGCTCGTGACCACCTGGGTATGCACACCTCGGCTCTCGATCTGCGGTAAAAGCAATTCGAGCTCACGGTAGCGAACAAGCGGATCGCCACCCACCAAGGAGACGTGGAGCGGCCGGTATTCGTCAATGACGGCAAGCACTTTCCTTACCAACTCGTCTCCCTTGAAGTCGGAGAGTTGGCGGAGTTGTGTCGATCCTCCCAGATGCGCCGGATCGAACGCGTAGCAGCCCGGGCACTGTAGCGGGCACTCCTTGGTGATTTCAATCGAGAGGGAGGGAGGCAAACCGGCGAGAATATTGCCCCAAGCGCGAAAGACTTCAATTTTCTTCATATCTCTCCAGGAAACGAACGGCGGCAAGTTATATCGTTAGCCCGCATTTCTCACAGACACTGAGTTGGTAGGTGCTTTGGGGTGGCGGGCAAGTTTTTGCGGATCATTTTGGGGGATCTCCATCGAGGCGGTCAGCGACTGGTTCACCCGGCGCGCCGTCGTGAACACTGGTTCAACCCTGGTGATCACTGTGTGTGCGCTCATGTTCGTGTCCTTTTCGATTGCTGCAATTCGTGCCATGCTTCCGTGCCGCTGTTACTTCCGCAGTGCGTTGCAGGTTGCCCGCAAGGTGAACTCCAGCGATTCGCGGGGTACGCTCTCCACGAATGGCCCGATCAACCATCCGAGGCCGGTCGGGATGGAGCGGGTCAGCGAGACCGACTCGATCTGCATGTACAGTCCGCCGTCCCGCTGCTGGTAGCTCCAGTAGGTATTCAGCCGCCACAGGAAGCCGTGTTCCTGGCTGGACCTCAGCACACGCTCGCTTGCCGTCCCGGCCGCGTCGATCTCGGAGATTTGCGTGCTGCGGGAGATGCTGTACCCGTGTTGCGCATCCAGCCGCGCGAAGGTGACGTCGTACGCCGTATCCATCACCACCGTGATGTCATGTTTCTGGCGCACCCGCATCACGGCCTGGATGCGATCGCCTTGCTGCGCCAGCACCCTGGCCTGGAGCACCTGCGGGGCGAAGCGCTGCGGATAGGCGTTGAAGTCCTTCATCAACCGCTCGAAGTCGGCGGCTGTGGCTCCGGGAACAAACGCCGTCCCGCGCCAGTCATACAGCATCGCTCCCGGCAGGTTCGATTTGGCGGAAGGCGTGATCTGCTCGACGATCAGTTCGCCCCGGCGCAGGCGGTCCGCAGCCACGGGAGCGAGGAACGCGTCGCTTGACCGATACTGCTGCGCGAGTCGCGACTCAACCCCGGCGACATAGGAGTTGAAGCCTGAAACCGCCGCAGGCGTGGGCTCTGCCACAACCCGGCCGGAGGCGGCCACAAACAGCAGCAGTCCGCAGAGGATGGAGAGGTTTTGGGAGTTCGAGATTTGCAGGCGTTTCATGCACAGCACCATGCCCCTCGCCGGCCCTCCAGCGCAATACACGGAACCTCACTTGTTTGTCACTCGGCAAGTGCTTGCAGGTACTGGAGTTCGCAGAAGTTGTACATTATGCCGCCGCGCTGGATCGGCTGCTTGATCGGATACACTGATCCCGGAAAGATATGACCGAATCGCCTGCAGCCCGCCGCCATCGCTTCGGCGCCTTCGAAGCGGACGCCTCCACTGGAGAGCTTCGCAGGCAGGGCATTCGCATCCGGTTGAACGCGCAGCCATTTCAGGTGCTGCTGGCGCTGCTGAAGCGGCCGGCGAGCTGCTGACCCGCGAGGAAATATCCCGCGAGCTTATCAGGCCAGCGCGGCAGGCAATTCTAGACAGTGTGTTGAGGATTGTCATTTGAGAGTCGGGCTCCAATCCATGCTGATGTCCGCGCGTGCTTTCTCACTCAGAAAGGTGTCCCGGGCGCGTAGGACTTCTATTTGTGTTTCATTGCCCGGGACTTCAAACTGACCCACCACCGAATCCCGCATCAACTGCGCCGAGTGACTGGTTGATGTTCAAAGCGGACGGACGACATTTTCATAGGCGATTGCGTTTGTCCCAGTTTGCAGCGTGATCCGATACTCCTGACCGCGGCGAGGGTGGAAGACCAGGGCTGGCCGGAAGCACGCAATGCACGTACCAGAGGGGTGGCGGACGCTCGGATAGACGATCCCAATTGAGCCTGTATACAGCAGCGTATTCGCGAGAGCCTGTGACGCACCGTAGCATTGCGGAATGGGATCCGGCTGCAGGCAGGCGTCGAACTCCGTGGGGTCAAGGTAATGGAAGTCACCGGAGAAATCAGCGAGGAATTCCATATAGTCAAAAGCATGCTGGCCAGTCATGCGCGCATCTTCGAGAAATCGTCTCTTGTGAAAGGCCACCTCCGCAACTGAGGTTTCCAGCTCTACACCTGCGCACCAGGCGCCGCGCTGCGCACTGTGAAACCGGCCCCCGTGTGGACCTGGGTGGGAAAAGGCCGCGTTGACGATCTGCGCCTCGG
>Ga0182014_10006074_pt1 | contig 13181 bp, 10 predicted proteins | sample 612S2DmetaG_FD_120489 | JGI IMG/M metagenome (GOLD analysis project Ga0182014, IMG submission 120489) | Permafrost microbial communities from Stordalen Mire, Sweden - 612S2D metaG | ecosystem: Environmental > Terrestrial > Soil > Wetlands > Permafrost | place: Sweden: Stordalen | collected... | reverse complement strand
AGTCCACGCTGCCGCGAGGACGTGGGATTGTTGAACTCGAGTTGGGGATAGGTCGAAATCTGCAGGCCCTTCTCATCATTGTCATAGAAACGCCACTTCACGCCCGCCAGGGACTTGCCCAATCCGCTGCGAGTGGGGCCGCCGTCGGTACCATCGACTAGATATGGCACCTGGTACTTGAGCTGGATGCGCGGACCGAGGCCGTAGTTGGCATCGAGGATGGGCGCATTGTAGATGCGCTCGGTGGGATGGCGCTCGGTATAGGCGGCGATATTGATCTCCCAATTGCCGTCACCGGGAGTGCCGGGATCGTCGCCGATAAAGGGCGGGCCTCCCTGCGCCGCGGAAGGCAGCGAGAGCGCGGCCAGCATCCCGAACAACAGCGGGCCGGCGAATATGCGGACTAAAACCTTTACGCGCAGCAAAGCGATGAGAATAACGCCCTCGACCACCAGTCGTCGGCGGAGCAGCGATTTTATGGTTGGACCAAAATACTATTTGATGGGTAGGCCGCGTCAAGGCTATACCTTCAAATGCCCGATTTTCGCCACCATACGAGCTTACTCGGATGTCGATTCAGACTTTCCCTACGGGCTGAGGGGGGGGACGACGCGTGATCTCGCTCGCAAACACGCGTGACGCATGTCACAGCCACATTGCTCGGCATTTCGGGACAATAGCTTGTAAGCCATCCGGACACATGTTCAAAATCCTGCACGCTGAGTTCCTGGCGCCTGGCATTAAGCGGTTTGTCATCGAGGCGCCGCGCATTGCACATAAACAAAAACCGGGACAGTTCGTAATCCTGCGGCTGTACGAGCAAGGCGAACGGATTCCGATCACCATCGAACACTCCGACCCCGAGCGCGGCACGATTAGTATCGTGGTGCAGTCGATCGGCAAGACCACCAATCTGCTTAATTCCCTCAATACTGGCGACAGCATCCTGAATGTGGTGGGGCCGCTGGGGAAACCGTCTGAGATTGAGAAGTTCGGCACGGTAGTGGTGATGGGCGGCGGGGTGGGCACGGCGATGGCGTATCCGACGGCGGCGGCGCTGAAAAGGGCCGGCAACCGGGTGATCTCAATCGTCGGCGCGCGCAATAAAGAGCTGGTCATTCTGGAGAAGGAACTGCGCGAGTGCAGCGATGCGCTGATGATCACGACCGATGACGGAACCTATGCCGACAAGGGCTTCGTCACCGACAAGCTGCGGCAGTTGATCGAGAACGGGACGCGCATCGATCTGGTGCTGGCCATCGGCCCCATCCCCATGATGAGAGCGGTGGCGGAGATGACGCGGAAAGAGCATATCCGGACCATCGTCAGCCTGAACCCGATCATGATCGACGGCACCGGCATGTGCGGCGGTTGCCGCGTGCTGGTCGACGGCAAGAGCCAGTTCGCCTGCGTGGACGGCCCTGAGTTCGACGCGCACCGGGTGGACTTCTCCGTGCTGGTGCAGCGCAATTCGATGTACCGGACGGCGGAGCAGAAGTCGATGGAAGACTTCCAGCGCGATCCCCAAGCGCAGGTCGAGGCCGTACATGCCGGACAGCCCGGCGCATGCGCGGTGGAAGGAGACGGCCAGTGACAGAGCCCACCAAGCAACCTGCTAAACCAGCCTCGTTGAATCCTGTGCCTATGAAAGAGCGGATGAAGCTGCCCCGGCAGCACATGCTGGAGCAGTCCCCGCTGGAGCGGGCCCATAATTTCACCGAGGTGAACCTGGGCTATTCCGAGGAACTGGCGCGGCAGGAAGCGATGCGCTGCCTGGAGTGTCCCAAGGCAACCTGCACCACCGATTGCCCGGTGGGCGTCAAGGTGAAGGAGTTCGTGCAGTTGATCGTGGCGGGCGACTACATGGCCGCGGCGGCCAAGATCCGCGAAGACAACGTGCTGCCGGCGATCACCGGGCGGGTGTGTCCGCAGGAAGACCACTGCGAAGGCGGATGTTTGATGGGCAAGAAGGCTCAGCCGCTGGGCATTGGATATCTGGAGCGCTTCGTGGCCGACTATGAACAGGGCCACATGGATATCAGCAACATCCGCAAGGCGCCGCCGACGGGCAAGAAGGTCGCCATCGTGGGCAGCGGGCCCTCCGGCCTGACCGCTGCGGGCGATCTCGTCCAGAAGGGACACCAGGTCCACGTATTCGAGGCGTTGCACACACCGGGCGGCGTGCTGGTGTACGGCATCCCAGAGTTCCGGCTGCCGAAACAGATCATCCGCGAGCAGATCGACTACATGCGCGCCATGGGCGTGGTGTTTGAAACCGATGTAGTCGTGGGACGCACGGTCACCATCGACGAACTGATGGAAGAGGAAGGCTACGACGCGGTGTTTATCGGCACCGGCGCGGGGCTTCCACAGTTCATGGGCATTCCCGGCGAACATTTTAATGGGGTCTATTCGGCGAACGAATTCCTGACCCGCATTAACCTGATGCATGCCTACGAGTTCCCAAAGTATGACGAGCCCATGGTGGATTTCCGCGGCAGGAATGTGGCCGTGATCGGTGGCGGGAACACAGCGCTGGATGCGATCCGGTCGGCGTTGCGGCTGGGTGCGGGAAAGGCGTTCATCCTCTATCGGCGCAGCGAGGCGGAGATGCCGGCGCGTATCGAGGAAGTGAAACACGCCAAGCAGGAGGGCATCGAATTCCAGGTGCTGGCCGCCCCGCTCGAGTTCCTCGACGACGGCAAGGGGTGGTTGGCCGGTGCACGCTGCCAGAAGATGGCGCTGGGCGAGCCGGATGCTTCCGGGAGACGGCGGCCGGTTCCGATTGAAGGCTCGGAGTACGAAATTCCTCTTGCGGTGGCGGTCATCGCAATTGGGACGAGTGCCAATCCGATTGTCCAGAGCACCACGCCGGGTCTGAACACGAACAAGCGGAATTACATCCAAGCGGATGAGACGACCCAGCGCACCTCGCGAAAAGGGGTTTTCGCCGGAGGCGACATCGTTACCGGTGCCGCGACGGTGATTTTGGCGATGGGCGCGGGACGGCGAGCGGCAAAATCGATCGATGAGTATCTTACCAACCCTGGCCAGTGGTAAGAGCTTGAGTGGTAAGAGTTTAGGTGTAAGCCCTTGATGTGACGCCCCTCACTGTCGCTTGTGCGTAAGATCACAGCCCGGGGGACGGAGAAGGCTTGTAATTCAGAGTGGTGGAATGCGTGGGGACCGTGGTGATAGGGAGTTTGGCGCTAACGGCCCTCCGCTGCTTAGACAGCGACAACGAGGTGAAGCATGGCAGGCCAAGCGCGCGGTAAGGTCACAGTTGACGTCGAGGAATGCAAGGGATGCGGGCTCTGCGTGGAGGCGTGCCCGCCCAAGTGCCTGGAACTGGAGCCGGAATTGAATGCTTATGGGGCTCATCCGGCGCATTATACCGGGCACGATTGCACGGGTTGTGGAATCTGCTTTTATTGCTGTCCGGAGCCGGGCGCGATCACGGTTTACCGCATAAAGGGGAAAGCAAAGACGTTGGCGACGACGACGGAACAGGTACCGGTGGCAGGAGGTGAACATGCGGCAACTCTGTAAAGGAAACGTGGCGGTGGTGAAGGGCGCGATCCTCGCCGGGTGCCGCGCGTACTACGGATATCCGATTACTCCAGCCAGCGAAATCGCGGAGGCCGCCGCGCTTTATTTCCCGCAGGTCGGCGGAACATTTATTCAAGCGGAGAGCGAAGTGGCCGCCATCAACATGGTCTATGGGGCGGCGTCGGCTGGGGTCCGCGCTATGAGTGGATCCTCTGGGCCCGGCATCAGCCTGATGCAGGAAGGCATATCGTATCTGGCGGGCGCGGAACTGCCCTGCGTGATCGTGGATATCATGCGCGGCGGCCCCGGCCTCGGCAACATCGCGCCCGAACAAAGCGACTACTTCGCCATGGTGAAAGGCGGCGGCCATGGCAACTACCGGAATATCGTGCTGGCTCCCGCGTCGGTGCAGGAGATGGCCGAGTTCACCATGCTGGCATTTGAGCTCGCGGACAAATACCGCAATCCGGCAGTGGTGCTGGCCGACGGCTTCATCGGGCAAATGATGGAGCCGCTCGATCTGGAAGATCGTGAGATTCAGGCACCTGAAAAGCCGTGGGCGGTCAAGGGAACGCCCGAGACGCGCGCCAATTTCATCAGTTCCATTTATCTCGAAATCGATGAACTCGAAGATCACCAGCGCAAACTGGAAGCCAAGTACATCCGCGCCCAGGAAGCCGAGCCACGCTGCGAACTCTGCCACACCGAGGATGCCGAGGTGCTGCTGGTCGGTTACGGCATCGTGTCCCGGGTATTGCTTTCCACGATAGAAGCCCTCCGCAAGGAAGGCGTGAAAGCGGGGCTGTTCCGCCCGATCACGCTGTGGCCCTATCCTTCGAAGGCGCTGGTGAAAGCGGCGGCTAAGGTGCAAAAAGTGCTGGTGGTCGAGATGAGCAACGGACAGATGGTGGAAGATGTGCGGCTGGCGCTGGACGGCACGGTGCCGGTGGAGTTCTACGGCCGGGTCGGTGGCAACGTGCCCTCGGTTCGTGAACTGCAGGAGCAAGTTTTGTCACGCATAGCCGTGGCGGTCTGAGACCAGGTCCACGGCGGCCTGGTTGAAAGAGGACGAAAATGGAAAACGAGAGCGTGATCGGCGTGGTGGATCCGGACGTTAAGCTGGAAGCCAAGTCCGAAAATAAATCCGCAGTCAGCCCGCAAGCCAACACCGAAGCAAATAACGACGGATACGAACTCATCCACTCGAAATCGCCGGTGTTCTTTGATCTGTATGAGCGCAAGTCAGAACTGCAGCATCAGACCCACTACTGTCCGGGCTGCGGACACGGAGTAGTGCACAAGCTGATTGCCGAAGCGCTCGAGGACCTGGGGCTGCAGGACAAGACGATCTTCGTGAGCCCGGTGGGGTGTTCGGTGTTTGCCTACTACTATTTTGACGTAGGCAACGTGCAAGCGGCGCATGGCCGCGCGCCGGCTGTGGCCACGGGACTTAAACGATCCTGCCCGGATAAGATCGTCATTTCCTATCAGGGAGACGGCGACTTGGCGGCGATTGGGACGGCCGAGATCGTGCACGCCGCCAACCGCGGGGAGAAGATCACCATCTTTTTCGTGAACAATGGAATCTACGGCATGACCGGCGGACAGATGGCGCCCACCACCCTGGTCGGGCAGAAGAGCACAACTTCTCCGTGGGGCCGGCGGCCGTCGAACGAAGGCTTCCCGCTGCACATGGCGGAACTACTGGCCACGCTGGAAGTGCCGACATACATCGAGCGCGTGGCGCTTTCGGACAACAAGAACATCATGAAAGCGCGGCGGGCAATTCGTAAGGCGCTCGAGATCCAGCGGGATGGCGCGGGCTTCTCGTTTGTCGAAATCCTGGCGCCGTGTCCGACGATTTTGGGCCTGGAGCCGGTGAAAGCGCAGAGCCGGATTGCCGAAAAAATGATCCCGGTCTTCCCTCTCAACGTTTTCCGCGACCACCGTCACGAACCGCTGGCGGTCAAGGAAAACGATCCGCCGCACCGCCCCGTAGCGGACGCGCTTGGGATCACCGCGAAAGACAGCGGGCGCGACATCGTGAAACCGAAACACGCCCATCGTTTTAAGGACGTTAAGATCAAAATCGCGGGCTTCGGAGGACAGGGGGTGCTGCTGTTGGGGCAACTCCTCATCGAAATGGGCATGCGGGAAGGACTGGAAGTGAGTTGGCTGCCGTCGTATGGTCCGGAGATGCGTTCGGGCAGCGCGCACTGCCATGTGTGCTTGTCAAAGGAGCGCATCGGGTCGCCCCTGGTCGCGCGCCCCGATGTGCTGGTGGCCATGAATGAGTATTCGCTGCGGAAGTTTGCCCACGAGGTCGCAAGTGGCGGAGTCATTCTCTACAACGGCGCCAGCCTTCCTGCGGACTTTAGTGCGCCGGAGGTGCAGGTGGTCTCGATTCCGGCGGCGGAGATCGCCGACAAACTCGGTTCGGCGAAGGCAGCCAACATCGTACTGATGGGGGCGCTGCTGGAAGAAACCGAGTGTCTGGCTCCGGGAACCGCGTTGAGCGTGCTCGAAGACAAGGTGAAGAAACTCGATTTGCTGGAAATCGATCGCAAAGCGCTCACCGCCGGCCGCCTGTTTATCGATGAGCAGGCGCACATTGGCGCGGTCAGTCAACCCGACGGCTTCGCTTAGGATCTAAGCTGGTGGAGCGCCGGGCGTCCCCGCCCGGTGGACGGGCGAGGACGCCCGTCTCTCCACCGTATAACACGCAAAGGAAATCCCAATGTCGACTGCATGGTCGTCTCGTTACGCGCTGCGCACCAAGGGCATCACCAGTTCTCAAATTCGCGAGTTATTGAAGGTCACCCAAAGACCCGGCATGATCTCCTTTGGCGGCGGATTGCCCGCTCCCGATGTCTTCCCTATCCAACGCTTTGAGGAAGCCTGCCACAAGGTACTTACCGAGCAGGCGGCTTTAGCCTTGCAGTACGGCGAGACCGAGGGCTACAGGCCGCTGCGCGAATTGCTTGCCAACAACATGGCGCGCTACGGGATCAAGGCGAAGGTGGAGAACGTCCTGATCGCTTCCGGCTCGCAGCAGGCGCTCGACCTGATCGGCAAGCTGTTTATCAATGGCGGGGATCGCGTGCTGGTGGAGGCGCCGACATATCTTGGCGCGCTGCAGGCTTTCAACGTGTATGGCGCGGAATATGTGTCGGTTCCGAGCGACGAGAACGGTCTTCGCACCGACCTGTTGGAGATGCCTCTGCGTTCCGGCCCCAAGTTCATGTATGTGCTGCCCAACTTCCAGAACCCGGCCGGAACCACATTGTCGGAGGGGCGGCGCCATGAACTGGTGCTGCTGGCGGATAAGTATGGCATTCCGATTATCGAAGACGACCCGTACGGCCAGTTGCGCTATGAAGGCGAGCACCTGCCCTCGCTGGTCGTACTCGACCGCGAGAACCTGCGCCGCGACGAGGGCTATTCCATTGGCAATGTCATTTACCTGAGCACATTTTCGAAGACGCTGGCTCCCGGGCTTCGGCTGGGATGGATCGTCGCCCCGCCCGAGGTGATCAGCAAGCTGGCGCAACTGAAGCAGGGCGCGGACCTGCACACTTCGACCTTCACGCAGTTCGTGGCCTACGAAGTGGCGCGCGATGGATTCCTCGACAAACACGTGAAGCTGATTCGTCAGGTCTATCGCGAACGCCGCGACGTAATGCTGCAGGCTCTCGAAGAGTTCTTCCCGCCGGAGGTTACCTGGACTCATCCTCAGGGTGGGCTATTCCTCTGGGTTACGCTGCCCAAAGGATTGGACATCCAGGCGATTTTCAGGTCGGCGATCGAGAAAAATGTGGCGTTCGTGCCCGGCGATTCCTTCTATGCGAACGATCCTCAAGAAGGCTCCCGCCACATGCGATTGAACTTTTCCAACGCCACTCCGGAGCAAATACGAGAAGGCATACGCCGTTTGGCTGCGGCCGTGAAAAGCCATCTGACCGCCGCGACGCTCCGATCGGAAATGCCGCTCGAAGTGTAGAAGCTATCTCATCAATGGGTCGGCAGGGTGCGCCGGGAAATGCGGAGAAACCGGCAAGACAAAATCTCGCGGTACAACAGTTAAGCCCCGAATCGCATACGCTCTGGGTTATCCTGGCTAAGCTTCACCGTTGCGGCGGGCTTTCCTGCCAAATGTCTTTTCCGTAGACCATCCATCAATCGCTCATCTTCCGCGATCAGTTCCGGACTTCTTTGTCTTCCGCCACTTTGGATTTCAAGTAGCCTTTGCATCAAGTCGGCGAGGTTTTCCATGACTTCCTCCAAGGCTGGCAAGACTGGTATGCCGGCATGATAGGTGACAGCCAAGGGCAAAAACTGGTCAAAAGTGCACATGTTTTGGGGGATCTGTCAAAGGCGTGATTCGGCCATCAAACTTCCCCAGCATGATGGCAGGGACCTCCGGCGTGCCAAGTCAGAAGCCGCCCTCACCGGCTGTTACCCTTTGCCGCCTTCGTTTCCACGGCCTCGGCTGCGGAAAGTCTGCGATCCCGGTGGGGCTGGGTGCGCGGAGCGCCCGAATGCAGTTCACAAGCTCTCCCGATCGCTGCACCACAAGTGGTACAAGGCACGGATAATATCTGTTTCGGAGTGAGTTCCCTGGTTTTCACGGTTTTTATGATGCAACATTCCACCGCTCGCAAATGCTCAATATTGCTCATTTTCAACACATTAGCCATGCGCAGGCTGTAATGAACCCGCCAGGATTTTTTGGCAATTGTGTGCAAAAGTGAACAGTTTTCGGGATTACGGTTCTGCCAAAATACGGGGGTGTGTAGTTCCGGGAGAAGTCATTAAATGGCGCCAACCGTACCGGCCAAGAAAAAATTCGATTTCGATCCGAAGAAATTTCTTGCCACCATCGGCGAGGGTAGGAAGGTCGTGACCTTTCCCCCGAAAAAAACCATCTTCAGCCAAGGGGACGCGGCGGACGCGGTCTTCTATATCCAGCAAGGCAAGGTTCGACTGAGCGTCGTATCCAAGATTGGCAAGGAAGCAACCCTGGGCATATTGAGTGAGGGAGAGTTTTTCGGAGAAGGCGGCCTGGCGGGACAGCCTTTACGCATGGGGTCCGCAACCGCCATGACGGACTGCGAGCTTCTGCAAATTGACAAGCAGGCGATGATGCTTGCGCTCCACCGGGAACACACGTTCTCGGATCTGTTCGTAGCGTATCTGCTGGCACGGAACATCCGCTACGAAGAGGATCTGGTTGACCAGCTCTTCAATTCCAGCGAAAAGAGGCTGGCTCGGATTCTGCTTTTGCTGGCTCACTTCGGCAAGGACGGCGTGCCCGAGACGGTAATTCCCAAGATCAGTCAGGAGACCCTGGCAGAGATGATAGGCACAACCCGGTCGCGGGTTAGTTTTTTCATGAATCGGTTCAGAAAGTTAGGCTTCGTCGACTATGGCGGAGGCGGGCTGCAAGTTCATAGTTCACTTCTAAACATCGTTCTTCACGACTAACTTCCGCCTTTACGACTAATTTCCGCGCCGCCATCCTAAAAACAAAGCGCCAGGACAGCAATGAGCAAATCAGGCACTTGCCGGATTTAATCCGGAGAACGTCGCTATCTTCGTCGCCACCAGCACCTCCAACAACGTGGCCGTGTTACGAACGCTTCCGGAGATGCTGGTGAGCGCTTCGGAGACGAGGGGATGTTGTCCCGCCAGCAAATCAAGACGGTCACTCACGTCGTAGAGTTGCTCAACTTCGTGCAGAATCGCACTCGGATACATGGGGCACACTGCTTTCTGAGAAACTAAGGAGAGAAAACTTCAGATGGACTGACTTAGTTCAGGGAACCTGAAAGAGGAGAAGGTGGTAATAACCTCACTTATAGTATATCACGGCGGCAGGTATGAGTGTCCCTGTGCCCGTGCCAGCCTTATTGCATGCCGCGATCAGCGCACTTATGAGGTGAGTTTCTAATACTGTTACTGTGCGCGCATGGTTCGTCAACCAGTGGAAGGACGGACGTCTCGCCCGTCCAGCCGGGCGGAGACGCCCGGCGCTCCACCAGCGGGCTTGGATCGATCGCGGTAAATCATGGGGGGATAATCGCGTTGATTACCCCCTCTAAGTTTTTCTTAGGAAACCGCCCTACTCCAGCACGAAAATGTTCTTGGCGGCGCACATCTGTTTCAGGATCTTCGGCCACACCGTGACGCTGACTTCCCCGAGATGAGCTTTGCGGAGCAACAGCATCAGCGTCCGCGACTGCCCGATTCCTCCGCCGATGGAGAGCGGAATTTGGTTGTTCAGGATCGCCTGGTGATAGGGCAGTTGCATAAAGTCCAACTGCTTGGCCATCGTAAGCTGCGTTTTCAGGGTCTCGGCCGTGACCCGGATGCCCATCGACGTCAGTTCGTGGCGCCGCTTGGTAACCGAGTTCCATACTAAAATGTCGCCATTCAGCCCATGCGTGTCTTTGCCGGTCTCGTTGTGAGTGTCGGTGACCCAGTCGTCGTAATCGGCGGCGCGCATCTCGTGCGGATAGCCGTCCTTCAACGGCCAGCCAATGCCGATAATGAAAATCGCGGGATACTTCTGCAGCACCGCGGTCTCGCGCTGTTTGCGCGGCAGGTCGGGATACATGTCGAGCAACTCCTCGGCGTGCAGGAATTTCAACTCCTCCGGCAGATTCGGATAGCGTGAGTCTTTCAATTGCGGGAACAGGGATTGGGCACACTTTTCCGCTCCGACAATCACTTTCCAGATCTTGCCGACAATCGCCTTCAGGAAGTCGAGGTTGCGCTGCTCGGCGGTGATGACGCGCTCCCAGTCCCACTGATCGACGTAGGCGGAATGGTCGTGATCGAGGAAATAATCCTTGCGAACGGCGCGCATATCGGTGCAGATGCCCTCGCCAACCTTGCAATCGAATTGTTTGAGAGCGGCGCGTTTCCACTTGGTCGCGGCTTGCACGACCTGCGCATCGATGGGATGCAGGTTGCGATCGTTCGAGATATGGAACTGAATCGGCGTGCGCGATCCGTCGCGATCGAGCATGTCGTTGACGCCGCTCTCCACATCCACGATGAGCGGCACTTCGACCATCATCAGGTTCAGCTCCTTGCACAGGTTGTCCGCGATATAGCGTTTCACCTGGTAGAGGGCCTGCTGCGTCTCTTTTGGGGTCAGCAAGGAGCGATATCCCTGCGGCAGAATTTTTTCCAGTTCTTTGTAATCGCCGATTCCCGGTCCTGCCAGGTCGGCTTTCTTATCTTTATCTGAGACAACCGTGCTCATGCAATCTTCTCCTTTGGCGGACGGATTCGGTGCCGCCGCGCCGTCGCTACGCGGTCTTACTTCAATCAAACTTTCGGATGAAGGGAGGGGGCAGCGCCAGAGGCTACAGGGTGCGCGGCGTCACCTTTCGCTGTACGTTTGAGCTTGGACTGTTGCAGGATCACCGCGGCGGTTAGCAGAATTCCAATCAGGCCAAATATCGCCAACGCGAGCAGAGCCATCAGTAGTATCGGCATCGCCTCACCTCGCTGCTGCAATGGATTGTCTCGCCTGCCCGCGGGAGGCGCTGTGACCGCAGTCACCCGTCGACGTGACCCAGGGGCGCTCAGCCTGATATTTGAGCGTGTCACTTCTGGATGAATGTCACGGCCTAGAGTGACTTGGATCACTGCAGGGGCTCCCCCGAAACGTTGAAACTCTCAATAGGCGGCGGTAAAGCCTGCTGAGTTTTGTTACGTTCGGTTCTTTGGAGGGTTTTATCGGTGGTTATTTTCGCAACACAAGCATGACTGCGAGAAGAACCGCTAATTTGATCGAGTTGCAAAACTTCACAAGGAGAAGAAACGAAATCATGAAGACGACGAAGTTGGTGATGTTGGTAATGACGATCGCGGTGGCCCTATTCATCCTGATCCCCAATCTCTCATGGGCTGAGGACGGAGCCGCTATCTACAAAGCAAAATGCGCAATGTGCCACGGCCCGGATGCAACTGGCAAGCCCGCAGTGAAAGCTCCGAGCTTGATTTCTCCCGAGGCAAAGAAGAAGTCCGATGCCGATTTGACCAAGGCCGTGACCGAGACGGCGAAGCACACGCCCGCGGTGAAGGCTCTGCCGGCCGACGACGTGAAAGCTGTCGTTGCGTACATTCGCAGCCTGCAGAAGTAGAAGTAATCTTTACCTGTAATTGTTGGCAGTAGTCGTTGGCTGTTCTCTTTCTTGCGCACCGCCGCTGTCAGAAATGGCGGCAGAGGCTGAAAACAAGGGATGCGGGTGAGATGGGGATGTCCGGCTCAATTCGGCGGACGGAACGGAAACCTGGCCGATCCGTGGCCAGCCGGATAACTTCTCCCCGGTTCGCTTTCCCCCAGAGAACAGTCCCCCCGGGTCCGGATGCATACCTCTCCGGACTCGGTTCTTTTTCCCTGATAGCCGGCCCGGCAAAAGTGTTTTGTAAGCTTCCCCAGTCTGTTCCATCACCACGCACTTTCATCTTTTCCTTCATTCCATTGGAACGGAAGTCCCGCTGGGGAGCAACGAGGAGCAATTCCCATGAGTAAGGCCCTGCTGTATGACGCGACGATGTGCATCGGTTGCAAACAGTGTGAAGGCGCCTGCGCGCAACAGAACAAGCTACCGTATGACGACACAGTGGCAGCGGAGTCGGTGCAATCGGCACACAAGTACACAGTCGTCATGAGCAAGGACGACAAATTCATGCGCCGGCTATGCATGCATTGTGAGCATCCCGCGTGCGCGTCGGTTTGTCCCGTGGGCGCTTTCCATAAGACCGCGGAGGGTCCCGTCGTATACGACGTGTGGAAGTGTATTGGCTGCCGGTACTGCATGGTGGCCTGCGCGTTTAACCAGCCGAAGTACGAATGGCAGTCGCGGAATCCGCGGGTCCGCAAATGCATCATGTGCCCGGACCGCATAGCGGCTGGCAAGCAGACGGCATGTGCCGAGATCTGTCCGACTGGGGCCACCAAGTTCGGGGAGCGCGCCGACCTGGTTCGGGAAGCGCAGGAGCGTATCCGGCAAAGTCCTTCCAATTATCTGCCTCGCATTTACGGCCTTAACGAAGTTGGCGGAACGGCGGTGCTTGTTATCTCCAACGTGCCCGTTGAACAGTACGGGTATCCACCCTCCGCAAAAATCGGTGACACCCCGATGCCGGAATATACTGGCCGCGTGATGGATAGAATTCCAGACTTTATCCCGGTGTGGACATTGGTACTGGGAGGCATTTATTGGGTTTCGCATCGCCGCGATGAAGTAGCCGCCGCGGAAGCAGAACAAAGGAAGAACGGGAGTGCGCGATGAAATTCAAGCTGACTTTTTGGAGAGTCGTCTTCATTGTGATCATGGGCCTGGGCCTGTACTCCACATTTATTCGCTTTTTCTACGGCTTGGGCGCGGTTTCGAACATGACGGACCAGTTTCCCTGGGGCCTCTGGATCGGCTTCGACCTGCTCTGCGGCGTCATGCTGGCGGCTGGCGGTTTCTGCATTGTGGGCGCGGTCTATCTGTTCAACGTCGAAAGCCTGCACAGTGTGGTGCGTCCCGCGGTGCTGACGGCATTCCTGGGCTATGTGCTCTTCATCGTTGGATTGTTGTTCGACCTCGGCCGCCCCTGGTACATCT
>Ga0182014_10006073_pt1 | contig 13182 bp, 14 predicted proteins | sample 612S2DmetaG_FD_120489 | JGI IMG/M metagenome (GOLD analysis project Ga0182014, IMG submission 120489) | Permafrost microbial communities from Stordalen Mire, Sweden - 612S2D metaG | ecosystem: Environmental > Terrestrial > Soil > Wetlands > Permafrost | place: Sweden: Stordalen | collected... | reverse complement strand
CCCGTACGGGTGGGATACCCGATGCCGTCAAAGAGGGCGAAGGAGGGTGGCTCATCGAGCACGACGATGCGGCGGCGCTGTCGAAGTTCCTCTGTCAGGTGGTTGACGATCCAACCGCATTCGTAGCAGCGGGAAAGCGAGGCCGTGAACGGGTGGAACGGGAGTGCACCTGGGAGCACTACGTGCGCCGATTTGTCGGCGCAATTGAGTCGCTGGAAATGACAGCGGGGGGAGGAGAGTGAAGCCAGCACCCCCGTGATGATGGTGCGATATAACGTGGCTCCAACGTCCCGGCAAAAGCCGTGCCGCGCACTCCCAAAGCCATTATCAGTGGAGCAGGGGGGGGCGCTTGGCTCTTCCTCGTCAAGCTCCTCTATGCCGCGTTCTTTCCACTGTTCCTGCTTTACCTGATAACGCGGCCAGGGGAATTGCGGCACCGGATTCGGAACGCAGGCCTATTCACGTTCCCGTTTACTTTGGCCGGCTGTTGTGTCGCTTGGCTGAACTTGGTCCGATTTGGGAACGCATTGGAATCCGGGTATGGAAGCGAAGCTCGCCAGTTTTTCCCCTTTCAGGTGTGGCACACTGTCCCCCAACTGCTCGGCTCGCTCGACAAGGGGCTATTCATCTTCTGCCCGATCCTCATTCTTGGCGTATTCGGCTGGAGGGACTTCGCATCGAGACACCGACCGGAGGCGGTCCTTTGCGGTGGGTTGCTAGTCGGCAACCTGATTCTGGCTGGGGCTTGGCACTCGTGGGAGGGAGGGTGGTCGTGGGGTCCGCGGTTGCTCGTCCCGGCGATTCCGCTGTGGTTGCTGCCCGCCGCATTCTGGTTTACGGGACGGCACTCGCGCGCGCGGCTTTGGATTTGTGCGCTATTGACGCTGACCTCCATCCTGGTACAGATACCGGGCGTTCTGGCGGACCAGGAAGTTCACTACATCAAACAAGACATGTTAACGGCGCAGGAGCAGCGCTCTGCGCCCCCGGATTCCGTCGCCGCCTACATCCTTCTTAGGCACAAGCTTACCGTGCAGAATGAAGTCTACCGAGTCTCAGAGTTTCATATCCCTGGGGACCGCGGATTGGACTTAACCCGGCAAAGCAAGTCGTTCATCGGGTTGAACGTTTGGACCGAACACCTCGCGACACAACTGAACAAGCCAGCGCTGCGTTGGTTTCCGGCGCTGGTGCTCTTCCCTATTGGGTACTTGGCAATGAACGTCGGGCTGACGCTCAGGCTTCGCGTCAAAAGACGCCGAATAGGTTATTGTTGAGTTGTGGAAGCCCGACATTGCTGATCCCGGGGGCGCAAACGAGTTCTGGCCGGAGCAAACCCGGTCGATGGACACATTCTGGCGAGCCAGACGCGGGCACAATGCGAATTGATTGCTGTATGGTTGGGCGAGTGTAAGCCTCCACAATGACTCAAGTCGCGTCAGTAGAAGTCTTTCGGAGGAGAGCCAGCCACTCTGTGGCAGGACAGCGCGGAGCACTTCTCTGCGCTTTGTTAATTATCGCGGTCTTCGTGTGTGCGATCGGGTCACTAACGGCCGGTGCCATTAGTTTAGCTTTGACAAGCGCCGCGACTCTGCTCGTTGCGTGGATCGTCTTCCAAGTCGGGAGCGCCCTCCTACCGACATCACTTTGCTTCAGGCTGTTGGTCTGTGTCTATGCGGGTCAGAGCCTGGCTCAGCTATTGCTGGCACTCTTTGGCCAGACTCGAAGCCCCACTGGTGGTTGGGGTATGGATCTCGCCGATCATTCCGGCGTTCTCGCATTAGGGGAATGGTCGCTACTCGCCGGCACTCTACTCGCCGCGACGATGTGGGGCCTACTTACGCACAGAACAAGGCGGCCGTCTCTCAACCTCACACAACACTCAACAACGCGCACCCGCTTCGTTCTCATCGCTGCCCTTTTCCTGCACATCTCGAGACTACTACTCGCGCTGGCGCTGCCCGCCTCATTGGTCTGGGTAAGCAATCTACTCACAGAGGACCTAGAAGCTGTGGGCTTTTTTGTAGGTTGGTTTGCGGGAGATCTCGGTGCAGCGGCAAACGCGGTGGTGCTCAGCGCGCTGGCAATGAATTGTGTGGTTGGCGCACTGCTCGGTACGCGGTATCCCACTGTGCTCCTCGGCCTTTATGTCGCCGGGCGCCTAGTCTCTCCGCACGAGCGTCATCGGCGCCGGCTCATCTTCGCTTCTCTCGCGGCGCTGGTGCCACTGTTTCTATTGTTCTCGCTGGTTGGAGACGTCCGGGTCAGGAGGGGGCGCAATTCACTCGACCTTCTGGGAATCTCACAGCTGAGTGGCTTTGCCGATGAAATTGCGGTGAGCCGTTCCGATTATCAGGCGAGAGATACAGATCCTATAGCGAATACGTTGAACCGCCTATATGCGTGGCCAAACGCTGCGAGTACAGTTCTCACGCCCGACCCGATACCATATCGCGGCTTTGCGGCTTGGGCGTCGGACTGTCGGCCCTACCTGCAAATAGGGACTTGGGGGGCCGACGGTCGCCAACGGTTTTTTGCGTCGGGGTTTGGAACGCAGCATGCTTCCGACTACGGGTTTATGAACGTCATTGGCTCAACGTCCGAGTTTGGCGTGCTAGCAGACGGTTGGTCAACAGCAGGGCCAGTCGGTGTGTTGGTCTTAGGGTTTCTCGTAGTGATGGCGTTGTGCATGAGTGAATATGTTGTGTTATATAGCGTGGGTCTGAGCTATACGGGCAAGCTAGTGTTCCTCTGCATTCTAATGAAGGCATGCCTCCATTGTAACGGTTATCCAACGCCTTTGGTAATTCGATATATTCTTCTATATACTGTGTTTTGGGCACTGATCTTGAAGATATTAGATGCCCTAAGCGGTTATAATCCGGGGACGGTACGAAAGCACAGCCGCCATTCCATGGCACGAATGGGCAAACCGACGAGTGGAGAATAAGCTGGAGAACGAGCTTCTGGTCTGCCGCTCTGCTGCCATGACAGACCTGCTGCTGCTTTCGTCCGACTATCCTCCGAACGACGGCGGCATCGCTCGGTTGTGCTCGGAGATAGCCGCCGGCGGGGCGCGCGCTGGCCTGGAGGTTCAGGTAATCGCCCCAACCCCGAGGAATGGCATTGCGCAACCACCGGCGCGTACCCGTGAGGTTCGGGTGAGGCATGCGCGGCCATGGCGGGAGTGGGACAGTTACCGGGCCCTGCGTAGCCGGATATGCCGGGGGCCGGTCATCTGCGGGCTATGGTACCCCGACGGCCTGCTGGCGCAAGCCGCCGGCGCAAGGCCGCGAGTCATTCTTGCCCACGGCTCGGAGCTGATGCCCAGCAGATCTCGATGGCGCCGCGATATCTGGGGACAGGCGCTCCGGAGCGTTTGCGAGGCTGCGGACTTGGTAGTTGCAAACAGCGAATATACTCTAAAGCTCGTACTTGAGAGGGCACCGGGAGCGAACGCTCTAGCGATTCCGCTGGCGGTGGACGATGAGCGCTTTTCTCCTGGCGACGGAGAGGCGGCAAAACGTCGATTCGGCGTGTCAAGCAAGGTTGTCTTGTCGACGGTGTCCCGCCTGCGCGCCTATAAAGGACACGATGTCGTTCTCCGGGCGATAGCGGACTCCAGCGCGGACCACCGCCGGAAGTTGGTCTATCTCATTGCGGGAAAAGGACCTCACCGAGGCGAGTTGGAACGGCAGGTTGCAGAACTTGGTTTGTCGGAGCAGGTGCGGTTCCTCGGTTTTGTCCCGGAAGACGATCTGCCGGATTTATACCGCGCCTCCAACCTGTTCTTGCTTTGCACCCGCGAGGCGACCGAACGCCAGGAGGTGGAGGGTTTCGGTTTGGTTTTCCTGGAAGCCCAGGCCTGTGGGACTCCGGTTGTCGGGACGCGCACGGGTGGGATACCCGATGCCGTCAAGGAGGGGGAAGGAGGGTGGCTCATCGAGCAAGACGATGCGGCGGCGCTCTCAGGGCTTCTCTCTCAGTTGGTTGACGATCCGGCCGCATTCCTAGTAGCGGGAAGGCGCGCTCGCGAGAGGGTGGAGCGGCAGTGCACCTGGGAGCAGTACGTGCGCCGATTAATTGGCGCGCTGGAATCGCTGGAAATGCCGCAACGGAGGGCGGGGTGAAGCCAGCAGTTCCCGTGAGGTATGCTTACGAGGGCAGGGGGCGCCAACCAATGTTGTTGCTCCGGCTTCGCGGAGGTCTTGGCAACCAACTCTTCCAGTACGCCGCTGGGCGCGCCTTGGCATTGCGAAACGGCGTCCCGCTCCGGCTGGACCGCACTTCCGGCTTCCGTGACGACCCCTACGGCCGTTCCTACGACCTCGGGGGCTTTAATGTACTAGATGAGGGAACGGAGCCGGTATTTTCCGCAGACCTTGGCATCCGGGCCCAATTGTTTAGGGGGTTCGTCAAACGGCGGGAGATGTGGAGGATGCGAACGGGGCGATATTTCGACCCGGCAATCTGCAGCTTGCGCATCAAGCGCCCAACTGTACTCGACGCGTACTGCCAAAGTCCCCGGTACTTCAGCGAGATCGCGGATGCCGTGCGCAGAGAGTTGGAGTTTAAGAGCACCCCGCCCGGCCTGAGCGATGTGACGGCCAGGGAAATCATGCAAGGGAACTCGGTCTGTCTGCACGTCCGGCGGTTGCACAAAAAGGAAGCGGGCGCGTGCGACATCGCGTACTACCGCCGCGCTATCCATGATGTGGCCACAGTTCACGGGAGCCTTAGGATTTTCGTTTTCAGCGATGATATTGGCTGGGTTCAACAGAACGTATCGGCCTTCGAGACCGAGGGATGCAGCGTTAAGGTACTCGACGAAGATCCGCTTCGGAGCTTCTACCTCATGCGCCTGTGCAAGCACTTCATCATCGCAAACAGCACGTTCAGTTGGTGGGCCGCGTGGCTCGGCCGGTATGCGATGAAAACGGTTTGCGTTCCGCCGGTGTGGAATCACCGGGAGAAACGCCCCCCGCAGGATCTCTTTCCGCCAAACTGGCGAGTAGTTGCAGCAGCCGCACCGCCCGCCAGCGACCCACTTCGATGAGCGACTCCAATCCCGCGTTCAGCGTGGTCTTGCCTTTCAAAGATCCCGGCGCCTATTTTTCGCTTGCTCTGAGATCCGTCTTCGCGCAGACATTCGAGGACTGGGAGCTTCTGCTGCTTGACGACGGGTCGACAGACGGATCGCTTGAAACCGCCCGGAGCATTCAAGATTCACGGGTGCGGGTATTCAGCGATGGAATCCGCCGCGGCGCCGGCGTGCGTAGAAACCAAGGCGTCAAGGAATCCCGCGGACGGTATGTGGCCCTCCTCGACGCCGACGACGCGATGACGCCCACCCGCCTCCAATTGCAGTACGAGGTTCTCCGGGGATGCAGCGCCGACACGGTTGTCACAGGGAACGCGTATGCGATCGACGCCGAGTCCACCGTGCGCGGGATGCGCGCAGGGCCTGGCATCATCAACCCCACGGTCGCGGCGTCGAGAGAATGGTTTGTGAAAAACCCGTACAGCGAAGACGCGGCTTTCCTGAGAGCGCAGGATTTCGAACTCTGGACCCGGACCGCAAATCTGCTGCGGATTGTCCACATCGACGCGCCCCTTATTTACTACCGCTGCAGATCCGATGCCGATTTCGAGAGTTACACGATGTCCAGCTTCGCCATGATGCGTGTTTCTACGATGTATAGCCAAGGGCGGCGCTGGCGACTGCTGTCACGGGTAACCGCGCAACTTCTCAAGCTGTGGCTGGTCAACTTCAGCAGCGCCTTCAGCCCCGCGGCATGGCGCATCGACCCGCATACCAAACCGCTCGGAGCCGGCAAGCTTCGCACGGTCGCATTGGTTCTAACGCAGATAGGCAACACCCGCATTCCGGTTGCGGCATGTTCCAACTGAAGATGCCAACATGGTTCCCGACGTTACCATCGTGGCGCCCTTCTGGAACCCTGGATCCTACTTTGAGCTCGCGCTGAAATCGATCTTTGCGCAGACCCTAAGGAACTGGGAACTCATTCTGATGGATGACGGGTCGGACGACGGATCGCTGCGATTTGCCCGCTCGCTGAGAGATCCGCGAGTCCGCGTGTTTAGCGACGGAAGGCGCCGGCGCCAGCAAGTGAGGAGGAACGAGGCGATAGCCCTAGCCCACGCGCCGTACATCGCGCTCATGGACGCCGACGACATCATGCATCCGCGGCGATTGGAGATGCAATTGGCGGAGTTCGAGCGCCAGCGCCGCGTAATGGTTCTGGGGTCCGCCGCGTTTTCCATAGACGGCGACAACAACCTCCTGGGCCTTCGAAGGCCGCTCGCAAAGTGGCGTCCAGGGGCCTACGCGTCGCGCGGCGCCTTCTTGAACCCGACCGTTACGGCGCCGACTTCCTGGTTTCGCGCGAATCCATATTCCGAGGACCTCGTCTTCTACCGTTCGGAAGATGCGGAACTCTGGTGCAGGACATCCGGCGCCACCGACTTCGTCAACCTGGAGGATGCCCTGATGTTTTACCGCGAGGAGAAGCGGATCAATCTGGCAAACTACCTGGGCGCCGCCATGGGCTTATGCGTTCTGCTGCGGCGGAGGTATGCGAAGCCGCATTACCGTTTCGTGAAGCTGTGGTCGGTGGAGATTGCAAAAGTTTGGATTGCGATCGCGGCCGAGACCTTTGGCGTGAGCGCCGCACTCGTCGGGCGCAGGTCCCAACCGATCGGGCCGGCGGTCCGCGAGGAGGCGCTGCGGGTTTTCGCGCAGGTTCGCGAGGTTGAATTGCCGGTTTCGGCCACAAGCGAGGCGTTCGCATGAACAAAGCGGCGCGTGGCGCGAGGGCGGAAACACAGTTGAGAGAAAGGGTCTGCTTCGTGGTTACGATCGCCGCAACCGCGGACGCATTTCTTTTAGGACACATCGCCGCCCTGGCGAAGGTCTACGACGTCACCCTCGTAACGAGCTGTCGCGACAAGGACTATCTGCGGCGGCGAGGTCTGGCGGTGGACGTCGTGCACGCGCCGCTCGTTCGAACTATATCGCCGATCCGAGATTGCGTCTGTCTTCTGGCGTTATGGCGGATTTTCAGGCGGGGCAAATATCGCATTCTCCACACGGTCACGCCGAAAGCCGGCCTTCTAGCGTTACTAGCGGCCGCCATGGCCCGGATTCCGGTCAGAATACACACGTTCACGGGGCAGATATGGGCGACGCGCAGCGGCTTCCGCAGAACCGTATTCAAGAGCCTGGACGGGCTGATCGGGATGTGCGCGACACACGTGCTGGTCGACAGCCGCTCTCAAATGGAGTTCTTGCTGCGGGAACGCGTCGTGCCGGCGCGCAAGGCCTCCGTCTTGGGTAACGGCTCAATCAGCGGCGTCGATACGGCCCGTTTTCGCCCTCAGGCGGCTGCGCGCAGCAGGGTGAGGGCAAGTCTCGAGATCCCTTCCCAGGCAACCGTATTCGCTTACATCGGACGCCTGAGGAAAGAAAAGGGAGTGCTGGATCTGGCGGCAGCGTTCGCCCGGTTATGCGCCACGCACACAGATGCATACCTGATGTTCGTCGGGGCGGACGAAGAAAGCCTGACGCCGGAAATTAGACGCCTCTGCGCTTCCTGCGCCGGGAGGCTGCGCTTTACGGATCACACTCCGACTCCGGAGGACTATATGGCGAGCGCCGACGTTCTGTGTCTTCCGAGTTACCGCGAGGGCTTCGGGAGCGTGGTCATCGAGGCCGCCGCTTGCCAGGTTCCTTCGCTCGCTTCCAGGATCTACGGAGTGACGGATGCCGTGATCGATCAAGTCACGGGAATTTTGCATGAGCCCGGCAACATCGACGATTTGGCCAACGGCATGCGCCGTCTGATGGAGAATCCAGCGTTGCGCACAAGTCTGGGCTTGCGCGCCCGCACCCGCGCCGAAACGGAGTTCGCCGCGGAAAAGGTGACTGCGGCCATGGTGGAGTACTATGCCACGGTACTCGGCGGCGCGAAAGTGGATTGGCCCGCCGCGGAGGGGGCGGTCCGCACTTAGCCTATGGCTGAACGCCCCTCCCCCGCGGCCGCTGGAGCGTATCTACGCTTTGGAAAGCGCCTGGTCGATCTCCTGGCGCCCACTCTCGGTCTCGCCGCAATACTTCCTTTCATGGCGCTGGCCGGCCTGTGCTCGCTCCTGTTTATGGGCAGGCCGATACTTTTCCGGCAGAAACGAGCCGGCTATCGGGGAAAGCCTTTCACCTTACTTAAATTTCGGTCCATGACAGACGCCGCCGACGAACATGGGAGGCTCCTGCCGCCTCACCAACGCCTGACCGCGTACGGGCGCATTCTCCGGAGCACGAGCATCGACGAGCTGCCGGGCCTCTGGAATGTGCTTAAGGGCGACATGAGCCTGATTGGGCCCCGCGCGCTCCCGGTCGAGTACAGCGCTTGTTACACAGACGAACAGGCCAGGCGGCTGGAGGTCAGGCCGGGAGTAGCAGGCTACGCGGCGTTGTTCGGGCGCAATGCTCAATCCTGGGAGAGCATTTTTGAGCGCGACGTCTGGTACGTTCGGCACATCTCCTTTTTTCTCGACCTCAAAATCATCTTCGGCGTCATCCGCGTCGTGCTCAGCCGGAAGGGCATCGACCGTGGAGACCATAACCGCGACTCGGATTTTCAGCGGAGGATCGAATCCCTGACGCGGGAAAATGTTTGTCCCGCGGGCGTGATCGGGTCCTAACGGGCGCTCGTGGCGGCTATGCAGTACCGACTCTACCGCAGCGCCAACGACTACCTCCCAAGGATCCCCGAGGTGGCGCAACTGTTTTCGGCCGTGTTCCGGCGGGCGTTTCCGGCCGACGCGTGGGGCCAATGGTATCTAGGCAACCCTTACGGCGATCCGTACGTGGTTCTTGGATATCACGGCGATCAACTTGTGGGACACCATGCGCTGGTCCCGCAGACGTTGATGGGACCAGGCGGACAGCGCGTGGAATACCTGTTATCGATCAGCCTCATGGCGCACCCGCGTTTCAGAAACCTCGCTGTTGTCATGGACATGATCGACGAGCTTCATCGCTTGGCTCAAGAAGGGGGCGCGCGATTCATTCTGGCCTTCCCGAACGCCCAGGCGGCGCCCATCTGGGAGAAGGCGTACGGCTATCGCCCACTAGTGCGGACGGAACTCTGCAACTGGAGGCTTCCAGACTCGCCGCAAGTTGGCAACGGAAAGATGGACGATCCATCGGCGGATCTAAAGTCTCAGTGCTCCTGGCCGGAAGACAGCGTGTACTGGAACTGGCGGACCCAGACTAACCACGCGAGATGCTGCTCCGTCGGCAGGACGCTGCAACTGGTTTATAGAGCGATCGACCCCGCCACCCTCATGTTGTTGGATGTCCAGGCCAATGAGGAACGGGACGGGCTTGAGCGTCTTGCCGGATTCGCTCGGGGCCTGGGATTCACATCGGTCCGCCTCGCCAGATGCCACGCGGCTCTATTGGGCATAGCGGATGCGGATCTTACCCCACATGAAGGCTATGTTGTTCGCTTCTTTGGTTTTCCAATCGCCGGAGAAATTCCCGATATTCGGTTTAGCCTGCTGTTGTCAGACGTGTTCTGAGAGGAAAGCATGAGCTGCGTTCTGATTGTCGCTCCTCATCCCGACGACGAGGTGCTGGGATGCGGCGGAGCGATCGCCCGCCACGTAGCCGAAGGCGATGACGCGTACGTAGTGGTCGTGAGCAGAGGAGCTTCCGACATCTTCCCGTCCGAACTCGTTGAGAATGTGCGGCGGGAGGCGGCCGCGGCAAACAAGGCTCTGGGGACAAAGCGCATGTTTTTCCTGGACTTTCCCGCGCCGCGGCTGGATAGCGTTCCAACGTCCTCGATAGCCGCCGCGCTGAAGGACGTAGTTGCGCAGATCCAGCCGAGCACTGTCTACCTGCCCCATCACGGAGACATTCACGGCGATCATAAGGCCGTCTACTGGGCCACATTAGTGGCAACCAGGCCGAGCAGCGGTTTCTTTCCCCGGCGCTTGTTGTGTTACGAGACGACCTCCGAAACGGAGTGGGGGGCGCCGATTCCAGGTGACGCGTTTACGCCCACGGTGTTTATCGACGTCTCGCAGTACCTCAGCGTTAAGCTGGCGGCAATGACATGTTACAAAAGCCAACTGGCCCCTAACCCCAAGGCGCGGTCGCTGGCTTCCATCGAGGCTCTGGCGCGCGTCAGGGGGAGCACGATTGGCGTTACGGCGGCCGAAGCATTCTGCCTGGTTAGAGAAATCGTTCTTTAAGGGGCGCCGTACCGACGTTGGAAGGAGAACGCGTTGCAAAAAACCGAGTTTTTGTTGTTGCTCGATGAACTCCTGGAACTTGAGCCGGGCACCGTGAAAGGGTCCGAGACTCTGGAGAGCCTGGAAGGCTGGAATTCGCTCGCCATTATCAGTCTCATGGCGCTTATGGATGAGCGATTCGGCGTGGCCTTGCAGCCCAGGCGGATCGCCGCGTGCACGACGGTTGCAGACCTGGTGGCGCTACTCGACGACAAAATCGCATAATGGCGCCGATTGAGAAGTTGCGGGCACAGTCATGATCAATCCAATGGATTTGGCGGGCCGGACCGTTTTGGTCACTGGCGCGTCTTCCGGGATTGGACGTGAGACGGCCCGCCTGATCAGCCAGTTGGGCGCCCGCGTTGTTCTGGTTGGGCGCAACGAGGAGCGCCTTGCGGAGACGCTGCGATCCCTCGATGGCGAGGGCCATAGAGCCGAGCTATTCGATCTGTCTTCGGCCGATGAGATCCCGCGCTGGCTTAAGAGCGTTACCGCGTCGTCCGGACCATTGCACGGACTGGTTCACAGCGCGGGCATCATCAAACTGTGTCCGCTTCGCGTGTCGACTTCACAAACGGTCGAAGATGTTATGGGGATTAACGTGAAGGCGGCAATCGGCCTGGCCAGAGGTTTTTGTCAAAAGAACGTCCGTGCATCGAGTGGCAGCATCGTATTCCTCTCATCCGTGACCGGATTGACAGGCCAGGCAGGCCTCAGCGCGTACGCGGCAAGTAAAGGCGCGATTATTGCGCTCACAAAAGCGCTGGCCGTCGAGCTGGCAGGAGAACGCATCCGCGTCAACTGCGTGGCCCCCGGACTCGTGACAACCGAAATGGGACAGGGCCAGTTAAGCCTGCTGACGCCCGACCAGGGCGCGGCCCTGAAGTCGATGCATTTGCTGGGGTTTGGCAGCGCTCACGACGTTGCCTGCGCCATCGCCTTCCTGCTCGCCGAGACGGCCCGTTGGATTACCGGCACGACGCTGGTGGTGGACGGCGGTTACACCGCGCATTAAAGGGGACCTATGAAGCGTCTTTTAATTGTTGGCGCGGGCGGATTTGGCAGGGAGGTCCTATGTTGGGCGCGGGATGTTGCGCCGACGCAGTCGGAATGGAGCATCGGCGGATTCCTGGACGCCAATGCCGCGGCCCTCGACGGCTTCGACGTACCTCTCGAAATCCTGGGAAACCCAGCGGAATTCGCGCCCGCTGAAACGGACCGGTACGTTTGTGCGATCGGCGATCCGGCAACCAAACAGCGCCTTGTCGCGGGACTGGCGGCGCGCGGCGCGCGGTTCGCGACTCTGATTCATCCTTCCGTCATTATGGGGGCGGATTGCCGCATCGGCGATGGCTGTATCGTGTGCCCAAGAGCTGTGCTGACAACGCATGTGACCCTGGGCAGATTCGTCACTGTAAATATCGCTTCCACAGTAGGGCACGATGCGCGGCTGGGCGACTGGTGCACTTTGAGCGATGGCGTCGACATAACGGGAAACGTGACTCTGGGGGAGGGAGTCTTCGCGGGCAGCCATGCTTGCGTCCTGCCTGGCCTGAGAATTGGCGACCGTGCGGTGGTTGGATCGGGCGCCGTCGTGACCCGGAATGTATCTGCCGGGAGCACTATGTTCGGCGTCCCCGCCAAACTGATTTGCACCAAAGCCGCGAAGTAGTTTTCCCGCGAAACGCCTGTTTATGAAAGCAACTGTCGCAGCCATCGAATACCACTTCCCGGAGCGTTGCCTGACCAATGCGCAACTGGCGGCTGAGTTTCCCGAGTGGAGCGTAGAGAAGATCGAAGAGAAGACCGGCATCGCCGAACGCTGGATTGCCGCCGAAGACGAGTGCTCGTCCGACCTGGGAATCGCGGCCGCGAGGAAACTGTTCGACAGTGGGGCCTGCCGCCCCGCGGATATCGACTATATTCTGTTCTGCACGCAGAGCCCGGACCATTTCCTGCCGACAACCGCCTGCATGATGCAGGAGCGCCTGGGCATATCGACGTCCGCTGGGGCATTAGACTTCAACCTGGGGTGTTCGGGGTACGTGTACGGTTTAGGCCTTGCTAAGGCCCTGGTTGAAACCCGCCAGGCGACGAATGTGCTTCTGGTGACCGCCGAGACTTATAGCAAGTTCATTCACCCGAAAGACAAGAGCGTCCGCACGCTGTTTGGGGATGCCGGGGCTGCGACCCTGGTGCGCGGCGTAGCCGGGAACGACGAGTTCATTGGTCCCTTCGTGTACGGAACGGACGGCGCCGGCGCAAGGAACCTGATCGTACCCACCGGCGGCATGCGGCGGCGGGTGGCGACAGGCGAAGGGGCAACCATGGATTCGGATGGGAACCTGCGCAGCGAGGCGAACCTTTACATGAACGGGGCGGAGATTTTCGCCTTTACCCTCCAGGCGGTCCCCAAGGTAGTGCGGGAACTGCTGGCAGCCGCGGGCAAGAGGCTTGACGACATCGATCTGTACGTGTTCCACCAGGCGAACCAGTACATGCTGGAGCATCTCAGGAAGAAGCTGAAGATTCCCCCCGAGAGATTCTTCGTGGGCATGCGCCATTGTGGAAACACGGTTTCCTGCACGATACCTATTGCGCTGAAGCAGGCAGTGGAGGAAGGGCGCATGCAGCCAGGCCGTTTGGCTATGGCGGTCGGTTTTGGGGTTGGCTATTCATGGGGGGCCACGCTGATCCGGTGGGTGTAACGAAAGGCTCCTCATGAAACGAATTCTCCTTTCCGTTCCCCACATGGGCGGCAATGAGGAAGCCTACGTTCGCGAGGCCTTCGCGACAAACTGGCTTTCCACCATCGGCCCCAATTTGACGGCCTTCGAACGCGCATTCGAGAATCGCGTGGGG
>Ga0182014_10006072_pt1 | contig 13182 bp, 8 predicted proteins | sample 612S2DmetaG_FD_120489 | JGI IMG/M metagenome (GOLD analysis project Ga0182014, IMG submission 120489) | Permafrost microbial communities from Stordalen Mire, Sweden - 612S2D metaG | ecosystem: Environmental > Terrestrial > Soil > Wetlands > Permafrost | place: Sweden: Stordalen | collected... | reverse complement strand
TGCGGTTTCCCCTGGCCGCCGATCTCGGCCTCTCGCTTCGCATGGCCGAACGCCTCGCCGGCGCCGCCCAACGTTTCACCACGCTCAACCAGGGCGAAGCGCCTCTTTGCCCGATCAACGAGGCCACAGTAGCCGGGTTCACCATCGACCAGTTCGACGTTGGCCCGCGCATCCAATCCCAACCCACCGGGCCCGACCTCAACACCATCCTCCCCCTGGTCACCGGGGCCCTGTTCTCCGATATCGACGCCAAGGCAGCATTCTGGCAGCGTTCCCGCCAGTTGCCGCCTGCGCTCAATCCCATGCCCATGCCGCAAGCGCCCTCCACCGATGCGGCCGCAGATATTGCCCATATGCTCCAGGCCTTTCGGCTCGCCTATACCAACCTCCAGGAAATCTGGTCGCTCGTCCTGCCGCCGAACTCGCTGCTCGGACTCAAGCGACTCTCCGCGACCGACGCTGCGGCGTTCCGCATGCCCGAGAGCCTCTGGGCCCGCATTGTCTTCGACTTTCTCCTCGCCTACCGGCTGCGCACAATCAACCGCGGACATCTCCTCGGCGCGCTTATCCCGCTTTACCTAGCATGGGTCGCAAGCCACATCAACATCACCGCCTCCGGCACCAACTCCGAACGCCATATCGAGGCCGTCGCCGCCGCCTTCGAAGCCGAAAAAACCTACCTGGTCTCGCGCTGGCGATGGCCCGACCGGTTCAATCCATGATTGACCCCCGAATCAAACCCGTTTCCGGTACAAAGCAAGAGAGTCGATTCAAGGAGTGAGTTCTATGCAAAACATTCTTGCCACTATGCTCCAGCCAGACCCATACCAGACTGCGCAGCGCTTGTATGCCGACAACACATCTATCTGGCACCATATGTCCGACGCGCTCCATGAGTCGCTCTACCGCGTCCTCTCGCTGCTCATTGCCATCCTGCCCGGTATCCTGGCCTTCATTGTCGCCCTGGCTGTATTGACCCTGATCGGCATGGCTCTTTCCGCGCTGCTGCGGCGTGGACTTACCGCGGCCAGGTTTGACGATCGCCTCGCCCGCGACCGCGGCAACGTCGAATGGGCGCCATCGACTTCCCCCACCGCGCTGATCGCCCGTGCCTCCTTCTGGGCCTGCGTCCTGCTCGGACTCATCATCGGCGTCTCGGCCTTCGACGCCTCCTACGCAACGGCCGCAATGCTGCCGAGCTCGCTCCTGCCCTACCTTACCCGCGTCGTGGGCGCCGTCCTCCTGCTCATCGCCGGCACGCTCATCGCGCGTTTCCTGGCACGTTCGGTCCTCATCGGAGCCGTCAATCTGCAGCTCCAATACGCACGATTCCTGTCGCTCGGCGTCAAGTGGCTCGTGCTCGTGCTTACGGCCGCCATGGTCCTCGACCACCTCCAGATCGGCGGCAGCGTCGTTGAACTGGCCTTTGGCATCCTCTTCGGCGGCATCGTCCTCACGCTCGCTCTCGCCGTGGGCCTTGGCTCCCGCGACCTCGTCAGCCGCTCGCTTGAAAGCCACGCCGAACGCTCCAGCGAGCGCAGCGTCGCACCCCCGGGCACCCCAACCACCGGCCCCGGCGATTCCATCCGGCATTTCTGAGAGAACATCGGGCCGGCCGGCGCCCCCGTTTGAGAATCAAGACAGAGGTGTTACCGACTCAAAGACAAACTCACCCGGGAGACGCTCTATTTCGAAGACGAGATTCGCGCCCTCGCCGGTCTCCTCCACCGTGCCGCGCCCCAGTTGGGCCCGCCAGGCAGGGCAAGTTCCGCGGAAGAGTTCGCTCAAGGTGAGACTGCCGCGCTTCACCAGCTAGCTACTTCCAACCACCTCTCCAGAATCGCCCGCAACTCCGCCGGCGGCCGCAGCCATACATCCGCGGCCGTTTCGCGCCACTGGCGGCACACAAGCACGCTCAGGTGCGGTCCTTCGGCTTGGTCGAGGGCGCGAAACGCCGCCTCGTCGGTGAGGTCGTCGCCCAGATACGCGACTGGCCTGCCCTGACCGGCCTCATCCACAATCGCTTCCACGGCTCCGCCCTTATCGCGGCCCACGCGCAACTCGACGCCGTCCTCGAACTTCAGCAGCGCCAGCCCATCCATCCGTGCTAGCGGCTCGAAGAGCCTGAGCGCCCGCTGCTCGATAAGTCTGGCCTTGCGCGGCGAAGCGCCGCGCCAGTGCATGACCGCTGCGTTCGGCTTGTCCTCGAAGAGCCCGCCCAGGCTATAGCGTTTGAGTTGCTCGCGCACCTCGTCCAGTTCTTGCCCGGTCGCGGCGGGAACCGGCTGCAGCTCCCGCCGGCCGTCGGGAAACAGGCGCTCGGCGCCGTGCAGACCCCAGACTTCGAGCGGCGGATCGAGCATCAGCAGCGGCGCTATCTCCGCGGCGGGCCGTCCGGTAATCACCACCATCCGCGTCCGTTCCTGCCGCTGAATGCGCCCCAACAACTCCCGCACACCAGCCCACGGCCGCGCCTTGAACCGATCCAACCGGAACGGCGCCAGCGTCCCGTCGTAATCCAGCAGCAGAAGCGGCCTCGGCCCGCCCGCAAAACCGCAGAAGAACTCTTTCAGCTTCTTTGCCGTCTCTGGGGTCACCGTTTGCTCGCTCTCTAAGCCAGTTTACGTTCCGCCTCGCCCTCCGCGGGGGCCACCACGGGTCCCGCGCGGCTCGGATCCGCGGACTCCGCGGCCTCCATGCGCAGGTCGCGCAGGTCGGCCAGTATGCTGGCCGCCCAGCGGTAGACGTTATGTTCCATCACCTGCCGCCGCATCCGCTGCATGCGCATGCGCCGCTCGCCGCGGTCCATCTCCAAGCCGCGATGGATAGCCTCGGCCACGCCTTCAATGTCATAGGGGTTCACCAGCAGCGCATCGCCCAGTTCCACCGCCGCGCCTGTGAACTTGCTCAGCACCAGCACGCCGTCTTCGTCGTCCCGCGCGGCAATATACTCCTTGGCCACCAGGTTCATCCCGTCGTGCAGCGAGGTCACCAGGCACATGTCTGCCGCGCGGTACCAGCGATCCACCTCCTCGTGGCTGCACTGGCGCTCGATCAGGACGATCGGCCTCCAGTGCGGCGTCTGATAACGCATATTGATCCGCTCCACCGTCAAATCGACACGCTCGCGCAGGGCCACATAGCTGGGAATCCGCGAGCGGCTGGGCGCGGCAATCTGCACCATGGTCATCCGTTCCCGCTGCCAGGGATGCTCCTCCAGCAGTCGCTCGATGGCCATCAGCCTCTCCACGATTCCCTTGGTGTAGTCCATCCGGTCCACCCCCAGCACCAGGCATTCGCTGCGCACGCCAAACTCCTCCAGCAACTCCTCGCGCGTGGGTCCCCCCGCCGTCCGCTTTTGCTTGGTCCCGTCCAGGGCCACGCTCACCGCATAGGGACGCACTGCGGTCGTGTGTCCATTGCGGCGGCAGGTCATGTGTTCGCGGTCGGTGCGGGCCTCCAGCACACGGTCCACGGTAGACAGAAAATTGTTGCAGTGCAGCGGAATGTGGAAGCCGATCAGATCGGCCCCCAGGAGGCCGTCCAGCAACTCCGCCTGCCACGGGCAGATGCCGAACGCCTCTGGATTGGGCCAGGGAATGTGCCAGAAGATCGCCACGCGCGCATCCGGCCGCGCCGCCTTCAACAGCCGTGGCAGCAACGCGAAATGATAGTCCTGCACAAAGACCACCGGATTGGCGCTGCCCTCCATCTCCTTCAGCAGAGCCGCGGCAAACTTCTCGTTCACCCGCTGGTACTGCTCCCAATCCGAGGCGCGAAAGATCGGGCGGGTATGCGCGATGTGGCACAGCGGCCATAGCCCCTCGTTGGCAAACCCGTCATAGTATCCTTGCTCCTCCTCGCTCGACAGCCACACCCGGCGCAGAGTGTAGCGCGGATCGTCGGGCGGCACGCGCAGCCGGTCGAATTCATCCACGGTCGTGGCATCGGCGCCGCCGCTTCCGTGCGCCACCCACACCCCGTCGCAGGCGCGCAGCACCGGCTCAATGGCCGTCACCAGCCCGCTCGGAGGAACCACGCAAACCGTCTCCCGGCCCTTCCGCACGTGCATGTACGGCTCGCGGTTCGAGACCACAAAGATCCGGCTCGACCCATAGCGGTCCCGCACATGCACCGCCAGCCGCTCGGCGGTCCAATAGTGCTCGCCCTCATCGCGCAGCCGCGCCTCGGCAGCCGCGGAAGCCCGCGCCTCCACCAGGCTCTCCGCCATTGTCTCCATCTCGTGCGCCAGCGGCCTGAACATGTTCAACTCCGCCGTGCTTTCGTCCGCAACCCCGTTCCCATGGCCCATGCGCACGCGCCGCAGCCGTTCCACCACCCGAGTCATCGGACGCATCAGGAACCAGCGCACCATCACCAGCGTCACGCCCACAATCAGCACAGCAAAAGGCACGATCCGCCAGAAGCTCCGCTGCCACACCGCCGCGCCCTCCGCGCGAATGTAGCTCGCATCCTCCAGGATCACCAGAACTCCCGTCATGCGCCCGCCGGTATTGAGCGGAATCGCCTCTTCCAGCCACTGCCGGTCCGAATTGTGTCCAAAGGCTGCCGAGTTGACGCCCCGCTGGATGGCCTTGTCCACCACACCCGGCGGAAGCGCCTTGAACACATCGGCCGGCCCGGCGGAGGCAAGCATCCCTCCGTGTACGTCGTACACGGCCAGGCCCAGAGCCTCGCCCCTTGAGCGCAACTGCGCGGCCTGGGCCGATATATCCCCAATCCGCCCCCCTGCCACCGCCTGCTCCATATTCAGCTGCAGACTCGTGCCAAGGCTGGCGGTCCTCTGCTCCAATCCCAGGCGCAACATGTGCTTGTGAGCCAACACCTCAAAATAGGTCGAGCCAACCGAGACCAAGGTGATTCCTACGATCAGCGCGAGGATCAGCCGCAAACCAAAAAAGCGCATATCATTCACCCCCTGGACTGTTTCCGCGGGACCACCGGCTCCTCTTGGGTTAGATGCACTCTAATCGCCAAAAATCCAACTCGCTGGAAATTAAGCGGTCGCACTGGACCCCCGGCCGCCGGGGAATGAGTTTTCTGCACGCCACCACGTAGTTTTTGCCCAGCGGCCACCCGGCGGACGGTCGTCCGGCGCATCCCTCCGCCCGCGCTCCAGAACCGCCCCGCCTCCAGCGCTATCCTGTCCATGCAGAGCGCGCAACCCCTTCCTCGGGCAAACCGGCAAAACCCATGGCGACCGGCACGATCGACAGAGCTGCCAAGCAACCCGTGCTCACCGTGCAGGACTGCTCCCTGTTCGCGTATCGCGCTTTCGTGAACCTTTTCACCCCGCCCCGCTGCGAGGCCGGAAGAGATTGGCGGGTGGAAATGACTGCGGCGGACAAGGAGGGAATCGAGCCGCGTAGAACTTCGCACACCGCCTTTCGACGTACCCATCGAAGCCCTCCGCCTCAAGCACCTCGTTCAATCGCTCATAAAACGGATGACCCGGTGCAGTGGCCCGTTCGGTGGGAGCCACCCAGAGGGCCTCCTGCCGCCCACGATGCTTCCGCGTTCCCACCGACATGCGCAGATTCTACAAACAACCCCATAGCCTCCCTTGAGACCCCTCTACCCGAGAGTCATGGCCCGCACTACAGGCTTTTAGCGCTTGTAGCCGGTCTTGCGCAGGAAATCATGCCGCCACGCGATGTCGTCCTGCCCTTCGACGCCTTTTGGCGACGCGCCGTCAATCACGCCAAGCACTCCCTGGCCCTGGCCCGTGCAAGCGACAATGATTTCGACAGCATTGGCGGTGGCACAGAAAATCGAACAAACCTCGGGCACATTGCGAATTGCATTCAGGACATTGATGGGGTAAGCCGCCGAAAGGACGAGTACAAAGGTATGTCCACAGGCCAGTGCCTGGGCATTCTTTATGGCAGTCTCCTGAAGCGCTGGATCGTTCCCGTCGAATCGTGTCAGGCAAGCTCCGGAGCTTTCATTGAAGGCCAAGCCGAACCTGGCCTGTGGCGCCGTCGTGGCAACCGCTTCATACAAATCTTCCACGGTCTTGATGAAATGTGACTGACCGACAATGATGTTGGCATCGGCCGGGAATTCCATGCGAACCGACTTGATCTCGATCATAATTGGGCCTCCGCCCGTTCCAACAGGATACGCGCCTGCTATAGCCCTTCACCAACCGACATTCCTCTCAGCAGCCAGCGCCTCGCAGTCCCTGCCAACCCACCTCCGATCTGTCGCATCCGTCACCAGCCCCGGGCAGCGAGGATACGGCCACGCTCGTCTTCAAGGACGGTTGCCGTCCTGAGCAGATTCATAACTTCGTTCCGACCCGGGCCACGCTCTACGTCCAGGACCGGCGTTGTTTGCCTGGGCGATTGGGCATTCCCCAACAGAAATCCCCGAGGCCGATCACTGTTCAATCGACTGCGCCAGCCGGTCCATTCTTTCCTCCTGCCGCTCAATGGACACGACCAGTTTGAACTGTGTCCCGCAGCGGTCAAGGTTGTGTCCGTCGCGATGCACCTTGTAATACGCGTCGCCCGCCAGATAGTCGGTGAGGAACCGGATGCCCTGCTCGAACGCGATCAATTTGCCGGAGAAGGCAAGGTATTGCTTCTCGGCTTTTGTCAAGAAGTCGCCAGCCGAGGTGAGATAACCGCGCACGAGCGCCTCGAACATGGGGAACTGCATGGTCACCTTGGACAGATCTCGCTCGTCTTCCTTCGCCGGGCTCGTCGTCGTGCGCACCATGTCGCCGAAATCGTAAAGCGCCAATCCAGGCATGACGGTGTCGAGGTCAATCACGCAGATGCCTTCGCCCGTGGCGTCATCGAGCATGACGTTGTTGAACTTGGTGTCGTTGTGGATGGCGCGCTCCGGCAGGTTTGCATCCAGCAGGACGCTGGTGATGGATTTATGCGCGAAGGCGAATTCAATTTCCGGCTTTGCCAAGATAGCGCGGCCAGCCACGTCCGAGGCGATTGCCTGCTCCAACGCCATAAATCGTTTCGGCGTGTCGTGAAAGTCCGGGATGGTATCGTGCAATCGCGGCGCGGGCAGGCCGACGAGCAGTTTCTGGAAGCGTCCAAACGCCTTGGCCGCCTGAAACGCCTGCTCCGTGGACTCGACGACATCATAAGTGCGGGCCTTCTCGATGAAGCGATACGCACGCCAATGGTTGAGGTCCGCATCCACGTGCCAGGCCCGCCCGTCACGGGCCGGAATGAGTGTGAGCACACGCCGGCTGCAATCCGGCTCATCCGCCATCTGCGCGGCAAGATGCGACGTCACGCGCTGGATGTTTTCCATGAGGGCGACCGGGTTCTTGAAGACGTTTTGATTGATGCGCTGCAGGATGTGGCGCACTGGCACGCCCGCCTGATGGAAGACGGCGCAGTAGGTGTCGTTGATGTGGCCGCTGCCGAAGGGTGTAGCGCCGAAAAACTCACCGTTAATTTGAAATTGGCGTGCCACGGCGCCGGCATTGTGCTCTTTGCTCATAACCAAAGTCTCTTAGGATAATAATCGCCGTGGATGAGGCGGTATATGCTTTCGACGACGCGTGGGCGGTCCTCGCGGCAGGTAATGCCAAACCATGAATCATGCGTGCGCAAAGCCTTTATTCGCGCCGCCCAGCCAAAACCAATTTATTCACCGCGCTGGGAATGCAGCTCTCCGGCTGCACAGCTGAACGATTCCGTGTAACTGAAAGCGAGCAAGGTGTGCGAAGCGGGACGCTCCAGGAAAAAATGCAAGGGCGGCGGGCCCGATGAGGCCGCGCCGCCCTTTTGTTTCGATGTGGACTTATGTTCGGATGAGATCTCGACAGCACATTTTAGAACAGGTTCCAGAGCGACTGGTTGTAGACCTCGTGGTGATACTGCACCTCGGAGCCCTTGACGAAGGTTCCCAACTCGCGCGGGGAGCGGTCGGCGGCGGCCTGCTTCAGGTCGGCGAAGCGGCCCTGCACGTCCGCGCCCAGGATGGTGGAGATCCACGCCGAGTCCTTGAAGTCGTCGATCGCCTGCTGGATGTTGTCCGGCAGGTAGCGCCCGCCCGCGCGAAGGTTGTCCACGCTGGAGATATCCCCGTCGATGCCGGTCTTGAAGATGCTGTAAAGCGCCAGGTACGGGTTGGCGTCCGGCGCCACGGCCCGCACCTCGGTGCGCATGGACCGGTGGTTGCCGATGGGCACGCGGACCATGGCGCCGCGGTCGACGGCCGAGGCCCGAATCTGGTTGGGCGCCTCGAAGTGCGGGTCAAGCCGCCGGTAGGCGTTCACACTGGAGTTGAAGACCAGGCAAAGGTCCAGAGCATGGGTCAGGATGCGGTCCAGAAAGTTCCAGCCGAAGGTGGAGAGCTGTTCCTGTCCCGCCTCGTCCCAGAACAGGTTGGTCTTGCCCTGGGAGACCGAGACGTTGGTGTGCATCCCGCTGCCGTTCACGCCCACCACCGGCTTGGGCAGGAAGCAGGCCGTGAAGCCCATGTTGTTGGCCACCTGGCGGGTCAGCAGCTTGTAGAGCTGGATCTGGTCGGTCGCGGCCACCACCTCGGCGTAGCCGTAGTTGATCTCGAACTGGCTGGGCGCAACCTCGGGGTGGTCCTTTTCATTCTGGAAGCCCATGGCCCGCTGCACCTCGGCCGAGGTGTCGATAAACTGGCGCAAGGGGTCCAGCGGCAGCACGTGGTAGTAGCCGCCCGTGTTGATGAACTGGAACTTGCCGGTTTCGTGGTAGGTGCGCTCGGCGTCCTTGCCCGCGAACAGGAAGCCCTCGATTTCGTTGGCCGCGTTCAGCGTGTAGCCCTTCTCCTTGTACAACTTGTCGGAGTAGTTCTTGAGCACGCCGCGCAGGTCGCCGGAATAGAGGGTGCCGTCCTTGTCGATGACCGTGCCGAAGACCAGCACCTTGCCGTTGCCGAACACGTCGGCGGGCACCCAGTAGAAGGCGCTCCAGTCGATGCCCAGACGCAGATCGCTCTCCTTTTGCGCGGTGAAGCCGCGGATCGACGAGCCGTCGAAGGTCAGGTTCTCAGAGGCGCCCAGCAGGAACTTCTTGTCGTAGTCGAGCAGATGAAGCCGGCCTTCGAGGTCGCTGAACAGTACGGTTACGGCCTTGATTCGCTTCTCGTCGGTCAGATACTTGATCCGTTTTTCGCGGATTTCGCCGGCTGCAACGCGGTTGGTGCGATCGGCTTTGGCAGCCAGGTTGAGTTCTTCCAGCTCCTCATAGGAGAGAGCGAGAAAATTGCGGTACTCAGTGGACATGGATCTCCTTTTGGCGGAAAACGTGTAGGGTGTTCAATGGAATTGTAGGGTTTCGGCCATAAGGAATCCGTGAAGATTCTTTAGAGAGAGCCGGCGCGGAAACGTGCGGCTACCGGTGGTGGGCTACGAGCAGCATCAGCAGCAGGATCACGACCGGGATGAGGGCAAGGGCGGCGAAATAGAGGATCTTGCGCGGCAGGTGGGATTTGCGCTTTTGCCAGTTTCGCAACTCCACCCGGTCTTCCACGCCGACCTGATCCAGGTGCTCGAGATCCAACTGAAAATCGCGCGCCTTGGGATACCGGTTTCTGGGATCCCTTTCCAATGCGCGATACAGAACCTCCTGCAATTGAGGAGAGATGGAAGGGTCGGCGACGCGGGGAGGCGTGGGATGGTTCAACAGGCGGTCATTCATCGCGGCCAGAGGCGAGGGCCCGGAAAAGGGCAGCTTGCCAGAGAGCATTTCATACAGGATCACACCCACGGCAAAGATGTCGGACCGGCCGTCGCCGCGCTTGCCCTTCACCTGTTCCGGAGAGATGTAGTTCGGGGTGCCGAGAGTGGCGGTGAAGTTGGCATAGGTCAGCCGCCGGGCAGCGGAGTCGCTGGCGATGCCAAAGTCGATGAGCTTGATGTTGTCTTCCGCATCGACCATGATGTTTTCCGGCTTGAGGTCGCGGTGCACGACGCCGTTGGCGTGGATGTAGTCCAGGGCGTCCAGAACGCCAATGGCGATGTGGATGGCGCGGTCGTGAGAAATCCTGCCTTCATCGAGGATCTGGCGCAGCAGACGGCCTTCGCACCATTCCATGACCATGTAGATACGGCAACGCTCCTCCCCGCCAAAGACGCGCATCACCTTGGGGTGATTCAGCTTTTCGCCGATGCCGGCCTCGCGCTGAAAGCGGTCGAAGAGGATGGGATCGGCTTCCAGATCGGGGTGGGGAATCTTCAGGGCGACAACGCGGTTGTCGCGCAGGTCGATGGCGCGGTAGATGGAGGCCATTCCGCTGCGGGCGACAGGCGCCTCAATACGGTAGGAATCGATCTGCGAACCGGTTTCTAAGCTGTCGAGAAAGCCCATCGTGCGGCATGCTCCGTCAAAGTAACTTGTTCTACTGTATCGGGACACGGCGCCATTGCAGTAAGGATTCCGTAATAGTTTTTGGGATCCCGCCGGGGGTGGATCAAGCTGGCAGCCGGTATGGCCTGCCGCGGTACATACCCACCTGCTCCACTGAGCGGATGCGGATGACCTGCGCGGTGGCGTTGTCGTTGCCGTCGATCTCAACGGCGCGGGCTACCAGTTCGCGGGCGATCTCGCCGATGTTCTTGTTCTGGGAGACGATCTGGGCAATAGCCGCATCGCTCATCTCGTCATGCAGACCGTCGGTGCAAAGCACCAGCACGTCCCCTGCCTGCAAAGTGAGCGCGGTTGTGTCCGGTGAGACAAACATCTCCGGCCCCAGCGAACGAATGAGCATGTGACGGGATTGGGACTCGGCCATCTCGCCGGCGGAGATGATACCCATCTTTCTCTGCTCGTTGACCCAGGTGTGGTCCTGGGTAATCTGTTTGGCTTTGCCGTTGCGGACCAGGTAACAACGGGAGTCTCCCACATGAGAGACGATGGCCTGGTCGTAGCGGAGAGCGCAGGCCACAAGGGTTGTGGCCATCTTCCTGCCCCGGTATTCGGGCGCAAGGGTGCAATCGTGAACGGCGGCGTTGGCGTGCTGGATGAGGCGCGGCAGCAGGCTGATGAGCATGGTGCCGGCCTGCGCCTTGGCGAACTCCTCGGTGAGGACCGATACCGCCGTGGCCGAGGCAACCTCGCCCAGGTCCATGCCGCCCACGCCGTCGGCAACGGCGAACAGGTAGCCGTGGGTCCGGGCCTGCTGCCGCGATGCGGGGATGAACGATCCCATCGCGTCTTCATTGTTGGTGCGAACCTTGCCGAAATCGCTTGCCTGGCCGAACTGAACATCCAACATGGGCGCCGCCGCCTCAAGCATCTTCCGCATTGCCGCGGGAAAAATGCTTCTTGGAGATTGTGAAACATCGACTTCAAAAAAGCCACTGGGTGGTTCTCTGCTCCTCCCTTCGTAAGGAGAGATTCCACCCAGCGGTTTTTGCTTCGGTTGAGGTGCGGTTGAGAGAGTTTACTTGGCTGTGAGCAGAACCGCCTTGCCCTTGGCCTTCGAGGAGCGGAGGAAGTAAATGGCTCCGTAGATGCCCCAGACGGCTGAGATGCCCAGCGCCAGCAGCGGCTCCTTGAAGGTGCCCAGGCCAAAGACGGGACTGATCAGGTAAAAGGCCATGCAGACCAGATTGGCGATAAGGCCAAAGCCGGGGATAAGCAGGTGCAGGACCACGTTGTAGTCGGGGCGCCCGCGGAAGGCCACGATGCACAGGAAGCAACTGAGCCCGTAGAGGATGAACGTGCCGAAGTTGGAGGTGAGGGTGAGCGCCAGCAGGGAGTTGGGCAGCGCGGCCAGCGTGTCATGCGAGGGGTAGCCGAAGTTGGAGAGGATGCCGTGGGGCAAAGCGGCAATGGCTGCATCGGTGGGCGCGCCGGCATCGCCGAAGACCAGGGTGAGGGCAATAACGCCGATCACCGCGGAGATGACGGCCAGCGTCCAGATGGCGCGGTGCGGCGAGAGGTTCCTGGCGTGCAACATGCCGAAGTGCTCGGGAACTTCCTCGTCCTTGCCCATGGCGTAAGTGACGCGGGCGCCGGTGTTCATGCAGGCCAGCGTGGTGCCGATCAGCGCCAGGAAGACGGTGATGGCTTCAGTCAGCATGAAGTACTTGCCATTGCCCGGGCCCAGCAGCCAATCGCCGACGATGATCATCATGTCGCCGATGGGCGCCGCCGAGCTGACGGCGCTCTGCATGGTATACCCCGAGTTGAGGAAGTAGTTGGCCGCAAAATATTCAAACAGGTACATCACCAGGCCTTGTATCAAGAGCGAAGCGATGACGGCGATGGGAATATGCTTGGTTGGGTTTTTGGCCTCGCCTCCCATCGAGGTTACCGATTCGAAGCCGACCAGGATCAGAATGGCGACCGTGGCCTGAATGAAGATAAAACTTAGTTTGTGCGGCGCAATCACCGACGCGGCGCTTTCGTGGGTGAGGAAGTTGCCGCTGGCGTCTGTCGTCGGGTAAGTGATGACGTAGGGAACGGGCTTGCCGACCGAGTCCAGCAAGGGCTGAGGCACTTGAGTGCTGGAGTCGCGGATCGTCGAGCCGTCTTTGGCCGTGGCGAACTGGTAATTGTATGTGGACATCGATTGCCCGTCATATTGGAAGGCGGTGGGGCCGGTGGTGCCGGAAGGATGGCTGACGCGATAGCCGAGGGCCAGGACGCTGAAGACGACCAGCGCGGAGATCTGCACCACGTTGATGGCGATGTTGACAGCCGTGGAAGCGCCGGCGCCCTTCTGGGCGATCCAGGCGACGAAGAAGGAGAAGACAACGGCCACCAGCGACATGAAGACGGGCCCGGGGTTCGTGCCGTTCATGAAGTTGGGATAGAGAAAGCCGACAACGTATCCGACGAAGATGCCGGTGACGGCCACCATCACGCCGGGATAGACCCAGTAGTAAAGGTGAGAGCCCCAGCCGACGATGAACTTGGCGACGCGGGCGTACTTGAAGGCTTTGTCTTTCGAGAGCAAGGCCTGTTCCGCGTAGTAGTAGCTCGACCCGGTTCCGGGATAGAGCTTGGAAATCTCGGCATAGGCGACGGCCGTGGCCAGACAGAGCAGCAGGGCGGCGAAGATGCCCAGCCACATGGTCGGCGCGGTGGTTCCGGTGCCGGCCTGGATGACGAAGGTGAGCCAAAGGAAGGCGCCGGGAGCGATGAGGGCCATTGCGTTTGCGGTCAGCCCGGTAAGGCCCAGGGTGGACTTCATCTGAGG
>Ga0182014_10006067_pt1 | contig 13191 bp, 12 predicted proteins | sample 612S2DmetaG_FD_120489 | JGI IMG/M metagenome (GOLD analysis project Ga0182014, IMG submission 120489) | Permafrost microbial communities from Stordalen Mire, Sweden - 612S2D metaG | ecosystem: Environmental > Terrestrial > Soil > Wetlands > Permafrost | place: Sweden: Stordalen | collected... | reverse complement strand
GCGCGGAGGTGCGAACGTATGGAATTGGGCAGGGCGACTGGCGCGCCGCAAGCTATCTGCTCACTCCCGGAGGGGCGGTTCTGGAGCTGGAAACGCCGGCGGGCTCGGCCAAAGTGACGTCGCGGCTGGCCGGCGAAGTGAACATTCTCAACCTGCTGGCCGCATTGACGGCTACCCATGCGCGGGGCGTTTCGTTTGCGGATCTGGTCGAATTTGTTCCGCGTCTGAAGCCGGTTCCAGGGCGCTTCCAGCCCGTGAATGCAGGTCAGCCCTTTACGGTGATTGTGGACTACGCCCACACCGACGATGCGCTCCGCAACCTGACGGCTCTGGCGCGCCAGATGACGGCGCAGTCCGGCGGGCGGGTGATTACTTTGTTCGGCTGCGGCGGCGACCGCGACCGCACCAAACGGCCGAAGATGGGCCAGGCCGCGGGCGCGGGGAGCGACTTTGTGGTGGCCACCAGCGACAATCCCCGCTCCGAGGAACCGATGGCGATTCTGGCCGAGATCGAGCCAGGATTGAAGGCCAGCGGAGTTCGCTATACCATCGAGCCGGATCGCGCCACAGCCATTTGCGCTGCGCTCAAGGCGGCCAAGGCTGGGGACGTGGTTCTGATCGCAGGCAAGGGCCACGAGAAGGAGCAGATTCTGGCCGGCCGCACGATTCCTTTCGACGATGTGGAGATTGCCCTTTCCGCGCTGGCTGAATTGGCATCCGAAATGAGATCCGAAATGGGATCCAAAATGGGATATGGTAAGGAACAATGAAGCTCACATTGGCAGAGGCGGCAATCGGCGCGGGCGCGGTGCTGGAGGCTCCGGCCAGCGTTCAAAACGCCGGCTCGCTGGTGGTAGGCGGCTACTCGATCGACTCCCGCACGGTGGCCGCCGGCGAGCTGTTTTTTGCGGTGCGTGGGGAGCGGTTGGACGGGCATGATTTTTTGGAGGCGGCGCTCCGGCGCGGGGCCGTTGCGGCGGTTGTGTCGCGCGCGCTGGTGGCGACGCTGCCCGACGCGGTGCTGGCCGTGCCGCTGTTGATCGCCGAAGACCCGCTGGTTGCGTTGCAGGCACTGGCCGCGCATGTGCGCCGCCGGTGGGGCCGGCGCCTGGTGGCCGTTACGGGCTCGGCCGGCAAAACCACCACCAAGGAAGCGGTGGCCGCGGCCTTGGGCGCGAAGTTCAGCGTACACAAGTCCCAGGGCAATCTGAACAACGGTTTCGGGCTGCCGCTGCAACTGTTGCAGCTGGAACCGGAGCATGTGTACGCGGTGGTCGAGATGGGCATGAACCACGCGGGCGAGATCGCTGTGCTGGCGCGCATCGCCGCGCCCGACTGGGGCGTGGTGACCAACGTGGGCACGGCGCATATCGAGAACTTTGCCGACGGGCAGGCCGGGGTAGCTCGCTCCAAGTTGGAACTGGTGGCCGCGCTGCCGGCCAACGGCGTGGCCTTTCTCAACTGTGACGATCCGTATGTCTCACAGTTTGGCCGCGACTTTCCCGGTCGAACTGTTTACTTTGGCGCTGGACCCTGCGCCGATCCCCAGCTTCTTGAATTGACCGAAGATCTGGACGGGCTGCATGTGAAGTATCGAGCAGGAGAACGCGAGAGGGCAGTCACGCTGCACTTATTGGGCGCGCACAACGCATCGAACGCGCTGGCCGGGCTGGCTGTGGCGCTGGAGGCGGGCGTGGACCTGGATGCGGCGGTTGCCGCGCTCGCGTCGCTCACCGCCGGCGACAAGCGCGGCCAGGTGCTTGAGATCGGCGGCGCCACCCTTTTGAACGACAGCTATAACTCTAACCCCGAGGCGCTACGCGCGATGATTCGCACGCTGTCGGCACGCCCGGCGGGCCGCCGCATCCTTGTGGCCGGGGAGATGCTCGAACTGGGCGAGCACGGCCCCGCGCTGCACGCCGCATGCGGACGCGCCGCTGCCGAGGCCGGGCTCGACCTGGTTGCCGGCGTCCAGGGCAACGCCGAACATTTGGCCGCGGCCGCCTGCATTGGCGGGGTCGCTTCGCTGTTTCTGCCCGATGCCGAAGCTGCCGGCCGGTGGCTCAAGCAGACGTTGCAGCCGGGCGATGTGGTGCTGGTGAAGGGCTCGCGTGGCGTGCATCTGGAGCGGGCGATCGAGGCGCTGAGGGCGCAACCGGAGCTCAATTGAAACCGCACGCTTCCACAGCCGGGCGCCCCCGGCCCTGTAAAATCAACCTGAAACCCGCCTCATTCCGGCTCTGGAGGCCACTTGCTTTACTGGCTGCTCTACGAAAGGCTGTATCCGTTCTTTCACCCGTTCCGGATCTTCCGCTATCTCACGTTCCGCACCGCCTTTGCCTCGGGTACGGCGCTGCTGATTGCGCTGTTCATCGGCCCCTGGGTGATTCAGAAGCTGCGCGAGTTCCAGATCGGCCAGTTCATCCGGGAGGACGGGCCGCAGTCGCACCTGAAGAAGTCGGGAACGCCCACCATGGGCGGAGTGCTCATTATTATTGCCATTCTGGTGCCCACGGTGCTGTGGTCCGATCCCGCCAATCCGTTTGTCTGGATCACGGTCTTTTCGACCCTCGCCTTCGGGGCCATCGGCTTTGCCGACGACTACATCAAAGTGGTCCAGCGGCGCAGCCTGGGCCTGACGGTGCGGGTCAAGCTGCTGTGGCAGGGGCTGGCCGGAGCCCTGGTGGCCATTGCGCTGGCGGTGATGGATAAGTTCGGGATATTCTCCACGCAGTTGACGGTGCCGTTCATCAAGCAATGGCACCCCGACCTGATGTGGCACTGGGCCGGTTCGCTGCCGCACCTGGGATTTCTGGCCTTTCTGCCGTTCATCGCTTTTGTCGTCTTCGTGCTGATGGGTTCGTCCAACGCCGTGAACCTGACCGACGGGCTGGACGGTCTGGCCATCGGTTGCACCATCGTCGCCGCCGGGGCGCTGACCGTGCTCACCTATCTGAGTGGCCATGTGGTCTTTGCCGACTACCTGGAGCTGCAACACATGCCCATGATTGGCGAGCTGACCGTCTTTTGCGGAGCCATGGTGGGCGCTTCCATCGGTTTTCTCTGGTACAACGCCCATCCGGCGGAGATTTTCATGGGCGATGTGGGTGCGCTGGGTCTGGGCGGAGCCATCGGCACGGTCGCCATCATCATTCGCCAGGAACTGCTGCTGCCGTTCATCGGCGGCATCTTCATTCTGGAAGCGGTCTCGGTGATCCTGCAGGTGGGCAGCTACAAGCTGCGCAACAAGAAGCGTATCTTCAAGATGGCCCCGGTGCATCACCACTTCGAACAATTGGGCTGGAGCGAATCCAAAGTCATCGTCCGGTTCTGGATCGCCGCACTGGTGTTTGCATTGTTTGCACTCACCACCCTGAAACTCCGTTAGACAAGATCCGCGCGGTGCACCACGCGGTGCAAAATGAAGAGGTCGCGGGCCGCAGGAGCCTGAACAAATGGATCTGAAAGGCAAGAAGGTTCTGGTTGTGGGACTGGGAAAATCCGGTCTGGCGGCGGCGTTGTTTCTGCGCCGCCGCGGCGCCCAGGTCACGGTCTCCGACGTTCGCAGCGCCGAGGCGCTGGCCAAGGACATTCCCGCGCTGCTCGACGAGGGCATTATGGTGGAAACCGGCGGCCACGGTCTGCTCACCTTCCGGCGCCAGGACCTGATCGTGGTGAGCCCCGGCGTGCCGCTGAATACGCCGGAACTGGCGCAGGTGAGGAGCTTCGGGTTGCCGGTGATCGGCGAGCTGGAACTGGCCGCGCGCTTTCTCAAGGGCAGGATGCTGGCCATTACCGGTTCCAACGGCAAGACCACCACAACCGCTCTGTTGGGCGAGATCCTGAAAGAGGCAGGCCTTCCTACGCTGGTGGGGGGCAACATCGGCTTGCCGGTGGTGGGGCTGATCGACGAAAGCACAGACGAAACCTGGTCGGTGCTCGAGGTCTCCAGCTTCCAGCTCGAAAGCACTGAGCAGTTCCACCCCCACATTGCCGTGATCCTGAACATTACGCCCGACCACCTGGACCGGCACGGCAGCTTCGAGAACTATGCGCGGGCCAAGGAGCGGATCTTTGCCGCGCAGGACGAACACGACTGCGTGGTGCTAAACGCCGACAATGCGCGCGTCGCCGAGGCCGCATCCCGCTCGACCGCCGTGGTTTATTGGTTTTCGATCGGGCATCCGGTCGAGCAGGGCGCCTGGGTGGAGGATGGATTTGTTGTCTACCGGCCGGCCAGGGACGCGGCGATCGAGAAGGTGATGCCTCTGAGCGGAATCCCGCTCAAAGGCGAACACAATGTGGAGAATGTGCTGGCCGCCGTGGTCGCAGCCCGGCTGGCCGGCGCCCCGGCGGACGCGATTCGCCGCGCTATCGAGGGTTTCCAGCCGGTCGAGCACCGGCTGGAGTTTGTGACTACGGTCAACGGCGTCGAGTTTTACAACGACTCCAAGGCCACCAACGTGGACGCGACGGCCAAGGCTATAGCAGCTTTCCAATCGGGCATTCACCTCATCCTGGGCGGCAAGGACAAAGGGTCGGACTATACCCAACTGGCGCAACTGCTGCGGGCGCGGGTGCGCGCTGTTTACACCATCGGTTCGGCGGCAGCCAAGATCGAGTCGCAACTGCGCGGGGTGGTCTCGATCCACTCCTGCCAGACGCTCGACAATGCGGTGAGTGCGGCGGCCTCAGCCGCGCGTCCGGGCGAGGTGGTGTTGCTGGCGCCGGCTTGCTCCAGCTTCGACCAGTTCGAAAGTTACGAACACCGCGGCCGCGTCTTCAAGGAACTCGTCGGCGAACGGCGGGGATGGAAGACATGGCAGCACGAGTAGGGGTTGACAAGTGGCTGTTCTTCACCACGCTGCTGCTCATCGTGGTGGGGCTGGCGATGGTCTTTTCCGCCTCGGCCGTGGTGGCGCAGGAGCGCTACCACTCCCCGTATACGTTTGTCGGCAAACAGGCCATCTGGGCGCTGGCCGGTGTGCTGGCCATGCTGGCCTTGATGCGCGTGGACTACAGCGTCTACAAGTCTCCGCGGTTCATCTATCCCGCCCTGTGCGCGACCACGCTGCTGCTGGTGCTGGTCTTCTTTTTCCCCGGCTCGCACAACACCCATCGGTGGATACGCTTTGGGGACTTCTTCACCTTTCAGCCGTCAGAGATCGCCAAGCCGGTGCTGGTCCTGTTTCTGGCCTGGTTTCTTCATACCCGGCTGGACTCCATGCGGGACTGGAAGCACACGCTGCTGCGCGCGGTCATCATGCCGGTGATTTTTGCCGGCCTGATCGTTCGCCAGCCCGACCTGGGAACGGCACTGGTACTGGCTGGGGTGACCGCCATGATGCTGGTGCTGGCCGGGATGGAATGGAAGTACCTGCTCGGCGGCGTGTGTGCATTGTTGCCCCTCCTGGCCGGATTGCTTTTCATGGTTGCGTGGCGCCGGCAGCGGATGCTGGTCTTCCTCGACCCCGAGTCCGATCCGCAGGGCGCCGGATTCCACATCAACCAGTCGCTGATCGCCGTGGGTACCGGCGGCCTGACGGGCCGGGGCTACATGGAGGGCGTGCAGAAGCTCTTCTTCCTGCCCGAGGCGCACACCGACTTCATCTTCGCCAACATTGCCGAGGAGCTTGGGTTCATCGGCTCCATGGCGATCGTGCTGCTCTTCGTGGTGCTGGGCGTGCGCGGACTGCGCGCGGCGTTTCGTTCCCAGGACCCCTTTGCCCGGCTGGCCGCCTTCGGCATCACGACCGCTATCCTGTTGCAGGCCTTTTTCAACATCAGCGTAGTGCTGTCGCTGGTGCCCACCAAAGGGATTCCGCTGCCGCTGATCTCCTCCGGCGGGACCTCGCTGTTCTGCACCCTGGCCAGCATCGGCATACTGCTTAACATCACCAAGAAGGTCGATTGAGTTGGCGGAACTGCGCGTACTCTTAGCCGGTGGCGGCACTGGCGGCCACATCATTCCCGCGCTGGCCGTGGCTCGCGAGTTGGTCGAGCGTCACGCGGCCGAGGTACTGTTTGTGGGCACGGCGCGGGGCATGGAGATTCGCCTGGTTCCAGAGGCGGGCTTCAATCTGCGCCTCATCGATGTGGGCCCGCTCAAAAACGTATCGCTGATCACCCGGTTGCGCACACTGATGCGTCTGCCGCGCAGCATCTCCGGCTGCAAGAGGCTGATCCGCGAGTTCAAGCCCAGCGTCGTTTTTGGCGTGGGCGGATACGCATCCGGTCCGGCCATGGCGGCGGCGCTGCGGCTCAAGGTGCCTGCGATGGCCTTCGAGCCCAACGCCATGCCGGGGCTGGCCAACCGGCTGGTGGGCATGAAGGTGCAGGCCGCCGCGGTCAACTTTCCCTCGGCGATGAAGTGGTTCAACAACTGCGAGGTCACGGGCATTCCGGTGCGCCCGGAGTTCTTCACGCTTGAGGCGCCTGGCGGCGCGGCGCCGCATTTGCTGGTCTTTGGCGGCTCGCAGGGCGCGCGCCTCTTCAACACCCATCTGCCGCGGGTGATTCCGGCGCTTCTCGATGCGGTTCCGGGCCTGACGGTCTTGCACCAGAGCGGGGTACGCCATGCCGAATCGACCCAGGCGGCCTATGCCGCAAGCGGCGCCGACCCGCGGCGCTGGCAGGTGCGGGCTTTTATTGAGGATATGCCGGCGCGTTTTGCCCAGGCGCACCTGGTGATGGCGCGCAGCGGCGCCTCCACGGTGGCGGAGTTGGCTGCCGCCGGCAAGCCCGCTCTGCTGGTGCCTTTTGCCGCCGCAGCCGATGAGCACCAGAAGCGCAATGCCGAGGCCATGGTGGATGCCGGGGCTGCCGTGATGCTGCATGAGTGGGACCTGGACATTGCCGGCAAGCTGCTTGATGCGCTCACCGGGCTGCTGACCGCCCCGGAGCGGCTGGCTGCCATGGCCGCGGCGGCGCGAACTCAGGCTCATCCAGCCGCTGCCGAGCGGATCGCCGACCGGCTGGCCGCACTGGCGGGGGAGAAACTCTCCCAGGTTCAACCCAGTTGGGGCAGGGAAGATTGAAGGCGCGCACTATTCTGCGCTTTTGAGAAATGGGTTTCTATGGGGACCTGCGCGGAGGGCTGCTGATTCTCCCGTTCAAAACAACGCAAGGCCCGCCTGCCGAAGCAAACGGGCCTTTCTGGGGAAAGCTGCAGAACTTACCGGTGTCCGCCACCGCCATGGCCGCCGCCGCCACCGTGGCCGCCACTAAAGCCGCCACCCGCATGGCCACCGCCGCCGCTGAATCCGCCACGGGCTCCGCCACCGCTGTAACCGCGTGCCGCACCGCCTGCATTGCCGCGTGCTGCTCCGCCAGCATAACCACGTCCCGCACCGGCATAACCGCCGCCGTACGCTCCGCGAGCCGCATATCCGCCACGACCGCCATATCCGTAGCCGCCGCGACCGTAGCCGCCGCGACCGTAGCCGTAGCCGTAGCCCCGGCCCCAGCCCCGACCGTACCACGGTCCGACGCCGATGAACATGCCGCCGTAAAACCACTGCGGCCCGTAATAGCCGTAAGGGGCGCAGGCATAGGGGTAGTAAGAGTAATAGCCCCAGTCGCAGGCCGGGGGACCGTAAACCTCGGGAGCGGGAACGACCGCGGGGCCGACTCCGACACCCACATCCACTTGAGCGCTTGCCGTTGCCGCGAACGGCAGAGCCAGAAGCATTGCAATCAGAACCAGGCGCATATTCCGCATAACATTCTCCTTGTGCAGCCCCGTCCCGCTCGACCCGGACCTGGGACTCGGAGTCGACCTCCGTTCTCAGCACTTGCCGGCTTTCGGGGTTGTCTTCCCAACCGGCTTCTGATGATTGAAACAACATTCCCGCAGTTAAGTTGCGGTCCTTCCAAAAAGAATCGTTCAGAACAGGGTAAAAGGGCAAGGTTTTTGTGCGCTCGGCAAGCCACGGGCGCCGGCGGGGCAACCTCCCAGGCTGGAACCGGCTCTCGAAAATGCCGCAAAGCCCACAAAAAAAGCGGCCCCCTCCGGTTGGGAGGGGCCGCGGTTCGCAGGCATCAGGCAGAGAGCTACCTGCGGAAACGGTCATGACCGCGATCCCGGTCGCAGTGCCGGCCGAAGACCGGGCCCCGGTCAAAATGCACAAAGGGGCCACGGTTGCGGAAGCCAGCGAAGTTCCACCGTCCGGGAATCCAATATCCATTGGCCTGGTAGCCGGCGACCCAGACGTATCCCGGTCCAGGGCAGGGCGGAACGTAGGCTACCGATCCGCGCGTGTAAACCCCAAATTCGACCGCCTGGGCCGTCGCCGTTCCCAAGACCGCCGTGCCAGCGACCACCGCTGCACAAAGCATCCAATTCCGCATGCTGCCCATATTGCCTCCGTCCCAGCCGGCCAATTCTGTCAGAGATCAGAGATCAGAGGCCGGTCCGGCTTCATTCCCGGTGGAGGCTTGTCTCTTGCCGCCTCTCCGGTGCGCCGGTTATGTCCTGATTCAACGAGGGATGCGGGAAAAGGTTGCGTCCGCCGTGTGAAAATATACCTCCGCAACTTTCTCAAAAATCGGGGTTTATGGCGGTTTTTTTAAGCTGACTTGAGGGCGCTGCCAGCGCGAATGTTAAAGTGAAGTTTCGTAAACCATGTTCACCACCTCCCAGCACGCGCACTTCATCGGAATCGGCGGCATCGGCATGAGCGGCATTGCCGAGATTCTGCTCAGCCTGGACATGAAGGTCTCAGGCTCCGATCTGCGCCGCGGGCCGGTGACCGACCGGCTCGCCCAACTGGGGGCCACAATTTATGAAGGCCATGACGCCGGAAACGTGGCCGGGGCCACGGTCGTGGTTACGAGTTCGGCAGTTGGCGCAACCAATCCCGAAGTGATCGAGGCCCATGCCCGCAAGATTCCCGTGATTCAGCGCGCGGAGATGCTGGCCGAGCTGATGCGGCTCAAGTACGGCATCGCCATCGCCGGCATGCACGGCAAGACCACGACGACCTCCATGGTGGCCAGTGTGCTCGCCGCCGGGGGCCTTGATCCCACGGTGGTTGTGGGCGGCCGCGTGGATGCACTGGGCTCGAACGCACGGCTGGGGACAACGCAATATTTGGTGGCCGAGGCAGACGAGAGCGATCGCTCCTTCCTCAAACTCTCGCCCATCCTGGCCGTGGTAACCAATCTGGACCGCGAGCACATGGACTGCTACAAGGACATGGCCGACGTGGAGCGGGCTTTTCTGGACTTCATGGACAAGGTGCCGTTTTACGGAGCGGTGACCGCCTGCCTGGACAACCCGCAACTGGCGGCGATTCTGCCCCGTGCCAAGCGCCGCGTCTTCACGTACGGAGTTGCCGCAGAGGCCGACTACCGGCTGGAGTTTCTTGTGGCCGGCGAGGGGCGCTTCGCGCGGTTTCAGGTGAACACACGGGAAGGACCGCTGGGGCCTTTTGAATTGCATGTTCCAGGGCGCCACAACGTGCTCAACGCCACGGCCGCGGTGGCCATCGCCCGCCAGCTTGAGGTTCCCGCAGACAAGATTGCCGACGGGCTCAACCGCTTTCGCGGCGTGGATCGCCGCTTCCAGCAGCGCGGCCAGGCGCGCGGCGTGACCGTGGTGGACGACTACGGCCACCATCCCACGGAGATTCGCGCCACACTGGCCGCCGCCCGCGAATGCGGCTACCGGCGCATCTACGTCGTCTTCCAGCCCCACCGGTACTCGCGCACCCTTTATCTCATGGACGAGTTCAGCGGCGCGTTCGCCGATGCGGATACGGTCATCGTGCTGCCCATCTACGCCGCCAGCGAGGAACCCATTCCCGGCGTGACGGCGGAGCGGTTGGCCAGCCGCATTCAGGGGCCGCAGGTGCAATTCGCCGCGGATTTTGCCGCCGCGGTTGCCGCAGTTGCCGCCGAAGTCCGCGAAGGCGACCTGATCCTGACCCTCGGCGCCGGCAATGTGAGCCAGTTGGCCCCGCAGATTTTGACGGCGCTGGAAGCTTAATGGAAGATCAGCCGCTGACGCCGGAGTTGCAGGCCGATCTGGATGCTCTGGCCGCAACGCCGGACAGCGAGATCGATACTACCGAGATGCATGCCATCACCGGCTGGAGCAAGGCGGTTCGCGGAGCGTTCTACCGGCCCATCAAGCGCTCTCTGTCGCTGCGCGTGGGCGCCGACATCGTCGACTGGTTTCAACGGCAAGGACAGAGCTACCAAACCCGGATGAACTCCGCCCTGCGTGAGTATGTCGAACGGCGCCGCGAAAAGGCTTGAGGGCGGGCGGCGCGGCCTGAACGCTGACTTATTCATGCAGGAGTCTGCGCCGGGGTTCGTGGTCTCCCACTCTCGCGGCAGAAAAATGCCGCAAGGATGGGCACCCGGCAGGTCGCCGCTGCTTTGATCTGTGCGAGACTTAGGAAACGAAGGGGATTGCTAAATGGCCGCCGGGTCCTGAGGCAGTACAGATGGAGACTGCGGAAAAGCAAAAACAATTATCGCTATTGCTCGTCGATGACGACGCTGAGTTGTGCGGGATGATGAAGGAGTTCTTCGCCGAGGCCGGCCATCGTCTGGATTGCGCCTACAATGGCCGGAATGGCTTGACCTGTGCGCTCAACGGCGCATACGATCTCGTGATTCTCGATGTCATGCTGCCCATCTTCGACGGCCTCACGGTGCTGCAACAGTTGCGGCGACGAAAAGACCTTCCAGTGATTATGTTGACCGCGCGTGTCCAGCAGCATGACCGGATCCTCGGCCTGAATACGGGAGCCGACGACTATCTTCCCAAGCCTTTCGATCCGGATGAACTGCTGGCACGGATCCGGGCTGTACTGCGCCGCACCGATGCTGCGAACTGGAAAGGCAGCACAGTTTTAACCGTCGGCGATATCCAGGTCAACGCCACGACACGCGAGGTGTGGATCGCGGGCTCGGCGGTGGAGCTGACCGCGGTGGAGTTCGACCTGCTGGAAATGCTGATGCGCTCTGCGGGCCGTGTCGTCTCGCGAGACGAGATCACGTTGGCTCTGTTCGAACGCGAAGCAACACCTTACGATCGCTTTCTCGATGTCCACATAAGTCATTTGCGCAAGAAGCTGGAACGCGGTCGAAATCTGATCCGCGCAGTTAGGGGAGTTGGGTATGTATTTACCGGAGCGGCTTAAGTCATTGCCCATGAAGTCTCTCTATTACGGTGTCCTGCTGGCGATGGTGACCACACTGTCGCTTTCCTTCCTCGTATTTCACGCGATCTCGGATCGCATGCAGAAGAAGTCCATCGATCCCGCGTTCGACCGCATCGACGAGTTCGAACTGGAAAGTGCGCGCGGAGCATTGAACAGCGGCGGGCCGAAGGCGCTCATGGACTATCTGACAAGACTGAACCTCATCTTTGGGGGATCGTCCCATTATCTACTCGACTCACACGGTGTAGATCTCGTGTCCGGTGAAAACAGAGCTGCGCTGTTGCCCCCGGCTCCACTCTCCAAATGGCGCACCCGGGCGCAAGGCCATTACATCAGATCTCACCGATCGGCGGACGGGCAGTATTGGATTGCCGCTGTGGGCCTGCTTGACCGGCCGCATATCTGGACGTTTCTTCCGTACTACTTCCTGGTGATTGGCGCCACGGGCGTTCTGTGCTGGCTGGCCTCGGCTGGCGTGGTGTCGCCGATCCGCAGGATAGCGGCCTCCATTGCGCTATTCGGACAGGGCAATCTGTCCATTCGCGTGCATACCAGACGGCAGGATGAAATTGGACAACTGGGACGCTCGTTCAATCAAATGGCCGAACGCCTGCAAGGGCTGATTGTGAGTGAGCGAAGGCTGCTGGGGGACATATCGCACGAACTCAGATCGCCGCTTGCACGGCTGAAGTTCGCCGTCAAGCTGGCCAGAACATCCGCAGACAGCAATGCGGCGCTTGATCGCATAGAACGCGATGTGGACCGCATCGCCTCGCTTGTGGCCGACATTGTGGAAATCACCTTCATCGAAGGCGACCCTGCCGTTCAGGGCGCCGGGATCGTGCGCGCCGGAGACATCATCGATGAAGTCATACGCGATTGCGCCGTGGAAGCTGAGATTCGCGGCTGCCGCATCGCCGTGAATGGCCGGCTCGCCGGCGAGGTTCTGGGCAATCGTGAACTGCTGCGGCGCGCGGTAGAGAACGTGCTGCGCAATGGGATTCGCTATTCACCGGAACATTCCACCATCGATGTGTCCATCGCTGAAGATTCTCGCGCTGCGATCGTTGCGGTCCGTGATTATGGCCCAGGCGTTCCTGAGGACACGCTTACGCGGATATTCGATCCATTCTTCCGGGTTGAAGAGGCGCGCGATGCGACAGGCGGAGGATCGGGGCTGGGCTTATCCATTGCAAAACGGGCCGTGCAAGTGCATCATGGCACGATCACCGCAGAGAACGCATCGCCCGGTCTGCGCGTGCAAATCACGATTCCGCTTCTCACGGCGCCCATGCCGAATTGACGCGAGTTGTCACTGTCATTCGCGTCAGTTCCGCATGTCTTAAGAATTCTTCGTCAGTTCCGCATGTCTTAAGAATTCTTAAGGTTCAAAACCAAAATACCGTAGTGTAATTTTCTCAATGCCTCATGCGACGGAGAGAATACGCGAGGCATTTGAGGAGATACAAATGAAGCGTTTCTTCGGTTTTGCATTGACACTCGTTCTGTTTGCTGCCCCCGCTTTTGCCAGCAAGAAACCCCAAACCGTGACCATCCCGGAGACTGTGCAAGTAGGATCGACGCAGCTTCCCGCGGGCGATTACAAACTGACACGGACAGGTTCCGGATCAAACGTTCAGGTTACTCTGACGCAGAATGAAAAGGCCGTTGTCACGTTTTCGGCAAGAGCGGTCGAAGGGAAGAATAACCCCGGAGTGACCACCGAGAACCAGGGCGGAGTCGTCGTTCTGGAAGCAATTCAGCTGAACAGCGTCAGCCTGGTGTTGGAAGGCGCGCCACGTTCCGGACAGTAAGGCGGCAGTTACCTGCCGGCGAAACGAAAAGATTTCGTAGGCATTGGCGGGTGGCCCACATCTCAACGCTCAAACACAAAAATGGGTGCCCCATGTATGACAGCGTCGGCTTTGTCAACACTCTTTTCGGGTCTTTTGGCCGAAACAGAGCGCACAAAAGAGGGAGCGTGGCGAGGCCGGGGTCAAGGGCGCCGTTCTTTGGC
>Ga0182014_10006064_pt1 | contig 13193 bp, 11 predicted proteins | sample 612S2DmetaG_FD_120489 | JGI IMG/M metagenome (GOLD analysis project Ga0182014, IMG submission 120489) | Permafrost microbial communities from Stordalen Mire, Sweden - 612S2D metaG | ecosystem: Environmental > Terrestrial > Soil > Wetlands > Permafrost | place: Sweden: Stordalen | collected... | reverse complement strand
GCATCCTTCTCCTTCAAGATGGAGCATTGATGGCGACCTGGCGTTATGCCGGTCCGGATCTCGGTTCCGCTACTCACGAGGAGATGGCAGCTCTTGCGGAGCGATTGAATTCCGTCTTGAAGCTCGGCTCTGGATGGCTGGTGCATTGCGATGCGATTCGCTGCGAAGTCAGCGAATACGCGAAGCAGGGAGCCTTTCCGGACCCGGTAACGAGCTTGATTGACGACGAGCGCAGAGCGCAGTTCAAGGCCGAAGGCCGTCACTTCGAGAGCACCTATTACATATCGCTCACCTACCTCCCTCCGATGCGAAGCGAGGAAAAGGTCAAAGGATACCTATTCAAGGGCGGCGAAGAGGACAGCAAAACTGCCGGGGAAACCGCTCTTATCTATTTCAAAGACCGCCTCGGGCTGTTCCACGATGTGCTGAGTTCGCAGGTACGTGTCGAGCGGCTGTGCGGACACCCTGTCACAGGGGACGATGGCGCGGAGACGGAGTGGATCAGTTGCGATCTCGCGCGTTACGTGAGGCGCTGCGTGACAGGCGAGGATTACCCGTTCGTCCTGCCGGCGATTCCTGTATTCCTGCATGACCTGATCGGTTGTGCGAGCTTCAAGACCGGCATCGAGCCGATGGTCGGGAACAAACATATTCAGATCGTCGCGATCGACGGATTCCCGGCGACAAGTTTTCCGGGGATTCTTGCTGCTCTGGATACACTGCCCTTTGAGTACAGATGGAACACGCGAGCTGTGTTGCTCGATCCGGAAGAGGCGAAGAAGATCATCACCGATGCCTTGAAGAAGTGGACAGCGAAGGCGCGGGGGTTCATCGACCAGTTGATGGGCAGGCCGCCCAAGCGCATCGATCCGTTCGCGTTGAAGATGATGGAGGATGCGACCGTCGCCATCGGCGAAGCGTCCAGCGGCGATGTGCAATTCGTTCTTTACTCGGGAAACATCATCCTCATGGATGAGGACAACGAGGGAGTAAAGGATCGCGCCCGGCAGGTTGCGAAGATCATCAAGAATCTCGGCTTTGGGGCGCGGTTGGAATCGTTCAATGCCGTGGAGGCGTGGCGCGGCACGCTGCCTGGAGATGGGTATCGCAACGTCCGCCGCATCATCCTGCACACGTTGAATCTGGCCGACTGTATGCCGATTGCGGCGATCTGGACCGGGGACCGCGTGAACTCTTCGGCATTGATGCCGAAGAATAGCGAGCCCTTGATGTATGCAACGAGCACCGGCTCAACGGTGTTTCGCTTCAACCTGCATGTGGGAGACCTGGCGCACACGCTGGTCGTCGGGCCTCCGGGAGCCGGCAAGAGCACGTTGCTGTGCGGCATTGAGGCGCAGTTCTTCCGGTATCCGAATGCTCAGGTCTTCGTGTTCGACAAAGGGTACTCGGCCTGGGCTTTGAATCAGGCCGCGGGAGGAGAGTTCTACAACCTGGGCTCGGAGGACGGTGGAATGAGTTTCGCGCCGTTCGCGGAACTCGATACCCCTGGAGATATAGCCTGGGCCGCGCAATACATCGAGCAGTTGTGCGCCTTGGCAGGTCATACGGTTGTACCGGCTGAACGCAAGGAGATCTTGAAAGCGCTTCAGCTTCTGGTCCAGTCGAAGACGAGGACCTTCACTGAACTCCTGGTGAACTTGCAGAACCTGTCCTTGCGGGACGCGTTGCGGGTGTACACGCTTGAAGGCTCACTTGGGGGATTGCTCGAAGCCAAGGCAAACCAAAGCGTACTCGGCCACGGCCGGTTCATGGTGTTCGAGATGGAACACCTGATGGGGATGGGGGAGCGGGCCGTGGTTTCGGTCCTGCTCTTCCTCTTCCATCAGATCGAGAAGCGCCTCGATGGGTCGCCCACGGCAATCGTTCTCGATGAAGCGTGGGTGTTCCTAAAGCATGAACTCTTCAAGGAGTTTATCCGGGACTGGGCCAAGACGTTGCGGAAAGCGAATGCGGCGTTGATGCTCTCGACGCAGAACTGGTCGGATATTTTCAATTCCTCTCTGAAAGATGTGTTGATCGAGACTTGCCCGAACAAGATTTTTCTTCCTAATCCCGAGGCCACTAGCGAGACGGTGCGCGTGTATTACGAGATGTTGGGAGTCAACGCTCGGGAGATTGAGATGATTTCTCGCGCCATCCCAAAGCGTGAGTATTACCAGCGGACGCCCAACGGGCGCCGGCTCTTCAATATCGGATTCGGTCCTGTTGCTCTCGCATTTGTGGGCGTGAGCGGTCCGGAGGTGCGCGCTCGCATCGGCGAGATCCGCAAGACGCACGGCGAGGGATGGATCTCGGAATGGCTGCGCGTGCGCGGTGTTCCTAACTGGGCGGATTACTTCGAGACGAAATACGGAATGAAGAAATCCGGCCTAAAACTTGTGCCCTGAGGAGGAGAGCATGAAGAGGTTGCTGCTTCGTATCGGTATCGTCATGGCCGGATTCATCTTCACTGTGAGTCTGAATGTGGATGAAGCACATGCGGGCGTCGTCGCGGGTCTCGCCACGGAGTGGACCCAAATTATGAACAATGTGCAACTCGTTCTTCAATACGAGCAGCAGATTCAACAGTACGCAACCCAGCTTCAACAGGCGCAGACGCAAATCGAGCACCTAGAGGAGGCATACAAGCAAACTGCGGCGATGGTTCAAGGGATTGGCAACGGCAATTTTAATTTCAGCGCGATTGCCAACGATCTCTCCGCACTGAACGGTGTCGTGCAGTACGGGAATGGCCTGGCGTACTCGATGGCCAATCTGGACGATGAGTTCAATGCGCGCTTCCCCGGCTATGGGAATGCGAACCCGACGAATTACGCGGGCATGTATCGGAATTGGTACAACACGAACCTGGATACCGCTCACTCGGCGCTGAAGGTTGCGGGGCTTCAATATTCGCAGCTGAACAACGATGCCGCGCTGGTGCAGACATTGCAGCAGCAGTCGCAGAACTCGACAACGCTATTGCAGACCCTTCAAGTGGGAAACTCTCTTGCCGCGCAGGAATTGGCAGAGCTCGAAAAACTGCGCCAGTTGATGCTGACAGACATCACGTCCAAGGCCACGTATCAGGCACAGCAAGCTGCCTCTGCGCAGGCTGATGGCGACATGAACGATACGTTTTTTACAGTGCCAACCGGATCGAATACCGACACGCGGACCTATTCGCCGGTTCCGCAGCAGTAACAGGGAGCGATTGCGATGAAGCTGAGACACAGTTCGTTGTTGGTATTGAGCGCGTTGGTAATTACGACGGGGGCTCTCGCCTACGGGCAGAGCACGGCGCCTCAGTCCGGGCCGTCGGATTTGCTCGATGTGTACAAGAACGCAACCACAACTTGGGTCTCGACTGCATTCGGGTATGCGAATAAGTTGTTCGGGCTTCTTGCCTTTATTGATTTCACCTGGGCGATGATCGTTCTTTTCCTCGAAGGGCAGGAAATGCAGGGATGGATTGCGGGCTTCTTGAAGAAGTTTATGACCATCAGCTTTTTCTATGCCCTGCTTATCAATCAATCGACCTGGTTCCCTGCGATCATCAATAGCTTTGTCCAGATCGGTCAACAGGCCGGAGGGGTATCGGGGTATCTGAACCCATCGAGCATCTTGTGGACGGGCGTTCAAATCAGCGGGGCGATTTTGGCAGCTTGCCTGCCGAATGCCGCGTCTGGTGCGACGGCTGGGGGCATCCTGGGAGTCATTGTTCCCGGCGCGGGGGCCGCTTTGACGGCTGCTTCTCTCATTCCGGCGCTTGTTGCGTTGTTTTGCGCGTTGTTGATTTTTCTCGCCTATGTGGTCATTACGTTGACCTTCATCATGGCGACTGTCGAGAGCTACGTCGTGATGAGCGCTGGGTTAATCTTCCTCGGATTCGGCGCGTCCCGATGGACCGTTCCGTATACGGAACGCTATATCTCCCTGGTCGTATCGACGGGAGTGCGGCTGATGGTCCTCTACATGATTATCGGCCTGGGCCAAACCTTATCGAACACGTGGGTTCAGGAAGCCTCGCAAATTCCCTTGAGCACGGCCGGGCTTCAATCGCTCTTTGGATTGCTGGCCAGCGTCATCGTGTTTATGGCGCTGGCTTGGCAGGTGCCAAAGCTCGCCGGCAGCATCCTCCAAGGGTCGCTGCAGATGGGCAGCTCCGATCTGATTGCTCCAGCAATCTCGGCCGCGATTGCGGCAGGTACAATCGGCGCCGTTGCGACGGCGGGAGTGGGAGCGGTTGCTGGTGGCGTGGGCGCATTAGCTTCTGGCGGAGGGGCGGGCGCGGCAAGTGCGGGTGGGGTCGGTGGCAGCTTTATGCCTGGAGGTGCTGGAGGGATGATTGCGGGCATGGGAAGCACGATGGCCGGCGGCGGAGGCAGCGGGGCCACACCGGGCGTTGAAGGCGCAATCAACAGTGTCCCACCCCCTTCTCCGAGCGCGAGCGGTGGAGGGGTCGCGGTTGTGGCTGTCGATCCGCCTGCTATAACCGTCGAGGCGCAGGGAGAAAAGGGCGCGCCCGATGCGGACGTGGCTTCCGGTGGCTCGCCGGCGTCCGTACAGGATGTTCAAGGCTCTGTGAATGCGGCACCGGAGACGACAGTGGCGGATGGGAGTGTGACCGCTCAAGAAAGTGGCGGCCCGGTTGGAGAGCCCACTGTCGTCGAGCCCGTCGAGATGGGCGAAGTGAGTACAGCGGCCCCACAAGTGGCAGGTGGGAGCACCGCGGCTGCCGGGGAAGCTGGCTTTACGGCAGATGCGCCGGTTGGATTGCCAGGCGCGACGAAAGAAGGGTCTTTAGGTGGGGTGATCCCGGCTGATCAGGATGCGTCACGTCGAAAAGGTCGATCGGATGATCGATCGCTGGGCGAGAAGATCTCGGGAATTCATAATACCGCGGCACAGGTTCATCAACATCTACCGGAGGATTCGGCGACTGTGTCGGCGCCGACTCTGAACATTCAACACGGAGAGTAGGAGCGAAAGATGAGTGCATCGCTAACAGAAGTAAAAGGAGAAGGCTCGGGCAAAAGCCCGTACCTGGCAGCTCGCGACGAGTGGAACGAGCGGTATCGGGATTTGATCGTGGCTGCGCGCAATTGGCGGCTTCTCGCGGTGACATCGAGCGTGGTTGCGCTCGTTGCGGTCTTGGGCTTGATTGTGATCGGGGCCAAGCCCAAGGTCATTCCCTATATCGTGGCGGTGGACAATCTGGGCAAGGTGGTGAGCGAGGGGACTGCGGTTCAGGCGTCGGTCGCGGACGACCGTTTGAAGCGCGCGGCGTTATGGTCCTGGGTCCAGGATTGGCGGATGGTCTCGTCGGACGCGACGGTCGAGAAGAACGCGATCGAGCGGGTGTATGCGCAGATCGGCAATGGTACGCCTGCGGCGATCCGGATCAGCGATGCATATCGCGATGGGTCGCCGTTGAAGCTGGCGCAAACAGAGACGGTTTCGGTCAATGTGCGCGCTCTTTATGCGTCCTCAAAAGACTCTTATGAGGTCGAGTGGACGGAGACGACATTCGACCTGAAGGGAGAGCAGATTGGCACGCAGAACTTGAAGGGTGTCATAACGATCTCCATTCATCCGCCAGAGGATGAGGGGTTGGCGCGCGTAAATCCCCTGGGGATCTATGTCACGAATGTGAGCTGGTCGAAGGTTCTTTAATTCATTCAAGGAAGGCGAGAGTATGAAGAGGGTACGAGTGTTGGTGTTGGTTGCAATGGGTGTGAGCGCCTTCTCTGGGTTCGCACAGGATGGCGCGTCGAGTTTGGGTGCCGGTGCGCCGGCCGGTGGCGCGGTGGTGCTGAATCGGACGAAGGCCGCTCCGGCAAAGCCGGAGATCGTTCCTGCGGACAAGTATCCATTTGCAGCTATTCAGAAGACCCTGGAGCAAGGTCCGGGCGCGGGCATTGAGTCGGCAGCCGCGAGCGTAGGACTTGGGGTCAAGGTTCCTCCAGGGTGGGAGCCATCGAGAGATGTGGCGCTGTCGGAGACGGCGCGAGAGGCCGTTGCGCTTTCAGCGAAGCTCTCAAACGAGCAGAACAATCCAGTTCCTGGGCCGGACGGGCGAGTGGTTTACACCTTTGGGGTTGGGCAACCGACGTTGGTTGCTACACCGCTTCGCGTGAGTTCGATCGAGTTGCAAGCGGGCGAAAAAATCCTGGGAGAGCCTCAGATTGGAGACTCGGTGCGATGGGTGGTGACGCCGATCTCGTCGGGGTCCGGCGACGCCGCTACGCCAATTCTGGTTGTGAAGCCCAAGATGACCGGCCTCGACACGACAATGATTGTTGCCACGGACAGGAGAACGTATTACCTCCGGCTGGTTTCAAAACCGGGCGAATACGTTTCGCGAGTCGCGTTCCTCTACCCGGACGATCAGCCGTTGCAGTGGAAACTCTTTCTGGAGCAGCAGGCCAAGGAGCACAAGGACCATGTAGACGCGTCGCGCATTTCGCAAACCGGCAACGATGCCGTTGACAAGCTCTACTTCGATTACACCTTGAAGGTGAAATCGGGCGCAGACTCCATCCGGCCTCTGCGGGTCCTGGATGACGGGGAGAAGACCTACATCGAGATGCCGAGCGTGACTGCGTTTCAGGAACTGCCGACGTTGGTGATCGAAGGCCCAGAGGGCAATGAGATGGTCAATTTCCGCGTTAAGGGCACGACGTTTGTGGTGGACCGTCTTTTTGTGAAGGCAGCGCTGTTGCTCGGTGTTGGTAAGCATCAGGAGTTTGTGGAGATCGAGCGCAAGGATGCGCTCACGCCGCATACGGAGGCGAAGTGATGGCGGACGAAAGCAAGGTGGATCGGAACGCGCGCGAGGAGGTGGTATTAACTCCAAAGGTGGAGGGCGACAGCCCGACGCGCAATAAACAGCCTTTGAATCTGCGTTTCTGGCCCACGGACGGAAAACACTTGAATCCTACTGTGAGGGGGATGTTGTTCGTCGCCGTCCTGGGATTTCTCGGTTTGATTGTCTATGGGGTGATGGCTCGGGGAGGAAAGAAGACGGCCGCGGAGAAAGCCAAGGATGAGCAATCCGTTTCGGATGCGCAATCGACCGGGACGAAGGTCTGGAAGGATCTGGAAGACCAGCGGAAGATCGACGCACAAAAGCAAGCGCAGGCTGGGGGGAGTGCGCCGGACTCGCTGCAAGGCCGGGTCGAGAACGCCGGTGTTGCGGCTGAACTTGTAGCGTCTTCCCAATACTCGAAAGATGCGCTTGTTCCCCCTCTTGAGACTCGCCAGATTGCGGCATCTGGACGGCCGGCGAAGGAATTGGTCACGGACGGCAGAGCCGCGTTGAATCAGCAGCAGGCGGGCCCTCAAGGAGGGGCGCCTGTGGCACGGAGCGCAGCGGACGAGTGGCGAGAGGAGATGTACAAGAACGATCTCGAAGCGCGCACAGCGAGAACCTCGATTTCGAGCGGCAAAGGGTTTGGATCATTGGGTTCCCTGGGAGCTTCTCTTCCTTCCGGGGGCATGGGTTCGGTTCTTCAGCAGCTTCTCGGCGAATATCCGAAAGCCGGGTCGGGTGGGAATGCCGGAGGACCGAGCCCTTCGTTACTGTCTGGGAGTGGGGGTTCTGGAGACGATAGCGATGCGAACCCTCAACAGCATAAAGAAGGTTTCATCGAAAAAGCGAGGGAGGGTCGGGAAGAGCGGGATTATTCGTCCGCGACACGAGGAGCCGCCCTATCGAAGTATGAAATCAAGGCTGGATGGGACATCCCGGCAACGCTAGAGAGTGGAGTGAACACCGACCTGCCGGGCGAGGTCAAGGCTATTGTGCGTGAAAATGTATACGACACTGCGACAGGACGGTATTTGCTGATTCCGCAAGGTTCTCGGCTGATCGGACAGTACGATAACCGGATTTCATATGGCCAGAGTCGCGCAATCGTGATCTGGTCGCGTCTGATCTTTCCGGATGGTTCGAGCGTGGATCTTGATGGGATGGTGGGACACGATGCCTCAGGCGCTGCAGGTTTTCACGACCAAGTCGATAACCATTATGTGCGGCTTATCTCGACCGCATTGCTGTTAAGCGCATTTACCGCTGGGATTGGAATGTCGCAACCACAAACGACCTCGTCGTCCGGCCTTTTATCCCCGAGCGCGGAAGCAACTCAAGCTCTAGGCCAGCAGTTTGGCCAGTTGGGTATGGAGGTGACGCGGGAGAATCTGAATATCCAACCGACGGTGAAAATTCGCCCTGGCTATCGGTTCAATGTACGCGTGAATCGCGACATTGCGTTTGCGGAGCCGTATGCGGATCGAGAAGCTGGCCAATAGGAGCCCATCATGGAGATTGTGTATCGCAATGTTCGGTTCAATGAAAAAGTCGACCGATGCCTGAGACGGCGCTGGAAAAGGCACGGTGATCTGTCGATTCGCGTCCGCGAAGCTCTGGATAAAGTCAACCTTCGCGATGTGGAATTGCTCGATGTGGATTGCAGCCGGGTTCATGCAATGCAGGTTGGTGTATCCGAGTCTGTATGGGTTGCCGCCCATGAGGCGGCTCGGTTGCGCGGATGTTCTCTGAACACGTTGGTCAATAGTGCGGTTTGGGCAGCATTTGGCGCACAGAGGCCGAGCTTGCGTGGTCGGCCTCGCGGCCGGAAAAAGCGAGCGACGCTGGTTTCCGAAGTCTGTTTGGGCGAACCGTAGCTGCCCTCACTGGCAATCGCTTCGCCTCCGAACCATGCAGGCGCAAACTCAGATAGAAGCGCGACTCCTACTCCGATCCCAATATCCACCAGCCGACTTGTCTAACCGTTTCCACCCTGGTCCGTGATTTCGATCGGATTGTTGCGCCCATACGGGCAACGGTTCCATGACTGCGAGTCCCCGGGCGAGTCGGCCAGCGGGTCGGCCGAACAGAACGTCCCGGGGCGGCTGTTCTAGTAGCGTGCCAAATCATCTTCCAATCGCACGTCCCTCTTAAGGGGATCTGGGTCCGAAGGATCCATGGTCACTTCAGTCTCTCGTGACAATTTGATCTCTCGCGCATCCGAGATACCCGATCTTCCAATCGCGAATAGCATAAAGAAGCCGGTCGGATTCATCCCGTTTAGACTGAATGTCCCGTTTTCGGTTGCACGTATCCGATACGACGCTGTTGATCGCTTCGGGAACGTAAACCCCCGACATTGTCATGAAAACAGGCCTTTCATTCGCCGGAATGTTGTTGAGCCGGACGATCTCGCTGGGCGGCTCATACCTGCCGGGAGCGATCTCGCGCGTGCGCCGCTCGAAGACAAGGCCGTCGAGGCGTACCGTATCCCCACGCAACTCCGTGCAGTTTGAGGTCCGATCCTGTAGCTCGCCCCCGGAAGGCCCACTTCAATCTCCCATGCGGCAAGGCTGCCACATTTGGTCCACATTCCCTCCTCCTGCCTTTGCTGTCATGGCACACTCCGGCGAGCCACGGTCTCGAGATCGGCGACTGATGACCGGCCAGGCCGAGGACTGATATTTTCGGATTCTTGGATTTGGGGCTTGCCGTCGCTGTCTGTAATAATGCGTCTATTTGGGGGTGCTGATGCTTGAATTTCGGATCGACGTGCGCGTGAAAGAAAGCGTAAAGGCAAGATGCTCCAGGCATCCAAAGTTTGACCCGAGTGTTGATGAGAAGATGAATTCTGAGCCAGGTTGTTCAATCTGTGCTGACATTCGTGCCTTAGAAGCCTCCAGGATTGCCCTCGAGAAAGCCGCTCGCTCATTCGAGCGCCGCGCCTATCAATGGAGAGCGACTGATAAAGCAAGATCCATAAAGCTCGCCTCTTCAAAGTCGGAATCAACTTGACAATCAGTTGACCGGATGCGGATTGCGGTTGCCGCTCGGGACCCGCCCCGAAAACGCTCGGCCAGAAGAGGTTGGAGACTTCCTCCTCCGTAGTTTGGTTTGTGGTGAATCTGACGGATATGATTGCGGTTAAAGCAACTCAGGTTATGATCCCAGCAGGGGGGCCAGAGATTGGGGCGCTCAAAGTGACGTCAGCAGCCGCAGCCGCGCTGTGGGAATGTATGGACCGCCGCCCAATTGCAAGCAGAATCTTTGTCGAGGGTGGCGTGGTCTGCTCAAGTGTATTCGGCGTGTTTGTGGAGTCTAGCTTCTGGCCAAAATGGAGTCTGCGCACCGGTGGTCTGTAGTCCAGCGAGGAATGTGGCCTTTGGGTGTGGTAATAGACTCGCCAACATTCAGCCAAAGCCTGTACCTCCTTCAGGGAGCTGAACGATTCGCAGTAGCTGTTCTCCCAGCGAGACCGCGAAGAGTTGCAGCGGACAATCCTGCTCTCGGGAGTACCCTCCTATGTCTCTCCACTCGGCGCTCGTGTGATCATCCGTTGATTGAGCGCAATCGTGTAACGGTCGCCGAAGTAGTATTCCGCATGCCATCTGGCTTCTGACGAGTTCTCGCCGCTGATCGTGAAGCTGATTTTGCCTTTCCTCTCGTAGTTTGAATCGATCTTCCAATCCAATCTCCTTGTCCTGTTGATAACAAGTTTAGGCATCTGCCATCCTACGCTACTGTCCAACGGTTGGCCCCGGGGTTCCGGGAACCTCCAATAAAGGCTCAGATGGTCGACAAGTCGGTGTACTTCGATCTTGGGTCGTAATCTTAACTGGCTCTCGTCCAAGCTCTCTTGGCTCGGCGGCTTGTTCGTCCGTGTGCACGGCGTCCAAGGTCTCTGGCGTTATCACGTGGTGACGAACGTAGTTATAAGGGGGAACCGTGTAGCCGCGCAGAAGGGTAATGCCCAGTTGAATCAGCCGTGGGCCGTAGCTGTGGGCTTCGTGGGAGACTGAGCCGATAATGGCGCTGTTATAGTTACGCATCTCTTCGAGCACCTCGGGAATGCATTCCTGGCCGGCAATAGCGAACTCCCCTTCGCGTCCTGCGTGACGGACGGCGTCCAACACGCCAAGGGCGCTGGAATCAGTAGCGGCAGCGACGAGAATGTGCTGACCCTTGCGCTGGCCGCGCAGAAAATCCGCTACCGCTAGTCGGCTAGATTGCCGCATGCCGCGTCCCTCTAGGCGGAGGAAGCGGTCTGCAGGCAAATTCGGGAGCCGATCGCGAATCCCGTCAAAAGCGCTTGAAATGCGGGCCTCAACATAGGTCCCTGCCTCGGAAAATCCGAGACCAAGAACCCGGTCGACCTTGCCGTTCCATTTATGCTTGGCGTACTGGGCGAGCAAGGAGCCGGCATCATAGCCCACGTCCGGGTTGTCTACGCCGAAGTACGTGGCGTTAGGGTGGGGCACGTCGACCGCGACGAGAGGAACGTTGGCCTTCTTGAAAATGTTGGCCACACGGGTCGCAACCCGCTCGTTCACCTGGAACTCGATCGCCAGATCCACGCGATTGGCAACAAGTTCTTCGGCATTCAGGATGGCGATGTCGGGGTCGTTGCAGTTATCCAGTAACAACAGCTCAACGCCAGCTGCCGCAGCTGCCTGAGCGATACTTTCTGTAACAGCCACAGAGAAGGGCATTTCGGCACTTTGTACGGCAATCCCGAAGCGCAGCCTCCGCTGGCGGGGACCCAACTGGTATCTTCCAGGCTCGGTATGGGCAATGTAGCCGCGATGCTCAAACGTCTTGAGGATTCGGAAGATGCTGGTCCTGGGAATGCGGGTCTTTTTGAAAACATCTTCAAGCGAGCGAGTACCCGCACTTTTTTCCAATAACTCCAGCACGTCGAGCGCTTTGGAGAGAATCGGAATAAGGTACGACCGTTTGGTCTTTGTCTTGGTCACCTTTTTGTCTCCCTGAGTTGTCGTGAAGCAGATGTCAAGAAACGATGAACGTTGAAGGAGATAGGCTTTACCAGATCCATTTCGAGCATGTCCAGATGTCCTAAGGGCCAGAGCCGCTTCCCTTCCTTCAGATCCTGTAACTGCACAAGTTCCAAAACATATTGCAGGGAATCAGAACAACTCTCCTCAGGCGTTGCAGTTGACCGATGAGTGACGGCTTGCATCCGCTACGCTCCTTATAGTGGACTAGGAGACAAACTTGAATTGGCCCGTGCAGCCCCGAAGTGCACGAAGGTGAACTCACCTTGTACGGCGTCACGGTCGTGAACGTATTCAGACTTTTGGACGGTAGTCTCATTGCGTCTTCCTCAATTCCAACTACGAGCTCTTCGTCTTTGGATTCAGACCGGGGGATCGATCAATGTGCTAAAGGCGGAGGTTGAGCGCTCTGCAGAAGCCCTCCATACAAAGGCACAATTCCAGAACATCCGAAAGACCAAATGCTCTCTTTTCGAGCTCAAGGCGATCAAGTACTTTGTCGATTCCAAATGGTCCCCTACCGAGCAACTTGCCGATTGAATTCAGGCGAAACTGTGGCCCTATCAAAATCGTGTAAGTTGGAGGCCCTTTCCTCTCGCGTCGCGAAACTGGCACACCATCAAGCACAAAATCGAGGCCCCGTTTTCTTTGCAGTCATAATGACAGCTTTGCTAATACACAATCAAACGAAGAATAGATTCTCTATGACATCGTTGTCGATTGGAAATATTTGTTGTAGTCTCACAAGTGGTCCAAATCTCGACGGCAGGCCAATCTGTTGATCGTCCAATTGGATTTCCTGCTGTTCTTGAATATGAAATTGCCGAATGCATTGGATTCTTGTTTGCCTTCGTTTGGTCGGTGGATTAAATATCGCCCAGCTCTGAACTAATGGATAAATGTTTGTGGCGAAAGCGAATCGACTCATGCAATAGATAAGGTGGAAGCCCAGCGTCTCCATTTTAACGGGCTGTTTTTTCGTAATGTGCGGCGGTCCAGCTTCTGGAAGCGGGGGAAGGACGAACTTTTCTGTGTAAACTCCAAGTCAGTTGCCGCGAGCGGCCAATGAAATACAGGCGTTGCAGGGCCGGTATGACCAATCCACAGGGCTGTATAGGACCACGCGATGGTGGAATTCGGCGAATGCGATAACTAATATATGTAGCTTCGGCAACTCTTATGGCTATACAATGCGTGATTGTATTCCTTTGATATCAGAAACGAAACACACAAGCCTAGAATCGCTGGCCTCAAAAGTCGGCGAGTAGGAGATGCTCACAAGCAGCGATAATTTGGAATCCAGGAAGGGACGAGGGTCAAATCGTGATAGCAAGAAGCGGCTCCGCAACTTTAGTAGATGTTTCGCGAGT
>Ga0182014_10006063_pt1 | contig 13193 bp, 10 predicted proteins | sample 612S2DmetaG_FD_120489 | JGI IMG/M metagenome (GOLD analysis project Ga0182014, IMG submission 120489) | Permafrost microbial communities from Stordalen Mire, Sweden - 612S2D metaG | ecosystem: Environmental > Terrestrial > Soil > Wetlands > Permafrost | place: Sweden: Stordalen | collected... | reverse complement strand
TACCGGCTCGCGATCGGCCTGAAGGAAGGCATCACGCAGGACGACGCCAAGAAGATCGCGAAGATCGTCCGGGACGAGGGGCCGAAGGGAATCCGGGCCCAGGTTCAGGGCGATGAGCTCCGGGTCTCGTCCAAAAAGAAGGACGACCTGCAGACGGTCATCGCCCTGCTCAAGGGCAAGGAGTTCGACTTCGCCCTGCAGTTCACCAACTACCGGTGAACCCGGCCGGCAGCGCTTCTATCTGGGCCTTTGCCGGTTAGACATCCCCAGGAGGGCACAGCAGGCACATCGCCAAGCGCAGCATCTGCGATCGAGGGCGTCCGCTCGTCGGTGCCGGGCCACTCCCCCACGTATGTGCTGAGCGTGATCACGGGCATGGAGTGGCCCAGGGTGAGCCGTACCCGCTTGACGCTCGCGCCGTTGCGGATCCCACGGCAGGACCCGGCGCCTGTCAGGCGGACGGAGCAGAGTCGATCAAACCCCGCTGGTTAGCGCTCCGGGCGCCCGCCGCCATTGACAGAGTCCCTCAAAGTGCTATCATTTTGATAGCTGATCGGGTGGCCGGCACCGCAGGTATCAGGAGGCATCCCCGATGCACGCACCTAATGACAACACCGCTCCGAAAGGTCTGCGCGGGTGGTGGTCATCTCCCCCGCGATCCGGCATGCAACGCATAATCTCGCCATGGGAGTACCACCATCTCCGTGCCTGGGCAGGCGTGCGCATTGGCAGTGGTACCGTCCTGGCCGGCCTTGGCGCCGTTACGCTCTCGTTCGGTGGGAACGACTGGAAGACGTACGGGTGGACGCTGGTGTTCCTGGCCCTGGCGGCGGCACAGTTCTCGTTCGCCTACTGGGAGCTGATCATCGCCCGCTCCGCATCTCCCCTGACCTGAGCCTGCGCGGCCCGCACGGGCCTGGCCGGTGCCAGACGAGCTGCCTTCGGGGCAGAAGGCCGAGCGCACCCACCCGAGCGCACGCGGGAACCGGCTGCCGCCGTGACTGGTGACCGGCTGAGAGCCCCTCAGCGCCGGCGAGCGGCGGATGTCCGGATGGTGAGACGGCCATCGCGCCGCCGGACGGATTTTTTCCGGGCCCTGCAGCGACCCCGGCCCGGCTCCGCCCCCGGGCCCGTGCAGGCCCTTGGCCTTGTCCTAAACAGATTCCGGTCGTAGGACGGCCGCCGCGTGTCCGCGCGAATGCGACGGGCAGATGACGCGGGCGTCACGCCGGGATGACACGAGCCCGCATCCAGCGCGTATCCTCGTCCGCGGGGAGAACTTAGGGGAACCTAACGTTTCCGCTGGGCCGCCCGCAGCGCTCACCCCATTAAGCGTAAAATTAATTTCCGTCCGAAACTCACGCCCCCGGCTGTGGGGTGGCGCCGAAGAGCGCCCGGCCGCGGCGTGCGGAGGAGGTCCCTCACTGTGACCAAACAGGTCCAGCAGCTTGATCGTGTCATCATCCGTTTCGCAGGGGACTCAGGCGACGGCATGCAACTAACGGGCGACAGGTTCACTCAGGAGACGGCTGTCTTCGGAAATGACCTTTCGACGCTGCCGAACTTCCCGGCCGAGATCCGCGCCCCCGCCGGGACGCTGCCCGGGGTATCGAGCTTTCAGGTTCATTTCGCCGACCACGACATCCTCACCCCGGGCGACGCGCCGAACGTCCTGGTCGCGATGAACCCAGCCGCGCTCAAGGCGAACCTCCGTGACCTGCCGCGGGGCGCCGACCTCATCGTCAACACCGACGAGTTCACCAAGCGGAACCTCACCAAGGTGGGCTACGAGGCCAACCCGCTCGAGGACGGCTCGCTGTCCGAGTACAACCTGCACGCGATGCCGATCACCTCGATGACGGTCAAGGCGCTGGAAGACTTCGAGGTCACGCGCAAGGACGCCGAGCGGGCCAAGAACATGTTCGCCCTCGGCCTGCTGTCCTGGCTGTACGACCGGCCGCAGGAGGGCACGCTGACGTTCCTCCGGTCCAAGTTCGCGACCAAACCGGAGATCATGAAGGCCAACATCGCGGCCTTCCACGCGGGCTGGAACTTCGGCGAGACCACCGAGGCCTTCTCGGTCAAGTACGAGATCAAGCCGGCCACGCTCAAGGCCGGCATCTACCGGAACATCACCGGCAATACCGCGCTTTCCTACGGGCTCATCGCCGGCGCCGAGCTGTCCGGGCTGCCGCTGTTCCTGGGCTCCTACCCGATCACCCCGGCCTCCGACATCCTGCACGAGCTGGCCAAGCAGAAGCGGTTCGGCGTGCGGACGTTCCAGGCCGAGGACGAGATCGCCGGCGTGGGCGCCGCGCTCGGCGCGTCGTTCGGTGGGGCCCTCGGTGTCACCACCACGTCCGGACCGGGCATCCTGCTGAAGGCGGAGACGATCGGGCTCGGCGTCTCGCTGGAGCTGCCGCTGATCGTCTGCGACATCCAGCGGGCCGGCCCATCGACCGGCATGCCGACCAAAACCGAGCAGGGCGACCTGCTGCAGGCGCTGTTCGGCCGGAACGGCGAGTCGCCGCTGCCGGTGCTCGCCCCGCGCAGCCCGGCCGACTGCTTCGCCGTCGCGATCGAGGCCACCCGGCTGGCGGTCAAGTACCGCACCCCGGTCATCCTGCTGTCCGACGGATACCTGGCCAACGGCTCCGAGCCCTGGCTCATCCCGGACGTGGCCACCCTGCCGGACCTGCGCAACGAGGCCTCCTTCGCCTCGCCCGACGACTGGCGCGACGCCGACGGCACCATCGACTTCCAGCCGTTCCAGCGGGACCCGAAGACGCTGGCCCGCCCCTGGGCCATCCCCGGCACGCCGGGCCTGGAGCACCGGATCGGCGGGATCGAGAAGGCCGACGGGACCGGGGAGATCTCCTACGACCCGGATAACCACGACCTGATGGTGCGGCTGCGCCAGGCCAAGATCGACGGGATCGCCGCCGACATCCCGCCGCTGCAGGTCGACGATCCGGGCGATGCGGCCCGCGTTCTCGTCCTCGGCTGGGGATCGACGTACGGTTCGATTGCCACCGCCGTCCGGCGCGTCCGGCTGGCCGGGCGTCCCATCGCCCAGGCGCACCTGCGCCACCTCAACCCGTTCCCCGGCAACCTCGGTGACGTGCTGCGCCGTTACGAGAAGGTGCTGGTCCCCGAGATCAACCTGGGCCAGCTCGCGCTACTGCTCCGCGGCCGCTACCTGGTCGACGTGATCTCCTACAACCGGGTCCGGGGCTTGCCGTTCGGTGGCGCCGAACTGGCCGGTGTGATCAAGGATGTGATTGACAATGCCTGAGGCGGCACAGACGCCAGGGAACGGCTCACCGCCGGGTAACGGCACCGGCCCGGTGAACGGGAATGGCCAGCCGAACGGACCTGGGCTGGGCGCCCGCCGGCCTGCGTCGCTGACCCTGGTGCCGGCGGCGCAGGAAAAGCTGGCCACCAAGGACTTCAAGTCCGACCAGGAAGTGCGCTGGTGCCCCGGCTGCGGTGACTACGCGATCCTGGCCGCGTTCCAGGCGTTCCTGCCCGAACTGGAGGTGCCGCGGGAGAACGTGGTCGTGGTCTCCGGCATCGGCTGTTCCTCCCGCCTTCCGTACTACATGGACACGTACGGGATGCACTCGATCCACGGCCGGGCCCCGGCCATCGCCACCGGGCTGGCCTCGTCCCGCCCGGACCTTTCCGTCTGGGTGATCACCGGCGACGGCGACGCGCTGTCGATCGGGGGCAACCACCTGATCCACGCGCTGCGCCGCAACGTCAACATCAAGATCCTGCTGTTCAACAACCGGATCTACGGGCTGACCAAGGGACAGTACTCGCCGACGTCGGAACAGGGGAAGATCACCAAGTCGACGCCGTTCGGCTCGCTGGACAACCCGTTCAACCCGGTGTCGCTGGCCCTGGGGGCCGAGGCCACCTTCGTGGCCCGCAGCATCGACTCGGACCGCAAGCACCTGACCAGCGTGCTGCGCGCCGCCGCCGACCACCAGGGCGCCGCGTTCATCGAGATCTACCAGAACTGCCCGATCTTCAATGATGACGCGTTCGCGCCGCTCAAGGACGCCTCCTCGCGGGACGACCAGCTGATCCGGCTGCAGGACGGTGAGCCGATCCGCTTCGGCGCGGCCGGCCAGCGCGGTCTGCGGGCGGCCCGTTACGGCGGTCTCGAAGCGGTCGACGTCGCGGCTGTGGACAGCGAATCGCTGCTGGTCCACGACGCAGGCCAGGACGACCCGTCCTACGCTTTCGCGCTGTCCCGGCTGGACACGGCGGCCGCCGCGCATACGCCGATCGGGGTCTTCCGCAAGGTCGAGCGGCCCAGCTACGACGCGCTCATGGCACAGCAGGTGCGCGAGACACAGACCAAGCAGGGTGCGGGCGACCTCGCCACCCTGCTCGCCGGCGGCGACAGCTGGACGATCCGCTAACGTCACGCGCACCCTCGTGAGGCCGGGTTCGGCAAGCTAGCCGGGATGCCCCGGTGCCGCTCCTGGCCCTGGTTGCATAGCGGCGGCGGAGAGCGGTCAGCTACGTGGCGACGCCACCGGGAGGCCGGCATCAGACGCCGCCTTGAGCAGGCGATCGTCATAGCTGACGATTGCGTCCATGTCTTCACCAAAGACGCGGGCGGTCGCCAGGTGGATCGCGCCGAGGGAGCGCAGGCCGCGATCGGGGAACGATTGCCCGGGCTGGCGGCTCGCTACCGCGTCGCCTGGTTCAGGTGGCGTTAGCCGTCGGCGCGGACCACACCGACCGGGCAGGTCACCCCGGTTCCGTGGTCAGGGCAGTAACCGAACGGGTTCTTATCCAGGTACTGCTGGTGGTAGCCCTCGGCGAAGTAGAACTCCCCGGCCGGGACGATTTCCGTGGTCGCTGGGCCGTAGCCGGCCTCGGCGAGCTTCTTCTCGTAGACCGTACGGGACTCTTCCGCGGCGGCCTGCTGCGCGGGTGAGCGGTAGAAGATCGCGGAACGGTACTGGGTGCCGACGTCGTTGCCCTGCCGCATGCCCTGCGTCGGGTCGTGTGACTCCCAGAACACCTTGAGCAGTGCGGCGTAGGAGACCCTGGCGGGGTCGAAGACGACCCGCACGGTCTCCGCGTGGCCGGTCCGCCCGGAGCAGACCTCCTCGTACGTGGGGTTCGGCGTGTAGCCGCCTTCGTAACCGACGGAGGTGGACACGACACCCGGGATCTGCCAGAAGGCCTTCTCCTCGCCCCAGAAGCAGCCGAGCGCGAACTCGGCGATCTCGGTCCCGGCCGGGTAGGGGGGCGCCAGCGGCGTCCCGAGAACGGTGTGCCGCTCCGGCACCGGCATGGACTCCGGCCGTCCCCGCAAGGCCCGGCTAGGGTCCACCATCTGCGCCGCGCGCATCCCGAACAAGCTCATTGCATCCTCCTTGCTGTTGCAATGATTACAACGTTGCAGGGGGAGGCAAACTTCCTCAGCCGGTGCGCTCGACCACGAAGTCGCAGAGCGTTTCGAAGGAGGTCCGGGCCGGGCCGGGCGGCAGGGCGAGGACGTGCTCGCGTGCCTTGCCCGTCCAGGCGATCAGGTCCGCGCGGGCCGCCTTCATCGCCGGGTGGGCCCGCAGCAGGGCGAGCGCCTCAGCGTGCTCGGCGTCGTCGGTGAGCGGCCCGCGGGCCAGCAGGGCACGCAGCCGCTGGTCGCCCGGTTCCGCCGAGCGCAGGGCGTGCAGCACCGGCAGCGACCGCACCCCCTCGCGCAGGTCGGTGCCCGGGGTCTTCCCGGACTGACCGGCCTCGCTGCTGATATCGAGGATGTCGTCGGAGATCTGGAAGGCGACCCCGAGCGCCTCACAGGCCAGTTCCATCCGCGAGACGATCTCCTCCGGCGCCCCGGAGAACATGGCACCGAACCGTCCGGACGTGGCGATGAGCGATCCGGTCTTCTCCATCACCACGTGCCAGTAGTGATCCAGTGGGTCCTCGCCGGGACGCGGGCCAATCGTCTCCGCCACCTGGCCGCTGACCAGGCGGGCGAACGTCTCCGTCTGAATCCGGATCGCCTCCGGGCCCAGGTCGGCCAGGATGCGCGAGGCCCGCGCGAACAGGAAGTCGCCGGTCAGGATGGCAACGGTGTTGTCCCACCGGGAGTTGGCCGACGGGTGCCCACGGCGGATCGCCGCCTCGTCCATCACGTCGTCGTGGAAGAGCGTGGCCAGGTGGGTCAGCTCGATGGCGGCCGCGGCCGGCACGAGCCGGATGTCCTGCGGGTCGCCGAACTGTCCGGCGAGCAGCACGAGCATCGCACGGAAGCGCTTGCCGCCCGCATCGACCAGATGCAGGGAAGCCTCGGTGAGCAGGGATTCCTCGGTACGCGACGTTTCCCGGATGACGGCCTCAACGAGGGCAAGACCCTCGCGGACGTCGGCTTCGACAGCGTTATCGGGAAAGTCGACAGGTACGGCACTGGTCACGCAGGCTCCAAATTCACAGCACACCGACACCAGGACCTCTGAGTATGCCCGTTATGGCCGCCGCCGGCACACACGGGCCGGCCCGGGCGGCGCGACGATCCTTCGTCAGCGGACGAACAGATGGGTCGCGGCATTATTCGCCAGGCTGAGAAGCGGCCCCGGGATGATGCCCAGGAACAGCGTGGCCGCGGCCCCGATCGCCACCGCGGTGCCGGTGAGCGCGCTGGGCACGACCACCGCCGGCCCGTCGGGGACGGGGTCGCTGAAGAACATCAGCACGATGATGCGGACGTAGAAGAACGCCGCGATGGCACTGGCGAGCACACCGATGATCACCAGCGGGGTCGCGCCGCTCGCCTCGGCCGCCTGGAACACGGCGAACTTTCCGGTAAATCCGCTGGTCAGCGGGATCCCGGCGAAGGCGAGGAGGAAGAACGCGAACGTGGCCGCCACCAGCGGCGACCGTTTGCCGAGCCCGGCCCAGCGGGACAGATGCAGGGCCTCGCCGCTGGGGTCCCGTACCAGCGTGATCAGCGCGAACGCCCCGACCGTGCTGAACCCGTAGGTGGCGAGGTAGAACAGGCTGCTGGACAGGCCAAGCGCCGACGAGGCGACCACCGCGGTCAGGATGTAGCCCGCGTGCGTGATCGAGGAGTAGGCCAGCAGCCGTTTCACGTCGGTCTGGGTGATGGCGATGACCGCGCCGAGGAGCATGGTGAGGATCGCGATGACCCACAGCACCGGGCGCCAGTCCCAGGTCAGCGTGCCGAACGCCACGTAGAAGACGCGCAGCAGCGCACCGAACGCGGACACCACCACGCAGGACGCCATCAGGGCGGTGATCGGCGTGGGCGCACCCTGGTACACGTCGGGCTTCCAGCCCTGGAACGGCACCGCGCCGATCTTGAACAGCAGGCCCAGGCCGAGCAGCGCGACCCCGGCCAGCAGCAGTGTCTCGTTGGCGGTGTTGGTGGAGGCCGCCGAGGCGATGGCGGACAGCCGTACCGAGCCCGCGAACCCGTACAGCATCGCGATGCCGAACAGGAAGAACGCCGACGAGAACGAGCCGAGCAGGAAGTACTTCATCGCCGCTTCCTGCGACAGCAGGCGCCGCCGCCGGGCCAGCCCGCAGAGCAGGTACAGCGGGAGGGACAGGACCTCCAGGGCCACGAACATCGTGAGCAGGTCGTTGGCCGCGGGGAACAGCAGCATCCCGCCGACGGCGAACATGGTCAGCGGGTAGATCTCGGTGTGCGTGACGCCCTTCAGCAGCCCTTCGCGTTCCTCGGCACTGCCCGGCACCGCGGCGGCCTGCGCGACGAAGGGGCTGAGGCCGTGTGCGGTGTCCGCGATGATCAGCATGGTGAGCATGGCGAGCACCAGGATCGTGCCCTGGATGAACAGGGTGGGCCGGTCCACGCCCACCGCCCCCATGGCCGCGATGTGCCCGGCGCCGCCGCCGGCGAAGATGCTGCTGGACGCGGCGATCAGGATGGTCAGGATGAACGCCGCGCCGAGGCCGCCGAGCGCCAGCACGATGTGCAGGCTGCGGCGGGCCGACCGGGGCGCGAACGCCTCGACCAGGACGCCGGCCAGCGCCGCGGCGAAGACGATGAGCATCGGCGCGAGCTGGCTGTACTCGATGTGCGGAGCGGCGATCGTCGATGCCGCGAGCACACCGGGGTGCCCTACGAGGCCCGCATGGCCCACGGAGCCGGTCACGGTGCGGTTCCCTTCTGCGCCGTCGCCGGATGCGCCGGCACGGGATCAGTCATGTGTATCTGGACCATCGTCTGGTGCACAGCCGGGTTGATGACGTCGAGGACCGGCTTGGGGTAGACGCCCATGGCCACGATCAGCGCGACCAGCGGCACCACCGCCCACAGCTCGCGGGCCTTCAGGTCCGGCAGGTGCTCGACCTCCGGCGCGGTCGGCCCGTTCATCGTGCGCTGGTACATCCACAGGATGTAGACGGCGGCCAGGATGATGCCGACGGTCGCGATAATGGCGGCGACCTTGTAGCGGCTGAACGTCCCGACCAGCACCAGGAACTCGCTGATGAACGTGGACAGGCCGGGCAGCGACAGCCCGGACAGGCCGGAGATCAGGAACAGGCCGGCCAGCACGGGGGCGACCTTCTGCATCCCGCCGTAGTCCGCGATCCGGGTCGAGCCGCGCCGGCTGATCATGAACCCGGCCAGGATGAACAGCGCCCCGGTGGAGAACCCGTGGTTGACCATGTACAGGGTGGCGCCGGACTGGCCCTGGCTGGTCATCGCGAAGATGCCGAGGGCGATGAAGCCGAAGTGCGACACCGAGGTATAGGCGAGCAGCCGTTTCAGGTCCTGCTGGCCGATAGCGACGATCGCGCCGTACAGGATGCCGATGACCGCCAGCGTAAGGACGAGCGGCGTGAAGTACTTCGACGCGGACGGGAACAGCTCCAGGCAGTACCGGATCATGCCGAACGTGCCGACCTTGTCCAGCACACCGACCAGCAGCACCGCGCCGCCGGGCTGCGCGGAGGCGGCGGCGTCCGGCAGCCAGGTGTGGAACGGCCACAACGGCGCCTTGATCGCGAACGCGATGAAGAACCCGAGGAACAGCCACTTCTGCGCGGTCGGGTCGATCGTGACGTGCACCAGCTGGCTGAACAGGAACGTGCCGTGGTGGCCGGTCACGGCGCTGCGCGCGGAGAACACGTACAGCGCGATGACCGCGACCAGCATGAGCAGGCCGCCGGCCAGGCTGTAGAGCAGGAACTTCACCGCCGCGTACTGCCGCTTGCCGACGCCGTAACTCCCGATCATGAAGTACATCGGGATGAGCATGGCCTCGAAGAACACGTAGAAGAGGAAGACGTCGGTCGCCGCGAAGACGCCGATCATCATCGTCTCCAGCACGAGCATCAGCACGAAGTAGTTCTTGACGCTGCGCGTGCTGCCCTCGGCGTCGTGCCAGGACGCCAGGATGACCACCGGCATGAGGACCACGGACATGCCGATCAGGACCAGCGCGATGCCGTCCGCGCCGACCGCGTAGTGCACGCCGAACTGCGGGATCCACGAGACGGTCTGGGTGAACTGGTACGTGGGACCGCCCGGCTTGAACTGGGCCGCCATGATGATGAACCAGATCAGGGTGAGAACGGAGAACCCGAGGGCCAGCCGCTTGGACAGCAGGTCGCGGGCCACGCGATCGGCTTCGGCACCGTTCGCGGGCAGGCCGGGGATGGCGGTGATCAGGACCGCCCCGACGAGCGGGATCGCGCCGGCGATAGTCAGCCAGGGAACACTGTTCATGTCGTCTACAGCCTCACCGCGAGGAGGGCGGCGACCAGCAGCGCGGCGCCGAAGAACATCGACAGGGCGTAGGAGCGGACGAAGCCGGTCTGCAGCCGGCGCAGCCGCCCGGACGACCCGCCCACCGCCGCCGCGGCCGTGTTGACCAGGCCGTCGATGCCGCGGCCGTCGAAGTACACCGACAGCCGGGTCAGCCACTGGCCGGGCCGCATCAGCACCGACTCGTTGAACGCGTCGCCGTAGAGATCCCGGCGCGCCGCCTTGGTCAGCAGGCGGCCGGGCGGGGCGACCGCGGGCACCTCGGCCCGCCCGTACATCAGCCAGCCGGCCGCCACCCCGACCACCACCAGGGCCAGCGCGATCAGGCCCGGCGTGGTGATGATGCCGTGCGAGGCGGGCACCGCGCCGGTCACCGGCTCCAGGAAGTGCGCGAAGCGGCCGTTGATGACGAGGAAGCCGCCGGCCACGATCGAGCCGATGGACAGCACGATCATCGGCCAGAGCATCACCCACGGCGATTCGTGCGGGTGCGGCGCCGCGCCGTGGGTGCCGGTTTCCGGGGTCTCGCGGTGCTCGGCGGGCACCTCGTCCTCCCAGCGGGACTTGCCGAAGAACGTCATGAGGACCATCCGCGTCATGTAGAACGCGGTCAGGCCGGCGCCGATCAGCGCGGCGGTGGCCAGGATGGCGCCGGACGTGCCGCCCTTGTCCCAGGCCGCCTCGATGATGCCGTCCTTGGTGTAGAAGCCGGAGAACGGCGGGATCCCGATGATGGCCAGGTAGCCGACGAGGAACGTGCCGAAGGTGACCGGCATGAACTTGCGGAGCGCCCCGTAGCGGCGCATGTTCACCTCGTCGTTCATGCCGTGCATGACCGAGCCGGCGCCGAGGAACAGGTCGGCCTTGAAGAAGCCGTGCGCGACCAGGTGCGCGATCGCGAACACGTAGCCGACCGGGCCGAGGCCCGCACCGAGCGTCATATAGCCGATCTGGCTCATCGTGGAACCGGCCAGGGATTTCTTGATGTCGTCCTTGGCGCAGCCGATGATCGCGCCGAACAGCAGCGTGACCGCGCCGACCACGGTGACGGCCAGCCGCGCGGTCGGCGAGAGGCTGAGGATCGGGTTGGACCGCACCAGCAGGTAGACGCCCGCGGTGACCATCGTGGCCGCGTGGATCAGCGCCGACACGGGGGTCGGGCCCTCCATCGCGTCGAGCAGCCAGGACTGCAGCGGTACCTGGGCGGACTTGCCGCACGCGCCGAGCAGGAGCAGCAGCCCGAGGGCGGTATCCACGCCCGTGCCCGCCGCCCGGGTCCCGCCGAACACCCCGGTGAAGGTCACCGAACCGAACGTGCTGAACATGAGGAAGACCGCGATCAGGAGGCCGGTGTCACCGATCCGGTTCACGATGAACGCCTTCTTGGCGGCGACCGCCGCGGACGGCTTGTACTGCCAGAACCCGATCAGCAGGTAGGACGCCAGGCCGACGCCTTCCCAGCCGGCGTACAGGATGAGGTAGTTGTCGGCCAGCACCAGCAGCAGCATCGACGCGATGAACAGGTTCAGGTAGCCGAAGAACCGCCGGCGGCCCGGGTCGTGGGCCATGTAGCCGATCGAGTAGATGTGGATGAGCGAGCCCACGCCGGTGATCAGCAGCACGAACGTCATCGACAGCGGGTCCAGGAGCAGGCCCGCGCTGACGTGCAGGCCGTTGACCGGGATCCAGGTGAACATGTGCACGTCGCGGCTGCGGTCGGTGTACCCGAGCAGCGCGAAGAACGCGATCAGGCCGTAGACGAACGACGCGATCGGCATGAGCACACCGAGCAGGTGCCCCCACCGGTCGGTGCGGCGGCCGCCGGCGATCAGCACCACGGCGCCGAACACTGGGAACGCCAGCATCAGCCACGCCGCGTGCTGGAAACCGACGGCGGGCACGGTGGTCATGGTCGCGGCGATCGTGTGCACGCCAGCAGCCGAGCTGCTCACCCTTCCACCCCTTCTAGTTCTTCAGCAGGCTGGCGTCGTCTACCGACGTCGACCTGCGGGTCCGGAAGATCGCCATCAGGATCGCCAGGCCTACCACGACCTCTGCCGCGGCGACCACCATCACGAAGAACGCGATCACCTGGCCATCCAGGTTGCCGTGCATGCGCGCGAACGCCACGAACGCCAGGTTGGCCGCGTTCAGCATCAGCTCGATGCACATGAACACGATGATGGCGTTGCGCCGGACGAGGACGCCGACGCCGCCGATGGCGAACAGGATGACCGAGAGTGTCACGTACGCCGAAGGGCTCATATTTATCTGCCTCCCTCGCGGGCGCTTCGCTTGGTCGGGCCGGAGGCGCGCCGACAAGCAGCGCGGGAGGCGAGTCCTCGGCGCCGGGACACCGCTCCGGCCCTGGCGGGCCTGCGCGGTCGGGCCGGAGGCGCGCCGAAAACGCGGCGGCCCGGCGCCTGCGGCGCTATGGACGAACAGCCTGACGTTGACACACGAGGTCTCACGAGGGTGCCCCTCCCTTGCTCGAGGCCTCGACGGGCTGGCCGGCATCGCCGTCGCCCGGCGCCGCGCTGCCGCCCTCGGTCTGCTCGCTGTGCGGCGCCAGTTCCGGCCCGGGCGGCGCGGCCGGCAGAGCCGGTGCGCCGTCGCCGCCGATCTCACGCCGGGCCAGCATGGAGCTGACCGATATCTCCGACGGGGAGCCGTCCGGCAGCAGGGCCGGCATGTCGACCGCATTGTGCAGCGCAAATACACCCGGGGACGGCAGCGGGGTCGGCCGCCCGCTGGCGACCCGGCGCTTGGACAGCTCCCGCTGGGTCAGCTTGGGCGAGGTGAGCTCGCGGTGGGCCAGCACCATGGCGCCCATGGCCGCGGTGATCAGCAGGGCGCTCGTGACCTCGAAGGGGAACACGTACGTGGTGAAGATCAGCGTGGCGATCCCGCTCAGGTTGTTCGTACCGCCGTTGGCGACCGACTGCGTGGCGGGCCCGATGGCGGCGTGGCCGAGCCCGAGGATCAGCAGGACCACCAGCGCGATCCCGGCGACGCCGGCGGCGAGCCGCTGGCCCCGGATCGTCTCCACCAGCGACTCGCGCGAGTTCACGCCGATCAGCATCATGACGAACAGGAACAGCATGAGAACGGCGCCCGTGTACACGATCACCTGGACGAACGCCAGGAACGGGGCACCTTGCATGGCGTAGAACACGGCCAGGGACAGCATGATCATGGCCAGGAAAATGGCGCAGTGCACCGCGCGGCGGGCCAGCACCATCCCGCACGCGGACCCCACCGAGACCACGGCGAGCAGCCAGAAGACGATCGACTGCGTGGTCGCGGCGGCGGTGCTGCCCGCGCTGGCCAGGACCTGGCTCACCGGTCCTCACCGCCGGTCCCGTTCTCGGCGCCGGTCCCGTTCTCGGCGCCGGTCCCGTTCTCGGCG